>Ga0302237_1001011_pt1 | contig 21516 bp, 19 predicted proteins | sample AAG_UR_Ala_MG_FD_193530 | JGI IMG/M metagenome (GOLD analysis project Ga0302237, IMG submission 193530) | Enriched activated sludge microbial communities from anaerobic digester in WTTP, New Holstein, Wisconsin, United States - AAG_UR_Ala | ecosystem: Engineered > Bioreactor > Anaerobic >... | reverse complement strand
GAGGCTTGGCCGCCTGACCCCAGTATAGCAAGAACACCGCCACGGCGTAATGAACTTTGGCAATCAAAAGCATCGTAACGCCAAGCGGGGCCCGTCGCAAGACAATCCGGGGTTTTCGGACGGCAACGGACCGGCAAACCGTCTTCTGCCGTCGCCCTTCCCCGCGAAACGCCGCAAGAACCCGTTGTCGCGTCTATCTCACACCTCGTCCGGAATGACATACGGCGCGCGATATTCGCGGCGCAAGAAGCGGTCGGCTTCGGGGTCGTTCACGAAGCGTTCCGTCTGCGGGTCGAAATGGACGCTGCGGCCGAGCTTGCAGGAGATCTTGGCCAAGTGGCAGACCGTGTTCGAAAGGTGGCCCTGCTCGACGTCCGCGTTAAGGTCCTCGTGCTTCCGGCTGCGCATGGCGTCGATCCAGTTCTTGAAGTGCGGGGCGCTCTCGGCGCGCCAGTCGGTCAGTTGTCCGGCGGCGAGTTTGTCGCGGCTCTGACCGGCGGTCTTGAACGGGCCCGGCTCGTTCTTCGGCCCGAGAAACGAATAGTAGCTCGAGTAGTCCGGAAAGATCATGTAGCCTTTCGTGCCGAAGAAAATCTCGCCCACACACTGGTTCTCGGCTACGAACGGGTACTTGTCGCGCATCTCGGCCTCCGAGTTCGTGTACCAATGCCGGAACTCGAACGTGACCAGCACCTTGCGGCCGGCCCATTGGCAGAGGAACGCCTGGGTGTTGGGCGTGTCGGCGTCGTCGGCGTCGCCGGGCGGAAAGCGGTCGCCCAGCGACATCACCGTGACGGGATGGTCGTCCAGACCCAGACCCCAGCGGATCTTGTCGATGTCGTGGACGGTCTGGTTGGCGACGTCGCCACTGGCGAAATTCGATATCCAGTACCAGCGGCGATGGTGAAAGTTGCTGTATTCCACCATTTTCGCCGGACCGACCCAGGCGTCCCAGTCCAGCCCCGCTGGCACCGGCTGCGGATTGTGCTTGCCAAGATTGCCCCGCATCTTGTAGGTCATGCCGCGAGCCATGTACAGATCGCCGATCAACCCGTCCTTCAACTGCTGCATCCCCTCCCGGACGTTAGGGCTGGACCGATTCTGGGTGCCGACCTGGACCATGCGCCCGTACTTGCGAGCCGCTTTGACCATCTGCCGTCCTTCCCAGATGCACCAGGTCGGCGGCTTCTCGACGAACACATCTTTGCCCGCCTGGCAGGCCCAGATCGTTTGCAGCGCGTGCCAGTGGTCTTGGGTGCTGAAACTGATCGCGTCGATCGTCTTGTCGTCGAACAGCTTCCGCTGGTCCGTGTACCTCTTGAGCGTCAAGCCCTCGAGATCGGGATAGGTCTTCGCCGCCCCGTCCAGCTTGTTCTGATCGCAATCGCAGATCGCGGCGATCTCGACGTTTTCCGATTCCCGAAGGACCGTCAGGCTGCCGATGTGCGATCGCATGCGGCCGCCGAGGCCGACCAGGCCCACGCGGATCCGCTCGTTCGCGCCGCGGATGTTCATGGCCACGGCCGGCATGGCGAACGTCGCGATTCCGGCCGCTGTTGTCGAGGATTTTAGAAAACTGCGTCGTGTCGTCATCGTGAGAACTCCTGGGTTGAGATGGTTCTACTCTTCCTGAGCGCCGAGCATGGATGAGAGCCGTTCCACAAGCAGGTCCGCAATCACGCGATGGCCGCGCGCGTCCGGGTGCAAGCCGTCGGGAAAGTAGTCCAGTCGGGCCCGGCCCCCGTCGAACGCTCGATACACATCGACCAGCGCGACCTGCTTCTCGGCGGCCACGTCGCGCATGGTCTGCGCATACTCCTTGACAAGGAAGTTGATGCCGTGCTTCCGGTATGGTTCCAGGTGCATGCCTCCGTAGCGTTCGGTCATGGGCGGACAGGTCATCAGCACGACCGTGATCCCGGACGCCTGAAGGCGGTCTACGATCGTACACAGCGCCGCCTTGAACTGGTCCCGTTCCACGCGCGGCGTGTCGGCGAACCCGTTCGTTTCCGGCCGATAGAACCCCGCCTCGTTCCCGCCGAACATGATGGTCACGATATCCGGCTTGCGATCCAGCACATCCGTCTTCAGCCGCTTGACCGCCAGCGTGACAATATCGCCATTGACTCCTGCATTGACCACTTCGACCGTCTTTCCGAGTTTCCCGGTCAGTTCCCGCCGCGTGGTCTCTCGAAATGTCTCCTCCTCTTTCACCCCGGCCAGGCGTACGCCGTTGGTGATCGAATCGCCCAGGGCCACGATACGCACCGATCCCTTCATGCGAACGCTCCTGTTGCCAGATACCGCGGGATCGCGTGGCACCGGCTGGTTTTCAGCGGCGTGTGTCCGTGCTTGGCCGATGGTTGTCGCCAAGGCTAGAAACACAGCCAGCGCAAAGAAAAATCTCATGTCGCCGTTTCTAAACTCGTCTGGCTGCACCGGGGACCGAGCCTCCAATCTTTCACCTAATCTTTCACCAACGCTTTAACTCAATCTTTAACTTAATCTCTTTCCTACCGCCCAGGAACCGGGGGAGATTAGGTGAAAGACTAGGGACGACTGGACCCCAGGCCACACGTTTACATGATCTCCTTCAGCCGTCCCGCCATCGGGATGCCGTCCGCCTTGCTCGGCGTCACCGTCAGGGCCTGGCCCAGCGGATTGGGCAGCGGGCCGTCGGGGTCGATGCCCAGCAGTTCGTAGATGCTGCCGAGCAGGTCGCACGGGTAGACGGGGCGATCCTGGACCTCTTCGCCCTTCGCATCCGACGCTCCGACCACCGTTCCGCCCTTGAAGCCGCCGCCGGCCACCACGGCGGAGAAGACGTTGCCGTAATGGTTGCGTCCGCCGTTCCAGGGCGGTTGCCAGTCGATCTTGGGCGTGCGGCCGAATTCGCCGCACCACCAGACAGCCGTCGTGTCCAGCAGGCCACGGTCCGCCAAGTCCTGCAGCAACGTCGCAAAGCCCTGGTCCAACTCCGGCAGCTTCTGCTGCATGATCCGGAAGTTCTCCGTGTGCGTGTCCCAGCCCCCGTCGTTGATGGTGATGTAGGGCACGCCCCGTTCGACCAGGCGCCGCGCCACGAGACAGCATTGCCCGAACCGCAGCAGCGCGGTCTCGCTCCACGGCGGGTGTCCGTAGCGGCTGCGCAGCTCGGGTTGCTCCTCGGACAGGTCAAACACTTTGGCGCCGTCGCCCAGGATCATGTCGTAAGCCTGTTCCTCCGACTGGTAGAACGCCGTCAGCGCCGGGTGGCCTTTGGCGGTGGCGCCCAGCGTATCGAGCTGGCGGAGCAAGTCGCGCCGGTTCTGCTGCTGTTGCTCGCTGACGCCTTGAGAGCTGACGCCTTCGACCATGAACCGTTGCTGCGCCGGATCGCCCCCCGTGGCGAACGGCTGGTACCGTGGCCCCAGGAAGCCGGCCTCGGAGAACCGCCCCTGGGTCTGGGTGAGCACGACGTAGGGCGGGAGCAGGCCTTTGTAGCCGGCGTCGTAGCCCTTGAACAACGAGACCACGGCGCCGGCACACGGATAGACCAGCCGGTCGCCGGGGCGGCGGCCGGTCTGCGTCAGATAGGACGCCGTCTCGTGACCGTTATTGCCGTGGGTCATGCTGCGGATGATCGAGTACTTGTCGGCCTGCTGGGCCATCATGGGGAGCAACTGGCCGATGCGGATGCCGTCCACGTTGGTCGGGATCGGCTTGTTCAACGGACCGCAGTAGTCGTTGCCCGCCTCCGGTTTCGGGTCGAAGGTGTCCAAGTGCGGAGGCCCTCCGGCCGCCCAGATTTGAATGACCGACTTGGCCTTGCCTTTCGCCGGGGCGCCGGCCGCCGTGCCCGCCGCCGGGACGCCGGCCAGCAGCGCCCCGGCCGCGCCGGCCAAGCCGCGACCCAGCGCCTCGCGCCGGGAGATGCCTTGGGAATCGTGGGTATGGATCATGGTTGGCCCTCAATGCCGGTACGAAAACTCCGGGCAGTTGATTAGCGCCCACGCCAGGTCGCGCGGTAACGTTCCGCGTCCGCTGCCCTTGGCATAGGCTTCCAGGATCTTCAACTCATCGTCCGTCGGCAAGCGAGACAGGATCGTCAGGTACAGCTCCTGGACGATCTCTTCCGGCTTCCTGTCGCCGGACCGCAGCAGAGGCCGCAGCTTGGGGCTCGTCTCGAACTTCCGCCCGATATGGCTGGAGTTCAACAGGTGCAGCCGCTGCGCCGCCGTGGGCCGATTGTTGCGGTCCGACTCCAGGCCGCTGTCGCGCGACGACCGGCCGAATTTTTCCAGGAAGGGGCTGGTGATGCTGGCATCGGCCAAGGTCACCGCGCGCTGCTCCTCGGGCATAAACGTGTACGGCTCGGGTATGATGCTGGAATACTGTTCCGTCGTGCCGGTGATCTCGCACAGCGCGTCGATCAGCACCTCGGCCTCCAGACGGCGCAGCGGATAGCACGCAAAATTCACCTCGCCCTTGGCATCCTCCGTGGGCGAAATGTGGGAACGCTGATAGGTCGCCGAGTTGAGGATCAGCCGGCACAGGTGCTGCCCGTCGTATCCGGACGTCACCAGTTCCTGCTCCAAGTAGGCAAGCAGCTCCGGGTTGCTGGGCGGGTTGTCCGGCCGCACATCGTCCGGCGGGTCGACAATGCCGCGGCCCAACAGCCAGAACCAGACGCGATTGGCCATGTTCCGGGCAAACCACGGGTTCTTGGGAGCCAGCAGCCAATCGGCAAATGCCTCGCGCGGATCCTGGTCCGGCGACAACTTCGCGCGCGTTCCATCGGGAAACGTCGCCGCCTGCAGCGTCTTGGCGGCGGCCTCCGTCGCGGCCTTCTCCAGATCGAACTGGATGATCTCCTCTTTCCATTCGATGGTCGGCTTGTAGGCGATCTGCGAGAAGAAGGCCGCCATCCCCAACCACCGCTCCTTGGGCCAGTTGGTGGGCCGCACGCCCATGAACGTCAGCGCCACGGCCTGCGCCAGGGCCTGCGGCTCGCGGCTCTGCACCGCGCGATAAAAGTTCACTTGCGGCTGGCGGAAGTTGCTGCCGCTGGCGGTCAGCATCTCCCGGACGAACCGGTCGTAAGGGACGTTCTCCTTGACGCACGTCCGAATCCAGCGCTGGTACGCCTGTACGGCATTGGGCCACAAGTTGATGGGAAATTCGGACTTGACCCGCAGCAGGTCGCACCATCGCATCGTCCAGTAGTCGACGTACTGGTCGCGCTGCAGCAGTTGATCGACCAGCTTGCGCCGTTTCTCTGGGTCGTTGTCGCTGAGAAACCGCCGCGCCTCGCCGGCCGTGGGCAGCGTGCCGGTTACATCCAGAAAGGCTCGGCGGAGGAACACGGCATCCGAGCAGGTCTGGGCCGGCGTCATGCCCAGTTGCTTCAGCCTGCCTGCCACCAATTCGTCGATCCGGCCTTGCGGTTTCAGATCGGCAACGCATTCAAACGGCGCCACCGGCGGCGCGGTTTTGGCCGTCCCGGCCAGCGCCGCGTTGACGAGCACGACGACAGCGAAGGCTCTGTTCATGATCTTGGCCCCACGTGGCCCCCGAAATTCCCCCTCCGAATTCGACCCGCGGGCAGGCGATCTTCCTTCCCTTGCGATAACGGCCCCTGACGGCCGCGGCGCACGCATGGCCGATCGGTTTCATTCTATCGCCGCGCCGGTTTGGGGACCTTCACTTTCGCATCCTAAAGAGCGAATGCAAGGTGGAGGACCGACAGTTCGAAGATGCCGCTCGCTACCTGCCCTGCCTGGCGATGTACATGGCGATCGCGTGGCGAGTGATGCATGTCCTGATGTTTGAACTAGAAATGCCGATTATCGCCTCGACAGCTTCAGGTCGATGGTATTTGCTCCCGCTTTGACTTCCTCGGTCAGCTGCGAGCTGGTGTTGTACTTGGCGGGAATCGCCAGCGGCGAACCTTCCGGGTCATCCGTCTCCACCGGTTCCACGCGGACGGTGTGCCGGCCCACCGCAGCCCCATCGACTCCGCTGGAGCATCGCAACTGGTACTTCCCATCGGCATTCGTGAATCCGATCGAACTGGGCTGATTCTTGTCCTGCGGCTCGAACAGCACCTGCAGATTGGCCGCCGGGACACCATCCACGGTGACCGTTCCGGAGACCTCCGCCAACTTGAATGACTCTCCGCAGCCGCCGGAAAAGAAGAAGGAAAGGGTGAAAACGACCGCCCAATAAAGAAACCGTGTAGCGCTCATCGATCGTGAACTCCGTGAGGTACTTCTTCGTCCAGCGGACATCGGTCCGATCCGGCGGAAGGCATTCCGTCCAACTGGTATTGCCCCAACGTTCAGCCATTATTGCGGCAGCGTCACCGCCTCGCCGTCATCGCGGAGGCTCACGGCCGCCATCACCGTCGAATTGGTGTTCTGCGAGAAAAATCGCACCGACGAGTCCGCCATCAGAAACATGACCCCGCCAGGGTGATAGCTCGCAAACCCCTTGCCCTGGCTTTCCGGGTGATCGGCCCAAACGCAGTCGAAATTGAGCAAGAAGCCGCCTCGCGCCAAGGTCCGCGCGGTCCCTTCGTTGCCGTACGTACTTTTCTGACCAGCCCCCGCCCAGACGGCGGCCAGATGGGCCTTGTCGCGTTCGCCCGCGGCGAGCGTCGTGCTGGTGCCGTCCAAGATATCTCGGATGCTGCGCCAGCTGTTGCCGTAGAACAACCCCTTGGAATCGACCGCGTTGTAGGGAGCCGTGGGTGTGGTTAGGCCCCCGGCGGAAGCAACGTAGTTGGAGGTCGCGATGCTAAAAGGGGCCGGGTTTAATGAACCAAATCGGCACAGATTGTTGAGGTCCTTGGTCGTGTCAGAAGGACACCGATACGCCGGAATGGGCGTCTGCAGCAACTGGATCTGCTCCGCCGTCGCCGCGCCGTTGTAGTACTGGACTAGTTGCGTCTTGCCGACATCCAGTTGCTGGTATAGGGCCTCCATTTCCATGAACGGCATGATGAACACCGCCCAGCCCCAGTCCGGGTCGCCGGTGGGATTGCGGTTGATGTAGCCGGCAGGAAAGACCTTGTTCGTATCGTGATAGTTGTGCAGCGCGACCCCGATTTGTTTCAAATTGTTGGAACAAAAGAACGATCGGAAAAATTAATCGCACCTGACATTTTTCTAATCTATTGGGCAGGCCGACGCAAGCCCCAGCAGCGGCCGAATTCTCCTAGCAGCCTCACGAAAAAGCTGGAATGGCCAATACTGTTCGGCACGACTCTTGCCAAAATGGGCATCCTCGCCGCTTGTCGGCGAGTGGTTCAGGTTACGTGTCCACGAACGAACAATCGGCGAGCCATCTCCAGTGCCTCGCCGGCCGAGTGGATGCGTTGTTCCAGTTGTGCGTCGCGCACGCCGTCCAGGATGCCTTTGTACGCCGGACCGGTAGGAATGCCCAGGCGGCGGAGGTCGTCGCCCGTGATCAGCGGCGACGGATTCAACTGGTCGGGTGGCAGTGCAAAACGCTCTGCCGCATGGTCGATGTCGGCCGTGTGGCCGTCCAGGACGGCGGCCACGGCGCGACCGTAGTCCAGCAAGTCGGCCGCAGGATTCTGGATCAGGATGCGCTGGAGCCGAGGCCACGGCAGGCTGCGGGCGGCCCGCACCGCTGATTCGTGTTCCAGCAGGAATTCGATTGCTTTGCGGTCGGCAACGGCCATTTTCAGTCGCTGGCACAAGGGCTCGACGCTGCCGATGCCTTGAGGCGAGCGGCGGACCGCCGCCCGAATGAGCGCTGCGAAAGCGACGGCGAAACGGGTTGTTTCTACGACGCGCAGGATCGCCAGCGTGTTTTTCCAATCCGCCGAAACCCCGCCCGCGGAAACCGCCGCCACGTCTTGCAGTTCCGGAAGCATCGCCGGCAGCAGTTTGGACTCGGCCAGCAGTTCGACGGCGTGGACGCGATGCTTGTGTACCAGCATCCGCTGTAACTCCGCGGCGATCCGCTCCGCACTGACTGCGACGATCTCCGCCGCGTGACGCTGGACGGCCGCCAACGTGGCGGGGTCGATCATGAATTGAAAGGTGGCCGTGAACCGGACCGCGCGCAGCATCCGGAGTTTGTCTTCGCGGAAGCGGGCGGTCGGATAGCCGATGGCCCGCACCAGGCCGCGCCGCAGGTCGTCCTGCCCACCCACGTAATCGACTACCTGGCCGCTGAGCGGATCGAAGAACATGCCGTTGATGGTAAAGTCGCGCCGCTGGGCGTCCTGCTGGGCGCTGCAGAACTTCACCTGGTCGGGATGCCGGCCGTCGCTGTAGCCGTGATCGCTGCGGAACGTGGCCACCTCAATCTGCCCGGCACCGGCCGGCCCCAGGACGGTGATCACGCCGAAGGCTTGACCGATCGCCAGCGTTCGCCGGCGGCCAAAGACCGCGCGGATCTGCTCCGGCGTGGCGTCCGTCGCGACGTCGTAGTCCGCCGGCTCCAGTCCCAGCAGGTGATCGCGGACGCAGCCGCCGGCCCACAGCGCGGCAAAGCCCGCCTCGCGCAGACGGCTCACCACCTCGACGGCAAATTGCCGGGCGCGTTGCGGATCGACGGGCGTCATGAAGAGGCCTCGCAGAGAACGTTCGTGACAGGCGGCGAAGGCTTTCTTGGTGGATGGTCCCCGCGCCTCGCTCCGAGTGTACCACACTCTGGAAGAACAAGAAACCCGATATCCGCCGAGGTCTCGCGTTTGATCCGGCCCTTCATCTTTCACCCAATCTTTCACCTAAATCTCTCACTTCATCTCCGCCGGTGCTGCCTCAGGTTTGTCGAGGATAATGGGGAGAGATTAGGTGAAAGATTGGGTGGGATCGGAAGAACGGGCCGGCGGCGAGCCGTCGTCGTCCTGCGGTTCCGCCGTGCGCCCGTGCTGGCGGACGGCGTGGATAACGGACGGGCCGTGGAAGGGCCGCAAGATGATCGGATGTTCGCTGGTGATCGGCCCAGAGGGCGAAGAGATCCTCCAGGGTCCCTACGGCGTCGAGGCCGAAGCCGTGCTGGAAATGCAGGTCGCGCCCGTCCCACGCCCTGCGCGCGGCTGCGGGTGGGAGGATATTGGGAAGACACCGACGGCGCCGTGAGGGCCGGGTTCCCTCGCTGGCGCTTCGGGTTACGGTGGGAATCGCCCGATCTGTCATTTTCGACCGCGTGTGATGTACAATACACTGGCAGGGCTTGGAAAACACGGGCTACCGTTTGGCCGGAAAAGCGTTTTCCGCTGAGTCAGAGCCGATCTTGAGGGACTGTGATGGGCCGGAGTAGAGCAAACCGGTGGCAACGGACTGCGGCGGCCGTCTTGGTGATGGCTGGCGTCACCTTCGCGGTAGCCGGTTGCGGTCCCTCGGCGGACAAGCCGACTGGGGGCCAGAGGAAGTCGTCCCGGACCGCCGCTCCGGCGACGGCGGAACGTGCCGCGGAACGTCAATCCGCACGGCTTGCAGTCGACGCCCGCCAGGCGCCGGACGATGACGGTTCCGGCGCGATGGGGGAAAATGCCAAGTCGTCGGACTTGGGAAACACGTCTACGCCGCGTCGCCCTCGAGCGGGATTTGGCCCTGCCCAGCCACCCACGGGACCGCGGACCTTGGCCGACTTGGTCGCCGGCGACACCGCTGGCGGCAAAGCGGCCGCCGAATCGCCCGCGGCGGCGTCGATTCGCTCCGCACAGGACGACGCGAAGCCGGACCTGCTGATCGACGACACGAAGGCGGCCGGCGCGGGCATCCGCAAGCTGGCCGGCAAGCACCTGACGCTGTACACCGATGTGCTGCCCGGCCCGGACGTGGACGATTTGACCGAGGCCTTCGATCGGGCCGTCCCGGAGTGGTGCCGCTACTTCGAATTCGATCCGGCCCGCGCCGCCGACTGGCACATGACCGGCTTCCTGATCAACGACAAAACCCGTTTCGTCGATGCGGGCATGTTGCCCGCCGATCTGCCACCGTTTCCCAACGGCTATGCACGGGGAAAGTGCCTGTGGTTGTACGACCAGCCCGATGGTTACTACCGCCGCCATCTGCTGTTGCACGAAGGCACGCACGCCTTCATGAGCCACTTTCTGGGCTCGATGGGGCCGCCCTGGTATGGCGAAGGAATGGCAGAACTGCTGGGCACACACCGCTGGCAAGACGGCGTAATCACGCTCGGATATGTGCCTCTGGACAAATCGGAGACGCCGGGTTGGGGACGCGTCAAGATCATCAAGGACGAGATTGCCGCCGGCCGGGGGATGATGCCCGCGGCGATTCTGGACTACGGCCCGCAGGCCCACCGGCAGAACGAACCCTACGCCTGGTGTTGGGGCTTGGCCTCGTTTCTGGATTCGCATCCACGCTATCAAGAACGCTTTCGCCAGCTGCGTCACATGGTCCCCGATCCAAATTCGACCGCATGGTTCAAGCAGCAATTGCAGAACGATTGGCCCGAGCTGAACGAGGAGTGGCAACTGTTCGTGATGAACCTGGAATACGGCTACGACGTGAGACGCGCCGCGATCGTGCGCAAGGATGCCCAGCCGTTGCCTGACCGGGGCGCGACGGCGACCATCGCCGCCGATCGGGGCTGGCAGTCGGCCGGGATTCGCTTGGAGGCCGGCGGCCGGTACCGCCTGGAGGCGAGCGGCCGTTACCAGGTCGGCAAGACGAGCGACATCTGGTGGTGCGAGCCGGGTGGCATCACCCTGCACTACTATCAAGGGCGGCCGCTGGGCCAGTTGCTGGCCGCCGTCCGCGACGACACTCAGTCGCCGGCCGGGCTGACGCCGCTGGCCAGGCCCGAACCGGTCGGCCTCGAAACGACGTTGACACCGCCAGCGGCGGGAACGCTGTACCTGCGGATCAACGAATCCGCGGCCAAGCTGAGCGACAACGCGGGGCAGATCGAGGTGCGGATACGCCGCGAAGGATAAGCGTTCAGCAACGCGGCCCGCGGCCGCAACCAAACGAACACAGGACATCGAACAGGTGGGAACAGAGAGAGCAGAGGGCCTCCACTTCCTCCGTCAACTCTGTTTCCTCCTGTTCAAAATGCGGTGCAGGAAAACAAGAAATCGGGAACTGGTGATACGACAGGCTCCGGCGCGGGTATTTCCTCTTCCTGGCAAACACGTTCGGCGAAAAAGGGATTTGGAGATCCTTCCCACGATGCGGGGCTTCTCACGCGGATCCGCTGCTTCTGCTCGACGCCTTTAGGCAGGGGCGGGGGGCGGTACTTCGCCTTCTCCATCTTTTTGCGGAGTTTCTGCCAGGACCAGCGGCGGCTTGCCGAACCGTGCCCGCAGGCGATTGACGCGATCCAGCACGCGGGGCATTCCGATGATCCGCCTTTCCAGGCGGCGTTTGCCTGGGAAATCGAGCAGCATGACCCCCAACAGGATCGTCAACAGGCCTTGGCCGGGAATGCCCGGCAACGACAGCAAGAATCCCAGCGCGATCAGCGCGATGCCCGAGACGTTCTTTAGGATGATTCCCGACCAACGGACGATCGGGTGCTGGTCGATCCACAGATCACGCTCGTGGCGATCCAGGAAGTAGGTCGCGGGCAGCCTCACCAACATCGTGCCGACAATCGCCAGGCTGACGGCAAAGGTGACCACGAACGTGACCAGAAACAGCGCCCCGCTCCAGAGCCAGAAGCTCCACTTCACTCCCGGCAGGGCGATCCATACGGCGAGGCTCATAGGTCCAAAGCGGCTTGTCCGTCCGCCGCTTCCAGCAACAGCTCGTGACCCGCGCGAACGGCGAGCCACCCATCCCACGGTTCCAGCGAGTGCGACTTCCGCCAAGATAGCTCGGCGGGATCTGCGCCGGAACGGCCCAATGCGGCATCCGGCCGCACCGCGTCGCCTGTCCCGACCAGGTCGGGGCGGAGACCTAACCTACTTTGGTTGCGGCCGTAGGCCGCGTTAGGAATCGGGGCGAGTACTGCGAAGGAGGCCGGCTGAGCAGCTTGCACGGCGTGCGATTCTGCGGGCAGACCGTCGCCCTCCGCGTTCGCCGCGCCGCTCTGCGCGTTCAAGTAATTGATGACGTTCAAGGCGTCGATCGGGCCCACCTCGCCGTCGCCGTTGCAGTCGTAGTAGCGCATCGGCGGATCGCCGGCCTGGGGCGGCGGCAACTTGTGGGGGCCTTCGACGTTCAACTTATTGATGATGATCAGCGCATCGAGTGGTTCCACGCCGCCGTTGTCGTTCACGTCCAGCGGATTGTCCGCGTTGTGCCAGGGCCGCTGGCTGGTCATCGCCGCGTCGATCAGCAGTTCGCGCAAGGCGCCATAATTCGCCGGCTGTCGGAGATCGTTCCAATCGACATCAAACGCGGCGACCTGGACGTTGTCCCCGTCCAGGATGTACACGTGCCGGTAGCTGGGGTTCCACAGCGCCGCAGCATCGCCGCGACCATCGTGGTTGGCATCCACGTCCTGGAGCCAGGGCAGTTCCCGGCCTTGCGTCGTGGGCTCGTTGGCGGCATCTTGACCGTAGGCGTTCACTCCCAACAGCTGGATCCGCAACACCGGGTACGCCGCCTCCAGTTCTTTCTGCAGGTCGTCCAAGCGGCCAAACTGGCCGCGGCAGAAGCCTCACATTCCGTTCGCAAAGTACCAGCCCGAAACCTGCTCCAGGTAGTCGCGCGGCGACACGGGTTGCTGATACGTGGGCGACGCCGAATTTGCATCCCCCAGCGCGAAATCGGGGCGGGGATCGCCTTCGCCTGCGGCGGCGCCGTCCAGCAATTGACGCGGCTCGAGTTTCTCGAAACGCAGGCCGCGGAACGCCGGGCTGCGCTGGCGATGCCAACGCGAAACACGCAACCGCTTGGTCAAGAGCGACCCCATCCAAGTACGCATCTTATCCACTTCCCCACGAACCGCGGCACCATCAACTTCTCCCCTTAAAGCTTAACCATAATCGCCCACGTGTCAAAGCTTGGACAAAAAGCACTGCAATTCAGACGTAAGCGGGCGGTCCGGACGCGTCTGGCGGCCTCCTACGCGCCCGGCGCCGCGGGACTAGGTGACTCGCAGAACTGTTTGGCGGTGCGTTCGGGCGGCTTCGCGCAAGGGGCCGAGCGTTTCGAGGGCTGCGCAAGCGTTGCCGTCGGATTCGAGTTCCTGGATGAAGCGACGCCTGCGTCGCGGGGCTGGACAAGCGGACCGGCCGGGAACGATGGAAAACGTTGCCGGACGATGCGGGGTGAATTGATCATGGCGAGGTTAACACCGCAAGGCTTGCAGGAATTCAGCCGGGCCAAACTGCTGGATCCCACCCTGGACCAGCTTCGTCAGCGCGGCGGCGTCACCTGGTCGCACCCGGCGTTCGCCTACCGTCACGTGTTCGCCCGCAACGACAAGGAATTGGTCTGCGCCGACTTGTCGGCGAAACCTGACGGCAATCGACAGTGATCCTCGGACACGCGTTCAGCGTGCGTCCAGGACATCCCGCCTTCGGTGCGTGTTTGTGCGGCGGCGGACATGGCCGCAGGAATCAACCAAGCAGTCGTCCGACCAGTGTGCTACAATCAGCACTGAGCTTTGACGAGCAGGCAACGGCAAGCGGAAAAAAATTGGGAATCGAGAGCGACGGATTCGAGAATCAAGACCCTCCGATCAGCGAGAATTGTGGAGTTGCCCCATGTACATCGAACGACTTCATCTGGAGAACGTGCGGACTTTTGCAGACAGCAGGTTAGAGTTCGTGCATCCTGAGCGGGTATTTCGCAAAGGTGCCGTGAGAACAGCCGCTGACAGACGGCTGCTGCCGTTGCCAAAGCTGCCCAACGTGAATCTATTGCTGGGAGACAACGGTGCAGGAAAGAGCACCGTGTTGCGGGCCATCGCCGCTGCCGCGTTCGGGCCTGCCGCCCAACAGTTGTTGCGAGACGCAACCCTGGTCCGGTTCGGCGTGGAAGAGGCAAAGATCTTTGCCAACCTGCGGCTGCACGAGCAAGATCGGGCTCTGGGGCAAGAGATCACAGCGGACGTCCTGATGCAACGCAAAGGGGAACGGCTCCTGGTGACGGTCGGCCCGCCCCAGTACGAACAGGTTTGGGAACCCGTATACGAATCAAAGAACGATGCCTTTTTCGTCGTGGGTTACGGAGCGACGAGGCGAGTCGAGCGGCTGGATTCCTTTGATCCGGGCGCCCGGATCAAGTCGCGCTCGCAGCGTGATTTGCGAGTGCAGAGCCTGTTCGAGGAATCCTTTTCGCTGATCCCGCTGGCGGGCTGGCTGCATCAGTTGCGGACGACGAATCCGGGCCGATACAAACAGGTCGCCGGGTTGTTGAACGCATTGTTGGCGCCCGCCGAGTGGTCGTTCACCGGGCGGCAGGATGACCGGGGCGATTACCTGTTCCAACACGGCCAGACGCAGGTTCCCTTTCAGGCCCTTTCCGACGGCTACCGGGCCTTCATCGGCTGGGTTGCGGACTTGTTGTACCACGTCTGCTACGGCTGTCCGTCCGGTAAGAAATTGGTGGACGGTCGCGGGGTGGTGCTTGTCGACGAAATCGACTTGCACCTGCACCCCAAATGGCAAATGAAGGTCATCCAGGCCGTGGGCAGGTCGTTGCCGCGAATGCAGTTCATACTCACCTCGCACAGCCCCCTGGTGGCCGGCAGCCTGGAGTGGATGAATATCATCACGCTCAAAACGGGCGCGAAGACGAATCGCACGGTCGCCAAGCGTCTGCAGCAAAGCGTTCGGGGTTTGGACGCCGATCAAATCCTGCTGACCGGCTTCTTTGGCCTCAAGACGACACGGGCGGCATCGAAGCGGAACCAAATCAACGACCTGGCGCAGCGGGCCGGACGGGGCGACAAGCAGGCTGCGCACGACGTGATCCTGGCGATGAGCCGCGGGGAGGAGGTGGAATCGTGATCCGCTATGCGATCAAGAATTCCGAATTGCGGGATCGGATCGAGACCCAGAAGCCTGGCTGGCTGGATCGTGCCAGAGACAAGACGAAGGCGAACGAAGAGACGGGCGAGCCGGAATTTCCGCCTCTTTGGAGCGAGATCAAGTAGGTTTATATCGACTTGCAGCACTCCAAGTGTGCGTTCTGCGAGAAACCGCTCGAAGGACGGATTGAACAAGATGTCGAGCATTTTCGCCCAAAAGCCAAAGTCACGGCTTGGAGCCCTTCGCAGACCCTGTTGGATGAAGGCCTCGTCCTCAAGCAGCCCGCCAATAACTCCGATGAACCAGGTTACACGTTTCTTGCCTACCATCCGTTGAACTACATCATGTCCTGCAAGACGTGCAACAGCGTCTTCAAGAGAAACCTCTTTCCCATTGCCAGGTCCCGAAGGTCGAAGGCCAAGAAACCGCCGGCCGTATCGACAGAGAAGCCGCTCTTGGTCTACCCGATTAGCGATATCGATGACGATCCGGAAGAACTGCTGGAATTCCATGGCTGGACTGCCCAACCCAAACACGCCAGCGGCTTTGAGCGTCTGCGGGCGCTGTCCGTGATCGAATTGTTCGCCTTGAATGATTGGGCAAAGCGCAAGGAGTTGTTGGCCGGACGAGCACGGCAAATGCAATTGCTCTACCTAAATCTGGCGGCCCTCGACGACAACACAAACCAAACCCTTGTTCGCGCCGCGAAGAAGAATGTGGATCGCATGCTGTCCAGCGCGGAACCGCACGCAAACTGTTTGCGATCCTTTGCTCTGTTGTTCAGGACCGACCCAACCCAAGCCGACGACTTCTTTGCCTGGCATCGACGACCAGGCCGGTGAGCCCCGCCAGCAGAAAGGCGGCGGCGCAGGCCAGGAACGCGGCCACCCAGTTTTGGCTGGGGCCGATGATCCAGATCAGCAGCGGCGGCGTGACGGCCGCGCCAAAGTTGCCCCACATGTTGGCCCAGCCCAAGACGGACGCGACATACTTGCCGCCGATGTCCTGGCAGAACGCCCACACCGTCCCCTGGCTCCAATCGGTCAGGAACGCCACCAGCGAAAACAGCACCACCGCGGTCCACGGCGAGGGATCGAACAAGAAACCCAGATAGGCCAACACGGCCAACAGCCGCGACAGGCCGATCGGCAAGGCCCGGCTCCAGCGCAGGCCCATCGTCCGCATCAGGTAATCCGTCCACAGGCCGCCCAGCACGGTGCCGAACCAGCCGACCAACGGCGGAATCGAAACCAGCAGCGCCCGCTCCTCGACCGGCAACTGGTGGACACTCTGAAAATAGCGGGGGGCCCACGTCACGATGAACACCCAGCCGGCGTTGGTGAAGAACTGCGACGCGGAGAGCAGCCACAGACTGCGGCTGGCGGCCAGGCGACCCACGGACGCCACCGCGCTGGAAGTCCCCTTGTCTTGCCCCGGTGGTTGCCCCACTGGTGACCGGCCCTGGATCAGCGACAACTCCGCCTCGTTCACGCCGGGGTGATCCGAAGGATGGTCGCGGCAAGTCCGCCAGACCAGCGCTGCCACCGCCAGTCCCAGGCAGCCGTAGACGAACATCATCGGACGCCAGCCCGCGCCGTACAGCTTCCGCACGGTGTCGCGATGGGCGGCTTCCAGGATCAGGCGGTTCAGCCGCTGAACCTGGCGGTCGGCCAAGTCCTCAGGCCGATGGACTAACAGCTTTTTGGCTTCCCGCTCCAGCGGTAACGACGCTACGTCGGCGCTGCTGAAGAATCCACGCCGCGACAGGATGCCGTTCAAATCTGCGACGAGTTGCTCGACGTCAAGAAGTGCGGCCCCACAAGCTGCGACCTGCGACCGCGTTCCGGCCGGCAAGGCGTTCAGAATCTTGGCGTTGACGGCCGCCGCATCCACGCCGCCGTCTTGAGTCGACAGCTCGCGGCAAAACCGCGGCACGTCCAGCAGATCCCGCGGCCGGAGCGTGGCGGGCGTCGCCGCCGGCGTCAGCCAGACGATCAGCGGACCGCTGGCAAACAGCGCCAGCCAGCCGCCCATGCGCCCGCCGACCGACACGATGCTGCTGGCCGTGGCCCGTGCCGATAACGGCATCCACCGGCCGATAATGCTCGCCCCCGTCGGATACGCGCCGGCCTGGGCAATGCCGAATCCAAATCGCAACAGCATCAGCATCCCGAAGCCCGCTGCTGCGCCGGTCAGACCGGTCAACAGCGACCACGCCAGCACGTAACTGGTCAACATGACGCGCGGGCCGAAGCGGTCCGTCAGCCAGCCCGAGGGAACCTGGCTCAACGCGTACGTCCAGAAAAACGCGCTCAGCATCCAGCCGACCTGGCCGTCCGTCAGTCCCAAGTCTTCCTTGATGAAGACTTCCGCAAAGGAAATACAGAACCGGTCCAGATACAACAGCACGGCCATCAAGGCGCTGACGGCCACGACGTGATACCGGACGCGGGTGGGAAGCGAGAGCGGCATGGGAAAACAGGGGAAAAAAGTGAGAAAGGGCAAGAGTGAAAGAGTGCAAGGCGCTTGCTTCCTCCACGGTGAACTTGAGCGGCTTCGCCGGAAGCTGAAACCCCTAATCTTTCACCTCGTATCGTACTCGTACTCGTACACGCAAATCTCTTCCATGCCTGCTGTTTGCGCCAATCTACCAGAACCCGCTACGGCTAAAAACCTGTGGGTTGCACTTTGCACTTTGCAGCTGACTCTTCCCACTGCCCCGTTTGGTTTCGGTAGAATCACGGTTGAGCAGACTCACTCCATTTCCGTCTTCAGGAGCACACCGATGGAGATCCCCGCGGCCGGCAAACTGTTGCTGGGCGGCTCCCTGGGGGCTTTGGCCGGCGCCGTGGGCGTGGTCCGTCTGGGCGCCGCGCCGTTGCTGCTGTTCCGCGACGCCCTCGTCCTGCGCGCCGGCGATCCTTTGCCCGACTCGCTGCAGCACGGCGGGGGCCTGGCCGTGTACAGTCTGTTGTTCGGCGCGGCAACCCTGGCGGCGCTGATCGGCCTGCTGCAGATGACCCGTATGGCCGCTTTCAGTTCGCTGGCGCTGATCCTGCTGATCGCCAGCGGCGCAACCAGCGCCGCCGGCGGCGTTGGGTTGTGGATGGGAGCGTCCCGCGAACTGGCGTCGCTCCGCGTGGTCGCCAGCTCGGAATCGCCGCCCAAGCCGGATGAGGTGGCTGCAGCGATCGAGTACGCACGGGCTCCGGCGCGGGTAGGCTTTGCGGGCCTGCTGGCCGGTTCCGTGCTGCTGCTGGTGCTGTCCTGCGGCAGCCTGAAAGGGAACCCGCACTGCGTGCCGTCCAGCGTGGCCGCGCGCGTCGTCGTCGGGCTGTCCGCCGCCGGCGTCATGGGCTTCTCGATGGCGCTGGCGGCCACTTGGTTTCCGATGCACGAACTGGCGATCGCCTTCGACGCGGGCCACGTGCAGAAACCCGAAGAGATCGCGCGGGCGATCTCTCACACGCTCCGGTTGAGCCAGTTGGCCGCCGCTCTGCTGCTGGTCTACGGCGGGTTCGTGATCCTGCTGGGCATCCTGGTGCGGCGAGGCTCGCGCTGAGCCGTACACACCAACGTGGCACGGCCTACTTGTTGGCCGTGCCTGCCGCGCCGGCGCCGTGCCTGCCGCGCCGGCGCCGTGCCTGCCGCGCCGGCGCCGTGCCTGCCGCGCCAACACTGCTTGCAAGCAAGCAGTGCCACACGGGGAGTCGATCATTGGCGAGTCTCGGCGGCCGCCAGCGAGACACAGACGAGTTCCTTGTCGTTGCGGGCGAACAGGCACTGCTGGGCGAACGCCGGATGGCTCCACCACACACTCCGCCCAAAGGCGACGCCCGTCGGCTCGATGATCTTGGCTCGGCAGATCTCGTCGTACTTCTCCGGCGTCAGCCGGGCGATGATCAGCTCGCCCGTCTCGCTGGGCAGGAAGAAACGGTCCCCGTGCTTGACCAGAAAGGCACAGGCGGAGTGCGTCGGGCGATTGTCCGGAGCCGTCGCCGCATAGGTGGTCCAGAGTTGCTCGCCCGTCGCCAGCCTGACACACCGTAGTTCCCCCTTGCCATCGACGCCGTACAGATAGTCACCTTCCAGGAACGGCGTAACCATCACGGGGCCGATGCCCCTGCCTCTGGCTCCCCGCCAGAGGACCTGGGGAGCAGCCTGATCCGAGGCCAGCCGCAAGAGCACCGACTTGTTGACAATGCCACCGGCGAACAGGTACTGCCCCAACTGCCGCGGCGTGGCAATGCCCATCGCATAGTTGGCATCCAAGGGGACGGACCAGGCGACGCGGCCCGTTTCGGGCTCCAGACCGTTGATCGCTTCGGCGTGCCAGATCACCAGTTGCCGCCGGCCGCCGGCGTCGATCATCGCCGGCGGACAGTAAGCCTGCTCTTTGGCCGACAGGGCGCGCCATAGTTCCTTGCCCGTGCGCTTGTCGAAGGCCATCGCGATACGGCCCTCGCCGCCGACCACGCAGAACAATCGCTCGCCGTCGACCAGCGGATGTCCGCAGTGGCCCCACATGGGCGTGGCAGCTTGGTAATCACGGGGAAAGTTGTGGGACCAGACCAGGGAGCCATCGCCGGTCTTCAGGCATCGCAGGTCCCCCTCGGCGCCCAGCGTGTACACGCGGTCGCCGTCCACCGTCGGCGTGCAGCGCGGGCCGGCGGGGAAGGAGATCTGGTACGGGCAATCGTACTGGTGCTTCCACAGCAACTGGCCATCGGCGGCACGGAAGCAGAGCACGCGTTCCTGGCCCTGCAGCTTGCTGCGGCTGTTGGGATCGGGCGCGCGGTCGCCTGTGGTGAAATAGTCCATGACGTAGACTCGGCCAGCGGCCACTGCGGGCCCCGCGTAGCCTCCGGCAACCTGCGCCCGCCAGCGGACGGGCGGCCCATCCGCCGGGAACCGTTCGACGATCCCCGTTTCCCGCCACACACTGTCACGGTTCGGCCCCAGCCACTGCGGCCAGTCGTCCGCGAGACAGGCCCGGACGAAGATGAAGACCATGCACAACGCGATCAGCCGGCGAGCAAGATTCGTGGTCATGGCAGATCCTTTCGCATCCCTGAAGTGAACGGACAGAGGACACGATTCAGGATACCACGCGTGCCCGAATTGCGCAACGCGGAGTGTGATGGCTACTTTGTTCTCGAACAATCTCCGATCAGAAGCCGAACGAGAATCCCCATCCGTTACCGCGATAGTAGAACTCGTACGGGTATCCGCACCCGCAACCCGGTCCGCAGATGTGCCGCGGGGGATACAGCGGCGGATACACGACCGGCGGCGGGAAACCATAAATCACGGCCGGAGGTCGATGGATCGGCGGCCGATACACGTAAGGCGACGGCCGGTAGTGGTAGCTCCGGGAGTACCCGTGCCTGTCGTACTCCGGTCCGCGATGGGCGGGATGGGGACCATGCCCGCCGTGGTGCGCCACGGTCAGCACAGCCGCTCCGCCGTCAAGGAAACTCCGCGAAGGCAAGTCGCCGCCGAATGCCTGGGTGGCAAGAAGGCCGGCCAAAACCGCCCCAACCAGTAACAAAGTCGCTCGTTGCATGATTCATCTCCTCTCCTGGAAACTGTGCCAAGAATCGATCCCCGTGACTTCACGTCCGAAAAGCCACGGCTGGCGGATTCTCAGAAGCAGGGAGTGTGCCACACGCCGGGACTGCGACAGTAAGCCCTTGCCTTGTAGGTACTTATGAGCAAACGCTGGAATTTCTCTTCGGCGTCACGCTCTGCGGCGCGTCGTCAACTCGATGGCGCCAGCGTATCGTCGGGGATACGCCGAGCCCAGTAGCAATGGCCGCTCTGGGATGGCTGGGGGCAAGAGCACCTTAGTCTTTCACCTAATCTTCTGCCTAATCTCCCCAGCTCCAAGGCCGTGGGCAGTCAGAAGAGATTAGGTGAAAGATTAGGTGAAAGATTAGCAGTTGCCCGGCGCATCTGCGGCCAAATTTGCCTCTTCCCGCGTCGTTTCCCTTGTTTACAGCGGGGCGATGCTGGTTTAGGCTGTGAACTTTCCACTAGTATCCGGAGGTTGCCGATGAGCGAACAGATCAAGTACGTGATGACGGAAGAGCGAATTCCGCTCGCTTGGTACAACATTCAAGCCGATTTGCCCACGCCTGTACCCCCGGTGCTGCATCCGGGAACGAGAAAGCCGATTGCGCCGGAAGACCTGGCCGCGATCTTTCCCATGGGATTGATCCAACAGGAGGTATCGACCGAACGCGAGATCGAAATCCCGCAACCGGTGCGGGAGATCTACCGCCAATGGCGTCCCACGCCGCTGCACCGGGCCCGACGCCTGGAAAAGGCGCTCGGCACCCCCGCGCGGATCTACTACAAGTACGAAGGCGTCAGTCCCACCGGCTCGCACAAACCCAATACCGCCGTCGCGCAGGCTTATTACAACAAGATGGAAGGGATCAAACGGCTGTCCACCGAGACCGGCGCGGGCCAGTGGGGCTCGTCGCTGGCCATGGGCTGTGCCTACTTCGGGCTCGGGTGCAAAGTCTACATGGTCCGCGTCAGCTACGACCAGAAGCCCTACCGCAAAGCGCTGATTCAGACCTATGGCGCGGAAGTCA
>Ga0302237_1001006_pt1 | contig 21571 bp, 43 predicted proteins | sample AAG_UR_Ala_MG_FD_193530 | JGI IMG/M metagenome (GOLD analysis project Ga0302237, IMG submission 193530) | Enriched activated sludge microbial communities from anaerobic digester in WTTP, New Holstein, Wisconsin, United States - AAG_UR_Ala | ecosystem: Engineered > Bioreactor > Anaerobic >... | reverse complement strand
AAATATATTAGAAAGATTTTTGAGGGAAAAAGAAAATGGCTAGTTTTACAAACGGAGAGAGAAGAGAAGCAACAGAGAAAGATCTTAAAGCTCCTTGGGGTGGATATAAAGACGGAAGAAAATTTAGATGTGGTATGTGCGGTCATAAGTTCATATTTGGTGATGGTTGGAGATGGTTATATACAAATGACCTCAAAGGTTCAGGAGGAAACCCTCTAATTTGTGACTCTTGTTTTACTACTAAAGAAGATACAAGAAGAAGATGGATTATAAAATGTGAAGAGTGGAAAGATATAAAAGAATCTTTTTGGAATTTCTTTTGAGGTTATTTATGGACATAGGATCTTTTGAAACATCTATCATTGAGAAACTTATTAAGCATATGGAAGATATTAATTTATCTGCACATCTTTGTGATCAATGTAGTGGACTTGGTGGAGGATGTGATAAATGTAATGATAAAGGATATAGAGATTGGATAGACGAAATAAGGAGACCCTTATGAGTGAAAAGGGAATGAAGGAACTAAAGAGATTATTGGATAATGGTGGTGGAACAGTATTTTGGTTTGGATGGAAAGATTTATATAGAAGACATATAGATTTTACAGAAGAGGTAAAAGAACTATTCAAAAAGATTGAAGATTTAGAAACAACTAATTATGAACTAGAACAGAAACTTCAGGAGGGCGAATAATGAGTGACAGAGATGTAAAACAAAGATTATCTATAGTTGAACGAGATCTTTATTCTTTATCAAATGACTTTGAAAAAAAGAATAAAGATTTAGAGGATATGATTTGGCAACTTAGAGAAAGGATTAAAGAACTTGAAGAAAGGTTTGGTGAACAATGAGTGATATAATGCTTCTTGGAATTTTACGGATGCCGTTCGACACTAAAGGTGATACTCATTTAATTCAATTGAGACAAGCGTGTTTGGCAGCGGCCGATAGAATAGAAAGTGATATTAGAAAATTTGAAGCTATTGAAAAAATAGTAAAAGAAGCTTTAGCTAATACATAAATAAAAAGGAGTAGTATGGATCCAGAACATTTAATAATTGCAGAAGTTATGGCGGAATATAATAGAGCTGTAGAAATGAATGGTCCCTTTGCTTCAGCACATGAGGGATATGCAATATTGCTTGAAGAAATGGATGAACTAAAAGAAGAAGTATGGAAGAAACCAAAAAATAGAAGCAAGGAAAAAATGAGAGAAGAAGCAACGCAAGTTGCTGCAATGGCAATCAGGTTTATATTTGATATTTGTAATAAAAAGTAACAAAAAAAAAGAGATTGTGTTTAGAACACATTCTCTTTTTTTTTTCGTTCACCTACCTGTTAGGTGTATCAGACATTGAGATGCCATTTTGTTTCATACAAGCCTTGAAGATTCGATATGCTGTATAATAAGTATCTGGATCAATACTACCTGTTTGGTCAATATTACAAGTAGTTGGATCTAGAAACGATGTGAACTGTGGATCTCTAAGTCTGGCCTCTACCAAACACTGCTTGATAGATGTAATAATAATCTCTCTGTTTTCCTTACTATTACAAATATGTTGATACTGAGCTAACACAAATCCAGGAAATTCAGAGTCTAAACTAGATCTCCGAGATGGACAAGTACAACTCTGTCCTGTGAAGATCCATTGTTTAGCTTTACCGTCACATACCCACCAATGACATTTTCCGGGGTTGGTTACTCTACAATCTTTTGCTCCAATCGTGGAACATACCTGAGCAAAAACATTTGAAGCAACCAAACACAACGACAACACGATTGCCAACACTAATACTTTTTTCATATAGCTCCTCCTTAGCGATTGTACCAAACGACGTGAGTCCAGGTTTTATCAATCTTTCCTTTCTTCACATCAGATGGTCTTACTTCAATATTTGATCTTTCGGTTTCTGTTGCATAGTTTCCATATCCATCATAGTCGATGAACCCCCCACACTCAACACATTCCAGCCAGTCTTTCATTGTGAAGAGATCACCATATTTTGGAATGGGACTCATTTCAACTTTTTTCTTTGGCATTTCGTTCCTTTCTCCAGCTCCACAATAATGTACCACCAAATACAATCATCGCCATAATATTGACAATGAGGATTGGCCAGAGTCTGGTATCAAATTGTGTTATGGTATAGTCCTCAGGAAAACCCATCAGTCGTAGAGCAGTATTATAAATGAGCATGTCAATCATAAACTCATCTACTTTACTGAGTTTGAATTCTATTGTCTTCTCATCTTCTTTCACTTGGTTTCCTCCCTTAAAGACTTGCCTTCATAATAGGGCGAACCATTCAACATATACTTCCGTTGAATGGTTCAGCCCTATCCTGGTCAAGGAGTCACCGGTTATTTTTTCCCGGTCGTACCATGCCCAGGTTGTTCGTCCTTATGATCACTCAATCCGAGTTTGGCAACATGATAAGGAAGACTGAGTTCCAAACCAAGAGAACTTCTTTGAGCCATCCAGAACTCAATCAGGAATTGCTTCATCACCGGTCGCATTGCCATAGCTGCGAGATGAGCTTTTGTTTTATCCTTATGAGTTGGATGATTCTGGTACCGGTTGAGGTAGTTATCATACATCTGCCGCCGATGAATATTCTTCACGCTTTTCTTTCGGAAGTTCATCATGCAGGTAGAAACGAACTTTGACTTCAACCATGGGTTATATGTGAGACTTCTTTTATCTCTTGTCTCACCATTTTTGGTCACGTATTCTTTCATGACCATATGTTCTTTTCTCCTGCTGGTACCCCTTCCATCAGGACCCACGTCGAGACCCATGTAGCGAATGTATGCACTTGGGTACTTGGTGATGAATGGATTGAGTCGTGAAAGGAGTGCTGCTCCAAGCTTTACTCCAATCCCGAATTGTTTGCTCAACCAATCATTCCATACATCGAAGGCAGGGAGAAGATCAGCAACTTCTTTCTCCAGTTCTTTTTCAAACTGGCAGAGGTCGAAGTAGTATCTCGCTTGAATCAACTCACTCTTATTTGTGATGAGCTGACCTGTTTTGAAGACAGTCTTCAGAAGCTTTTCTGCTTCGGCTTTCTTCACTTCATTTGCCATGACGTCGGTGATTCGTTTGTGCTCGAGTTTGAGGACATCCAAAACCTTCATGGTTTTTTTCTGTTCCTCTTGAGTCTCTGCATCATCCGGATCATCGCTTTCGAGAACATCGTTGATTTTCTTTCCCGGTTTGATACCCATCTTGGCATAGAATTCGGAAACGATTCTTCCGCCAGCTGCAATTCTCTGCTTCTGCATATCATACAGAGAATTGACTCGGGGTCTGAGTTGGGATTGAATATCCATGAACTGTTCTTCCGTCATAAAAACTTTTTCCTTCTCCAACACTTTTACTTCCATTTGTAAAACCTCCTTGCCGTATAGGCTTAATTTGATTCACTCGGTCCACTTGGGTTTCTGGCGGTTAACTGGTTCACTTATCCATGCTTGGGTTTCTTACACCGTATGGTTTTGATTCACTGCGGTCCAATGGGATTTCTTCGATCGACCTGGTTCACTTGTCCAGTATGGTTTTCTCAAAGCTTGTGATTCACTCGAAACGAATAGATTTCTTACGTGGAATGGTTCATTCAGCAAGCGATGGGTTACTCGGAACATTTGATTCACTTTCAAGCCATAGATTTCTTCGCCACAAAGGTTCACTTATCCACTCTTGGGTTTCTTCTTCTGCTTGATTTTCATTCACTCTTTTTTTATTGGGTTTCTGCCGACCCCATGGTTCACTTAAATGTAATGGATTTGTCTGACATTTTGATTCACTGTCGACCTTTGGATTTCTTAAGCAAGATGATTCACTGTTGCTCATTGGTTTACTAGAGCGTTATGATTCACTTTTCGGACATGGGATTCTGTCTTCTTAAGATTCACTTGTCCCAGATAAATTATTTGGTGTCGATTGGTATCACTTCTACGAGGTGGTTTTCTTCATAGGGATGATTCACTTCACCTCCTTGGGTTTCTTCTTACATGATGATTCATTAAAAGACTTTGGATTTCTTTGGCATCTTTGATTCACTGGTGTTCAATGGATTTCTCGCACAGTACGGTTCATTGCATCATAATGGTTTTCTCCCGACATGAGATAACACTTGCCTAGATTGGATTTATCCTCTTCTGTGGTTCACTAACCTCCGTTTGGTTTTCTTGAGTTATGTGGTTCACTATCTGATCTTGGATTTATCAGGAATGTTGGTTCACTAAACTGCTGATGGGATACTTTAATTCAATGATTCACTCGATATTCAATGGATTTCTTACACGAGACGATTCACTTTGGATAAGTGATTGTATTAAAGTAACGTGGTTCATTTCCTGTCCGTGGGTTTCTGGTGGGTAATGATTCACTTGCCTCAATTGGTTTTCTTGAAGGCTGTGGTTTATTAAAGTGATTCCACCCATCCTTCACCTGAGTTTTCAATTGATTTATTACAGTGTTTACATACACTGAATGATGCTCTTCCATTGAAACCAAGTTTTGGCATTGGGTGATGACCAAGGATTTCACACCCACCTTTCACTGAGTGTTCATAAAATCCCATCCATTCTGGTTTATAATCTATGTTATTCAGTTTTTTACCATGAACCAGAACAGGTGTTTTAATTTCGTTTATTTTCCATACTGCCCAGATATAACTATCATTCAACCCATCCAAAAGAAGAGTGACATATTGTTTATCAGAAATATATGTCACCAACGATCTTAGCTGTTGTTTATCAACAAGTCGTTTTTTCAATCTTTTTGAAGTTTGGGATAAAAACCACATTCCTGCAAAACCTGGAGATATTTTATCTGTAACAGATTGTTTGATGATCTTTATAAGTTCTTCTTTTTTTGTTTTAGGCATGTTATTTTCCTCCACAGGAATCAAAACATGAAGCTCTGGTTTTGGCAACATCAATTGCTTCTTTAAGAGTTGATTGATCTCCGGATTTGATTCTTGTTTTTCCGCATTTTGTTTCTAAGTCAAATTGTATTTCCCAGTTTCCATACCAGTTGTAGATGCTTATAGAAGTTACACCTGATATTTTTTTGGACTTTCTCTGCATCTTGAATTAAAAGAGCTTTTCCGTTTGCGTTATAAGATCCCCATAAATAACATCCAAACCCAATTACAATAACTAAAAAACTAACCATGATTACATCTTGAGTAGATCGTTTCATATTCATATCTTTATTCTCCTTTTTAGAACCAGTTTCCTTGTGAGTCCATCATTATTTCTTTTCCACAATATTTACATATGCTATGTATATTGATATCCCCAGGTGCACTCCAGATTGATGAATCTGGTGCATGCCAATGCAACCACCTACAAAAAAACTTTCCAATCTTAAAAGTAACATTTTTTAGTTTCATAAAAAATAAGTTCTCCTTGTTATTATTTATTAGTAATTAATATATATACTTTTAGAAACTATTCTATATCTTGAGAACACAATTATGGAGGTTATTATGGAAAAATATATTTGTAACTTATGTAACGGTCAGAAACAAATTCCTCCGTGTCCAAAATGTAAGGGAAAACCAGAATTAGATTGGATTGAGTATGTTATTGGAACTGGAGATATTGTTGATTTTGATTATGGATATAAAGGATGTATGGAACTAGCTGGAGCAACAGTTCATCTTTTTAAAGAATTTGGATCATATCAAGGAGATTGGTGGGCTAAAGTTACATATGGTTCATCTACTGGATGGATAAAAGGATCATATGGTTCTTGTTCTGGTTGTGATGCATTTCAAGCAGAATTTGATTGTGAGAGTCATGACCATGATGGGGGAATATATGTCAGTATGTATGAACTTTCAAGATACTATAATAAAAATTGTGAAAAGTGTTTAGATATAAAGAATAGATTAATCGAATTTGGAAAGGGATATTTGAGTTATATTTATAGTCAAGAAGAGGCAGAAGAAGAGGCAAGGAAAAATTTAGAATGGGATTCTGATGCTGAAGAAATGGTAAAGTTTATTGTGGATAATGCCTAGTTTATTAGTTTATAGTGCGCAGCTCGTTCTCTCGCCATAGCGTTTGCTTTAGTTTTATATTTTTGTTGAATCTTCTTTTTTGTATCTTTATACATTTGTTTGTGGAATTTCATTTTTCTATAAAGAGGATCATTATTTTTCTTTGCTAGGGCAAAGGCTATGGCACCAGCTGATACATGCATCTTAGATAGTTTCTTTCTTTTTACAGTACTGGTACCATAAGTTTCTTCTAAGAATTCTAAGTACTCATTTAAATCCATAATGTATACCTCTTTAATATTTGTTCTAATTTAAACAAAAAAAGAGTTCGTGAAGACACTCTTTTTTCTACAATACCGAGAAAGGAATTATATTTCATTCCTATCTTCTCGGCAACTACATTTGTGGTTTGGTAGACTAACGTGAATTTCACCATCAATCCACATTAGAGCAACTAAACTAATTATCAACATAAAAAAAATTAGTTCTACTGACATATTGATTTACCTCTCTTTTCTTTTTCTTGCAATTCTCCTGTTTCTATTTTTTATGAATTTTTTTAACTCATCTTTTGTTGGAACTTCCCATTTGATAAAACCAGAATTTTCTAAAAACTCAAGGACACTATACCATTTTTCATTATCATATAATGTTTGTATGAGTTTTCTGAATGATCTAATCTTACGGTTTGTTGTGAAATAAGGATCAATTTCAAGTAAAAGTAAGTTTCTCGGGAATTTCTTAATGAAGTCAACCAGAACTGTACCACAGGGTTTTTTTGCAATTACTTTTTCTATACTAAGATATTTTACTAGAATATATTTTCTATCATCATCAACTATAACAGTAAATTCACTTTGCATAAAAAATATTCCCTCCTCAAAATAGTTTGTTATCTGGAAAAGAGAGGGCCGCGAAGAAATTTTATTCTCCGCTCGACCACCAGGAATGGTTGTTGACTTTGTACAGGTCCTTTCCTGGAGAAACCTGTTTTTAATCAACACTTAGCAATAAAACCCTCTCTTCTCCATTAGTTATTAATATATATAGTTATGTATAGTATTCTTGATTAGAACAAATAATAAATATGATCTAGAGGGGAATGTACGATGCCATCTACAAAAAATAAAAAGAAGATTATTACTATAGAATTACCTGTTATTGCTAAAGATAAACTTAACCGAGTAAGATTGAATTCTCTTCTTGGATCCAAAAATGCCAATCAGTTAACTAACTATTTAGAAACTGCCATTAATCATTATGCTAAGACTTACCATAAAAATGAAATGATTAGTGAAATATGTTTAGTTGCAATAAATGTAATTTCAAAAAAGAATGAAAAACATATTGTTTTAACAGGTTATGCTGTTACAGAAAGGAATGATGAAATACAATTAGAAACATACCATGTTCAGTTTAAAAAAGATATCAAAAATATGACAAAGAGTGAATATATTGCAAAATATGGGAGTTGAGTTATGGAATGGATAAAGAATAATATAAAAGGTATAATAGGAACTATAATTTTAGTTTTGTCTTTAGTTGGAGGGATTCTTGCTCTTGATGATAGATATGCAACATGTAAAGATTTAGCTAAATTAGAACAACAAAATATAAAAACATTCCAAGAGTTTAAGCAACAAATGGATCGTGATAGATTGGAGCAAAGATATATTAATTTGACAGATCAAGCACTATCACTAAAAATTCTAATTAAAAAATATCCAAAAGATGAAGATTTAAAAGAAGATTATGATAGAGTAATTAAAGAAAAAGAAAAAGTGAAGGAGCAACTGGATAAAATGAGATCCCAGTGATTCAGATTATTCTATGGTTTTACTTGGAATGTTTAAAAATTCTATTATCTTATAATATAGACTTATTACATATAAAAGAACCCGAGTTGAAATGTATTGGTTGTAAACTAGATTTATTTTGTGAAAAATGTAAAAATTGTCCAACAAATAAACATAAAGGAACTTTTTTTAATATTTTTTAGTTAAAAATGGAGACTTTTAAAAATGCTAAATAAAGCTTTTTTAGTAAGACAAATTCAAGTTTCAACAAATAGAATGATTGCTTCAGGAAACGGTCAATTTTTGTATCTGAATAATGACGGAAGATTATTTATAGTTGGTAAACATGCTCTTGGAGCTGGAACATCATATAGTAGCCCAGTTGCATGTGTAGGAAATAGGTTTTATACATTTACAGCAGCACCGGGAGATACAGTTTGTGGAATTAACTATTCTGATGGTATTTATTATGCATATCTAAGTAATTGGTGGGGACAGTTTGGAAATAATACAAGAAATGATTCCTCTTCTCCTGTAGCTGCTGTTGGTGGACATAGTTTCGTAAAAGTATATGCATCAGCAGCTTATGGTGCTATATATGCTCTGAAATCAGATGGAACTATTTGGTCATGGGCAACTAATACAATTGGTCAACTTGGGGATGGAACTATAAACAGTAGATCGTCTCCCATATCTGTTCTTGGAAATCATCTGTTCACAGAAGTAGCTCCAGGATCACAATTTGTTTTAGCTTTGAAATCTAATGGTCAAGTTTGGGCATGGGGTGATAATAACGCAGGAAATCTAGGAACCAATAACAAAACTAATTATTCTTCTCCTGTTCTGGTTTCAAACCATTCATTCACTAAAATTGCTGCTGGAAATTCACATAGTATTGGAATAAAATCAGATGGAAGTGTTTGGTGTTGGGGAGCAAATGGAAGTGGTCAACTTGGAAATAATACAAAAACAGATAGATCAACACCAGTATCTGTTCCTGTTACTACTAGATTTGTTGAAGTTGCATGTAGTTATAATACTTCATATGCTCTAGATACTAGTGGAAAATTATGGGCATGGGGAGATAATACATATGGTCAAGTTGGTGATAATACTATAAATCATAGAAGTCTCCCTGTTTTATGTGCTAATACTTCGAGTTTTTCTAAAATATGTGCGTCTCATTATGAATGCTTTGCTATAAAATCAAACGGAGAAGTTTGGTGTTTTGGAAGAAATGAGTATGGTCAATTAGGAGATGGAGCCAGAACAAGCAGATCATCTCCAGTTTCTATGCTAGGATTTCCTAGATAGGTAAGAGTTAGAATTTCAGAATAATGGTTTTACTAAGGATGACAAAAGAACTTATTAGAACATAAACTAAAAGTAGAAAGGTGTATGTATGAAAATTGCCTTTTATGCGAATCGTATTCAACTAGACGGAGACATTCTTGAAAGACAGGGGACTGGTGGTAGTGAATCTGCCATGGTTAATCTTTCAAGACAAATTAATAAATTATATCCTAATTACGAAGTTACAGTTTATAATGGACAAAAGAGAGATAAATCTGAGTATCATGGTGTAGTATGGAAGACATATAAAGATTTTCTTTTAGAACATAAAACATTTAACCAAGATGTATTTATTGTTCTTAGAGAAAAATATCCTTTTACATTACCTTATATTGATGCAAAGAAAAAGATTCTCTGGTCTCAAGATGATATGAATGAAGTGGATTTAATTGCATTGACAAAAGAAAGATATCCAAGAGAAAATGTAGATGCATTTTTTGTTATAAGTGACCATTCAAAAAATGATCTATCAAAAGCATTTCCCGATAAACCAATTTACTTATTGAGAAATGGATATAACGCCGATTGGGCAGATCCATCTGGAGTTAGAGAACCAATAGCAGTTTATTCATCTACACCTTTCAGAGGATTAGATATTCTTGTTGAATTATGGCCAATTATTTATGAAGGATGCCTTGCTATATATAGAGTTAAACCAGAGTTAAGAGTATTTGGTGATATGAGTTTGTATAGACAAGGGAATGATGAAAAAATTACAGGTTTACTAAATGCAGTAAATAATTTACCAAAGGCTAGACATTGGGGTTCAGTTTCTCAGAAACAATTATATGAGCAACTGAAACAATGTAAAGTTATGTTATATCCAAATCATTTTCTTGAGACTGGATGTATGGCAGTCTTAGAGGCACTTGCAAATGGTTGTTGGGTTGTTACTACTCATTTGGGAGCACTTCCGGAACAAGTTGTAGATGGACGAAATGGTTATTGTGTAAGAGGGAATCCATTCTCAAGAGAATATAAAGAACAATTTGTTCAAAAGGCAATTGAAGCTCTTGGTACACAAGTTTGTCCAAAAAGTGATGGATTGATATGGTCATGGGAAACTAGAGCACAATTAGTTAATAATATTCTAAAAAAGGAATTGGGATTATAATGTTATATCCAGGATTAGTTTTTCAAGGAATATTAACATGGCAATGGATTGCTGTTGAACACGCAATTTATGTAATCAAAGTTCAAAAAGATATTTTTTATAGTATATATCCAGAACTAAGGATTTAATCTGAAAAATAGAGAACATATAAATATAAAACGTGAAAGGTTGAACAATGAAAGTTTCTATTATTATTCCTACCTATAATAGATTTGATCTTTTAAAAAACTGTCTTGATTCTGTAGAAAAATACACAAATTTAAAAGATAAAGAAATTGTTATAGTTTCAAATGGTTGTAAAGATAAGACGGTTAGATTTATCAAACTTAAGCAAGATATTGGTCTTCCTTATAAGCTTCTAGAGTTTCCAAGACCAATTGGATTTCCAAAAGCAATCAATGTTGGTGCATTAGCATCTGAGGGGGAATATTTAGTTTTCCTAAATAATGATGCTGTGATTCTTCTTTCTACAGTTGATATTTGGATAGATTGTTTGATGAAACCTTTTTTAGAGGATTCTCTAGTAGCTGTAAGTGGACCAGTTAAAGTTGAAAATATTGAATCTAAAATGTGTTTCATTTTATTTTTCTGTGCAATGGTAAAAAGAAGTATATATGAGGAACTAAATGGTGTTGATGAAATATTTTCTCCTGGTTATGGTGAAGATGTAGATTTTTGTATTAGAGCTCAATTGAATGGATATAAGATAGCTCAAATTCCATATGAAACAGAGACCCTTCCAAAGAAGAATGGATTTGATGTTGTAAATTATCCAATTAATCATGACTCTACACAGACATTTAGACATATACCAGATCACAATAAAAACTATGCAAAAAATAGTCAGATTTTAAAACAGAGATATGGAAAATAGACCAGTAGCTCAGATGGTAGAAGCGCTTGATTGTTAATCAAGAGGTCGCAGGTTCGATGCCTGCCTGGTCTGCCAAACATTATGGAGGTCGAATGTCACTAAAAAAACCATAGTAGTTTTGGGAGGGTATGACAATGTTACAGAAATTTGGAAACTGGTTTAATCATTTTAAACTAAAGTTTTTTAACGACTTAATTCTTGAAAATATAAAAGTTACTGTTGATGAAGAGAATAAAAATATATACCGGGAAATCTATTTTATTTTTAAGAACAAATACCAAAATCTACATATTAGTGACATTCATATTGTAGTAGAAGGAAAATTTTCTGGTGAGAAACTACTTTTAAGAGCTACTTCTTATTATCAAAAAGATGATAAGATTCTAGTTAAAATGGCAATAAATTTAGATAGAAACAAAGTAGATATAAAATGTATAGTTTTTGAAACCTCGGTTGGGAGAATTAAGAAAGGGGTAAATCTGAATGAAAGCCGTTATTATAGGAAGTCATCGGTATAAAGAGAAGATTGAAGAATTGAAGAAGGAATTAGAAAAGCAATACTACAAAGTAAAAATCCCTGCCTTCGATTATCATCCTGAGTTCAATGAACTAGAAATATGCACATACAATAAAAAACTAATAAAATGGGCAGATGTAATTTACATAATTTGGGACCGAAGGTCGTACGGAACAGTATTTGATTTTGGTATGGCATTTGCTCTTGGAAAAGAAGTTATTGTTCATTATCTTGAACCGAAAGTAATGGAAAATGTAATGATTCAATATTCAAAAGAATCTACAAACAGAAGTTGCAAAACAATGGGTGCTTGTAAAAGTAGAAGTTTAGATAAGCATGTTAAGAGGAAAAAATAATGAGAGATCATGGTTCTAGACAAGTTGGTCCACCTGTTCCACAGATAGTAGAAGAGATCAAAGAAAAGGAGAATAAAGAAGATGGCAATGACACTAGTATTGTCCCTGAAGGACACACCGGACAAGAAGATCCTAGCGGGAGTTAAAACTTTTTGGTTTGATTACAATGTGTTAAATATTGTATTATCAGATGGAACATTAAAAGTTTATCCCGATAGGCATGTATTCAACGTTGAAGTTCCTGAGTATTATAAGGAGTCTATATGAAAATAGTAAAATGTGAGTTTTCAAAAAATGGTTTATGTACAGATAAAAATTGTTATCATTATGAAACCCATCAAATTATGAAGGAATGTGATAAATCTGAAAACAAATTGGATTCTTGTAGTTTAGGTATCTTATCAAGTTGTGTTGATCCTGAATAAATAGTAAAGGAGAATAGTATGAGTGAAAAAGGAAAAGGCATCGAGGTTGTTTCTGATCTTCCAAAGGTTGAAGGGGAAAAATTTGAGTCAGATGTTGAACTGAAGGTTCACGATACACCGATTTTTTATAGTACAAACGAGTCACCATTTGCTAGTAAAATTTATGCTCATGATGGAATGACTATTGATGAACTAATGGGAAAACCAAAACCACCAGAGGATACTGCTTTTGTAATTATTCAAGATGGTGGTGTTGGTGATGCTATCTGTGCAACCCCAATGATTAGATCAGCAAAGAAAACTTATCCAAACAAAAAAATTATTGTTGGATCTGCTCATGCAGATATTCTCAGAGGAAATCCAGATATTGATAGACTTTATCACCTTGGAGCACCTGGAGATTTATTTGATACTTGGGTAAAACCTTTAAGGCATTTTGGATCAGTTATTAAAAGAGATATTTATAATGCTTCTGCACATAAGCTCTTTCCTGGTCCATTGAGTATGATTTGGTGTCATCTTTACAATGTTCCTTTTGAAGGTGATGATATTAAGGTTCATCTTTCTGAAGATGAAATTAATGAAGCAAAGTATTTTATTAAGTCATTCAAACGACCTGTTATTGCTATTCATGGAACTGGAGCAAAACTTCTATTTAATCCAGCTGTTCAAATTACACCAAATAAAGATTGGTTCCCTGAGTATTGGATTGAACTTGTAAAAATCCTTACTGAAGATTTTGATGTAATCCAGTTTGGTGGAGCAAATGAAATGGAGATTCCTGGAGTTACAACATATCTCCTAGGAAGAACTTCAATTAGACAGACTGCAGCATTATTAACACAATGTCTTACATTTGTATCTATTGATAGTTTTGTTGGTCATTGTGCTCCGGCTGTTGGAACGAGAGGTGTTGTAGTATTTGGAAGAAGCAATCCATATATTGCTGGTCATACCACAAATAAAAATGTTTGGGTTCCAGATTCATGTCAAGAAAATGATATGTTCTGCGGAAGACCTCAAGGATATTTTGGAGACTCAGAATTATTCCAGGGGCAGCTTCGACCTTGGGTTTGTCCTCATAGATCATGTATGCGAGCAATCAAACCTTCAATGGTATTGAAAGTTGTGTATGATCTCATTGGAGAACTCAAAGTAGCAAAGATGGAAGAACAAACAAAAAAATAAGACCATAGCCGCGTTCTGCCTTTTCCTTGTCGTGGGGGAGGGGACACCACTTGTCAGGTTCCTACCTGGCTTGTGGGTCCCACTCCCTATTTTTTTCGCTGTTATAAACCATACCTTTTGAATGGAAAAACTTCCCGGGCGAGTTTTTTCATCTCTGTATAGCTCAGTTCATAAAGAACTTTTGCTGCGTCTTTGTCATCCCCAAAAGAAGTTACCCGGTCCGCATCAAGAACTACTTCAATCACTTCTGCTTGAGGAATATCCCCATCCGATTCTGCGAGTAAATCATGACCAATGTAGTTCCATGTTCTATTCATTGCCGAGATTATTCTCTTTTTCATTTCAGGATCAATGTCCTTCAGTTTCAGATTTACCTTCTTCTCCATTCTCCACCTCGTCGAGCTTTTTGACTATATGAATTAGAGTTAGTTTTTTTCCCAGAAATGCACCCAGAAGAATAGCACAGAAGATACATCCAGAAAAGAATATTGATTCTAATCCTTTAAATAATGATGTTAAAGATGCTGCTGTTGTTATGACTATAATCATAGCAATAGACATGATGATTGGAACTTTCAAAAAAAGTTCATTTTCTTTTCTTATTTCTTCAATTACTTTCTTTAGGTCCTCCAGATACTTTTGACTCTGCTGAAAGTCCATCAATTTTCTCCTTTGCCATTTCTTCAACATTTCCACTTTTCAAATCGACAGAAACCTTCCCAATTCCCTTTTTTGCCAGTCGTATAGCTTCATCAATATCCAGAGAAGCAGGATCGTTTCTCAGAGATTCAATTAGAGCATAGACCCATGCAATAATTGTCCATCCAAGAGCAGCGTTGATGATGAAGATTTTTGAATAGTTTAGTTTGTTTCTATACATAGCAATAAAAGTTGGAATAAAATAAATGGCCAGTGCTGAAACAATTAGAATAACTCCCCTCATAGAATCCTCCTTCTCCTTAAAAATATAATTCCTTGCCTTTGGAATTAATATATATAGAATTTATTTATAATATGGTATTTTTTATTCCGATTTTGATAAACGATAAGAACAAATAATAAACATGCAGTGCCACTCCCATGGTAGGATAACTGGATGATAGATGTCAATGTAAATGAACGAAAAAAGTTAGATTTTAAATTCAGTGACCTTAGTACGGTCAAACATGCGAAGTTTTCGGTTATCACACCAAATAACATTTTATTTACATTTCCGGCAAATATAGATTATCAACAAAATAAAATTTTTGTTGATCTGCCAATATTGAGTAATATTTTCAGAACTGAAATAGTTTCAACCTGTAATTTAGAAATGGTTGATAATAGAAATAAGGTTTTAAGAAGTTCTCAGCAACAAATTCGATTCCATTCAAATCAAACCCCATCAAAAGAAAATCAAGTCGGAGTGGATGTTTCCCTTCCGTTTCCTAGTATTGTTTTGAAAAAAATCAGTAGAGATACATCAAGAGTAAGAGAAAGGATGCATTAATGAGAGAAAGAGAAAAATCAAAAGGGGAGCTAAAGACTGAAAGGAGTTTATTATTAGATTGTATTAATATTCTAAAGGGTTTCAAAGTTAATGAACACACAGAGGAAAAATTAGAATCTGTATATAGATTCTTAGAAATAAATAACCTTTCAGATTTATCGAACCTTAGAACTGCAATACTTATAATGAGAGAAAATGAAACTGATGAAGATGATTTTTTACTTGATGAAGTAGATGATTTAATCAACGAAACAATACTTGATCTCGAATTTCTGGTTCAACAGAAATATAATAAAATTTAGCATTAGCATAGTTCTTAATATGGGAGACTAAAGAACGATGTCACGTACACACAAATTCGCGGAAAGATTTCTTAATAAACTCCAAAGGGAATCCACTCAAGAAACATTTGAGATTTTAGAATTGCTGATGGAAGAGTTGGAGAATAAAAACGATCCAGATCCTGCGGAAGTTCAACTTGTGGAGAGTATATATCTCTTCGTCGAAAAGATGAAGTTGATGGAAGGAGCGATGAAGAAATATTTAGTAGAATCTAGATCTGATAGTCTTCCTGGAAATAAATTATCATCTTTATATGAGGAATTAAACAATGAAATTGAACGAGATGAAGATTAAACTTGGTGAGGAAATTGTAAAGTCTCCCAGACTTTTAAAAGAAGAAAAATTAGAAATTCTAGCGTGTATAAAAGAAGAGAAAAACTCTGAGATGATAGAGTCTATTTTACATGAGTATAATCCTCCTTGTTTAGAAAACAAAAAGGAAAAGGTACATAAAGTAAACGCAAGACTTGGATATGAAATTGCAACTTTAGCGATTAAAGGGTGTCTGAAAAGAGCAAACAAAATAGAAGATCAAAAAAAGAGGGAACTGGCAATTTCAAAGTGTAAAAAAATTAGAAAATATACATAAAAAAAGTTTCTAAGAAACTATAAAATAAGAAAATGCCGAATTTTTTTCTCAATTAAATTGGGGATTTACATATGCGAGAAGTACTGAAATTTCTGTTTCTGAGTATTTACCATGTACTCAGTTTTAGTTTGTTTCTTAGATAATATTACGGAGATGGATAGATGCCTGGAGATGAAGAAAAAATCGTACTTTCTAGAGCTGACCTCTATTTAGTTATGGAATCTTACCGTAATAATATTGCACTGAATACTACATTAGTAGAGCAGCAAAAACAAGTAATGATATTGCAAAATGATATTATTGATAAACAACAAGATTTAGCAGAGGTTTTAAAAGAAATTTCACAAAACGCAAAGGAATTAGTTAAGAAACAAGAAGAGGTTTTAAAGAAAACAGAGGAATCAGCTAAAAAGTTTGAATCATGTGCAGAGGAAATTGCATGTAAAGAATCTGATATTATTAAAGCACAGCAAACTCTGGATAATACATTAGATAAAGCTAGGGCAGATTTAATAAACTCAATGAGTCTTGACAGAGCTGCTTGTGCACAAGATCATACAGCTTTAAAGGGAACTATTAAAGGTATCATTGGAACATTTGCAGCGATAGTACTTGGTTTGATTGGTTTGATTGCTACGCTATTTACGAAATTTAATTTGTTAGATGATTTTCAAAAAAGCTTGGATGTTCTTAATAAAGCACTACCAGAAATTCTGAAGAAACTTGGATAGTGGTGAGGAATTACGTAATGCAAAAGAAAATTCTTATTTTATTGACAAATGAAAATAAAGAGTGTATTGAGACTATTACGAAATTGATAAATAAAAATATCAAAGGTGCTGAAGTTGTTGCGTTCGAAAATAAGAAGCAATTGTTACAATATGATAATCTTGAAGATTCAGATCTTATAATTTCTGATATTTCCGTATCTGAACACAAAGAAGAACTACGGGTATATTATGACCAACTAATTAAAGTTGCATCACCAGAAAAAATCCCAATGTTATTAGTTGTATCTGATGACCAATTTGATGAATCTTTAGTCAATTATTTTGCAAAATGTGCTATTTATGATTTTATAAGGAAACCATATAACTATCCAATTTTTGTTAATAGAGTAAAAGTTTTATTGAATATTCCACGAACTAAAAAGTATCTTGAAGATGCTAAGAGAAAGGTAGAAGTAAATTTATGGAATGCATTAAATTATTCTAACTTATTAATTCTTGTTCTGGATAAAGAAGGAAAAATAAAACTTTGCAACTATAGATTATCTAAGTTTTTGGGTGTTGATAGGGAAGATGAACTTGTTGGAAAATCTTGGTATGATTTTTTAAATGAATCAGATCAATCAATTTTCATTTATATTCAAGATAAGATGAAATCCAAGACAGAAGGATTTGAAGAAGTAGCATATGATATTTTAACACCAGATGGGAACATTGCTGTAAAATGGTTTGTATCTATTATTAATGGTGACTTAAATTGGACCTTCTGTGTAGGTATGCCAATTTATTCTGGTATAACAGTTGAAGATAATCTTGATGCTTTAAGATCATATTTTAGAGATATTATAGTAAAAGATAGAACTACAATAAATGCGATGAAAGAAGTTACAAAAAAATTTTCCGAACAGATTCAAATGCGTAACAAAATAATAGAGGATGATGATAAACAACCATATAATGGACTTGCTAAAGATGTAGATTTTACAACATAATTTGGAGGATTAAACAATGGCAGAAGCAACTGTTGTATATAAATATGAGGCGAATTGTTCAATACCATTTATTTTTATCAGGTATGATTATAATGCTGGAGTACCTGCTGGATCAGAAATAAGCGAATTGGTTGAACTTCCTATGTTTGCACCACTTCCAAATTATGCAAACGATCCTAAATTAGTACTTGGTGGAAATTGTTATGCAATAAGAATTGCACAGATTGGTGTTGCTTGTTTATCCGCAAATTATGATCTTAGGATCTTTAATAAATTTGGTGAGTATTCTGATTTGATTGATTCTGTAAATGAAGTATTGGTTTATAAAAACTTAGTGAAAACGAAATTAGACACTGATTTTGGTGAGTTTTATCTAGCGATAAATAGAGATGAACCTTCTACAAATAAACTTTATCTATACATTAATAATTATGATGTAGATACAGGGCCAATTAGACTCGATGTAGTTTATATGCCTGTACATACAGCACCTTTTGTAAGATAAATTATAGGAGTAACTAAGGATGACAACTATTAGAATTAAACCAGCAGAAAAAGCTGGGGCTGGAGGAGGAGTAAAGTCTGATGGTAGTGTTTGGGTATGGGGAAGAAATAATTATGGTCAGTTAGGAATTGGTAGTACAGATGATAAATCATCTCCAGTTTCAGTACATAATTTGCCAATATCACAAGCTTGGAGATTAACAAAAGGATTTGAAGTTAATATTCTTTCTGGAACTGAAGGTGGTTGTGGTGGAATTGAAGCTTATGCTCAAGGAAATAATATTTTAACTACACTTCAAGATGTTACAAGCGGAACTTTCTATATGAAACTTTACGATTCTGATGGTACTGTTTATGCTGAAAATTCTACAGATATTGGTGGAATTTTCCCATATGGTTTAACTCTTAATACTATAAAATCTACTGATTGGACAAGATGGAATGGCGAAGTAAATGTTGTTCAGTATTCTAAATGGGATACTACAGATGCTACAGCAATTGTTAATTGGACAGTAATAGATAGTGGTGTTTGGAGTTGGGGAGAAAATCAACCACTATGGTATACAGGAACACAGTTAAATAATGAAAACTGGGCATTTGTAACTGTAGAGAGAGAAGGTGAAAGTTCACCAGTTACAGCATTGAACTATTATATAACCAATGGAGATGCTACTACAGTTGTGGATCAAACTACTTTAACAACTGATGTATATAGTGATTACTTCGTAGGATATACTGATGTTTATATGTGTGATACAGATGATGGTGGATTTGCTGTACTATATAGAGTTAATGATGGTACTAATGCAATTACATATAATCTATATGTAAGAGATAGTTCTGGTGCAGAAGTAGTAACTTTAACTGGAATTGAAGCAACACAAATTGATGGAAGAAATATTTTCAATGTTGGTGGAAGATTATGGGTATGCTTCTGGGATGGTCCTGTAACTTCTCCTGACTCTGGTTATATTCGTATTTACGAATATGATGGAACATTAACAAAAGAAATAACTCTTGATGCTGGGTTTGTTGGAAATAATGGTTACATTGGAAAACCTGGTTATTTTGACACAACTCCTAATGCAGTTGTTCTGTTCGGATGTGGAGGAAAATATAAGTTATATAACAATTCTGATTTAACTCTGTATAGTAGTGGAACACTCAAAGTTAATTCTATAACACCAAATTTCTCTGGAAAATGTTTAACAAGAGATGATGGTAATGTTGTTTGGGTACCTGAAATGCAAGGACCAAATTATCCAGAATGGTATTTAGTTGAACTATCAACGGAATATAAATACTAACGGAGATTTGATATGAAAATTCTCGAAGAATATCTTCTTTATCTTGTAGAGAATGATACTGAATTTGTTGATGAAGAATTTGATGAAACAGAGGAACAGTTTGATCCTATTTCTTTGGGTCTTATTGCTGCTGGTGTTGGTGCTGCTAGTACTGGTTTAACTGCTGCCAGACTAGCAGCACAAAGAAGAAATAGAAAAAAGTGTATTGCATTTGCTAGTAAAATAGATAATCCAGAAGAGAGAAAAAAAGCTTTTGTGCGATGTTACCAAGCAGGTCAGGGGTAACACAATTTTTGAGAACAAATTATAAATAAGGTAAATACATTTGTATATAGGAAGGATATGGTATGAAACATTATGGAATTGATATGGATGGAGCTTTCCTTGTAGAATCTGTAAGTTCTTTACCTACTTGGAGTGCTTCATATCAAGGACGTTTAATATATTTGACTACTAATAATACATTGTATTATGGTCACTCTGGTCAATGGAATCCAATAGCTGGAGGTTTTGTAGATAGTACTACTAATTTTGTTGGCGACAGACAAGTAATGGTTTCTGATTCTGGAATCTCTGGACCAATTAGAAGATTACATCTTGCTGAATCGTCTGGTTCATGTGAACAGGTTCTAGAAGTTGCAGATGGTTTAGCAAACTGGAAAAAATGGAATTTTGTAGTTTCTGGAGGAACCGGTTCAAAACAACAACTTAATATAAGAATACTAAATGATGCAGGTTCATCAGGAACACATAATGCTCTTATTATGGGATCATATGTTGCTATTAGTACTTGGTCACCAGATTCTGATCCGAATCCATCTTCTTCAATAAATTTCTATAATGGTAGTGGAACAAAACTTGCATCTATTTGGAGGTCTACCTCTACTTCTCCAGATGTTACACCAAACTCTAATGGAAGACTTTCTTCTGGAAAAATATTTAATGCAGTTTGGAATGACATTGTTGACTTTTTGGAATTAGAAGAAGAACTTGATGAAATTCAATATGGTAGAGTTTATGTAATGGATGATAACTTTAAAGTTAAAATTTCAGATCAATATTGTCAAGATGGTATCATAGGAATTGTATCTGATACATATGGATTTGGTGTTGGTTCTAAAAATCTTGGTAAAAAAGAACTTCCTATTTCAATCGGCGGTTTTGTTTTAGCATATGTTGATAAACAATACAAAACAGGAACACCACTAACTTGTGGTCCTAATGGAACACTTGTTGAAATGAATGCTGGTACAAAAATTAAATTTCCAGAAAGAATTATTGCTACTTATCTTAGACCAGAAAAAAGTGATGAATGGAATGGAATAAAAGTTAATGGAAGACATTGGATAAAAGTGAGGTAGGAAATGGTGACTTTTAATGATGTTTTTTCTGTCCAAGGTATAACTATAGTAGTAACAGAAGATTGTAATCTTAGATGTAAATATTGTTTTGAAGAACATTCTAAAAATAGTATATCTTCAAAAAATATAACAGAAATTATTGATAAAGTATGGACTAATTTTCTGAAAATTAATGATTCAGAAAGACCATCTAAACTATCAATTTCTATTTTTGGTGGAGAACCACTACTTGTATTTGAGCAATTAATGGTTCTTTTAGATCATTGTAGTTTAAATAATTACTCCGTTTCTGTTGGAATTACAACAAATTTAACTATGTTAACAGATAAAATGATAGAAATATTTGATGCATATCAAGTTGGTTTATTAGTTTCTATTGATGGAATAAAGTTTGTTCATGATAAAAATAGATGTGGTACATTTGATATAGTAGAGAAAAATATTAAACGGTTGGTTGATAATAAGTTAAACCATTTACTGGAAGCTAGAATGACAATTTTACCTGAAGATTTTAAGTACATGGTGGATGGAATTAAATGTATATTTGAAATGGGAATTGATAATATAGCACCGATTCCTATAACAGATATTCCATGGACAGAAAATGATAGAAAA
>Ga0302237_1001003_pt1 | contig 21586 bp, 17 predicted proteins | sample AAG_UR_Ala_MG_FD_193530 | JGI IMG/M metagenome (GOLD analysis project Ga0302237, IMG submission 193530) | Enriched activated sludge microbial communities from anaerobic digester in WTTP, New Holstein, Wisconsin, United States - AAG_UR_Ala | ecosystem: Engineered > Bioreactor > Anaerobic >... | reverse complement strand
TGGGGGCCTTGGACTGCCTGAGTTGGCCCGTCGATTTGTCGCGGGTGGCGGCGCTGATCGACCTGCTCTCCGTTCGCCGCCGCGTGCAACCGGGGCCGTTGCCTTTCGGCGCTCGACTGATTCCCAACGCCGCACAACGTTTCGAACCAGCGGGGCGCGTGGTCGCGGGTTTTGTGTTCGCCAGCCGGGCGATGCGCGAGCTGTACGATCACATCGCGGCGGCGGCTGAATCGAACGCGACCGTGCTTCTGACCGGCGAGACCGGGACGGGCAAGAGTCACGTGGCCAAGGCCATCCACGAACTCTCTCGCCGCCGCAAGAAACCCTTCGTCGTGGTCGAGTGCGGCGGGCTGTCGCCGACCCTGCTGGAGAGCGAGTTGTTCGGCCATGTGCGCGGCGCCTTCACCGGCGCCGACCGCGAACATCTGGGCAAATGTGCGACGGTCGCGGACGGCACGATCCTGTTGGACGAGATTGATTGCGTGCACTTGGAGGCACAGGCCAAACTGTTGCGGGTGTTCGAGGACCGCGTCTACGAGCCGGTGGGCGCCAACCGCACCGCCAAGTTCCTGGCCCGGGTCATCGCGGCGACCAATCAGCCGCTGGAGCGGCTGGTCGCCGAAGGCAAGTTCCGGTCGGACCTGTTCTTTCGCTTGAACGTCGTCGAATTCCGCCTGCCGCCCTTGCGCGACTGCTGCGAAGCGATCGGACCGTTGGCCGAGAACTTTTTGGCCATCTACGGCCAACGCGCGAAACGCTCAATGGAGGGGATCTCGCCCGCCGCTCTGGACGCCATGGCCGCTTACGACTGGCCGGGCAACATCCGCGAACTCCGCAACACCATCGAACGGGCCGTGACCCTGTGCCGCCACGAGGTCCTGGAAGTGGAGGACCTGCCCGACGCCATCCGCAGCGCAGCCGCCCGTGCCGGAATCGCCATGCCCCTGGCTGTGCGCCGCCCTCTTCGGAACCAGTTGGATTCGGCCCGACAACATGGCGAACGGCAGCGGATCCTGCAAGCCTTGACACGGCACAACAACAACCGCACCCGCGCCGCCAAGGAATTGGGGATAAGCCGCGTGGCCCTGTACAAGAAACTCCGCAAGTTCGGGCTCGTTGGCTCCACAGCCTGAACCGGTTGGAAACAGACGCCGAAGCGGCGTAAGCCCAGACACGGCACGACTCGCGGTCGGAACGCCTCATTTCGACCGCGCACCACACGCTTGGTGAACGCTACCAAGCCAGCCGCAGCATCTCGGTCAAAGGCCGCACGATCAGCCGGTTTGCCGTGTTGCGGCCCCAGTCCGACCCGTGCAGGGCCGCGGCCAAAACGAGCGCCGTCGTCGCGGCAGCGATCAGGAGTGACCATGGCATCTGCCTGTGCCGGAACATGGGTCTCACTCCCGCAACAAGAGCTGTGTAGCCGCCGGTTCCTGCTCTCCCGCAACCTCGACGAACCGCGGCCGCCGGGCGTGCCAAGGCCGGTTGGCTGCGGCCGTCCAAACTCGCCACGCTGCCCACGGCTTGCACAGACCAATCGCCGCCACCCCCACGGCCGTGCCTACGAGGACATCCGTGAAGTAGTGCCAGCCGGTGGTCACGGTGCCGGCAACCACGGCCAAATTCAGCACCGCGCTTGACAGACACAGCCGGAAGTTCCAACGCAGGACATAGGTTAGCAGCAAGGCCCACGTGGCGTGAAACGAGGGAAACGTGACCAAGCCCTCGAAATGACTCCAGGAAAAGACCTGGCGCGCTCCGTCGCGGAAGGCCTCGAAATGATCCAGATACCGCAACTGGCTGGGGAGCGGCTCATAGCCGTAAAACGCGAATGGTCCTGCTGCCGGCCAGAGAGCGAAAACAACCAACGCGATCAACGAGCCATAGACGAAAGCTCCCACGAACTCGTCCAATTCGCGGCGCCGGCCGGCGAGGCCCGTGGCCACAATCACGAACACCGTTTGCAGGAGGACAGTTCCGTAGCAGAACGACAACCCTCGGTCGAGGTTCGGATGGGCTCGCGTCCAAGCGACGATGGCGGGCAAATGAACGCCGAATGCCGCGTCCCAAGCGGCCAGGCGAGCGTCGATCAACGGTTGAGCCAGCGCGCAGGCGCCGTACATGGCCACCACGAAGGCGAGGGTGTACGACGTCACTTGCAGGATCGCACCGGAAACCATCGTGAACCTCCGGTTGCGGCGGAGATGGAAGTATGCGGTGCAGGCGCTCATGCCGCCCAGCAGCAAGCCCACCGCTCCTAATTCCTGCCGGCGAAAGGACAGCCCTGTGAAAGCGGCCAACAACAACGCGGCCGCGGCCGTGACGCCGATCATCGACCAAACCCGGATTTGCCCGCGACTCATAAGGATCCTCCACGGCGGTCGGCCCGGCAACCGCCACCCGCGATGTCCGCACATCCCGCGCCGCGTGCGCGGGCCGTGCCAGGCCGCCCGTCGGTTCCCACGAGACCGGGTTGCCGGTCTTCGTCTCCCGCCACGTGTCGTAAACTGTTAGTTCGCGCCCCTGTACACCGTCCGCTCACAACCGACGGTTTACAGTACGGGTCGAAGGCCGCGGGCGTTCCTCGGCCAGCAACCTGGAGCGAGAGAATTCCAGCTTCGCTGCCCCACGGTACTCCGTCTGCCGGAACGCAAACGACAACGGTTCTTCCCGGCGATATTCGTTTTTTTTCTTCGCGCCGCCGGCGTTTGGCGCGCGGGCTGCATGACCTCCGGTCGTTCACGCACGCCACGGTCGAAGCCGGTTTGGCGACGGCGGGAGCGTGCCGGGGTAACGAGTCGTTTCAGTTCCGATTTCTTTCTTGGGAGGGTTTGCCATGTTGTCGTATCTGAAGAAGTTCGTCCGCCGGGAAGAGGGCGCCACGATGGTCGAGTACGGGCTGATGCTGGCCTTGATCGCGGTGGTTTGCATCACGGCGGTCACCCTGATCGGCACGAATGCCAACACGATGTTCGGAAGCATCGGGAGCGCCCTGTAGGCGCCGTAACGCGCTGGAGGCCGCACTGCTGTAACGTGTTTCCGGACGCGTTTGCGAAAGGAGTGGACATGTTGCTGAATTTGCTGGGCTGGGTGGTCGCTGCGGTCGGTTCTGCCGCGATCCTTTCGCAGCTGTTATGCGGATCGTGACTGGGGCCAGGGACGGCGGATGCGCCGACGGCGGCGCGCAACGCAACGCCGATGTGATTGCTGGAAATCGAGTACAGCCGAATTCGTGGGGATTCCAGGCGCTTCGCGGGGGTCGGCGGCCGTTGCGGCCGCCGAGTTCTCACGAATTCGGCTGCTTCTTGTCGAGGGAGCAGAACATATATGGATTACCTCCCGGACGAAGCATTGTGGCTCGCCTGGGCTGTTCCGGCCGTCGCGAGCGCCGCGGCCGCCGTGGTCGACGTGCGCCAGTTCCGCGTGCCCAATGGTCTGACGCTGCCGTTGTGTGGAGGGGGTCTGCTGTTTCACACGTTGCTGGGCGGAGTGGCCGGTCTGGAACGTAGTGGTGGCGGGCTCGTCGTCGGCGGGCTGTTGTTGATCCTGTTTTTCTTGATCGGCGCGATGGGGGCGGGGGACGTCAAGCTGCTGGCGGGCGTCGGCGCTTGGCTCGGCCCGTCAAGCACAATCTCGGTTTTCTTGGTGGCCGGTTTGGCCGCCGGAATGTACTCGCTGGGCGTCTACGCCCTGCGGCACCGGCTGCGCGAACTGCGGACGGTCTTCAAAATCGTCTGTCTGCAGTTGGTGGCGCTGAGCCGGCACGTGGCGCCGGCCGAAGTTGGCGTGCGCTTGCAACGGGCCGACCGCCGCTGGCACGTGATGCCCTTTGCGTTGATGATCGCGATCGGCGTGTTGTTGGTCGGGTTGAGAGTTTGAGGCGGGTTTGGCCCGCACGCAAGAGGCCATGAAGACACCGCGGAAGGAACCACGAATTGCGCGATGTGCTCGATGCGCGCGAACCAAGGCGCCCATCCGCGGAACGACTGAGGGGAGGCGGCCATGAGCATCCGGACGATCGCGATGGTGTTTCTGGCGTTGCTGAGCGGCGCTTCGATGGCCGTGGGAGTAATGCGGGCCAACCGTGCCAACGCCAGGGGCGCAGCCGAAGGCCTCGAGACTGTGCAGGTGGCCGTGGCCGCGGCCGACCTGGCGCGGGGCACGCAGTTGACTGCAGACCACGTCCGATTGTGCGACTGGCCGAAGAGCCTGGTCCCCAAGGGCGCCGTGTTGAAGCTGGAGGAGGCGGTCGGGCGCGTGACGGGCGGGCAGATCCTGGCCGGCGAGCCCGTGCTGCAGCAGAAACTGACGTCGAAACAGGCCGGCGGCGGGTTGGCTGCCCTGATTCCCGTGGGGATGCGGGCCTATACGATTCAGGCGTCGCGAGTGGCATCCAACGTGGCCGGCTTCATTCTGCCCGGCAACCGGGTCGACGTCTTGTTGAACCTGCGCGGCAACCGCGACGACGAAACCGGAGGCGGCAGCACGACGACCTTGCTGCAAGCGGTGGAAGTCCTGGCCGTCGATCAGCGTCTGGAGGCGCCGGAAGAGGACAAGGTCAATCCGCGCGAGACGAGTTCGGTCACCTTGCTGGTATCTCCCGCGCAGGCGGCCCTGCTCGATCTGGGCCAAAACATGGGACAAATGACCTTGTCGCTCCGCAATCCGGAAGACGCCGCGGAGGCGGCGACCGAACCGACCACGGTCGCCGACATCCGCTTTCGCCAGGAGAAGCCTCTGCGGGAGACGGCCCCTGCCCCGGCCCCGGCGGCGGACGCGCCCGGACCGCCGGCGCGATCCGCCGCCTTGAGCTTCGTCACCCTGCGCGGCACGACGCGGGGACGCGTCCATGTGACGCCGCTGCAATGAGCGGGGGATCAAGGAGGCGCCAATGAAAATTCTGATCGCCAGCGACGATCACGCCCTCTGCGAACGCGTCCGGACGCTATTGGTTCAGCAACAGATCGAGTGCCCTGCCGGGCACGTTGTCAGCGTGGATTCCGCAGCGGACCGGGCGGGACGGATCCAACCGGATCTGGCGATCCTGGCGCTGCCCTCCCGCGCGGAGGAGGCTCTGGAAGCGCTGCGCCAGATGCGGCTCGTCGCGCCCCTGGCGCACACCTTGGTCTTCGGCCCGGTTGTCGACCCCAAATTGATCTTGGAGACCTTGAAGCAGGGCGCGGACGAATTCCTGGACCGGAACGACCTGGACGCGGGTCTTGTGGACGCCTTGTTCCGCTTCCGCAACCGGGACGCGCGCCCTGCGGCCCGGTCCCCAACGGGCCGCGTCATTTCGCTGCTCGCGCCCAGCGGGGGCAGCGGCGCCAGCACGCTGGCGGCGAGCCTCAGCGTCGTGCTGGCGCAAGCCCACGGCGGTTGCGGGCTGCTGGACCTGCGGCTGGGCGTGGGCGACCTGGCGCCGATGTTCGACTTGAAGCCCCTGCGGACTTTGGCGGACCTGTGCGACAACGTGGGCCGTCTGGACCAGTGCCTGTTCGAACAATTCCTCCTGATGCACGCCAGCGGCGTGCAGTTGCTGGCCGCGCCCACGGTTGCCGCCGACGTGCGGCGCGTGACCGGCAAAGGCGTGCAACGGGCCTTGGCGCTGGCCCGCGCCCGCTTCCCTCACGTGGTGCTGGACCTGGGTTGCGCCTTTACGGACGACCAGGTGGAGGCCCTGTGGCAAACCGACGTGATCCTGCTCGTGCTCCGGCTGGACTATACGTCGATCCGCAACACGCGGCGGATCATGGACGCCATCGCCGGGCTGGGCATCGACCGGGCGCGCATCCGGCTGGTGGCCAATGGCTACCGGCAGCGGCGGCAGTTGGAATTGGAGCAAGCCGAGGCCGCGGTGGGCATGGAAATTGCTCATCGAGTGCCCCATGACCCGGCGGCGGTCAACTCGGCGATCAACGCGGGCGTGCCGGTCGTCCTGCAGTCCCGGTTCTCGGGAATCACGCGGAACATCCGGGCGTTGGCGCACAGCGTCGACGGCGCGGACCGCGGCCGTTCCCGCGGTTTCCAGCCTAACGCCTTCGCGGCAGACAGCGAGGTTTCCATGACGAAAACGCCGGCTCCCGTCGCCGCGCGGGTCGATTCGCCCGCCATCCGCACGCGGGGAGGCCCGTTTGCATTGGACCTGATCGAGCGCGCCCTGGTGCTGGGCCTGTACGCCTGGTTGGTCCAGCGGGTCCTGGCCAACTGGGCCAGCGGCGGCAGCCCGGCGAACCTGCTGCTGTTGCTCTCGGAGGGCTTGGTCATCCTGCTGATGCTTTGCCGGCGCAGCACTGCCGAGGTCTCGCCGCACGTCGGCGACTGGCTGTTGGCCTGGGGCGCGACCGTCGCCCCCTTGCTGGTGGAGCCGGGCTGTCTCTGGCCCCCGCCGATCGCGGCCCTGGGGGCCGCCGTGATGCTGATGGGCACCTTGCTCCAGGTCCATGCCAAGCTGGTTTTGGGACGCAGCCTGGGACTGGTTCCCGCCCATCGCGGGCTCACCTTCTCCGGCCCCTACCGTTTTGTCCGGCATCCGATGTACGCCGGATACCTGCTCAGCCATCTGGCCTTCTGCGCGATGAACTTCACGGCCTGGAATCTCTTGATGTATGCCCTCTGTTACGCCCTGCAGCTGCCGCGTTTGCAGCGGGAAGAACGCTGGCTGCGCGGCGACCCGCGTTACGAGCAGTACATGGCATCGGTTCCTCACCGGTTGATCCCCGGCGTCTATTGAAAGGAGTGCCGTATGGCCTGGCTTCGCAGCAACCAGAAATCACATGCCGCGGCCGCGGAAGGGCCGTTCACCAGCCGTCCCGAGGTGGCCGTCGTGCCGCCCCTGGATGCGACGGACGAGTCCGCGGCGGAACACGGGCGGCAGGAGGAGTTGGACGAGTGGTTCCTGGCCCTGAAGCGGGAACTGCACCAGCAGATCGTGGCCACCATGAATCCCGGCGCGATCCGCACGCTGAACGAGGACGAACTGCGGCTGGAAGTCCGCCGCCAAGCGGAGAGCCTGTGCCAACAGCGGGCGGAACTGCTCAGCGCCGGCGAGCGCGAACGCCTGATCAACGAGGTGATGGACGAGACCTTCGGCATGGGGCCGCTGGAGCAACTGATGCGCGATCCGGAAATCTCGGACATCCTGATCAACGGCCCCAAGACGATCTACGTCGAGCGCCGGGGCCGGCTGTCCCGCTCGCCGGTGGTGTTCCTGGACGAGAAGCACGTCCTGCAGGTCGTGCAGCGGATCGTGGGTCGCATCGGGCGGCGGATCGACGAGACCAGCCCGACCGTGGACGGACGGCTGCCGGACGGCAGCCGCTTGAACGCCGTCATTCACCCCATCGCCTTGGAGGGGCCGCTGGTTTCGATCCGCCGCTTCGGCGCCAAGCCGCTGCTGGCGGAGAGCTTGTTGGCCAACCATTCGCTGACCAAGGAGATGCTCGACTTCCTGGCCGCCTGTGTGGAAGCCCGCATCAACGTCGTGATCTCCGGAGGAACGGGCAGCGGCAAGACCACGCTGCTGAACGCGCTCTCCCGGTACATCCCGGCCGACGAGCGGGTGGCCACTATCGAGGACGCCGCGGAATTGCGTCTGCAGCAGCCGCACGTGGTGCGGATGGAGACGCGGCCGGCCAACGTGGAAGGCCACGGAGAGATCACGACCCGCGATCTGGTCAAGAACGCCCTGCGCATGCGCCCGGACCGGATTGTGGTCGGCGAGTGCCGCGGGGCCGAGGCCCTGGACATGCTCCAGGCCATGAACACGGGCCACGAGGGCAGCCTGACCACGATCCACGCCAACACGCCGCGGGACGCCCTCAGCCGCCTGGAAATGATGGTCGGCATGGCCGGCTTCGAGGTCCCGATCTGGGTGATCCGCAAGCAAGTGGCCTCCGCCATCAACGTCATCGTCCAGGCGTCGCGGTTGATCGGCGGCGTGCGGAAAATCACGAAGATCTCCGAGATCACCGGCATGGAAGGCGACGTGATCAGCATGCAGGACATCTTCGAGTTCCGCCAGACCGGGTTGGACCGCAACCGGGTGGCGCAAGGTCATTTTGCAGCCACGGGGATCCGGCCGGTGCTGCTGGCCAAACTGCAGGCCTGCGGCGTGCCGCTGCCCGTGGAAATGTTTGAACGCAGGGTTTTACAGGCATAGATGGCAGTGCCGCTTTCAGGCGGCCGCGGCCGCCGGAGCCTGCCGCGCGAACGAGGCATTCCGATGTCGATCTGGATGGTGGCGATTGCGTTTCTGGCGGGGTTCTCCTTGATCTTTGCGCTGAACTTCATGCTGGCCGACGTGGGCGAGGCGCGCCGTCTGCGGGCGCGGCGGCGGCTGGAGGAAGAGGCCCGCCTGCGGCAGCGGGCGCAGGCCCGCGCCTCGTTGGCCTACAAGGATTTGTATCAAGCCGCCGCGGACGGTTCGGCAGAAGTGCAGATCCGGCCCACGTTGCGGGAACGGTTTATGACCCTGATCAACGAATCGGGCGTCACGATGCGACCCAAGGGCCTGCTGGCGGCCTGCGCCTGCTGCGGCGTCCTCGTTTTCCTCCCGTGCGTCTTGCTGTGGCAGAAATGGGGCCTGGGCACGATGTTCGGTTTGGTTGCCGCGCCGCTGCCCCTGGTCTATGTGGCGTTCCTGCGCGTCGAGCGCCGGGGAAAGCTGTTGGCTCAATTGCCCAGCGCCTTTGAGTTGATGAGCCGCACCTTGCGTTCAGGGCAGACCATCGCCCAGGCCTTGCACGCCGTGGCCGACGAGTTCAGCGCGCCGATTTCCGAGGAATTCGGGCTGTGTTACGAGCAGCAGAACCTGGGGTTGTCGCCCGAAGCCGCGATGCGGGAATTGGCCCGGCGCACGGGCCTGCTGGAACTGCGGATCTTCGTCATGGCCGTAATGATTCACCGGCAGACGGGCGGCAACATGTCTGAACTGCTGGACAAACTGAGCCGCGTCGTGCGCGACCGGGGCCGGATCCGGGGCGCGATCAAGGCCCTCACGGCCGAAGGCCTGCTGCAAGCCTATGTCTTGCTGGCCCTGCCTCCGGGGCTGTTGGCCGTCATGTGGGTCACCAACCGGCCCTATGCCCAGGTGCTGTTCGAACATTCCTGGCTGTTGGTAACGGCCGGCGCATCGATGACGCTGGGCGCGTACTGGATGCGGCGGATTGTGAATTTCGACTTCTGAAAGGGGATGCGGACCATGACGCCGGCCTTGTGCATCGGGTTCGCCGCGGTGACGTTCGCGATCTTGCTGCTCATGCTCGTTCTTGGCCCGCGGCACGAGCCCCTGCCCGATCGGTTGCGGGATCTGTCCGCCGACCGCCCGCCGCCCCCGCCGGACCCGCGGCGGGTGTCCCTGGTCGAGAACCCAGTCGACCGTTTGACCGAGCGCCGCGTCCGGGAGGAAGAGAAGAAGCGCCGGTTGCGGGAACGCATGGTCCAGGCGGGATTCTACGGGGCCGCGGCGAGTTCCCTGTTTCTCTTCGTGCGTCTGCTGCTGATCGTCGGCGCCATCGGTTTGGGTTTTCTGGTCAGCGGCCTGAGCCAAGTGCCCTTGCCCCAAGCGTTGCTGGCCGGCATGGCCTGCGGGATCGGCGCCACGATCGCCCCCGGTTTCTGGCTGGACATGCTCAAACGCAACCGGCAGACCCAGGTCCGCCGCTCGCTGCCCGACGCCCTGGACGTGCTGGTGGTCTGTCTGCAGGGCGGCTTGAGCGTCATGTCCGCCATCTCCCGCGTGTCGCGGGAGCTGGCCGTGGCGCATCCTTTGCTGGCCGTGGAACTGAAAGTCGCCGAACGTCAGATGCAGATGGGTCAGACTGCGGGGGAAGCCGTGCGCGGGATCGCCGACCGCTTCGACTTGGAGGAACTGCGCGGCATGGCCTCGGTCCTGAGCCAGGCGGAACGCATCGGGTCGAGTGTCGCCAGCGCCCTGGACGTGTTTGCCGAGACGATGCGGCTCAAGCGCAGCCAGCGGGCGGAGGAACTTGCCCACAAGGCCGCCGTCAAGATGCTCTTCCCCACCTTGCTGTGCATTTTCCCGGCCATCTTTGTCGTGATTCTGGGGCCGGCCGCAATCCAAGTCTACGAAGTGATGATCCAAGGAGTTATGCGCAATGTCGCCCACTAATCCCCGCCTCACTGCGGCAACGTCGTGCATCAACCGGCAAAACCCCCGAGCGGCGGCCGCCATCGAAATGGCGCTGGTCCTCCCCGTCCTCTTCCTCCTCACCTTCGGCTGCATCGAGTTCGGCCGGGCGGTCATGGTCTGCAATGTCCTGACGTCCGCAGCGCGCGAAGGCGCCCGCAGCGGCGTGCTGCCCAACGGGACGAACATCAACGTCACCACCGCCGTGACGGAAGAATTGGCGGCCCATCAACTTCCCACCGCCAGCGCGACGATTACCGTCCGCGTCAACGGCGCGGTCGCCAACGCGTCGACGGCCAATACGGGCAACCGGATCAGCGTCACGGTGACGATGCCCTACAGCGCCGTGAGCTGGCTGCCGACGCCGCTCCGCCTGGGGTCGCACCAACTGACGGGGGTCGCCGTGATGCGGCGCGAGTAGACGGCTCAAATCCCCGCTCTGCAGGAGTTCGATCACCATGACTATCGCACGAAAAAAACAACTGTCGTCGCGGCGAGGCGCGATCCTCGTCCTGTTCGCGTTTCTCCTGTTTGCCCTGGTCGCCGTCGCGGCCTTTGCCGTCGACCTCGGCTGGATCGCCCTGGCCCGCAACCAGATCCAGCGCGCTGCCGACGCGGCGGCCATGGCCGGAGCCGGTGAACTGTGCAGCGGGACGGCGACCTCGCGCGACCGAGTGCGAGAATACGTGAATCTGAACCCCGTCGGCGGGCCGGATGAATACGCCACGCTGGCGGACAGCGACATTGTGTTCGGATTGTGGAACCCCAACAACGGCACGTTCACGCCCAATCCCGCCGGCGGCAACGCGGTGCAGATCACGCTCCGCAAACGTCTGCCCCTGTTCTTCGCCCGTCTGCTGGGCTGGCCCCACATCGACCTGGAAGCCAGCGCGGTCGGCCTGGCCAACCCTCGCGACGTCGCTTTCGTCATCGACCTGTCCGCGTCCATGAGCAACGACACCGAGATCTGGGCCACCCAAGCCATCAACAACGCCTACCCGGACTATCCGGGCATCGGCACCGACCTGATGGCGGACGTTTTCCAGGACTTCGGCTATGGAGCTTATCCCGGCGTGCTGCGCCACGTCGCGCAAGGGCTGGCCGGAGCGCCGGCCGGCGATACGGCCTATAGTTGGCTGGCCAACACATATCTGCTGAACAACAATTCGGTCCCCACCGCCTACCGGGTCGCCAGCGGCGACTCCAGCGCCGCCCGCAAGACGAAAGCCTACAAGTGGATCATCGACTACCAGCTCGCCCAGATCATGCCCGCGGCCCTGCCGGCTCCGAATTCTTCCCAGAACCTGGCTTACTACACGGCCTATCTGGACTACATCATCAAACCCTACAACAAACTGCCGCCGAACCAGAACTCGTACCGGCTCGACAACGGAGGCAATCCGTACAGCGACGCCTGGCCGGATCTGGACAGTTCATCTTACAGCGGTTTCTTCAACAAGCTCGGATATCTCACCTACGTCCAGTTCATGATGGATTACGGGAGAGACCGGAATGTCACAGGAACGGTCAAGGTTCCTCTCTCCCAGCACAGCCCGCACTGTCCTTGGAACGTAAACAACGATCCGACGAGCCCCGGATACGGACTGACCTTCCCGCCCCGCGAGCAGCCGACCCATGCCGTGCGTTTGGCCGTGATGGCGGCCATCGACCGGATCGCCGAAATCAACGCCGAAGTCTCGGAGGAGGCCAAGGATCACGTCGCCATCTTTACGTTTGACACGGCCGCCGGCTGTGAGATCAGGTATCCGCTCAGCGTTTCCGGGTGCGATTACAACGCGGTGAAGAATTCCTTGCGAGGGCTGCAAGCCGTCGGAGGCGGCCCGGCCTCCACGGCCAGCGAGAACGGCATCATCCTGGCCCGCAATCACCTGGACCCGGCCCAGAACCCTTCGGGCGCCCGCCTGGCCGCCAGGAAGCTTATGATTTTCTTGTCGGACGGGATCCCCAATCTCAATCAGAGCAGCGCGACGACCATCAACAACTATAAGAAAGCCCACCCCGAGGGCGAGTGGTTCACGTCCGGCGATTATGTCAACGAGCGGAACGCGGTGCTCATGCAGACCTTGCAGTTGCAGAACCTGGGCTGGCGGATCTTCCCCGTCGGCGTGGGCTTGGGGGCGGACCGCAACCTGATGGACCGCATGGCCCGCATGGCAGGTACGGCCGTCCGCGACCCCAACAACCCCGACGGCCCCAAGATCAGTGCGTACGCGGAAGGCAATCCGGCCGATTATGAGGATCTGATGACCTCCATCTTCAACTCGATCGTCAGCGCCCCCTTCGTCCGCTTGGCCAAGTGACGCTTTCCCGTAGCCGCGTCTCTCGGAGACTCACAACGCCAACAGGAGCAACACCATGAAAGAGAAAAGTTCGCGTCGCTGGATTTGCTGGGGTATCGTCGCAGTTCTCGTTGCCGCGTGGTCGGCATCGAACGCTCGGGCCGGGGACGCCGCGCCGATCACCACGAGATCGCTGCTGGCCGAGATGACCGATTTGGCGGGCATGGCCGAATTTCCCTCGCCGGCCTACACGTGCAAGCAGTTCTCGTCCTACGACCGAGCAGCCAAATCGCCGTCGGAGAACTGGTTCGCCAACGGCGACTGCGGCCAGTACCTCCGCATCGAGGAGCGGGACGGGCGAAAGGAGCACGTGATGATGGATACGGACGGTCCCGGCGCGATCGTCCGCATCTGGTCGGCCAACCCGGCGGGGACGCTGCGTATCTACATCAACGGAGCGGAGCAACCGGCGCTGGAAGCCAAGATGGACGTGCTGCTGGGCGGCAAGTACCCGGGCCTCCCGCGTCCCATCGCAGGCGAATACAGCAAGGGCTGGAACCTGTACTTCCCAATCCCCTACGCCAAGCACTGCAAGGTGACCAGCGACGCGGGGAATTTCTACTATCACGTCAACTATCGGACCTACCCCCTGGGCACGGTGGTCGAGTCGTTTGCGGCGGACCAGATCGTGCGACTGAAATCCGACATCGAGGCGGCCATCGCGCGGATGAACGAGCCCGGCAAGCCGGCCGGGGCAGCGGGCGCGGAGGACAAGCCGTTTGAAACCCAAGTCCAGCCGGGGCAAGCGGCCGTGCTGGCGAGTTTGTCCGGGCCGCAGGCGATCAGTCGCGTGCGCTTCCAGTGGTCGCCCTCGGACGATCGCGACGAACCGGCGCTGCGGTCCACGGTTCTGGAGATGACGTTTGACGGCGACACCACCGTCGTAGCCCCGTTGGGCGACTTCTTCGGGACCGCGCCGGGGCTGAACCCTTACGAGTCGCTGCCGCTGAGCGTGTCGAAGGAAGGCCACCTGGAATCGCGCTGGTTCATGCCGCTGAAAACCTCGGCCGAAATCCGGGTTCGCAACCTCGGCGGTTCGCCCGTCACAGTGCAGGGCGACATCGTCAGCCAGCCTTACACCTGGACCGACGCCACGATGCTGTTCCACGCCAAGTGGCGATCCGAGTTCGATGTGCCGACGGAGCCGAAGATCGACTGGAACTACTTGACGGCCGAGGGCCAAGGCGTGTTCGCAGGCGTGGCGTTCGCGATCGACAACCCTGTCAAGGCCTGGTGGGGCGAGGGCGATGAGAAAATCTACGTCGACGGCGAGACGTTTCCCAGCCACTTCGGCACGGGCACCGAAGACTACTACGGCTACGCCTGGTGCTTCCCCGGACTGTTCACGCACGCCTACCACAATCAGACGCGGTGCGACGGGCCGGGCAACTTCGGCCGGACCAGCGTCAACCGTTGGCACATCCTGGACCGCATCCCGTTTACGAAGGACTTCCGGTTTGACATGGAACTGTGGCACTGGAAGAAGTGCCAGGTCAATCTGGCAGTGATCGACTACTGGTACGCGAAGCCGGGCGCCAAGGACACGTTCCAGCCGCTCGCGGCCGCCGACCTCGTCTTGCGCCCGATGGAGGCATACCAATCGCCGAAAGTGAAGGGGGCCATCGAGGGCGAGGCCATGAAGATCCTCCAGAAAGCGGGCACGGCCGAGCCGCAGGAATGGGACGGAACCAGCGGCGGCTATCACCTGTGGTGGCGCGGCGGCCAGAAACCCGGTGACACGCTGACGCTCGGCTTCCCTGTCGAGCAGGCCGGCAAGTACAAGGTCACCGCCCAGTTCCTGAAGGCCGTGGACTATGGCATCGCCCAGGTGGCGATCAACGGCCTGGCGGCGGGCGATCCGATCGACTTCTTCAACAACGGCGTGATTGTGACTGGTCCGGTCGAACTGGGGACGTTCGATCTGAAGCCGGGCGAAAACACGATCGCCTTCACGATCACCGGCGCCAACGCCAAGGCCGTGCGTTCGTATATGGTGGGATTGGACTACCTGCTGCTGGCGCCGGTGCCGTAGCCAGGGCGGTCGCCGTCCGTGCCATGACTTCGGGGGAAATCCCAGGACCGTTGTCGGCCACGTACAATTCGACGCCCGCGTCGATCTGCCGAGCGCCGATGGTGACCACCGCGTCCGCGCGCCCTTGCATGGCCTCGGCCGCGTTCCGAGCCGGATTGCGCAGGACCCGCGCCATGCGCTCCGGGTCCAACGTCAGCTGCAACTCGGCCGGCACGTCCAACTGCAGAACGACGCCCAACATTCGCAGATCCACGCGCAACAACCGCAGGGGCTTTCCCAACAACTTGGCGAACGTCCCGCTCAGCGGCTGGACGCGAACGTTGCCACAGCAGAACTCGAAGCTGTCGTTCAGCCAGCAGAATCCGCACGCTCTCCGGGTAGTGCTGGGCGAAGGACCGCAGACCGCGGAAGTCGGCTGAGTTGAGTGTCGCCGAGTTCTTGATCTCAAGGGCGTAGCAACGCGGTCCACAATCACTTCTCGATCCATCAGAAAAAGGCCGGAGCAGCTGACAGAAAACCGCGAGGCCCGAAAAGGAAAAACCTCCGGCCGGGATCAGCAAAAAATTGGGGTACGTATTCCATAATGGGTCGCACCATTGAACCCGACGCGTGTCCTGTTGGCTTCGGCTCGGCTACGCTACCATCGTATGCATGGCGGGACTGCCGCCGGATGCGCTCGGGCTCGCCACTCAGACACCCTGACGGAGATTCAACGATGCAAAATCATATTTTGGCGATCGTCGCGTTTCTCGGGCTATGGACCGCTTCTGCCGCAGGCTGGGAGGATCAGGCGTTTGTGAATCCTCCGCCGGAGGCTCGCGTGCGGGCGTATTGGTGGTGGTTGAACGGGAATGTCACCAAGGCGGCCATCACGCGAGATCTGGAGGAAATGGCGGCCAAGGGATTTGGCGGGGCGCTGATTTGCGACGCTGGCGGGGCAGCGCAGGATGGCAACGACCAGGTGCCGCACGGGCCGGATTTCTTCTCGCCGAAATGGCGCGAACTGTACCAGCACGCCCTCCGCGAAGCCGGCCGCCTGGGGCTGGAAATGAGCCTGAATATCCAGAGCGGCTGGAACCTCGGCGGGCCGATGATCCCGCCCGAAGACGCGCCGAAGAAACTGGTCTGGTCCGAACTGCAGGTCACGGGTCCGGCACAGATTGAGCGGCAGTTGCCCCTGCCCCAGCATCGTCCGGAATTGTATCGCGACGTGGCCGTCGTGGCGTATCCGCTGAAGCGGGACGCGGTCCCGGACAAGGTACCGGTCACGGTCAGCGCCAGTTCCGGCCAATTGGAACATCCGGCGTCCCACGCCTGTGACGGCAGCAGCGAAACGGTTTGGGTTTCCAGCGGAGCCACCGAGGGCAAAGGCCCCACGCGCCAGCGGCCGGAGTGGCTGGAACTCCGTTTCGAAAAACCCGTCGCCGTCGCCGGCTTCTCCATCCAAGGCCGGCCGGGCTACGGGCCCACGGAAGGCGAATTGCTGGCGTCCGACGACGGGACCACTTGGCGCAGCGTCCAGGCGTTCACGGTCAAGGGCAGTCAACAGCCCAAGGCGAGTTTCGACGCGGTCCGCGCGGCGCATTTCAGGCTGATGTTCTACAACGCCGCCGACCCGCGTTTCCCCCAATCTCCGCGAAACGTGCAGGTGGCCGAGGTGCAACTGGTCGGCGACGGTGGAATCGTGCTGAACGTCGCCGAGGCCCGGCGTCGGCCGATCCAGATGTGGGCGCAAAAAGCGTTGCACAAGCCGCTCAGCTTCTCCGCGCCGGACACGACGCCGCTGTTGGAGGAATTGCCGGCTGAACCCGGCGAGGAAGACACGCGGGCGGCGGACGTCATCGAACTTACCGCGCAGCTGGATGCGGCCGGCACGTTGCGCTGGGACGCGCCGGCGGGCCAATGGCAGATCCTCCGCTTTGGCTGCACGCTGAACGACCACTGCCGCGTGTCGACCTGCAGCGAAGGCTGGGACGGCTACGCGCTCGATCCGTTTGACAAGCAGGCGTTCGCCAAGTACTGGCAGCAGGTGGTCGAACCGCTGATCGAGGACGCCGGACCGCTGGCGGGGACGGCGCTCAAGTACCTGCACACGGACAGTTGGGAGGTCGAAGTCGCGAACTGGACGCCGGCGCTCCGCGAGGAATTCCTCGCTCGACGCGGTTACGATCTGATTCCGTTTCTGCCGGTCATCGCCGGACGCATCGTGGACAGCCGGCCGATCAGCAACCGGTTCCTGCACGACTTCCGCAAGACGATGGGCGATCTGGCCGTGGACAACCACTATCGCCCGTTTTCCGAGTGGGCGCATCGGCACGGACTGCTGTTGCACCCGGAATCCGGCGGACCGCACGCGGTGCCGGTCGATTCACTGCGCTGCCTGGGCATGAACGACGCCCCGATGTCCGAGTTCTGGGCCTGGTCGTGGCGGCACCGAGTCGGCGACACCAACCGCTTCTTCGTAAAACAGCCCGCGTCGGCCGCCCACACCTACGGCCGGCAGGCCGTGCTGGCCGAGGGCTTTACGACGATCGGACCGCACTGGCAGGAGACGTTGTGGGACAATTTGAAACCCGCCTTCGATCAAGCGGCCTGCGAGGGGCTGAACCGCCTGGTCTGGCACGCCTTCGTCTGTTCGCCGGCCGAGATGGGCTTGCCCGGCCAGCAGTATTTTGCCGGCACGCACCTCAATCCGAACTCCAGGTGGTGGCCAAAGTCAAGCCCCTTTTTTGCCTACTTGAATCGCTGCCAGTTCCTGTTGCTGCAAGGCCGGTTCGTGGCCGACGCGGTCTACTACTACGGCGACCACGTGCCGAACTTTGCTCAACTCAAGCGGTCCGATCCGGCCCGCGTCCTGCCGGGCTACGACTATGACGTGGCGACGGAAGAAGTCGTACTGACGCGGATGAGCGTCCGCGACGGCCAGATCGTGTTGCCGGACGGGATGAGCTACCGCGTGCTGGCGCTGCCGGAACGCGCCGCGATCTCGGTGAGCGTCTTGCGCAAAGTCAAGGAGTTGGTCGCCGCCGGCGCAACCGTGATCGGGGCAAAGCCGCAGCACGCGACCGGACTGCAGGATTTTCTAGACTGCGACGCCGAAGTCACACGCTTGGCCAACGAACTGTGGGGCGACGCCCCCGATCAGGCCGGCGGCGAGCACCGCTGCGGACAAGGCCGGGTCATCTGGGGCCAGACGGCTCGCGAAGTGCTGCAGGCCGACGGAATCCAGCCGGATTTTGAGTTCACGGGCGGCGACGCGGAGACGGTGCTGGATTACATCCACCGCCGCGACGGCGAGGCCGAAATCTATTTCGTCGCCAACCGCGGCAACCGCGAGGAGGAGGCGAGTTGCACGTTCCGCGTATCTGGGAAACTGCCCGAGCTGTTCGACCCGCTCACCGGCCAGACGCGGCCGCTGCCAGTGTACTCCCAGGCCGACGGACGCACGACCGTCCCCCGTTTCGTCGTTCGGGACGATACAATGGTGCCGATGGAAGGCACGTAGCACAACGACCCGGACGAACCATCGATTGCAGCCGAGATCCAAAGCCGTTCGTGGCGGGCCGGTTCGGTAGGGGCTCCGGTGGGAACGGTTTCCCTCGTGCGGGCACGTTGTCCATGCGGCGGGCTGCGGATAAGATGTGGTGATCGGCGCACCTACAAGCTTGACGGAGGGCACGATGGACCGGGACACTTTCGACGGGACAATCCGAGCATTCAAAAACCGCACTCCATTTCGACCGTTTACGGTGGCGATGGTGAATGGCGACCGGCTGGAGGTCGACCATCCGGACGCGTTGGCGGTTCGGGACGGCGTGGCCTTGTTCGCAGCTCCGGGCGGCGTACCGGTGGTACTTGACCACGAGGGCGTGAGCCAGGTCGTCGGGGATCTGGCGCAGCAGGCTTCGTCGTGAGCAGGAGGCCGCGAGGCTACCGCCGCTGGCACGTTCGAGATCCAGGCCGGGCTTCTGGGCGCTCGTCTGCTTCAGATCGCCGGCGACGGGCGGTATGATACAGCCTGAATTTGCCCGTGGTTTGATCCTGCCTGAATTTCTACCTGAAGAGAAAGCGAAGCACCATGTACCGTCGATGTGCCCTGACCGCGTTGATCGTCGTTTTGTTTGCCGGGGCCGATTGGACCCGATTTCGTGGTCCTGACGGAACGGGACTCGCCGATGGCACCGGTTTGCCGACCCGCTGGAGTGCCGCGGAGAACGTCGTCTGGAGGACGCCTTTGCCGGGATTTGGGGCGTCCAGCCCGGTCACGCTGGGCGACAGGGCTTTCCTCACGTGTTATGCCGGATACGGTCTGGACCAGGACAACCCGGGCGATCAGAGCAGCCTGAAGCTGCACGTGCTGTGCCTGGATCTGGCCACGGGCAAGATCGTATGGGACAACAGCCTGGCAGCGGAATCGCCGGAAACGCCGTACGACGGCGGGCGCGTCAGCCTGCACGGATATGCCTCGGCGACGCCCGTCACGGACGGACAAGGCTTGTACGTCTTTTTCGGCAAATCCGGCGTGCTGAAGTACTCGCTTGATGGACACTTGCTGTGGAAGGTGAGCGTCGGCGCCGAGGTGGACAAGCACGGATGGGGCTCGGGAGCATCGCCGATCCTGCACGGGGACTTGCTGGTCGTCAACGCCAGTTGCGAAAGCCAGTCGATTCGCGCGCTGAACAAGGCGACCGGCGAGGAAGTCTGGCAAGTGGGCGGGATCGTCGATTCGTGGAGCACGCCGCTGGTCGTCACCACGGCCGCAGGCGGCAAGGAGTTGGTGGTCATCGAGAGGACCAAGGTCCTGGGTCTGGACCCGGCCACGGGCAGCCAGCTTTGGGTGTGTACCAAGGACTCCGACTACGTCTGCCCCTCGGTCATTGCCCACGACGGCGTGGCCTACCTGATCAACAGCCGCATGAAGGCCATGATGCTGGCCATCCGCACCGGCGGACGCGGTGACGTCACCAACTCGCACGTGTTGTGGACGCTGCCCAAGTGGACCACGCGCGTGTGTACGCCGGTCTACCACGAGGGTCACCTGTATGCCATCGACTTCAACGGAACCGCGCTGTGCGTCGATGCCAAGTCCGGCCGGGAAGTTTACCGCGAGCGGCTCGATCTCAGCGGCAGCGGCGACAAACTCTACGCTTCGGTGGTCGCGGGCGATGGCAAACTGTACGGCGTCTCGCGTCTGGACGGCGTTGTCGTGCTGGCCTTGACGCCCGAATTCAAGCTGCTGGCGCACAACCACCTGGCTGACGACAGCGTCTTCAACGCCACCCCCGTGATCAGCGGCAACCGGCTGCTGATCCGCAGCGACAAGGCGCTGTACTGCATCGGCCGGTAGCGATCGGTCAGCACTTAGAACCGCTGGCCAAACCGAAATCGGAGACCTTGGGCCGGCGGTTTCGGCGCTCTTCAGAAGCCCGCGCCGAACGGGGAGACCCGCGCCGAACGGGGAGCGGGGTCAGCGCCCCGCGCCGAATGGAGTGAGAACGTGGCCGGGAGTGGTTGACGGTTGCACGGTCGCAGAAGCCGGGCTTTTCGGAAAGGCCGGGCTTCTTTCCAGGCAAGTCAGGCTGCTTCAGGGCGCCAGCAGCGTCTCGCTGACTCGGCCCATGATCGCCGCGGAGGCGAGATAGGCGCGCTCTTCGTGCGTCTTGCCGATCTCGCAACAGACGTTGGACTGCTCCAGTCGCCCGGCATCCTCGCCCAGACTCGCCGGCCAGCAGAATCCGGTGTAGCCCAGCGCCTGGGCCCGTGAGCAGCGGTCCAACCGCGGATAGAATCGCAGCACCGGATCGCAGGTGTTGTACTGCAGACAAAGACGTTCGACGGCAGACCAGGCCTGGCCGTGATAATGGCCTGACAACCACCAGTGGTTGTCCATGGCCGCAGCCAGCATGGCCACGCGCACCGTGTGCGCCGGCCGGACGCTCGCCTCGGTCAACTTCAGGGAGCCCAACGCGCCGCCCTCCGCCAGGTGCAGGGCGCCGGAGATGATGCGAGTGCCGAAGCTGTAGCCCAACAGCCCCAAGGGCGTGTCTGGATTCAGCCGCGACAGGAAGCAGGCCAAGTAGTAGCTTTCCGTGGGGGTGCGCGTGGCTTTGACTCGAGCGTCGCGCATCGGCTTGGGGCCTCTAAGTTTATCGCTGGGCCACGACCAGACCACAAAACGGATCGGACGCGGGTCCGCAGCATGGCGGGTCAGGGCACGATACGCAGCCAGCCCTCGACCGCCGGCCTCCCCGTACTCGACGCGATTGCCGTGAACATAGACGACGGTAATGGTCCCCGGCTGTTCGGCCGCCGACCACTCGGACCAGTCGGTCTCCTGCCAGCCGCCGTCCCGGTCGTACCGCCGCAACGGGAAGTCGGGCTCCGCCTGCGGGCTTCCACACAGGCAGCCCAGATGCCGCGTGCTGATCATCCACACGGAATCGTCCGCTCGGGCGGAAACGTCATTCGCGGCAGCACCACCGAGACCGGGTTTCTGCGCCGCCGGCGACGCCGTGGTTAGCGACTCTGCCAGATTTGACGAAGGCAGGGCCGTGAGCAGTAAAAACAACACGCTGGGCGCAATCGCAGTTCGCTTCATGGCGGTCCGACTTGGGTGGAATGTGGCACGAGAGCCCGGAGCGTACGGACCGATCGTCCGTACAAACTACTCTAGCTCACTTCCCACCGCAGGCGTTGCAGAAAGAAAACGACGCTGAAAAAACGCAACCCGTTCATTTGCACATCAACAGCGGCAAGCTAGATTTGTCAGGCCCGCAGAGGGGCCTGTGGTCTGTAACGTTTACATCGAAGGAGAGGACTGTCATGAAGCGATTGTTTTATGTGGCCGGCGCCGGTCTGCTGGTGGTCAGCTTGGCGGGGTGCAACCGCGGCTGGCCGAGCTGTTTCTGCAACAACAACTTGTGGAACAACGACGAGTGCTGCGAAGTGACCGAGGACGGCGAGTGCTGCGAGTCGAGCGAGTACTACGGAGCCTCCAGCCCTGCGATCCAGTACGTTCCGTCGCCTGCGCCGACGAAGGTGGACGAA
>Ga0302237_1001001_pt1 | contig 21608 bp, 16 predicted proteins | sample AAG_UR_Ala_MG_FD_193530 | JGI IMG/M metagenome (GOLD analysis project Ga0302237, IMG submission 193530) | Enriched activated sludge microbial communities from anaerobic digester in WTTP, New Holstein, Wisconsin, United States - AAG_UR_Ala | ecosystem: Engineered > Bioreactor > Anaerobic >... | reverse complement strand
GGTGCTGTCTGGCGTGCTCCGGCTCCGTGTCGCTGGAACTGCTGTACCACGTCAAGCCGACGGTCATTTTGTACCGGGTCGGCTGGTTTGCGTACACCGTGGCACGCAACCTGTTCATCAAGGTCAAGTTCATCACGCTAGTCAATCTGCTGGCCGCCGGCGATCCGTTCTTGCGCCGCGGCGCCCGATACGATCCGCGAGCAGCGGCGGGTAGGGGCGTCTTGTTTCCGGAGCATTTGACATACGAGGATCGCACACAGCAGATGGCCGAACAGATCACGGAATGGCTGGTCGACGAATCGCGGTATCAGCGTCGAGTGCGCGAGTTGCAGGAGTTGAAACAACAACACGCCCGAGAGGGCGCTTCGAGCCGCGCGGCTGGTTACATTCTGCGGCACATCGACCTCGACGCACCGCCGTTGTCTGGCCCGCATTTTGATCTGAGCACGATGCGCCGCGCAGACAAGCGGCGCAAAGAAACAGAGAAATCGGCTTGACGCAAAACGTACCATTCTGCTTCAATGGGCCAAGCTGGGTGAACCGAGCAGGTGGACGACCCAAAGAAGACTTGGCAACGGAGCCAGGTTGGGTGCTTTGCCGGTGCAGCCCATGATGAGTGCGACCGTCCTCGTCGAGGGCGTTGCGAGGTGCTGGTCGCGACCCAACACGGACGCCCGTCAGAAGGAGCCGAAGGACATGGCAACGAAGAAACCCGCCGCGAAGAAGACCGCGTGCAAGACGAGCTGCAAGTCGAAGCCCGCCGCCAAGAAGCCCGCGAAGAAGACCGCCAAGAAGTAGACCGCCGGTCGGAGCGGAGCCCGTGAATGCTCGCCCCGACTGCCCGTTCTCCGGACAACAGCGAGACAGGCCGGATGCGATCCGCAGACACGCGGGTCGCACCGGCCTATTGTTTTCTGTGCTTTCTACTTGGCCTTGCCCTGCGGGCCGACGCCGGTAGTGGCGGGGGAGTCCTTGTACATCATCCGCACGCCGTCGTCGGAGAGCAGTTTGCCGGTGGTTTTGTCCCAGATTCGCGTGCGGACTTTCAAGCGGTGCTTTTCCGCGTGGCAGTCGGTACACGTTCTGTCGGTCTTCTTGGCCGCCACAAACACTTCGTCGTGGTTGCCGCTGTCGATTAGATCCTGCTTGCGGTGGCATTTCGCCAGGCACGACGCGGCGACCTTCTCCCGCGGGAACATGATGTCCGGCGGGGTCAGTCCGTCCTCGTCGCCGCTGTGCTTCTCGGAAATCCCGTGGCACGTCTCACAGCCGACGCCGACCGGCTGATGCCTCTTGCTCAGTTCTTCCTGCTCGTAGGGCGCGTGGCAGACGTAGCAGTAGGAGTTGTCCGCCGGTTCAGGCGGCGGATCGGTGTCCGGCTTGTCCGCCGGCTTGGCGACGGTCGCGGCGGCCTCCGCTCGGGGTAAATCGGCGGGGCTGGCGATCGCAGCGCGGAGCAGGGCCAGCAGCAGAAGCCCGCCCACGGCACCCGCGGCGAACAGGAACCCAAGCTGGGACGATACACGCACCGATCGAAACATGGAGATTCACCTCGATACAAAGCAGCCCAAGCCGTCGCCAGCACCGGACTTGTTCAACTCTTGGACTCTTCGATTTTTGACCTTTTCGACTCCTGGACTTTTCGACCTTTCGCCTCTTCGACTTCCAAGCCTCGGACCCTACACGTATTCCCACTGCTTCAGCCACTGGTAGTCGGGTGGCAGGCGAGCCCACATTTCTTGGCCCAGGCGTTGCAGTTCGGCCCGTTCTTCGCCGTCCAACTCGCGGCGTTCCTGGACTGCTTTCACGACGTTGTCCACCTGGTGAGCGGTGATCAGGCCGGGGATCGGCGCCGTGACGGCCGGGTTGCCCAGGATGTAGCGGATCGCCATCCGGGCGCGGCGGTCGTCTTCTTCGACGTGCGGGCCGACCGGCGAGCCGTCGCCCTGGAAGATCGAGTTGCTGGCAAACGGCTTGATGCCCAGCATGCCCACGTCGTGCTTGATCAACGCGTCGAGCAGGCTGTCCTGCGGCAGGGCTTTGGTGCTGGCCGTGTACGGCGTACACAGCATCTGCATCACGTCCGGATAGGTCTCGATCAGCATCTTGGCCCACTTGCGATCGTGGGTGGAAAAGCCGGTGAAGTGGCACAGCCCTTTCTTGCGCGCCGTGGCGAGGGCCTCGACCATCGCCTCGACATCCGCCTGGCTGTGCGATCCGCCACGTTCGTAAGCCATCAGCCGCCAAACATCGGCATACTCAAGGTTGCAGCGTTTCAGACCCGCCTCGAACAATTCGACCAGGCGTTTGGCGGTGCAGTTTTCCGGCACGCGCAGTTCGCTCGCCGGGTGCGAATAGGCCAGGTAGAACTTGTCGCGGCGGTCCTTTAACACGCTGCAGTACATTTCCGGTTCCGCGTCGCCCGCGAAGTCGATGCAGTTGATGCCGACCTCGACGCAGCGGCGGACCACATCGTCCCGGTTCTTCCGCAGCGCCTCCATGTCCGCCGAGTTGCTGGAGCCGCGATACGGGTCCATCGCGCCGCCGAGCTGGATCACCTTGTCGACCCGTTTCCAGTGGCCGCCCAGGCACACGGCGGAAACCCACAGGCCGGTCTTGCCCAGCCGGCGGTATTCCATGTTGGGATTGTAGTTGCGCGTGTTCTTGACCTCCGCCGGGACGTCGGTCGCCCCCGCGGCGACGATCCGCCGCGGCGCCGCAGCGAGCGAAACGCCCGCCGCCACGCCCGCCGCCGCTATCGCCGTGTCTCGCACAAAGATCCGCCGTGTGACCCGCCGTTGACTCATGTCAGCTCTCCAAGGGAATGTTCGAATCGTAGCCATCTCGCTCCGCGAGATGACCAGCCGTACTGTCTTTCTGCCGTCCTCTCGCTCCGCTGTCCTCTCGCTCCGCTGTCCTCTCGCGGAGCGAGAGGGCTACTTTCCAAGCCGCGTCCGGACTAGCCCATGTGATAGTCATTGCGTGCCGCGCCGTCAAGCTTATGATCTTTGGAATGGACCAATTAGGAATTTTTGCCAAGTACTGGCAACCTGGCGCGGTCAAGACGCGCTTGGCGGCGACGGTAGGTGAGGCGGCGGCCAGCCAGGTGTATCGGCGGTTTCTGATCACGATGCTGCGGCGTTTCGATCATGTCGCCGAGCGCCGCGTTCTCGCCTTTACGCCGCCGGACCAGCGTGCCGAATTCGCGCTTCTGGCTGCAGACGCCTGGACGTTACAGGACCAGGGGGCCGGGGATCTGGGCATGCGGATGCAGAACTATTTCACCGCCGCGTTCCGCAGCGGCGCTGACCGCGTGGTTCTGATCGGCTCGGATAGCCCCACACTGCCCCCGGACTGCGTGAAGGCGGCATTCCAGCTGTTGGAGACATTCCCAGTTGTGTTGGGGCCGGCCGAGGATGGCGGCTATTATCTGGTGGGCGCGGCGGGCGAGGTGCCGCCGATCTTCGCAGGCGTCGCTTGGAGCACCCCGGTCGTCTGGAACCAGACGCAGTCGCTGCTGCAGGCCGCCGGATGTCCCTGCGGCGTGCTGCCGATGTGGTATGATGTTGACGATTTGCCGGGGCTGCGAAGAATGCATCAGGAACTGGCCGACCGTCCGCCGGTTGACGAGGCACTCCGGCAATTGCACAAGGAAGTGGCGCGCGTCCTGGATGACCACCATGAGTGACGATCAGACCGAGCACAAACCGCCGACAGCCGACGACGAGCCCGCCCAAGACTTTGCGTTTCGGCGGGCCGCTGCCAAGGTGCGCGAGTTCCCCCAGACGCCCGGCATCTACTTGATGAAGGACGCCGCCGGCCGTGTGATCTACGTCGGCAAGGCGAAGAATCTCCGCTCGCGAGCCGGAAGTTATTTCTCCAAGACGGCAGCGGAGGAACTGCGAACGGCGTACTGGGTCTCCGAAATCTGCGACATCGACTACGTAGAATGCGAGAGCGAGGTCGACGCGCTGTTGATGGAGGCGCGGCTGATCAAGGACGTCCAGCCCAAGTACAACAAGGAGCTGAAAGACGACAAGACGTTCCCGTACCTGATGATCCGCACGCGCGAGGATTTCCCGCGGGTCGAGGTGACGCGGGAACCGAAGGATCACGGCGTCAAGTTGTACGGCCCCTTCGCTTCCGCCGGCGCGCTGCGCGGTGCGGTCCAGGTGCTGCAGAAGATCTTCAAGTTTCGCACGTGCAGCCTGGACATCGAAGAAAACGACGAGCGGTGGCGGTGGTTCCGCCCCTGCCTGCTGGCCAGTATCAACCAGTGCTCGGCGCCCTGCAATCTGCGGATCGGCAAGGAGGACTACCGGCGGGACATCAAGCGGCTGCAGATGTTCTTGGACGGTCACAAGGAGCGGCTGCTGGCTCAACTGCGCGCGGAAATGCAGGATGCGGCCCAATCGCTGCAGTTCGAAAAAGCGGCGGCGCTGCGGGACGAGATCCACATGCTGCAGACGCTCGACGACCGCGGCGAACTGGACACGCACGCCCAGCCGGAAGTCTTCTACGTGGACCCGAAGAAGGGCTTGGCCGGGCTGCGCAAGGTGCTGAACTTGCCTCGGGAGCCGCGCACGATCGAGGGCGTCGACATCGCTCACCTGGCCGGCGGCCAGACGGTGGCCAGCCTGGTGCAGTTCATCGACGGCTTGCCGTTCAAGCCTGGTTACCGCCGTTACCGCATTCGCCAGGTGGCCGGCATCGACGATTTCCGCAGCATCCACGAAGTCGTCTCGCGACGCTTTCGGCGGCTGCACGACCAGGACGAAGTCTTCCCCGACATCCTGCTGATCGACGGCGGCAAGGGCCAGCTGAACGCCGCCCTGGCCGCCTTCCGGGAACAGCAGATCGATCCCCCCACGCTGCTGTCGCTCGCCAAACGCGACGAGGAGATCTATCTGCCGGGGGCCGAGGAACCGCTGCGGCTCAGCCGCCATGCCTTCGCCCTGCGCCTGCTGCAGTACGTGCGGGACGAAGCGCACCGCTTTGCCCAGCACTATCACCACCTGCTGCGGAAGAAATCGACGCTGGGCGAGTGACAACCCGGCACGCTCGCACGACACGCGTGTCCTGCTGACTCAGACCCCGACTGGTTCACTGCACCACCATCTCGGTGAACGGGAACACGTACGCTTGCAGCATCACGAGCACACCGACCAGCGCGGCGAGCACCAGACTGTGGGCGAACACGACCCGCAGGATCTGGCCTTCGTGGCCGTAGAAGTTCGTCGCGGTACTCGCGACCACGATGCTCTGCGCATCCACCATCTTGCCCATCACGCCGCCGGAGCTGTTGGCGGCACACATCAGCGTGGCGCTGATGCCCACCTGACCTGCGGTGATCTTCTGCAGGCTGCCGAACAGCACGTTCGACGCGGTGTCGGAACCGGTCAAGGCCACCCCCAGCCAACCCAGCAACGTGCCGAAAAAGGGATACAGAACGCCTGTCTTGGCCAGGGCCAGCCCCAGCGTCGCGTCGGTTCCGGAATACTTGGTCACGTAGCCCAACGCCAGCATGGCGGCGATCGTGAGCAAGGAAAAGCGGACGCGAATCAAGGTTGCGCCGTAGGTTCGCAGCATCTGCACGGGCGAGAATCCCATCAGGAAGCCGGCCAGCACGGCGGCGATCAGGATGCCGCTGCCCGTGGCCGACAGCCAACTCAATTTGTACACGGCTTCCTCCGGCTTGGTCGGCGCCTCCGGCGTCGGCTTGGGCACCACGGGATAGCCGCGCACCACGACGTTGTGCAACGCGGGCACCTGGAATTTCGGCTCGGACAACGAGTTCAACCGCTGTTTGACCATCGGCAGCCCCCACAGGAAGATCATGACGCTGAGCACCACCCAGGGCAGCCAAGCCTGGACGACCCTGCGGCGCGAGGCGGGCGCTGGAGTACAGGCTTCAGCCTGCTCCGGACAGCCTGAAGACGGAACTTCAACGGGGACCTCCGCCGGACCGCCGGAGAGCACTCGGCGCGGGCGCCAGAATCGGAGCAGCACGACCAGCGCCAGCATCGACGAGATAGCCCCCACAACGTCCACCAGCCACGGGCCGTGGAAGTTGGATACCAGGAACTGAGGGACCGCAAAGGCGATGCCGGCGGTCAGCGCCGCGGGCCAGATTTGCAGCGTGCCGCGGAATCCGACGTAAGCCCAGACGACCCAAAACGGCACGATCATCGAGAAAAACGGCAACTGCCGTCCGATCATCGCCGATAAGTGCATCTGATCCAGCCCTGTGACCCCGGACAAGGCAATGATCGGCGTGCCCAACGAACCGTAGGCGACGGGGGCCGTGTTGGCAATCAGCGACAAGGCGGAAGCCTGCAGCGGCGTGAAACCCAATTGCATGAGGATGGCCGCCGTGATGGCCACCGGCGTGCCGAAGCCGGCCGCACCCTCGAAAAAGGCACCGAAAGAGAAGGCGACCAGGATCAGCAGCACGCGTTTGTCGGGAACAAACGAACCCAGGTGATCCCGCAAGACGTCAAACAGACCCTTCTTGACAGTCAACTGATACAGAAAAATGAGGTTCAAGATGATCCAGCCGATGGGCAACAGGCCATACGTCGCGCCGTAGCCGGCCGACGCCAGCGCCGCACTGGCCGGCATGCGGTACACGAAAATGGCTACCCCCAAGGCGACGCACAGGCCCAGCAGCGCCGCAATGTGGATGCGGATCTGCAAAATGCCGATCGCACCCAGCAGGACGACCACCGGCAGCGCCGCGACAATGGTGGACAGAAACGGGTTACCGAGCGGGTCGTAGGTTTGAAGCCACATGGATTTTGTCACTTGTCATTGGTCACTCGGCATTGGTCGCTGGTCAGCTGCCGCTGTCAAATGACAAGTGACAAATGACAAATGACAAGTGACCAGCGACTCAATCGTCCCCGGCGCTATAGGCTCGATCCAGGATCGTCATTATATGGTACACGGGCAAGTCGCGGGACTGGCGGCGGAGGTGGGCTTGAATCTGCAACAGGCAGCCGATGTCGCCGGTGACCACGGCGTCGGCGCCGGTGTCCAGGATGCGGGTCACCTTGCGGTCGCCCAGTTGCCGGGCAATCTCCGGTTGCACCAGGTTGTAGACGCCCGCCGAACCGCAAGATAGGCCGCCGTCATTCAGCTCTAGCAGTTCCAGGTTCGCCACGGCCGACAACAGCCGCCGGGGCGGGTCTTTCACGCCTTGGGCGTGCAGCAGGTGGCAGGCGTCGTGATACGCGACCCGCAGCGGGACCGCCAGCAAGCCGGGCGGTTCCAGTCCGAGTTGGTCCAGGAATGCGGAAACATCCAGCACGCGGGAGGCGAAGGCCTCCGCCTGCGGCAGGTCGTCCTCTCCGGCAAACAGCAATTGGTAATCGTGCATGCCCGAACCGCAGGGAGCCGCAGTGGTGAGAATGGCGTCGACATCCTGAGGAAAGACTTCGATATTGTGACGCGCCGACCGGCGCGCCTGTTTGTCCTCGCCCAACTGCATCAGGATGGCGCCGCAACAGCCCTGCGCCTGCGGCACGACCGTCTCGACGCCGTTGGCCGACAACACGCGCAGGGTGGCCGTGTTGATGTCGGGCGCCAGGACGCTCTGGACGCAGCCGGCCAGCAGCGCGACGCGAGCCCGCCGCCGTCCTTGGGCGGGGACCAGCTCGGGCAGCGACTGCGAGGGGGGCACCGTGGCCGGGAGCAGGTCCAGCATGCCGCGCAGCGCACGAGGCACCATCCGCGGCATCGCTTTGCCCAGCCGTCCGGCCGCCAGCGCCGCGCGGAACCGGCCGGGATAGGGCAGAGTTTCCGCTAGCAGCTTGCGGGTCACTGCGTCCCGCCACGAACGCCGGCGGCCGTCGCCCACCGCCGCGCAATAGTGCGTCAGCAACTCGTCGTACGCGACACCCGAAGGGCAGGCCGGGACACAGGCCCAGCACCTCAGACAGCGGTCGAGAAACGGCTGGGCATCGCCCGCCGGGAGTTGGCCTTCGAGCACGCTTTTCATCAAGTAGATGCGGCCTCGCGGCGCGTCCATTTCCTCGCCCAGCACCTGGTACGTCGGGCAGGCCGCCAGGCACATTCCGCAATGCACGCACGACTGGACGGCCTGCGCCATCGCGGACCCGCGCGGTCCGAATTTTGCCGGGTCGATCCGGTGCTCCATCTACGCCTCCCCAAATCTGCCCGACGGATCCAACGCGCGTTTGACTCGCTGAGCCAGCCCCATCCCGCGGCGCACGCCGACGAACGGGTCGCCGCCCGGCCCCAAGACGCGCAGCCCGACCAGGCCCAGTTCGGTCAATACGCGGCGAGCCGATTCCACGTTGTGCCGGGCCAGCCAGGCCACGCCGCCGCCGGCCGTGTAACGCCGCGCATCGCAAGGAATCCGTGCATCCAACTCGGGAACTTGCCGCGGCGGCAGCGGCACCTTGAGCAACTGTGCGCCGTGCGGGACCCAGGAAAGATTGTTGATGGCGTCCCAGCACGAGGTCTCGTGGTGGCCTAACAACAGCTGTTGCGGCAACGAGGGTGGTTCCTTCTGCAACAACGCCTCCAGCCGCGCCAAGCGGTCCGGCAGTCCGGACTCCAGACCGGAAACGCGCAACTGCAGCCGGAAGGCCTTCCCCTCCGCCGGCTCCAGGTCCAGCGCGTCGATGTCCAGCGGCACCGTGGCCAAGCGAAAAACGGCGTGCAGGGCCGCCGCCAGGCTGGGGTACGTCAGCGCCAGCGTCATGGCCGAGTGCGGACGTGGGAAGACTTTGAAGCTGACCTCGGTCAGGACCCCGTACCGGCCCAGGCTGCCGACGAAGAACTTGGACAGATCGAAGCCCGCCGCGTTCCTGACGACCTTGCCGCCGCTGCGGACCAGCTGACCCCGGCCATCGACAAACCGCACGCCCAAAATAAAATCGCGCACCCCGCCGTACCGGTAGCGGCCCGATCCGCCCATGTTCGCAGCCACCGTCCCGCCCAGCGTTGCGCCGCGGCGGACCAGCAGCGGATCGAAAGGCAGGTACTGCCTGTGCCGGGCCAGTTCCTCCACCACCTGCTGCAACGGCGTGCCCGCATACGCGGTGAACACGTATTCGTCGGGAACATACTCGATGATGCCCGACAGCCCGCGCAAGTCCACGCAGACAGCGCCGGCAGGGGGCGCCGACAAGGCCGATTTGCTGCCGCCGCCCCGCACCGACAGCAACGGCGAGGCCGTTACGATCTCCTGTAACTCGGCTGTCGTCTTGGGCTGAAGGACTGTGGTCATGGAAAGGGCTTCTTCTCCGGGAACACCTTGCCTCGGTTGGCGATCTCTTTGGGGTCCAGCTCGCGCCGGATCTGACGCATGACTTCCATGTCCACGTCGCTGAACATGACCGGCAGGCAGTCCCGTTTCTCCCTGCCTACGCCGTGCTGGCCGCTGATCGATGCACCCAGTTCGACGCAGTAGCGCAGGATCTTGCCGGCCAGTTCCTCGGCCTGCCCCAAGGCGCCGGGCTGTCGGCCGTCGTACAGGATCAGCGGGTGCAGGCTGCCGTCGCCCGCGTGGGACACGTTGGCCACTCGCAAACCATAATCGCGGCCCAGCCGATTGATCTCGGCCAGCGCCTGGCTCAGTTTGCCGCGCGGCACGACGCCGTCGGGAGCCAGACCATCGGGACTGAGCCGCCCCGCGGCGGAGAACATGCCCCCGCAGCCCTGCCAGATCTTCCCACGCTCTTCCGCCGACTTGGCGATCCGCACTTCCAACGCGCCCGAATCGTCGATCACACGCCGCAAGTGATAAAACTCCCGCTCGACCTGGTCCGCCTCGCCGTCCAATTCCACGATCAGCACCGCCTCGGCGCCTGCAAAGTCCCAACCTACGCCCTGGACCGACGCCCCGGCGGCTTCGAGCGCCAGACGGTCCATGATCTCGATCGCGCCGGGCAGCAATCCGGAGGCGACCACGGCCGACACCGCTTGCCCGGCGGTTTCCAGATCCTTGTAGGCCGCCAACACCATGCGGTAACGTTCGGGCTTGGGCAGCAGCCGCACCGTCATTTCCAGGGCGATGCCGAACACACCTTCACAGCCAACGAACAGGCCGATCAGGTCCGGTCCGACGCCCACGCCCTCCACGCTCTCGCTGCCAAACTCCACAACCTCGCCATCGGCCAGCACGGCCTTCAGGCCCAGGACATGGTTGCTGGTCCTGCCATACTTGAGGCAATGAGCGCCGCCGGAATTGAAGGCCACGTTTCCGCCCATCGTGCAGACGGCTCGGCTGGCAGGGTCCGGCGCGTAGTACAGACCGTGCCGATCCGCCGCTTGCGTGACCTGCTGATGGACCACCCCCGCTTCGACCACCGCGATCCGCTGCTCCGGATCCAGCTTCTTGATGCGGTTCAGCCGGTTCATCGCAATCACAATGCCTTCCTCGACCGGCAGCGAACCGCCGGACAGGCCGGTGCCGCTGCCCCGCGCGACGAAGGGCACGCCGCGCCGATGGCACAATCGCACCGTCGCGATCACTTCCTCCTGCGATTCCGGCAGGACGACCGCAAGTGGCCGCCGGCGCAAAGCCGTCAGGGCGTCCGATTCGTAGACCAGCAACTGGGCCGGCTTGGTCAACAGCCGATCATCGGGAAAGATGCGGGCCAGTTCGGTTAAGAAGGAATGGTGCATGTTACGGGTGAGCGGTAATCGGTAGTCGGTTGTCAGTTGTCAGTTGTCAGTTATCAGTCGCGTGTCACCGATCACCGGCCACCGGTCACCGGCCACCGGTCACCGGCCCCACGACACGGAGATTGGTCGAGAAGAAGTACGGCGACAGCGAGTCCTTCGAACCGTACTCGGCTTCGGCGAACACGGCGGCGAAGCCGTCGGTGCGGCGGTCCACTTGGAACGTGTGCTGCGAACCGTCCTGGATCATCGGATGCGATTGCCACTGGGCTTGGCGAAAATCCTGCGTGGGAGCCGTCGCCATCCACGCCACGACTTGCCGGGCCGGCGGATCCGAGTTGACGGTCAAGCGGACGCCACGATCCTGCTCGTCGTACTGCCACGTCAGTTGCGGCAGGCGCTGTCCGCGGCCGACGTGCTGGTGCAGGGCGTTCAGGCTGCCGAACACACGGCCGTAATCCTTCAATCCGTGCGCGTTGTTCGGTACGTACAGAATGTGCTTCTCGCCGACCAAGCCATCCCAGTACAGATTCAGCGCATCCACGGTCCAGTAAGGATCGTTCGTGCCCAGGATGATCAGCTTCGGCTGCCGGAGCACCTGCCGATACTGGTACGGATCCACGATCGCCACCAGCGACTTGCCCTCGTCCGATTGCAGCTTGCGGTGCATGCCGCGCTCGGTGTAGTCGTGAATCTGCTCGGACGGCTGGCCATAGGCTTTCTCCTGGTGAGCCAACTGCGGACCCATGTTCAAGACGTCGATGACCATCGGCGCCAGGGCCGTCACCCGCGTGTCGACCGCCGAGGTCAGCCACGTTGTCCAGCCGCGTTTCGATGCGCCGGTGACGGTGAACGTGCGCAGGTCCAGCGACCATTGGCGGCGAGCGGCCTCCTGCGTGGCGTCCATGCCGCGCACGGCGCTCTTGACCATCGGCAGCAGCAGCGGCCACTCGGGGTCCTTGGTGCGCAGGTACTCGTCGAACGTGTAGGCGATGGCGGCGTCTTCGCGCTTGCCGTCGAAAATCGGCTGGTGCGGCACGTGCAGCAGGACCGCGACGGGCGTCTTCAGCAACTCGGCCAGCGTCACATACAACTGGGCGTCGCGGGGCGGTGATGACGAGGCGGGGTTCTCCAATTCGTCGCGCCAGTTGCCGCCGCTGATGAACAGCAGCGCGTGACGCACGTCCTTGGGCGCCGAGTAGGGCTTGATCACGAACAGCTGGTGTTTCCAGGCGATGTCGCGCCAGGTCTGCGAGGTGAGGATCAGTTCGGCGTACTCGGCCGCCAGGATGCGCCCGGTCTGCTTCTGGACCCAGCGGTAACTCGCGTCGGGCTTGGCGACATAATCGGCCAGCGGCGACGTAACGGATTCGGCGGGCAGAGCGGAACCGGCGGCCAGCCCACAGATCGCAGCCGCCAACAGGTAATGACATCGTTTCATGCTTGTCTCCAAGGACTCAGGGTTCGTCGGTTTTTTGGGTTGCGGCGCCTTGTCGCCGCTTTTTTTCTGCGCGGAATGCAGAGCAAAAAGGAACACAAAAAGCGGTGACAAGGCACCGCAGTCCAAAAATCTCCGCGGTCTCCGCTCACGGAGTGAGCGGGCTACGGTGGCCGATGCGCACCAGCGACACGCCGTGCCGGGGGACTTCGATCTCGAACTGGTTGTCCAACTCGCCGATGTCCCGCTGCCGCCACAGGTCGCGGGCGGGCTGCTTGCCGGACAGGCCGATTTCGTCCCAGGTCACCACCAGCTTCGCAGGCAACGGCCCCAGGTTGAACAGGCCCACGGCCTTGGAGCCGTCCTCCAGGTCTTTGACCAGGACCAACTCGCGCCGCGTCTGCCGCTGGATGCGGGCCTGCTTGCCGAGTGGATCCTGGTCGATCTCGATCACCTCGTGATTGCACAACACGTTCAGCGTAAAGGCGTCCAGCTTGGCCATGTCGCCGCTGAAGATCAGCGGCGCCGCCATCAGCGACCACATCGACATGTAGGCGTACTGTTCGTTGGGCGTGAGCATGGTCGGCGTGCCTTCGCCCATGCGGCCCGCTTCGCCCACCCAGCCGATAAGGATATAGTCCGGATCGTTCCACGCGCCGGGGCGGGCGTATTCCCAGTGGCGGGCGTTGCTCATGCCGATGCTGTAGAAGCCCGGCAGTGCGCTGCCGCGTTCCAGCCCCAGGTCGCCCGTCGTCCGCCAGCAGTGGCCGACTTCGCCGCCCCACTTCCACACTTCGCCCATGCCGTACTGGCACAGATTCAGCACGATGTCGCGGTCCAGCTTCTGCAGTTCGCCCCACATCTGCTGGTACGGCTTCTTCAAGCGCTCGACCGTGTTGCCGCCAGCTTTCCGGCCATAGCTGCACCAATCGTACTTGAGAAAATCAAACCCCCACTCGGCGAACGTTTTCGCATCCTGCGCTTCGTGCTCGAAGCTGCCTTCGTAACCGGCGCACGTAGTCGGTCCGGGCGAAATGTAGATCCCCGCCTTCAGTCCCTGGGCGTGAATGTAATCCGTCATCGCCTTCATGTCCGGGAACCGCTTGTTGCACAGCAAGCGCCCGTCCGCGCCACGGGTCGGCCCGCCGATTTCGGGATCGTTGGAGTTGACTTTCACCATCCAGCAATCGTCGATGTTGACGTACTGGTAGCCGTAATCGGCCATGCCCGTGGCGATCATCTGGTCGGCGGCTTGCCGCATCACCTGGTCGCTCACGCGATGGTAGTGAATGTACCAGCTGTTCCAACCCATGGGCGGCGTCAGGGCCAACTGATCTCCCACGACGATCCGGAGGTCGCGAGTGGCTTCGCCAACCGCGTTCTTCGCCGTCAGTTTCACACGGTGCGTCCCGGCGCGGGCGACCGCGCCCGTGATGATCCCGGTTCGTGCGTCCAGCGTCAGATCCACCGGCAATTTGTCAGCCGCGAACGTCATGGGCCGCTGGCCTGTGGCGGGAATCCGGTAGAGCAGGGGCGAACCGGGCCGGACGCCGTACACCGCGGGGCCGTTGATGCGGGGTTCGGCGGGCGCGGGCGGGGTCAGCAGGACCGCTTCCTCCGGCGGAGCCGCGGGCACGCCCATCTTGGGCGCGGCGCCGTCGAACTCGAATACCGCATCGGCCCAATTAGCGTGGTCGAAATCGACTCCGTCGCCGGCGTCGGTCACGACCAACTCCAAGATCTTGACACCGGTCAAGTCAACACGGCACTCCCGCGGCTTGTCGCGCCACTTGCACACGCCGCTGCGCCACAATTCGCGGGCATCGCCGTAGACCAGGAACTCGATCGACGCGCTGCCGTTGTTGGCGTTGTCGTCCACGCCGACCTGGGCGGTGAACGATTTCGTTTTGCCGTCGAGCGTGACCCAACTCTCGCTGTTGGCGTGCGTCCCCACGCCGCGCTCGAACTGCCGGCCGCCGATGCTCAGCGGCCGCTCCGTCACCGCTTGATTCTTCTGCGGCTTGCCCCAGCCGGCGGACATGCCGCTCAGGTCGAGGTCCTCCAGTCGCACCGTATCGGCGGACGCCATCCCCGTCGCCAAGATCGCCACCAACGTCCAAACCGCCAGCATGTTCCGTCGCTGCATGGTTCACCTCGTAACCCAACCTGCGGTGGCCAACTAAGTAGCATGGATTGTAGCGGTTCTGCGAGAAAAGGGAACGAGACACCCTTACGGTTCGAGCAGATCGGCGTAGGAACCCGTCACGAGATCGGCGTCGGCGATCTGGAACTGGCCTCGCAGGAAGGCGACCTGGGCATGGCCGGCTTTCGCGTCCGCGTCGGGGCCGAGAACCGCCTCGAACTCCAGAAACTCACCCAGATCGACCACCCGGTCCAGATGAATGCGAACGTTGTGGTACAGGTAGATTTCGCGGTATTTCTCCACAATGCAGCGGATGCCCCAAGCGCCGGTCAAGGCTTGCTTCAGGCCCGCCGCATCCTCGACGGGCACGACGAGATACCGGCAGGCTTTCGATTCCTCTTGATCGGGCCGCTCGTACCAGATCAACTCGCTGCGCTGGCCTGTGATCTCCCGCAGCTTGAGCCGCCCGGAGCGGCAGACGAAGTAGGTATCGACTTGGTGCTGGTCTCCCAATTGCTCCGCCGCCAGTTGCCGGGCAATCGCGTGGGCATCGTCCAGGGAGGGCAAGCGGGCTTTGAGTTCGATGTTGTGACGCATGGGGTCCTTTCGCACGCCGCAGTGTTGGAGAGTTCGACGTTGCAGATAAAGGTGACTTTGCCGAATCCGTGCCTCATGATACAATAGGGAGCGTGCACTGGGCGGCGGGCAAAAGGGAGTACCGGTGACGCAGCACCCAAACAAGCGCATCCGAGAAGCCATCCGATACGCGGAAAGCAATGGCTGGACGGTAACGAAGGCTGGGCCGAGGGCGCACATTTGGGGCACGCTCTGGTGCCCACAGACCGGACGGGACGGCTGCCGAATTCGGGTGATGTGCACACCGCGGAATCCCGAGAAACACGCCCGAGACATCCGCCGCGACGTTGACCGCTGCCCGCATTCATAAGGCAGGCTTGGTGGATAAGGTGGCGAGAGATGAAAGAGCATGAATTCACGCTGATTCTAAGGGACGAACCGAGCGAGGAGGAGGCGGATGTCCTCTATGGCGTCTTCAACGACGGCACCATCTCGACGATCGCGGGCGTGCCGCAGATCCACTTCCACAGGGAGGCTCGATCCCTGGAGGAAGCGATGCGGGGGGCCATAGGCGACGTACGTTCGGCTGGCTTCAGCGTAGAGCGAGTCGAACTGGAGCCGGATTTCGTCGCACAACCGACGTGAGTCCACGTCCGAAACATATCACAAACCGACCGGCGGCGCAATCCCTAGAACCCGGCAGATGCCGCGGACCGTGCCCTTCTTGATTCGGCGATGTCGCGGCACCGGGACTCTGCGACTGGTCGTCGGATTGATCCACACGTCATGCATCTCGCGCGTTCTCAAAAGCCTAACCATCAAGTGCCGAAACGGATTTCATGAGGGCCGGGCTCAATCCTTGACCGCACCGCGGAACTCGTCGTCCGTCAGGCCGTCGGCAACCAGGTACACCGGCGTGCCGCTGGGCCTAAACCGGCGTCCGGACATCGGCCGCCCCATGATATCGAACAGGCCGACCTTGTCGCTCCCCAACATGACCTCCTTGGCGGCGGTCTCGCGGTCCGTCCAAACCGCGCAGACCAGGCGGTCGCCGTCGCGGAACAGGTAGGCTCGAGTGGGAGCGGCGAGTTTCAGTCTCGTGACGAACCGCGACGCCGGCGTCAGGAAGTGCGACATCACAGCCTGGGCCGCGTAGATCTTGTGCGGCGTGCCGCCGTACTCGAAAAAGATCCCTTGCAGGCTGTCCTGGTTCAATCCGTCGCACGTGCCGGCGTGATAGAAGATCTTGTCCACGCCGTTGGCAAAGTTCAGCACGGCCCAGCGCACGGCGTATTCGCTCTGCTGCCGTTCGCTGGCCAGCGGCTGATTGAAGCCGTGGTGCGCCAGCGGCACCGCGGCCGGGTCGTCGTCCGCATAGTAGCCGTACTCGGTCAGCCAGATCGGCTTGCGGCCGCCGTGTTTGCCCATCAGGTCATTGAGCCTCTGCAGCGGCCCTTCGATGAACTCCGGCGGCCGCACGCGCGGATAGTGATGGATGTCGATCGCGTCGGCGGCGTCCAGTCCGCCCGCCGCGAAGAACTTCTCGAAGTCTTCCAGGATTTGCCCCTCGCTCAAATAGCCGATGCCGGCCAGCACGCGGGCTTGTGCGTTGGCCTGCCGCGCCGCGTGCGCGAACGCTTTGACGTGCGTCGCATAGGTCGTTCCGTCGTAGCCCAGCTTGCGCGGCAGCGAGTAATCGGTGAACAGCGGCTCGTTGAACACTTGCCACCATTGCACGCGGCCTCGGTAGTGCGTCACGGTCTGCGCTACGTAGTTCTCGAACTCAGCCAAATCGCGCGGGGCATGCGCCGCTCGTTGGCGGTTTTCGGGGTAACGGTCCCCGGCCTGGACGCTCGCCGGCGCGGACGACGACCAGTTGCTGGAGGGAAACGGCAACAGGCCCAGAACCTGCAAGCCGTGTTTCAGCGGCCGGTCGATCTGGTAATCCGGCTCGGTGAACGTGTAGCGGCCCTTCTCCGGCTCGACGTCCTGCCATTTCAACGACCAATCCCGCATCCAGACCAGGCCAGCCTGCCGGCACAAGTCCAGTAGATGCGGCCAGGGGTAAGCGTGATTGACCCCGAACCGCGAGTCGTCGCCACGGTGGACGGGAATCGCGGCCATGCGCATCGTGCGTTCGCTAACGAGTTTGCCCGCCGTCAAGCGGGCATGGATTCGCAGGAAGCCTCGCAATGTCTCCTCCGGGGGCGCCTCGATCACCATGTCCCCGGCCGCGACGCGGCCGATGGTCTCCGATCGAAGCTCACGATCGAAGAAATCGACGATCCGCCACTGGACCCGCGCGGCGCGGAGCCGGTCCGGCTGGCTGCTAACGGTCAAACGGATTCGCAGCGGTTCCTTCCACTCGAAGACGTTCCCAAGCTTGTCCGTAGAAAGACCGATCTCGATCGGCTGTGAGGTTTGGAACTCGCTCGGCGTTTCCGACCGTTCCAACTGGACCGCGTCCAGCCACACGGTTGCGCTTGCCGGCGGCGCGGGGCGATCGGGTGCTGGCCGCAGGTCCGGGCCGGCCAGGACGTAGCACCAGCGCGACGCGGGCTTGAACGTCAGGGCGAACCGCTGCCAATCGCGGCCGACGCGCACTTGTTTCTGCTGACTGCCCCCGCCGAACTGACGCACCGCCAGCAGCGCGGGCGTGTCCTTCTCCGCCGCACGCAAATATGCTGACAGCGTGTAGGCCTGTCCCGGCTCGACCTCCAGGAACCCTTGGTTGCCGGCCAACGGCGCGCGGACGGGGCTGCGGTGCAATTCGTAGTAGTCGAAGAACGACACCGGTTGATTCTGCGGATTCAACTCCATGCGAAGACTGGTCCGGCCGTCGTACGCCTGATGCGAATCCAACTGGCCGAACAGCTGATTCATCGGGCCGCCCCAGTGCGCCGTGCGGTCCCACTCGGCGGATCCCCAGCCGTCGCTGCCGCACTCGAAGCTGGCATTGGGAACCAGGTTTCGCCGGCCCTCCGCTGGAACAATTTCGCCCGGCCGATACAACTGGTCCCCTGCTTCCTCGAACACCACATCGTCCACCCACAGCGTGCCGGTCGATAGGAACCAGATCTGAAAGCGGCTGCCTTTGGCGCAATCGCGCGACGCTCGAAACACGAAATCGTACCGCGTCCACTGCGGCGTGGGCACGAACGAATCCTGCAGGCCGCAGTCGGCCCAGACGGATGTGTCGGACAAGCCGATCGAGACCACCTGCTCCACGATTCCCTCGCCCTTGGCCCAGAACGACACGCGGTAGCCGACGCCTCGCCGGACCGGGATGTCCATCTGGCAAATCATGGCGTGCGCGGCCGGATTGCCCGCCTGGTAACGCGTGCATGCCAGCCGCGCGCACCGCGCGCCGTCGCGCCCGGCGTCCAGCGTCAGCGACTGGTCCACCAACCGCGAATCGCCCGACATCCGCCACTGGTCCGGCACGCCTTTACCACCGGAATCGACTTCAAAGCTGGGATTGCGAGCCAAATTCTCGGCCCGTGAAGGGACAACGAGGGCAAGCCAGACAGAAAGCGTGACCAAAGTGCGGGACATGGGCGGAATTCTCCGTGGCGCAGGAGCGCAGCAACAGTGGCCGCAAACCAAACACATCCGCCGATGTTAGAGCAAGCGGATCACCGAGTCAACCTGACCGGTTCTCGGATTGAGCTTCTGCAGATCGATGTCCACCCACAACGCCGCGTCATGCCCGCCCTTGGGGATCTCGTGGTAGACGAAATTGCTCTTGCCCTGCATCGCGGATGAACCCCGGAGCACTTGATAATTGCCGGTGTTCCGACCCGCTTTCAACGTCACGGGCTATTCGCCTTTTCGTCACGCCGCCGGATGCGTTCCCGGCGTTGCTGGGCTGCCGTCTTGATGTTCTCGGGCAATCCGGGCATCGCCTGGACGGCGGCCAGATCCTCGGTTGTCTGGGCGTCTTCTCCCATCGCGGAATAGGCTAGGGCGCGATTGTACAGCGCCATCGCCTTGACGTCGGCCGGGATCTGGGGGGGCTTCGATCGCGGCAGAGTAATCCGCGATCGCGCCGCCGTAGTCGTGCTTTTTCGCCTTCGCCATGCCGCTACGATACTGGGAGATGGCCTTACCGCGATGCGAGAGTAAGCTCTTCAGCCAGGTCGTAAAGCTCGTGTCGCTACCCCTTGGCGGGTAAACTTTTCGCAGGACGGATTGCCAATCCGTCCCACGGTGGTCGTGCAGCTCACTTCGGTGCCCCTTTGCGGGTGAACAGATCATATAGGATAGGCATCACGATCAGGGTGAGCAAGCCGGAGACCAGGATGCCGCCCACCGAGGCGATGCCGACGCCGTTGCGCATCTCGCCGCCCATACCTCGGTCCACGGCCAGCGGCAGCATCCCCAGCACGGCGGCCAGCGTGATCATCGCGACCGGACGGAAACGTTCGCAGGCGGCCGCGATCATGGCCTTGTGACGCGGGATGCCTTCCTGGACGTGGACATTAAACTGGTCCATGATCAGAATCGCGTCGTTGACCACGATGCCGATCATCATCACGATGCCCATGATCACAAAGATGCTGAAGTTCTCGCCGGTGAGCGCCAGCGCCCAGACCGTGCCGATCAAGGCCAAAGGCATCGTGACGAGGATGATCCCCGTCTGCCGGAACGACTCCAGCAGGGCCGCCAGCGTGAGCACGACCAGCAGAATGGCGAGCACGCCGGCTTCCGCCAGCCCCTCCTGCGCTTCGGCCATCATTTCATACATCCCGGCAAATTCGTACCGGTAGCCCGGCGGCAAGCCGACTTGCTCGTCCATCGCCGCGCCGATCTGGTTGACCGCGATTCCCAGCGGCAGACGTCTTTCGTCCAGCTGGGCGTAGAGTTTCGACAGCCGCCGTTTGTCCTTGCGGATGACCTGGATCGGCATCTCCGTCTCCACGATTTCGCTGACGTTGGTCAGCACCAGCGGATAGCCGGGGGCACCCGGCAGTTGGAATTCGCGGACCTGTTCCTTGCCCGGCTGTTCGGCCAGCTTGACGACGATGTCATAGCTGCGGGCGCCCTGCTTGTAGGTCCCGGCGGTAATGCCTTCCAGATTGGCCCGCAGCCCCAGGCCCAGCGGCACCACCGGCATGCCCAGGTCGCTCAACACGGCCCGCCGCGGCAGCACGCGGATTTCCGGTTTGCCCGCCCGCACGCTGGTGTCGGGTTCCAGGACTCCCGGCAGGGACTCGGCCAACTGCTGGGTCTTCAGCGCGAGGGCGTCCAGCGTCTGGAACTGATCGCCGGAAATCTCCAGCTCGATCGGATTGCTCTGGCCGCCGATCATCGACGGCTTGCTCACGCCCACAATCGCATCGGGGAACCCTTCCAGACGCGTGCGCACCTGATCCATCAAGTCGTCGATCGTCAGCGCACGTTCGGTCCGTTCCGAGAACCTCAGCAGGATTTGCGTCAGGTAGACGCCTTCGCTGCCCTGCCCCAGCACGGCCTCGACCTTGCCGACGGTGCTGAGCACGTGCCGCAGTTCCGGCAGGCCCTTCAGCCGGGCCTCCGCTTCCTCGACGCGGCGGACCGTCTCGGCGAGTTGGTAGCGTGTGGGGAACTCCAACCGCAAGAGCAAGGAGCCCCGGTCCAACTCGGAAAACGCGGAAGTCCCCAGCTTGCCGCCCAGCATCAGCGAGTGGACAAAGACCGCGGTCACGCCCAGCACGACGAGGATCGCCGCCCAGCGGTTGCGTTCGTTGAATTGCAGCAGGGTTCGGTAGCCGCCCACGACTCGTTCGAAGCCCCAGTTCCAGCCCCGCTCCATCCGGGCCAGCAGCGACCGCGAGCCCGGCTGCCGGGGCTTCAGGATCAGCGCGCACATCATGGGCGTCAGCGTAAAGGAAATGAACAGCGAGACGACGGTCATGATGAACATCGTCATCGCCAGCGGTCCGATAAACAGGCCCATGCGGGTTTTCATCACGGTCAGAGGAAACAGCACGACGACGTTGGTGCCGGCACTGGCCACCACGGCGATGAACGCTTCCTTGGCGCCCAGCCGAGCCGCCTCGCGGGGATCGCCGCAAGCCTCCAACCGATCGACGATCGCCTCCAGCACGACGATCGAGTTGGTCACCAGGATGCCCGTCGACATGCCGATGGCGATCAACGTCGAGGTGTTCAACGTATAGCCGACCATCTGCATGAAGAACAGGCCGACGACGATCGTCAAAGGCATGGTGACGACGACCACCAACAGGGAACGGAGGTTGTAGAGAAACACGAACAGGATCGCCGCCGTAAGCAGGATGCCTTGGAAGACGTTGCTCCAGGCGCTGCGGTTGCTGGCCTCGATAAAGGTCCCGTCGTCTTCGATCCAGACCAATTCCATGCCGCCGGGCAATTCGGCGTTCAACGTGGTCATGGCTTCGCGCACGGCGTTGGCGACCCGCACGGCATTGGCGTCCGCCTTTTTCACGACCTTGATGGCGATACAGGGCCGCCCGTCCAACCGGGCCGCCTGCCGCACCTCCTCCGTGGCCATCGAGACCCGGCCGACGTCCCGGATGTGGCAGCGCTGGCCTTGCTCGTTGGCGATTTCCAGGTCGGCCAGGTCGGCGAACCGGTCGTAATCGGCGTCGAACTTGACGGCGTACTCCGTGGCGCCGTCGCGGACTCGGCCGGAAGGGACCGTCCGCACGCCCTGCTGGATCGTCTGGACGACGTTCAAGCTGAACAGTCCGCGGGCGGCCAACCGGTTCCGGTCCAATTCGACTTGGACCCGGCGCTTGGCGCCGCCGACCAATTGCACGTCGGCCACGCCGGAAA
>Ga0302237_1000983_pt1 | contig 21869 bp, 18 predicted proteins | sample AAG_UR_Ala_MG_FD_193530 | JGI IMG/M metagenome (GOLD analysis project Ga0302237, IMG submission 193530) | Enriched activated sludge microbial communities from anaerobic digester in WTTP, New Holstein, Wisconsin, United States - AAG_UR_Ala | ecosystem: Engineered > Bioreactor > Anaerobic >... | reverse complement strand
AGTCGTGACCGCCGTGTTCCAGGAACTGAAACGCGGCTTCGAGAACGGAAATCTGCCGAGTGGTCAACCGTTCGCGTTGCAGCCGCGCCCTCTCCTTCGCCCCGCGGCGGCGCGATGCCGATACGTGACGCCGCGAGTCGTTTCGCCGAGAGGCGGCTTCGAGGCGGTTCCGCAACTTCGTGACTCCCGGCCCGGACTGAAGGCGCCGCGCAGGCTCGTCCGGCAGGGCACTTAGTTCAGCTGCTGTGCTCGGCAGCCCGCGGGTCGCGCGGTTCCGCGACGGCGCGGTCGGAAGTGCGAGGCGACAAAGGCTCGGCCGTGCCCGGGACGATCCGCGGCACCGGGTCGGATTCTTCGATGATCCGCTGCAATTCGTCCGAATCGATCGACTCGACTTCGATCAGCCGCCGCGTGACTGCTTCCAACGCGGCGCGGCGAGTCTCCAAGATGTGCCGCGCCTTTTCCATCGACTCCTCGATGATCCGCCGCACTTCCTCGTCGATTTCGCGCGCCGTTTTCTCGCTGTGCGTCCGCAGCCGTTCCTCGGCTCCCGCCATAGCCAGAAATGGCGACCGTGTGGTCTCGCGGTAGCTGACGCGGCCCAGGCGGCTCATGCCAAAGTCCATGACCATGCTGCGGGCGATCTCAGTCGCCCGCTCCAGGTCGTTCTGTGCGCCGGTCGAGATGTCCTTGAACACGATCTCCTCCGTGACGGTGCCCGCCAACAGCACTTGAATCCGGCTCTCCAGTTCCGACTTGGTCATCAAGAACCGGTCGCCTTCGGGACGCTGCAGAGTGTAGCCCAGGGCTGCCAATCCGCGCGGGATAATGGACACCTTGTGTACCGGGTCGGTGTTGGGCAGCGAACAGGCGACCAGCGCGTGCCCGGATTCGTGATAGGCGACGCGGTGTTTTTCGTCGTCGCTCATGACGCGCTGCTTCTTCTCCAGTCCCGCCGTCACGCGTTCGACGCCTTCGTTGAATTCGGCCATGCCTACGGCCGAGCGGCCTTTGCGTGCGGCCAGCAGCGCGGCCTCGTTGACCAAATTCCTCAGATCGGCGCCGACGAAGCCCGGCGTGATGGATGCGACCTGCTTCAAATCGACGGTCTCGTCCAGCTTGACGCTCTTGACGTGAACTTTGAGGATCGCTTCCCGCCCTCGGATGTCGGGCCGATCGACCAGCACCTGGCGGTCGAAGCGTCCCGGCCTCAGCAGCGCCTGGTCCAGCGTCTCAGGCCGGTTGGTCGCCGCGATCACGATCACGCTGGCTTTCGAGTCGAACCCGTCCATCTCGACCAGCAGCGCGTTCAGGGTCTGCTCGCGCTCGTCGTGCCCGCCGACCACGCTGCCCATGCGGCTCTTGCCCAGCGCGTCCAGTTCGTCGATGAAGATAATGCAGGGGGCCTTCGATTCGGCTTGCTGGAACAAGTCCCGGACGCGGGCCGCACCGACGCCCACGAACATCTCGACGAAATCGCTGCCGGACAGGCTGAAGAATGGCACGTCCGCCTCGCCGGCAATGGCTCTGGCCAGCAGCGTCTTGCCCGTGCCTGGAGGCCCGACCAGCAAAACACCTTTGGGGATTTGTCCGCCCAGACGTTGATATTTCTCGGCAGATTTGAGGAAATCCACCACTTCGCGGACTTCCTCGACGGCCTCGTCAATCCCCGCTACGTCGTCAAAGTGGATGCGGATGTCTTCCTGAGCGTACAGGCGTCCCCGGCTGCGTCCGAACGCCATGGGCGAGCCGGCACCACTCAACCGCCGCAGCATGAAGAAGAAAAGTCCGACAAACAGGGCAGTAATCATCAGCAGCGGCATGTAGGACCTCCAGATACTAGGTCCCGGCTCGTTGCTGTACGGCAGGCGGTATTCCTCCAGTTTTCGCAGCAGCTGCTGTTCCGCCTCGCTGGATGTCGGTTTGACGACTCGAAACGGCACGCCCGTGCGTTCTTTCTCGCCCCCGGTAGACTTCGTAGGCACCTCGCCCGGTCCCTGGCCCGAAGTCTCCCCAAGCTCCTGAAGGTCCACAATCCCTCTAATCAATTGCAGGTCGTTGCGTAAATTGCGTAAATTGCGATATCTTGTGAACTTGAACCGGCCATCCGCAACGGACGTTTTGACCACAATATACGGCGCGCTGCTGACCGGTTTTCCCTGCTCGTCCAGGCGGCTGGCCTCAATCAAACGCTGGAAATCGTAATAGGATATCTCGTGTCCCACGTTATTTACGAAGAACATGGTGACGATGAATGCTGCGGCGCCGGCCACGACGAGATACCAGAACACATTCTGGCCAGCGGAAGGTGTCTTGTTATCGTTGGGGCGGCGCGAGTTGCCGCTATTGTCGCTCATCGAGTGACTCCCGGTAATTCGGGTTGCCTGTTCACGGACGCGGGCCTAGAATTCGGCGTTGAACGAAACTCTATACGTCAAAGCAAGTTGCACCGACGGATGTGCATCCAGAGGGCGAGGGCAGCAGGCGGGCAACCGGAGCTGACCGCACCCCTACCCAACCGCGTGCGCCGTGAACGCCCGTCAGAGTTCTGGTCGTACGCTTGGGGAAGTTCCCGTCGGCGTGTGGGACAGTTTCGACCATAGGGTATTTTTGACAATGAACTGCTGCTAGGCAACCAGATGCCAGCGATTCTTCGCCTCCCACGAGTCATCTTTTTCTCATGAGCCGTCCGTCGCGTAAGATCGTCGTCCTCGGTTCGACCGGCAGCATCGGCGGCAGCACTTTGGAGGTTGCAGCTGCGTCGGACGGGAATCTGCAGATTGTCGGCTTGTCCGCGAACCGCAGTTGTCAGCGGTTGTTGGAACAGGCGCAGCGACTGCGCCCCCGCTGGGTGGCGGTGACGGACGAGGAAAGCGGGCGGCAGTTCGATTGGAGCGCGTTGCCCAGGGAAACGCAGTTGCTGCTGGGGACGGAGGGCATGGAACGGATGGTAGGGCACACCGAGGTCGACGTGGTGGTCGCCTCGGTCGTGGGCAGCGCGGGCTTGGCCGGGGCCTGGGCGGCGGTGCAGGCCGGCAAGACGCTGGCGTTGGCAAACAAAGAAACGCTGGTCATGGCGGGGCCGCTGGTGATGCGGGTGGCGGCCGAGCGGGGAGCGACGATTTTGCCCGTGGACAGCGAGCACAGCGCGGTGTTTCAGGCGCTGCAGGCGGGCCGCCGCGAAGACTTGAAACGCATCATCCTTACGGCCAGCGGCGGACCGTTTCGCGAGCACACCCAGAAGCAACTGGAAACCGTCACGGTCGAAGACGCGCTGGCTCATCCCACCTGGGAAATGGGCAGGAAAATCACCATCGACTCGGCGACGATGATGAACAAAGCCCTGGAAATCATCGAAGCCCGTTGGCTGTTCGACTTGGAGCCGGACCAGATTGATGTGGTCATTCACCCGCAATCGGTGGTCCATTCGCTGGTCGAGTTCCGCGACGGGGCGGTTCTTGCGCAACTGGGGCCACCGGACATGAAATTGCCGATCCAGTACGCGTTGAGTTATCCTAAGCGGTGGGAGAGTCCGGCGGCCAAGCTGGACTTTCGCCGCGCTTTCTCGCTGGATTTTTGCCCGCCGGACACCGCGCGTTTCCCGGCTTTGTTGCTGGGGCACGAGGTCGCTCGGCAAGGCGGGACGGCCGGGGCAGTGTTGAACGCGGCCAATGAATCGGCGGTGGTGGCCTTCTTACAGGGACGGATCCGTTTCACGGACATTGTGCCCGCTTGCCGAGCCGTTCTCGATGTACACAATTATGAACCCAACCCCACGCTGCCCCAGTTGTTGGAGCTGGACGCTTGGGCCAGGAAGGAGATGACAAAGTGGATTGGTGCTTGATTGCCGACGTCAATGCGACGCTGTCATGGGTGTGGATGATCGGTTCGGTGGCGGTCGGACTGGGGCTGGTCATTTTCGTCCACGAGTTGGGGCATTTTCTGGCGGCCAAAGCCTGCGGGGTGAAAGTCGAGAAGTTCTACGTCGGTTTCGACATCCCGATGGGACCACTGCCCTCGACGCTGCTCAAGTTTCGCCGGGGTGAAACGGAATACGGCATCGGCATCTTGCCGTTGGGCGGATACGTCAAGATGTTGGGGCAGGACGACAACCCGCGCAATCAGGCCAAGGAGAACGAACGCATCAAAATCCACAAAGGTTCGCCGGCAAGTGCCGAGAGCGACGACAACCGGGAGGCGGCTGAGGTCACGGCGGAAACGGTGGACAGGGCTGGGCCGGAGCCGTGTTGCGGTCAGGTGGGCGACGGGGCTGGCGAGTTCGAATGGGATCCTCGCAGCTATCCGGCCAAGCCGGTTTGGCAGCGGATGATCATCATTTCGGCCGGCGTCGTCATGAACCTGATTTTTGCCGTCATCTTTTCCGCCATCGCCTACAGTCAGGGTGTCACTTACCTGCCGTGCATCGTGGGCGGCGCCGCCCCAGGCGATCCGGCCTGGGTCGCCGGACTGCAGGGAGGCGACAAGATCCTGCAGATCGGCCGGCACGGGAAGCCGGACGAGCAACTGCGTTTCGATAAGGATTTGATGATCGACGTGACGCTGCACGGCGCCAAGCGCCCCTTGGATCTGCTGATCCGTAGGGCGGGAGAAACGGAGCCGCAATGGATCTCGCTGACCCCAACCGACCGGCTGGCGGACTCGGATCGGCCTGCCACCTTGGGCATCCCGTCCGCTGCCACCACGATCCTGGTCAAAGCGGCTACCGACGACTCAAGTCCCGGGTCTGACGGCGGTTACGCCCAGTTGCAAACGGGGGACGAAATCGTAGCGGTCGACGGTCAGACGCTGCCGCGCGATCCCAGGACCGGTCTGATCTTTGAACACGAGTTGGATCGTCTGCTGGCATCTCGCATGACGGCCCCCGTCAGGCTCACCATCCGGCGTCCGGCGGCAACCCAAGTCGCCGGCGGTGCCGCAACTTCGGGTGCCTCGCCGCAAACGCTGGATGTGACCATCCCGCCGACCCAGCTGCGGACGACGGGCTTGGTGATGGAACCGGGCCCTGTCATCGGCGTGCGGAAGAATTCGCCCGCGGAAGCGGCAGGGTTTCGCGAGGGCGATGTCTTGGTTTCCGTGGCCGGCGAAGACCTCGGCGACCCGTTGACGCTCAGGCAACGATTGCTGGCGCTCGTCGGAACGTCCGTCGAGTTCGGCGTGCGCCGCGAAGGCGTCTCGGCCCCCGTGCGGTTGCGTGCAACCCCCGTGGTGCCAACGTCCTCCAAGGATGGATTCAGCCCGGGTTCCCCCATCGGCATCGAGTCCCTCGGTTTGGCATTCCACTTGACCAATGTGGTCAAGGAGGTGGTCCCTGGCAGTCCGGCGGAAAAAGCGGGCCTGCGAGCCGGCGACAAGCTGACCGGCGCGCAGTTCACCAGGAACGGCCAGAAAGACGGCGCGCCGCTTTCGCTGGTCAAAGGCGAGTCGTCGTTCTCACGTCTGCAGCGTTGGCTGACGGGCCAACCTGCGGATGCCAGCGTCGTAGGCAAAGATCGTTACAACTGGTACTTCGTCAACAGCTTGTTGAATCTGGTTCCCGAATACGGCCTGGAATTGACGTACCACCGCGGTGAGGAACTCGAAGAGACGATTTCCGCATCGCCGTTGACCGCCCTGGTTTCGTTGACGCTGTGCGCCGGGATTGCCTGGCTGCTGGTCCGGAATCTGGAGCGCCGGCGGTGGCTGGTGTTTGCCTTGCTGCTGCTGGTGTCGCTGCCGATCGTCGTGGCCCTGTCAACGACCTCGCAGGAAAGCCGCCCCGTCGCGCTGGAACCGGTTTACTCCGGCCAGTTCTTCCATCCGGCGCGTCACTTGCACACGCAATCGTTGTCCCTGGTGAGAAAGGCCGAATCGTGGTCGGAGGCGTGGGCCCTGGGCTACATCGAGACCGAGGTCAGCGTCAAGAAGGTCTTGGCCGTCCTGCAGCGGTTGTTTACGGGAAAGCTCTCTTACCGCAGCTTGGGCGGCCCGATCATGATTGTCCAAGCGGCCGGGTCGGAGGCGTCGGAAGGAGTGGCACGGCTGCTCGTGTTCCTGACGTTCCTGAGCGCCAATCTGGCCGTGCTCAACTTCCTGCCCATCCCGGCCCTGGACGGCGGTCACATGCTGTTCCTGGCCGCCGAGGGCATTCGCGGCAAGCCCGTGAACGAACGGCTCCAAGTCGCCTTGACGCTGATCGGCGTCGGTTGTCTGCTCAGCCTGATGGTGCTGGTGTTCGGACTGGATATCCAGCGGTTCTTTTAGCTCAAATGTCGTTTTTTCTTAATCTTTCACCTAAAATGGCGGACAGGTGTGTGTTCTGCCTTCGTCCCAAGTTACCTCCTGCAAGAAAGAGGATCTCCACCATGTTTCGGCGGTTCCCCAAGTGGTCCTTGTTGATGGTGTTGGCCGGGTTGGCGATGGGCCTGCTGGTCGGCGTGGGCATGATGATCGGTACTCTGGTGGCCGTCAGGCAAGCGCCAACCACCGACCTGCAGTTTCCGGAAACGTTGCTGCACGCCACGGCGTCGCACAGTGGCAAGTCGATGGCCATGGCCACGGGTTACGTCGATGACGAGGCCGAAGGTGTTTTTATCCTGGACTACCTGACGGGCGACCTGCAGTGCTTTGTGCTCAATCCCCGCACCATTCAATGGGGAGGTATGTTCAAATACAACGTGATCAGCGACCTTGGCGTCCAGCAGGGCAAGGAGCCGAACTACGTGATGGTCACCGGCCAAGTTCAGTTCCGGCGCGGCGCGGGAGCGCAGATGCCCGCCATGTGCGTGGTCTACGTGGCAGACGCCAACACGGGCAATTTTGCGGCTTACGGCATGCTGTGGGACCGCACCTTGGCTGCGGGCGGACGACCACAAGAGGGCATGCTCAAACTGCTGTCAACGGGCAAGGCGCGGACGCTGGAAATCCGTGAGTAATGGCCGCCGGCGCACGAAGCCGCGGAGCAAGTTGTGAAGATCCTCGTCAACGGCCAGCCGCGCGACGTCGATGCCGGCACGACGGTCGCGCATCGGTTGGAAACGCTGGAGGTGGATCCCCGCACGCGGGCTGTCAACCTATTGCGGCCAGCACGCCGCGGATGTAGCCCACCGACTCCGCCAGGCCCGCCAACGGATCGTTCTCGTCCTTCTCGTGCTCGAACGAAGCGACTCGCGCGTAGTTGATTTTGATCAGCGTCCGCAGGAAGGCCGGGATGTCGATCACGCCGCGGCCGATCTCCACCGTCTTGCCTTCCGGCGCGGCCGCCGAGACGTCTTTGACGTGGACGTCCAGCAACCGGTCGGCGAATCGTTCCGCATCCGCGATCGGATCCGCACCAATTCTCGCCGTGTGGCCGATGTCGATGCACAGGCCGATGCGTTTGTCGAGTTTCTCGACTTTTTCGTAGATACTCTCCGGCGTGGGGTAGATATTGTCGCCCGGCCCGTGGTTGTGGATCGCCACCTCGATATCGAACTGCTTGACCTTTTCGTTGACCAGCGGCAGAACGTCCGGGATTGGTGCGGCGACGATCGCCCGCATGCCCGCCGCCTTGGCATAATCGAACGCCTGATTCACGTCCTGTTCGGTTTTCATCGAAACCACGCCGCACCCGTACAAGTCGAGTCCCGCCTCCTTGACCTTGGCCGCCGCCGCCGCGATTTGCTCGGCCGTGGCGTCCAGCGGCAGATGGAAGCTCTTTAAGCAGATGTGCGTCAGCCCTACCCGCTTGGTCATCGCCAATGTCTGGTCCAGGTCGAATTTCCGCAGCGTGTAGGAGGCCAGCCCCAGCGGAAACCGTGCCTTCTTCTGCTCGGCTCGCGAACCTTCCTCCGCGGCGATTCCCGAACGTACAAGAACCGAGCCGGCGGCCAGCGCGGATCCGGCAACACCGGCCAGTTTGAAGAACTCCCGTCGAGTTTGCGCATCAATTCGTTGCATGGTCGATCCTTTCGTCAATGAGTCTTAGTGCCTCACCCTTCACCCTTCTCTCATCTCTCTCCGCACCGCCTCCACCAGCCGGTCGATCTCATGGCGGCTATTGTACAGGTGGCAGGACACGCGTATCCAGCGGCGGTCGTTCCAGGAGACGATCGGCACCTCGATGCCGTCGGCGGTCCACAGCCGGCGTTGCAGCACAGCCGCATCGCCCGGCGGCAGCGGGACCTGGGCCATGCAGCCGTACCAGTCAGGCGAGTCGGGCACGATCGGCGTCTGGCCGGTCAGTTCGACGAGCCGCTGGCGAGCGTACTGGGCCAGCACGTGCGTGTGCCGGCGGAACCGATCCAAGCCGACTTGCTCCAGGAAGTCGATCGCGGCGGGAACTGCCAAATACGGCGACGGGTCCCGCGTGCCGCTCCAGATGAACTCGTCGCTCCAGGTCTCCAGTCGCGTTGGCGGCAGCCGCCCCCAGCTCAACAGCGGCGGGCGAATCCGCGCGTGATGCTGCGGCGCCACGTACAGAAAACCGCTGCCGAACGGCGCGCTGAGCCATTTGTGGCAGCTGGCGCAATAGAAGTCGCAGCCCAGCCGCTCCAAATCCAGCGGCAGCTGCGCCACGGCGTGCGGGCCGTCGATGCACACCAGGATCCCGCGCCGCTTCGCTTCGGCCACAATCGCGTCGACCGGCAAGGTCACGGCCGTCGGCGACGTGATGTGGCTGATGACCAGCAACCGCGTACGTTCGGTCGCGGCAGCGAAAATGGCGTCCACAACCTGCTCGACCGTATCGATCGGCAGCGGCAGTTTGGCGGTGCGCATGGCCGCGCCCTCGGCCGATTCCGCCGCGCGCCTCCAGATCCTCTGCACCGCTCCGTACTCGTGGTCGGTCAGCAGCACCTCGTCACCCGGCCCCAGCGGCAGGCTGTGCGCCAGCACGTTCATCGCCGCTGTGGCGTTCTCCGCAAAGACCAGGTTCCGTTCGTCCGCACCGATCAGACCGGCCAACCGTCGCCGGGCCTGGAACCAAGCCGGCTCGAGCCGGCGGAAGAAGAAATCCATCGGCTGAGCGTCCATCTGCTCCTGCCAGGCGCGGCGGGCAGCCTGCACTGGCCGCGGCGGCGGACCGAACGAACCATGATTCAGATACGTTACGCCGGGGGCCAGGTCCCATTGGGAACGCCAATACGCGGCTTTGGCGGCATCGAGAAAGTCGGACATGGGAGAATCGCAGCGGGCAAAGTCAGGCGGCCATCCACAATACCGAATTGTTGTATCACGCCGCTGCCGCGAAGGCAAGGTTTCGCCGCGGACCCCCGATTTCTCAACCGTTGCCCTGCAGCTGTTCCACGTGCGCCCGCAATTCCTGCAGTTCGCGTTCGAAGCCGCCGGACAGGATGGGAAATCGGCACCAGGTTTTGGGGTCGAGGTTTTCGTCGTCCAGGTGAAACGACGGGGCATAGCGTTCCCGCTTCCACTGGTTGCGGCACCACAGGCGGAAGAAGCGTTCGACCCACAGAGCCAATTGCCGGCGCGCGTAGGGTCCGCGGCGCGATTCAATGCGCTGCAGCACCTCCACTGGCGTCAGCTTGTCGCGGATCGCCGCCCGCTCGATTTCGTCCAGCACGTCGTAAGGCATCAGGTCCTCCTCGTCGGTCTGTCTAGCCGCAGGGGGACGCAGTTCGGCGGTCGGCTGCTGCTCGTTCACCTTGGCCAGCGCCGGTAGCGGACCGATGCCCTCCGGCCCGTGACGTTCCATCCACACCAGCCAGCGCCGCAAGAAGGCCTTGTCGATCCGGGCGATGGGCGACAAGCCGCCGCAGGTGTCACCGTCCATCGTCGCGTAGCCCACCGCCGCTTCGCTGCGGTTGCTGGTGGACAGCAGCAGGGCCCCCTGCAAATTCGCCAACAGCCACACGCTGGGCGCCCGCACACGAGCCTGGATGTTCTGCAAGGCCACGTCATCCTGCTCCCACGTCAACGGCCGCCCGATGGCTTGCGAGACGAAACCGACGTAGTCCTGCACCAATTCGTCGACCTCAAACCGGTAGCACCGGGCGCCCACGGCTTCGGCCACACCGCGAGCCGCTTCCCACGTCGTGGCCGAACTGTTTCGCGTCGCCTGGTAGGCACAGGTCAGCAGCCGCCGCACAACTTCTTGCAGATCTGTGATGTCCTTCAAGCTTGGGATGTAGGACAGCTTCTCCAGGAATCCCGGCAAACCCAGTTCGCGGCTGCCCAACCGGATCAGCAAAGCGGAAAGGACGGTCACCGTGGCGGAATCCACGCCGCCGCTGATGGACACCACAAAGCCCCGCGACCGGCTCTTGCGCAGGTAATCGAACAGGCCCAGCGCCACAGCTCGGGCGAACTCTTCCTCCTTGACGTAGGGGCCGCTTTCCCAAGCGGCCGAAGTCGATTCCTGCGTTTCCGGCGGGATGGCAGGGAAATGGAAGTCGGCACTGGCGCAGGCCGTTCGTTCCGCGAGGATGTCGACTCGGAACGTCCCGGCGCGGGCACGGTTCATCCGCGTTACGTCGATATCCACGGTTGCGGCCGTGACGCAGAAGTCGGCGAAAGAGAACCGCGGACCGACGGCCAGCAGGTGGCCGCCGCTGGCAATCATCGCGTCGCCGTCATAGATCGCGCGGCCGGCCTCGTTGCCCAGCAGGTTCGCATATACGTAGCTGACGGCAAAGGCGCGGGAACCTTCGAGCACGAACCGCCGGCGAGTCTGGTGCTTGTTGAAAGCGAAGTGACTGGCGCTGGGGTTCAAGATCACGTCGACGTTGCGGCGAGCCAAATCGGCGCCGGGGCGGTCGCTGACCCAGGCATCCTCGCAGATCTCGAAGCCCAGCGCGACGTCCCCGCACTTGAAGATCAGGTCGCCCAACGGATAGCGGCGGCCGGCAAAGTCGGTTTCCAGGCACACGCCCCCCGGCCACGGGCGAAACCAGCGCGGTTCGTAGTGGATGCCTTCGTTAGCCAGATTCTGCTTGGCGACAAAGCCGAGGATCTGCCCGTCGGCCACCAGGCACGCGGTGTTGAACAGGGCGCCGCCGTACCGCAGCGGCAGCCCCAGCGACACAATCATGCCGCGGGTCTCAGGCAGGATCTCCAGCAGCACCTCCTGCGCCAACCGCTGGACGCCCGGCGAATGAAAGGCATCTTCACAGCCGCAGCCCGTGATGCACAGTTCGGGCAGACACAGGATGCTCACGCGCTGTTCCCGTGCGGCGCGAATCGCGCTTAGAATGCGGCGTTTGTTGTCGTCCCACGCCAAGGCGGTCTGGTTCAGCACGGCGGCAGCGACTTTGATCAGTTTCATGGCGGGGTCGGTGATCGGCGAACGGTAATCGGTGAACGGTAATCGGTGAACGGTAATCGGTGAACGGTAATCGGTGAACGGTAATCGGTGGTCGGTGGTCGGCTGGCGGGGGGCCGGCGAAGCTGCGCGATCTCTTGGATCCCGGACTTGACACGGCCCGGATCGTCCTCATTATACGGAAATCTGTCCAGAAAGGGGAATACAGCGAATGTTCAGCGGCATTGTGGAACGTATGGGGACCGTAGGTCGGCTGATTTCGGATCCGCCCGGCGTGCGGTTGGTGATCGAATCGCCGGAAATCGCCCGCGACACGAAAATCGGCGACAGCATCTCGGTGAACGGTTGCTGTTTGACGGTGGTCGAGGTGGGCCAGACGACCTTCGGGTTTGACGCCGGGGCCGAGACGCTCAGCCGCACCAATCTGGGCCGCCTGCAGGAAGGCAGCCAAGTGAATTTGGAGCGGTCGCTGAAGGTCGGCGGCGAGTTGGGCGGTCACTTCGTCACCGGGCACATCGATGCCGTGGGGTGGCTGGACCAGCGTGTCGACGAAAAGGACTGGTCGACGTTCTGGTTCCGCATGCCCACACGCTTGACTCGGCAGATGGCCAGCAAGGGCTCGATCGCGGTGGATGGCATCAGCTTGACGCTGGTCGATGTTGAAGACGAGCGGTTCAGCGTGGCGCTGATTCCTCACACGCTGGCGATCACCACCCTGGGGAAGCTGCAGCCCGGCGACCCGGTCAATTTAGAGACCGACGTGCTGGCCAAGTACGTCGAAAAACAGCTGGCCAGCGGGTATTTGGCACGCGGTTGAGGGCAGGGACATCCGACGCAACTCGCTCCGGCAAAAACTTGTGACCTTCACGGATTTGGGCAGATGAACGCAAAGGACAGGCTGAGATCGGCGTGTACGAGTGCCGCACGACGCCAGGCGAGAACAAGGGCCAAACGTACTCTTACACGTACACTCGGATCTCTTCCCGCTCCAAATCCGCTGTCTGTCGCCGGATGAGGTTCCGCCGTAGCAAGCCAATTCAAGCATCGGCCGGCGCGGGAGGCGATTCACTTTCGCTGGTGCTTGGGGTTGCCATTCCTCGGCCCTGGGAGATCTGCTTGATTCGCACTGTGGTGTAGATCTGGCGATGGCCGGTTCGGCGACGGAAGTTCTTGCGGCGAATGAACTTCTGCACGTAGATCTTGTCGCCCAGGGCGGGGCCTACGACCTCGGCTGTGACCGAGGCTCCCGCGACGGTGGGCTGGCCCAACTTGAGGCCGTCGTCGGCCGACACCGCCAGCACCTTGTCGAACGTCAACTGCTCGCCCGGGCGAACATCCCGGTAGTCGAGTTCCAGTTCCTGGCCTTCTTCCACTTTGTATTGCCGTCCGCCGTCTGCAAAAATCGCGTACATGCCCAGTCCTACGAAACGTCTGTAGATGCTATCCTGACACGCGTCCCAAAACGCAAGAAGGCGAGATTGTAGTCGAGCGATGGGCCGTTGTCGAGTGCTAAGCCCAGATGCCAGCCAATCTGTAACTTGTTGGCTGGTTTGCGGATAGCGAAACGGGCGTCCCGATCGCAGAGGAATTGTCATTCTGCTCGCTTCATTTTGCCCTCGTGGGAAAGGTGTTTGTCCACATGTTTGGAGCGTTGAAACAGCACTTGACGGAGCAACTGGCTCGAATTCGAGCCGACGGCCTGTACAAGGCCGAGCGCTTCATCACTACGCCGCAGAACGCCCGCATCGGCGTGGCTGGCGGCGCTACGGTCTTGAACCTATGCGCCAACAACTATTTGGGGCTCGCGCAGCATCCGGCCGTCATCGAGGCGGCTCGGTCCGCTCTGGATCAGTGGGGCTATGGCTTGGCGTCCGTCCGCTTCATCTGCGGCACCCAGGTCCTGCACAAGCAACTGGAGCAGAAGCTCACCGAATTCCTGGGCACGGAAGACACGATCCTGTATGGTTCCTGTTTCGACGCCAATGGCGGCCTGTTCGAAACGCTGCTCGGCCCGGAGGATGCGGTCATCTCCGACGAATTGAACCACGCCAGCATTATCGACGGGGTCCGATTGTGCAAGGCCGCCCGCTATCGCTACAAGAACAGCGACATGGCGGATCTGGAAGCGAAACTCCGCGAAGCCTCCGGAGCGCGGTTTCGCTTGATCGCCACGGACGGCGTCTTTTCGATGGACGGCTACATCGCCCACTTGCCAGACATTTGCGAGTTGGCCGACAAGTACAACGCGCTCGTGATGGTCGACGATTCGCACGCGGTCGGCTTCATGGGTAAGCACGGCCGCGGGACGCACGAGCACCACGGCGTGCTTGGCCGCATCGACATCCTGACGGGCACGTTGGGCAAGGCGTTGGGCGGAGCCAGCGGCGGGTACACCAGCGGACGGCGCGAAATCATCGAGTACCTGCGGCAGCGCTCGCGGCCTTACCTGTTCTCCAACACGCTCGCGCCGCCGATCGCGGCGGGTTCCATCAAGGCCCTGGAACTGCTGTCGGAGTCGACCGAGTTGCGGGATCGCTTGGAGCAAAACACGCGGTTCTTCCGCGACGGCATGGCTCGCTCCGGGTTCACCGTTCTGCCGGGCGAGCACCCGATCGTTCCGATCATGCTGGGCGATGCCGCGTTGGCGACGCGGATGGCCGACGCGATGCTGGCCCAAGGAGTCTATGTGATCGGGTTTTCGTATCCGGTCGTGCCTCAAGGCAAGGCGCGCATCCGCACGCAGATCTCCGCCGCGCATTCGCGCGAAGACCTGGAGTTCGCGATGCGGGCTTTTGCCAAGGTCCGGGAGGAACTAGGATTGTAGGCCCGTTGGGTCGCGGTTAAACGAGTTCAGCTGCGGCCGCAGATCGCGTGTGGGTTTTGGGTTCAAAGAGATGGCAGAGAGAGCAAGCAAAGTGTCGCACGATGTCGCACAAACGTTGCGGATGATGGTCATTGGGGCTCATCCCGATGATTGCGAGTACAAGGCCGGCGGACTAGCCGCGCTGTACCGTCAGGGCGGGCGCGACGTCTGTTACGTCAGCGTCACCAATGGCCAATCGGGACATCAGACGCGGTACGGTCCGCAGCTGGCTGCCCAACGGCGAGAGGAAGCGGCCGCGTCGGGGCGAGTCCTGGGCCTGGAGTACCGCGTGCTGTCCTATCCCGACGGCGCCTTGCAGCCGACGCTCGAGGCCCGTGACGAGATCATTCGGCTGATCCGCCAGTACGATCCGGACCTGGTGCTGACGCATCGTCCGAACGACTATCACCCGGATCACCGCATCACGTCGCTGCTGGTCGCGGACGCTTCGTACCTGCTGACCGTGCCCGCCGTCGCGCCCGACACGCCGGCCTTGGCTCGGATGCCGGTGATCATGTACCTGTCCGACGACTTCCTGCGGCCTTATCCGTTTTCGCCGTCGGTGGTGGTGGACGTCGAGCCGGTATTGGAGCCGATCGTCGACATGTTGGCTTGTCATCGTTCGCAGTTTTTTGACTGGCTGCCCTATAATCGCGGCGAACTGGACCAGGTGCCGGGCGGTCCGGACCAGCAGCGGCAATGGCTGCGGGCTTGGTTTGTGGGCCTTCTCGCGCCCTTGGCGGATCGGTATCGGGACCAGATAATTTCCGCCTATGGGGAGGACCGCGGACGGCAAATCCGCTACATTGAAGCCTTTGAGACGTGCGAGTATGGGGCGCCCTTGACCCCGGAGCTTCGCACCCAACTGTTCCCCTTCTTGCCTGGCGAGGGAGTGGGTCAATGACGGAAGACGCAAGATGTGACGACGCGGTAATCGACTGGCCTGCGGCTTTGGAGTCCGCGGGTGGCGACAAAGCACTAATGCTGGAACTGATCGGAGTCTTTCTGGAGGAGGCGACGACTCAGATGGCAACCATCCGCCGTTCGATCGAGCAGCGCGATATCGAGTTGCTGCACCGCGCAGCCCATACGCTCAAAGGGTCACTGCGGATTTTTCCAACGAAGGTGGCTTCCTCCCTCGCGCAGGAAATAGAATCGTCGGTCAGGGAAATTCCCGACACGCTCAAGAAGATCGACAAGCAGACGGAGGCGTTTCCCGAGGACCGCCGCGCGATCGAAAAGCAGAGACTGATGGAGGCCCACGGCATCACTCCCCCTCGCCTCTCGGCCGCCTTTGACGAGGCTCAGAAGCTCCTGGGCCAACTGGAGCCGCAGATGGCGTTGGTCATCGCCGCATTGAAAGGACCTTTGGAGCAGCAGACGCCCGGTTGAGCGTTTTGGCGTGGCTTCTCGGCCCGGAAGCCCAGTTTTTCCGAAGAGTCCGGCTCTTCGATCAGTCCTTGCCGACGACACTGAGGGAACCCGCAGCATGACCGTTTCCGTGCTTTACTTGGGCGACACGAGCCTGCAGGGGGCGGCAGCCTACCTGGCCGGCTTGATCCACCGGACAGGCTGGTCCTTCGATTATCTGCCCAGCCATGTGTCGGCCGAAGCGGCGTTGTTCGATTCATCGCGGTCGTTGTACGTGTTGAGCGACTATCCGGCCGCCCGCCTGTCGCCTCCGTTGCAGCAGCGGCTGGTGCAGGAGGTCGAAGCGGGCGCCGGGCTGTTGATGCTGGGCGGGTGGGAATCCTATCATGGCTGCGGCGGCGACTGGGACCAGACCGCCGTGGCCGCCGCCTTGCCGGTGGAAATCAGCGCTGCGGATGACCGGGTCAACTGCGACCAGCCGGCGCTGGTCCGCTGCGTCGCGGATCATCCCGCCGTGCGCGGCCTGCCCTGGGACGCGCGTCCGCCATGCATCGGCGGCTACAATCGCATTCGGCCCAAGGCGGAAGCCCAGCTGGTCTTGGAGACACAGCGATTTCAAGTCCTTCGCGACGCCGAGGACATGCGGTTCCGGCTGGCGGGCAGTGATCCGCTGTTGGTCGTGGGCCGTTGCGGCCGTGGCCGCGCGGCGGCGCTGGCCACCGACGCCGCTCCGCATTGGGTCGGCGGCCTGATCGACTGGGGCACCGGGCGTGTGACGGCACACGCCCCCGGTGCCGACACCATCGAAGTCGGCGACCTGTACGCGAGGTTTTTCTGTCAACTCATGGCCTGGACCGCCAGCCTATGAAGCGCCCCGGCATGGCCAACCAACCTGCAATCCATCCCGGTCGATCACCACGGTTTCTACCAGACGATGACAACCGGCAACTGACAACTGACAAGTGACAACTGACAAGTGACCATGACCAATGACCAATGACAAGGAGTCCGAATCATGCGACGCGACAGCGACAAGTATACCCAGTTTGGTTTGGTCCGCGACATGTTGGCCGCCACGGCCATCGTCGAGCGGTTTGACGCTCAGCAAGCGTTGGATACGGCGGAAGCCATTGCCAGCGTGGGGCGACTGCTGATGACCGGCGAAGGCTCGAGCCGTATCTTTCCCGCCAAGAACGCCATCGCCCACGCTCGCCGTCGTGGCTGGAAGTTGGAGCTGCACACGGAAGCCGCGCGGCAGTCGCAGGAATACGACTTGGACGGCTGGGCTGTCTTTGCCTTGTCCAATTCGGGGCGAACGCGGGAAGTGATCGAACTGTTTTCCAAGCTGCAGCAGCGCGGGCACGAGCGACTGTACAGCTTGACGGCGTTCGCCAACAGCAAGCTGGAATCGCTGGCCGCCAAAGGTTACGTCCTCGCCTGCGGCGAGGAGGGCGCGGTCGCGGCGACCAAGAGCGTAATCGAGCAGGCGCTGTTCTATCGCGCTTTGCTGGAAGCCGTCGCCGGAGAAAAAAAGCTCGCGCCGCGGTTGGGCGAACTCAGCCGCCAATTTGAGCAGGCATTGACCATGCCCATCGCCCCAGAACTGGCCGACGCCATCGCCGGCGCCAGCATCATTTTCTGGGCCGGGCGCAACGAAGGTGTGGCAGAAGAATTGACGTTGAAGACGAACGAGATCACCCGGAAAACGGCCGACTTCCTGGAAGGCACCTATGCGTTGCACGGGATCGAGGAGGTCATGAGCCGCGATCAGGTGCTGGTCTGGATCGAGCCCTACGAGGGCTCGGAAGAGAAGATCGAGGACGTGCTGGTCAAGGGCGTGGGGATGAAGGTGATCGCCGTCGCCGGCCGCCCGACGCGTTTCCCGACGATCCAGATCCCGGACGCCGGCGATTTGGCCGGCTACGTCCAGATGGCGGCCGGCTGGAATATCCTGGTCGAAGTCGGTCTGCGTTCGGGAGTGAACCTGGACAAGCCCGAACGGGCCCGAAAGGTCGGAAACGAATTCGAGGGTGGGAGTTAGTGACCGGTGATCGGTAATCGGTGACCGGTAATCGGTAATCGGTGACCGGTAATCGGTAATCGGTGACTGGTGACCGGTAATCGGTAATCGGTGACTGGTGATCGGTGTTAAGTACTTGGTTTCTGGATCCGCTCAGAGCGAGTCTCGCGACGTCCGCTCGGCGCAGGTCTCTTGACCTCCGTTCGGCGCAGGTCTCCCGACCTCGCCGAAACGGCCGACCGTAGGTCTCCCGGAGGTTGAGCCCTCATGCCGCTGTTCGAACTGATCGCTGTGACCCACGATTACGGCCGCGTTCGCGCGTTGAGCGACGTGTCGCTGGCGGTCGAGGCGGGGGCGATCGGGTTGGTCGGTCAGAACGGGGCGGGCAAGTCGACCTTGCTGCAGATCCTACTGGGGCTGATCCGTCCCACGCAGGGCGTCGCGCGGGTCCTGGGCTTGGACGTGCGCATGTCCGGAGTCCGCGTGCGCGGCCGAGTCGGCTACATGCCCGAGCGCGGCTCGCTGGTGCCCGGCCTGCGGGGCGTGGAATTCGTCGCCCTGGCCGGACAACTCAGCGGGATGCCCCGGCGGCAGTCGTTGCGGCGCGCGCATGAAGTGCTTTCGTACCTGGGGCTGGAAGAGGCCCGCTACCGCTACCTGGAGCAGTACTCGGTGGGCATGAAACAGCGGCTCAAACTGGCTGCGGCGCTGGTTCACGATCCTCCAGTGCTGCTGCTGGACGAACCGACGGCAGGGCTCGACCCGGACGGCCGAACGGCGATGCTGGGCGTGTTGCGCGCGCTGGCCCAGCGGCCGAACCGTTCGCTGATCCTCTCCAGCCATCTGCTGGGCGACATCGAACGCGTCTGCCGGACAGCCGTGATCCTGGATCGCGGCATCGTGGTTCGCACGGGGCGGATCGAAGGATTCCGGCGAGCCCAGCCCAAGCAATTTCGGATGCGTTGCAGCGGCGATGCGCGAGCGCTGCTGGACAAACTGCGATCCCAAGGAATCGAAATCCAGGCCGAGGGCGCGAGCGGCGTCGCGCGGATTCGGCTGCCGGAACAACTGTCGACGCGCGACGTGTTCGCCGAGTCGTTGCGGCACCATGTGTTGATCACCGGCCTGGAACCGGACGAGGAGGACTTTGCGATGGCCTACCGGCGAATGTTGTCGGCGGGCGGCACGTAGCGCCAAGTCCCCCGTTCAGAAGAGAGCGCATTCGTGGAACCCCTGGACTCTGGATATCGAGATTGGTCGGGACGGCTGCGGCCGGCGTGGTGGGCTTGTTGGCCCATCGCCTGGACCGGCGTGCTGCTGGTGCTGCGCCGCAAGCTGTTCTGGCTGCTGCTGGGCCTGGCGCTGTTGGATTTTCTGTTCTTCTTCGCGACGATCTACCTGAAAGCGCAAGTCAGCGTCCAGAACCCGGCCGTGGGTGCGTTCGTGAATCAGGTGCTGAGTTCGGTCACAGGTGCAGGCAAGACGTACCGCGACTTCATGTTCGCGCAGGGCACGGTCACCATGCTGGTGCTCGCGTTCGCCGGCGAACTTCTGGTGGGCGGGGATTACGACCAGGGCGGGTTGACCTTCTACTTGTCTCGGGCCGTCGGCCGCCGCCACTACGTCGTCGGCAAGTTGCTGGCGATCGCCCTGCTGGTCACGATGACGACAGCCATCCCGGCCTTGATCCTGTTCGTCGAATATGGCGTGTTGACCAACTCGATGGCCTACTTCCGGGAGAACTGGCGGATCGTGCTGGGCATCCTGGGCTACGGCGCGGTGATGGCCGTCTCGCTCAGCCTGCTGTTGTTCGCCTTGGCGTCGTGGCTGCACAAAAGCGTCCCGCTGGTCATGTCGTGGGCCTGCATCTTCGTGCTGCTGCCCGCTGTCGGCGAGATCTTGCGGCACACGTATGACGATCGCCGCTGGCGGCTGTTGATGTTCTGGCGGGACATCCGCCTGTTGGGCAGCTGGTGTTTTGACGCTCTGTCGGACAACGACATGCAGTTGCTCACGGGCGCCGTCTGGGTTGTCCTGGCCGTGTGGGTCGTTTGCATCCTGGCAATCATTCCGCGAGTCCGAGCCGTGAGGGTGGTGGCGTGAGGGGGGGATCGGTGGTCGGTAATCGGTGATCGGTGGTCGGTGATCGGCAGCCGGTGATTTGTCTTTGCAGGTCGTTTTTCGTGCCCCTGTCACGGGAGACCAACATCGTGTCTGGATCCGAGTTTCTCGCTGCCCAAGACCGGTCCCGCGGCGAGGCGTTGTTGGAATTCACGGGCGTATCCAAGTGGTACGGGCCGGTGATCGCCGTGAACGACGTGTCGCTCCGGCTTGCGCCGGGAATCACGGGACTGGTCGGACCCAACGGCGCCGGTAAGAGCACACTGATCAAGCTGATGACGGGGCAACTGCGGCCGAGCCTGGGGCAGGTGCGGATTTGCGGCCGTCACGCCTGGTCGGCGGCGGCCAAATCGCACATCGGCTATTGTCCCGACGTGGATGCGTTCTACGAGGACATGTCCGGACGAACGTTCGTCCGGACCATTGCCCGGCTGCACGGGTTTGCCGGAGGCGACTTGACTCGCCGAGTGGAAGAGGTCTTGCAGCAAGTCGGCATGGCGGACCGGGCGGAGCGTCCCTTGGGTTCCTACTCCAAGGGCATGCGGCAGAGGATCAAGCTGGCGCAAGCGTTGGTTCACGATCCGGACCTGCTCGTGTTGGACGAACCGCTCAACGGCGTCGATCCGCTGGGACGTGCCGAGTTGGTGAACGTCTTCGTCACGCTGGCCGCGCGCGGCAAGGCGATCGTCTTGTCCAGCCATATCTTGGACGAGATGGACCAGTTGGCACAGCGAGTCGCGTTTTTGTGCCGGGGCCACATCCTGGCCGCCGGCAGCTTGCCGAACATCCGCGAGATGCTGGCGGACCATCCGTTGCATGTCCGCGTGTCGACGGACCGCCCGCGGGAACTGGCCGTGCGGTTGTTTGGCGCCGATTGCGTCCAGTCCGTCCAATTGGAGAACGAGCGCGAACTCTTGTTTCAGGTCCGGCGGCCCAACGAGTTCTTTCGCGTCTTGGCTGAAACCGTGGCAGAGGCCGGTTTTCAGGTCGACCGCGTGCAGCCCACGGACACTTCGGCCGAGGCGATCTTCGACTATGTGATGCAGTCGGCCAGACATCTGTGAGGGAGAGCCAATCCATGATCCGATACCGCGCTCGATCCCGTTTTCTGACGACGCTTCGCGGCGGAGTCCATTTGGCGGCCCTGTCCGCCTGGCGGATGTTGCGTTCGCGTCAGACGTTGGTCAACGCGCTGTTGCTGGCGTTTGCCCTGCTGGCCGCTGGAGCGTGGTCGATGCGGCACGAGCGAACCGCGGCGCAGTTCGTCCAAGAGATCTTCCTGCCGCTGTACGTCTCCTTCTTCCTCCCCATCTTTTCGCTGTGCTACGCCTCGGCGGGCGTCGCGGGCGAGCGGCAGGACCAGACTCTGGTGTACCTGTTGGCGACACCGTTGCCTCGGCCGGTGATTTACATCGCCAAGTACCTGGCGGCATTGGTCTTGGTTTCTGCGTGGAATCTGGCGGGATTCGCAGCCCTGGCCCGACTGGGCGGAGCGGCGGGGTGGGAAGGCTTCCAGCGGTTCTGGCCCGCCGTGGCGTTGTCCAGCCTGGCGTACACGAGCCTGTTCCACCTGTTCAGCGTGCTGCTGCACCGCGCCACGATTGTGAGCCTCGGCTACGCCCTGATCCTGGAGGCATTTCTGGGCAACATGCCCGGCATCATCAAGCGGCTGGCGATTTCCTACTACACCCAGTGCCTGGTGTTCGACGCCGGGAAGGACCTGGGTCTGGGTCCCGCCGGCGGCCGCGACCCAGCTCTGTTCCTGCCCATTTCCGGCGACCTGGCACACTTCGTCTTGATCTGCGTGTCCGGCGCGCTGTTTCTCGTCGGCCTGTGGGCTTTCTGCCGCCGCGAGTATGTGTAAGCCCTTCATGAGAAAGACCGCCAAAAAGCCGTCGATGTTGAGCGGAAAGCACAAGTCAGATCTCGCACAGGATCTTCACGGCGCAGCGGTGCTCGTGGCGTGGGTCTGATCCCCAGGGCCGGAATCCGCACGCAGCCTCCGAATCTGGTCCGTCACTTGTTGCAGGATGACGGGGAAGTAGACGATCACCGTATAGTGGTTGCCGGGGACGCGGATGTGGTGGGCCTCGGACAAGCGGGCGGCCTTGGCCAGCGCGTCGGCGTTGGCGATGGGTACGACCTGGTCCTGTTCGGCGGAGAACAGCCAGGTGCGCTGCGGGTCCAGGCGGTGGACGACTCGCGTAGGCTCGATCTGCCACAACAGCTCTTTGAGC
>Ga0302237_1000967_pt1 | contig 22196 bp, 20 predicted proteins | sample AAG_UR_Ala_MG_FD_193530 | JGI IMG/M metagenome (GOLD analysis project Ga0302237, IMG submission 193530) | Enriched activated sludge microbial communities from anaerobic digester in WTTP, New Holstein, Wisconsin, United States - AAG_UR_Ala | ecosystem: Engineered > Bioreactor > Anaerobic >... | reverse complement strand
TGGAACGAAAGGACAACAGCAAGGGGTACGGTCCGCAGAACTGCGTCTGGGTGTCGCAGAGCCTCAACAACCGCAACAAACGGAGCAACCGATTGGTCACGTTCAATGGGGTCACCAAGCCGCTGATCGCCTGGGCGGAGGAAATCGGAATAAACACATCAACCCTGTTCTCGCGACTCAAGAAGTGGACCGTTGAGCGTGCGCTGACCACACCGCCGAAGCATTGGCCAACTCATCGGCCCCCGACTCCGAGGCGACAGTCACGACGACCGGCCAGGAGTTCACCCTCTTCCAAGTTCGGAGGGCCGTCGAGTAGTGCGACAAAGGATGCTTGTCCGGCGGTCACGTCCGCACGCGGGTGACCAAATCAGTCCTCGTCAGGAATTTCGAGTTCCATGCCCCTGTCATAGGGGCTGTAGACCGGCCCCACGTCCTGTTCCAAGTACGATCCGTCGATACCCACCAGCGGCCCCGTTTCCAGCTTGCGGACCTCGACCGACACGTCGCCGCCACCGTCGGGATCAATGACGGTAATGGTCTGGACGTACTTCGTCTTGATCGCCTCAACCGATTTCGCGGCAAGCAGGTCAAGCCGGAATTTACACCCCGCGTCATCGACCAGGACGGCCTCGGTGTCGTCTATTTCCAGGACCGTCAGGTTGTCACCGACCTTCATTGGATGGCTCCGAAGCAGTTGGATTTGACCCGCATCCACGGTCACCAGGGCTGTCCGGCAGAGCGACAATGAAGGCCCGCCCCGCAATCTCGGTGGCCCGGAAGATGGCCAGTATTCGGCTCGGAAAGGTCATCCGGCCTTCCACCCGAAACGTAGCCTCACCGATGTGCGGAATGGCGCCCTCATAAGAACCGATCTCCAGCGTCTTCGCGTTGTCGAATCGCAGGAACTTGCCGTTCTCGCCACCGATGTACAGAAGCAGATCACGGCCCTCCCGCCCGTCATGAACAGGATCGACGGCCCACCGGTGGGCGCTTTCCCGCGTCCACTTCTTCCATGTGTCAAATTCTGCTGGTGTCATTTCTCGCCCCCTGGTTGGTCACCAGCAACGCCAAGCCGCTGGAGCCAAGCCCGATGGAACTCGATGACGCCCTCGTCCTCCGCGTCCTGCGGGTCGATGTGCAGCATTTCGCCAAGCTCCAGGGCGTACTCGGCACACAGGGCGTCCGTAAGCCGGGGATCATCGTCGGAGAACTCGTCCCGCCCCAGTTCTGCGTTCAGGCTCGCGGCAATGGTCTCACGCCTGATGTAGCCGGTCGGGAATTGGCGGACGGCGGCGACAGCGTGGGCAAACGCCGAATCCGGCCCCTTGATCTTGGCCAATTCCTGCTGGACCAGCGGCCACGCCGATCGGATGCAGCCTCGTGCCTGCGGCGTCAAGCCGTCACAGATGTTGATGACGGCGAAGGCCGTGTCAGCTTCGTCCAGCGCCCGAACCAGATCGGCAAACCCCTCAATCGCCGCCAGGGCGTCGCGCATCGCCTGTTCGTTCGTCCTGCCGTCAGGCAGGATCGGTTCGTCGGACGGACCACACTTGACGCGGCAGATTTCCAGCAGTTCCGTGCAGCTGGCCAGAATCGTCATGTTTCCTCCGGAGTGAAGCGTCGGAATGTCGGAAATGGTGCACTCCCCTGTGGCACGGAGCGAGGCCCCGTCAAATGGACGCGACCGTCGCCGACGCCGCGTCGGTCAGATCGAAGTCCTCGAAGATGTAGATGTCACCGGCCAGCGAATGAATCGCCAGATCCAGACCGAGCCGACCGACCTCGTGACCGGCAGCATCCCGGAACGCCACCTCCAGGCAATCCAGATTGCGGCCCCGTGGCGGCTGTCCCGCGAGGCGACGAGTTCTGTTTCCCGCGTCCATTTCGCAGAGTTGCGCCCCGATTTCTTCCAGCAGGGCAAGACGCCGGTCCTTGTCCATGTGCTTCTCCCGGTGAAAGGGTGGTATATCCCTGTGGCGGAAAGGGACCAATCGGTCAATCCGGTTCGTTCATCCAAGCCGCCAGGAATTGCCGCACGACTTCGGGATCAGCATCTGCGGGGATCGCCGTTTCGACGAACACGACGATCTGAGCATCGCTCTCCGGCGGAAAACCGCCGCTCCACGTCAAGAAATCCTCGCGGATGGAATCACCGTCTGGACACCGGCCTTTCCCGGCTTCCGTTGCGGGGTCTTGGATGTCCGAATCTTCCTCGCCTTCCTTGTCCTCATAGAAGCCCGGATCGTGCTCGCTGATCGCCTCCGCGCCGTAGTGCTGTTCGACCCGATTAAGAATGGTCTCGGCATCGGATTGTATCCCGTACCGCGTACAGCATGTTGCCGTACCATCGCCGGTGTCAAACCAGAGGCCGCCTTCGTGGTCCGGCGCAGCTTCGGCCAGTTGGATGAAGCGGTTTGTCTCGGTCGTCTCGGCGGTTGGTCGCTCCCGGAGACCGGCGTCGCGGAGGCCATCCAGGAACGTCTGCCAGGGCAGGTTTGGTTGTAGGCGGTAACAGGTGCTCATATTCTCTCCTGGTTCAGCGATGTGGTGGCTGTCGGACGGCATCATGCCTGTCCGCTTCGGACGGCGTCGTGCTGCCAGACCTCATCAGCGATCATAATCCGCCACTCGCCATCCATGCACTCGTCACTCGTGCAGATGCGGACAGCCCAATGATCGAGCCACACCCCCACGGACTCCCGCCGTCCGTCCGGATAGCGGATGTCTATTTCACTTGAGCGTCCCTCGCTCCAGTGGAGGCGAGTACCGTCCTTCAGGATCGTGCATCCGGACACGGTGTCCGGGTGCGACAAAGTGACTTGGATGTCGGCAGGTGTTGGGTTCGGCATTGTTCGGCCCTGCAAACCTGTTGCGATCTGTGGCCGATCGGTAACTCCCGCTGGTCAGTGAGGCAGGTCAAATTCGTCCAGCAGGGCTTCAAGCGAGCCGAACTCGTAAATGCTGTTGTCAGGATCGACCAATTCATGCACGATCTCGGCAAGAGCCTCGTCTGCCGCGTAGACGGCGAATCCCCTGCAGCCGTTCTGTGCCCAATCGGCCAGCAACTCGACCAGTTCGCTCTGCTTGCACTCGCCGATGCTGCGGACAAAGCTGGCCATCAGGATCGAGGTCAGCTCGCGGACCTGGGTGTTGGGCTTGGTTTCCTCGACATAGTCTGACCGCTCGGCGTCCCAGCGCCGTTCCGTGAACGTCGGCTCCTGTTCGACACGTCGCTTTGCCCATTCCAGCAGGTTTTCGCGGGAAAGTGCCGTCACTGTTCGACCCTCTGGTGAGTTGGAATCGGACTGAGATCATCTCCTCGATGTGGCAGTGAACAACCACGCATTAACAGACGCCGTCGAACGCTCGACGCGGACCATACGGGCTGGCCGTATGGTGGTGGCCGCTGGCGACGATGTACACGAACCGCTCCTCGTCCTTGCCATCGTTCGGTGTCCAGCCACACTCCGGGCATTCGCCGTCGTTTAGCGGGCGACCACATTCACCGCACCGACCGTTTAGCTCGTCCTCGGGCATCCAGACTCCGCCGACGATTTCTTGCAGCGGATAGTGGGGCTGATGCACGACCATGACCTCGGTGTCGCCGTGCCCAGCATCCGCAAGTTCCTGCAAACGCTCGATCAATTCGTTAAGCGTCATTGCCCGTCTCCTGGTTGGTAGCCGGACGTGCTGTAATCCGTCCGTGGCCGATACCGGCCTGCCAGTCAGACCGTTTGCCGCAGAATCTCGGTGCCGCCGCGACCCTCCTTGCCAATCACGTCCACGGCAACCAAGCCGGTTTCCCGGTTCAGAAAGAACTGAACGGTACGACCATCGGGTAGCTTGGCACCGGCGTAGAATACTTCCGGCGGAGGCAAGTCGCCTGCCGTCGCAACGGCGTAGGACGCCCAAACGCCGTGCTTGGCGTTGAACACGGCGGCCCCGCCTTTGTTGGTGACGGCGTTGATCGTCATCCCGTGCCCAGCGATGTTCTTGTCGGCCATGTCGTCTCCTCCATGACCGTGTGGCAGATACGTGTGAGCCGTTCACTGACCGGATTGCCGAGACAGTTCGTCTATACCGGCATCCGGTACCAGGAAGGCGTCGGCAACAGTCGCGAGGCCAGCAGCTGCCTGATCGAGAATCCCTGGCAACTGCGGGGCGGCCCCCGACTGCCGCTCGATCTGCTGGATGACTTGGCGCCGCCTGACAATCAGGGCCAGGGCTTCGCGGAAGAGCATCCTCGGCGGTAGCCAGTCAGGTGGGAACCCGTAAAACTCCACCAGCCGAGCAGCCAGCCGGTGGATTCGAGGCAGATAATCAGCCACACCCCGCGACGATGTGAGCGATTCCAGCAGCAAAGCGTTCATGGCCACTACCGCGAAACCGCCCGTGCCGCAGGCCATCACCGGCGACCGGCCCGGCACAATCCCCCGCTGCCGCAGCACGTCCTCCAGCCTGCCGACAAGACTCCGGCGGTCCGTCCGCTCCGTGATTAGCTGAAAGGCGGCGTCCACCTCCGCCTCGTTCTCCAGGTTGAATCGCGGAAAGAAAGAGGATTCGTTCTCAGACACGATTATTCCCTACAAATTGCTGCGTGGGGCGTACGGCCAGCAGTTGACAAGCAGCAGGAATCGTCGAACGATGATGCCGGTGGAGGCATCGAAGACATCGACGACGGGGCGATCCAACCACTCGTCAACTGAAACTTGGACATGGAAGACGTCGCCATTGCTGTCAGCAATAATCCAAGGGTCGTCGTCCTCCCGATCTTCCAACGTCTCGACCAGCTTGAATTCGCAATCAAGAGCAAGCCTCTCCCGAAGGGACAGGGCTTCGTATGGTCGTGGTCGCCGACGCATGTGGTGTCTCCTGGTCTGTCGGTATCGAGAATCCGTTCCATGATGCGTGATGAACGGCTGACCGCCACGAACGTGTGGCGGTCAGCCGGGCGGCGTCAAATCAGACCGCGACCTGCTGCAGATCGAGGGCAACCTCGCCATTCAGTCGCCTGCTGACGAAAAAGTCCTGGAAGCCTGTGAACTCGGCCACGGAGTTTTCGAGGTCGTACTCGCCGCTAATCAGCGTTCCGAGCCAACCTTGGGCAGCCCGAGCGCCCTGTTCGTCCAAGTGATGGGTAGCCAGTTCGCTGGCGAAGTTGATCAGGTCAAGGACCTTCGCCTTGACGGGCAGCGTCCGCTGCCGCTTCACCGACAAGGCGTCCATGTTGGCCAGACCGTACAACTGGGACACATCGCCCGTCATGCGGTGGAATGCGGAGATAATCGGGCTGCCAGCTTCCACGACCTCGGCGGACAGCGAAAGGTCCTGCGGTTCCGTCGCATGGTCCGCCACACCAGACGCATGGGCGGTCGCGGCACCATCCCAGCCGATTTGCTTCCGAGCCAGCATCCGGACGAGCTTCCGGTAGAGTGACTGAGCTTCGTAAACGCTAGCCCACGACACGGCGGCAGCCTCAAACCGCTGTCGCAACGCCGCGTAGCCCTCGTCGTTCCCGAACCCGTCGAGTGCCCGGACGATCGAGAACATGACATCATCCTCGCCACGCCCCAGAGCCAGGGTGCTGCGAAACGCCGGAGCGAAGCCGACCGCACCGTTGCTGCAAATCTGCCGCAACAGAGACAAGAAGATGCTGGGCTGCCCGTAGCCGTCGATGGGGGACGAAATCACAAAACGGTTCGCGAATTCGTCTCCGCCAATTTGGAACGTGTTGGCCCCGGCACGCGGAATGTGCGTGGACTGGACCACGCCGTCACAGTAGCGGACCTTCTGGCCCTCGTACCGGTCCAGCATTTCAACCAGGGCATCGTGGCGGACGACCGGCTTCGCCGGATTCGAGCACGCCAACAGCCGCGACTCGCCGCTCTCGGCGTCCCGCTCGATGCAAAGCCGCAGCCGGTCGCGCGGTTCGACGGTCGAAATCCGCTGGAAGACTTCCTCGTGGCCGAAGAACTTGAAGATGGCCTGATTAAAGCCGAAGCGGCTGTACAGGCTCTGCCACCATCGGTTCGTCGGCTTGACCGGCTCGCCATGCACCAACATGTGCTCAACGACGGGCCGTCCGGTCTTCGGATCAGCTACCGTTTTCACCGCCAGATCGCCAACGGTCGCGAACGTGTAGTCGATTTGCTTGCTGTCTGCCACCATCGTTCATCTCCTTGGTTGGGGTGCTAAGCGAAACTGCGATCCCCTGTGGCAGACAGCTGGACGCCGATAAATCCCCAAGATGCCCCCGCTACCGCCGTGGCATCCGAAACGGTCGGCGACTGACCTTCCTGGTCAAGAACTTCGGCAGCGAGACGATGGTGTTGGCAATGGACCGCTGGACGTTCTGATTGCAGAGGTTCAGCTTGGGGTTCACCAGCAGCGATCGCCACTCACCGCATTGCCAGAGGTACGACTGTAGCGGCGTGGCCGTTTTCTGGAACGGGTGGCGTGTGTCCCGGCACTGGACGATCTGCTTAGGCTGGTCGCCGTACTTCCGCAGCACCCGCCCAGCCATCTGGACCGTTGGCCCTCGTCCGGAAGGTCGCACCCAGACCGTGCGGAGCGTGGGATCGTCGAACCCCTCAGTCAGCACGCAGCAATTGATGAGCGTCCGAATCTGGCCGTTGCGGAAGGCGTCAAGCTGCCGATCACGGTCACTATTCCCGGTCACCACATCCGAGATCACACCGCGACTCCGCAGGATCGCATCCAGGGCGAAGCATTCCTCCAGCGAGTGGAAGAAGAAAATGGACTTGCCCCAGCGGTCCGGCTCTCCGCAGTAGAAATCGGCCAGCTGTGACACCTCCCATTTCGGAACGGTGTAGTGTTCGAACTGGCTGAGATAGCCGTCCTGGATGAGTTGATGGATGCCCGCGTCCTTGATCACCTTGTCGAAGCACAGCTTCACGCAATCGGTCCGGTAGGGCGTGGCAGTCAGGCCGAGAATCCACTTGGGCCGGATGAAATTATGGAGATGGGCACACGAACTGGCCGCATCATGCTGTGCCTCGTCGATGACCAACAGGTCAATGTCGGTCGGCGGAGCCTTGTCGAACATGCTGATCGTCTGCAGGTCCACACCGATTTGGTGCCGTTCGTTTTCGCAGCGGACCTGTTCCAGGAGATTCCGCCGCATCGCGACCCAGCCGACCCTGGCGCCCGCACCGAGTTGCAGGGCCTTGGCAATTACGAGCCCCATGCACGTTTTGCCACTGCCAGTGGGCGACTCGATCATGACGGAGCGAGCGGCTGGCTCGATCTCGCCCGCGCCGTTGCGGTAGTCACCCGCGAACATGTCCAGGGCCTTGCCAACGATGCGGGTCTGGTAGGGACGAGGTTCGACGCGGGATTGCTGGAAGATTTCGCCAACGAGGGATTCGGTACTCATGCGGTTCCTTGCGGTGTGCCGGTGACAAATGTCTGTCCACACGTGTGGCAAGAAGCGGCGGCAAGGAAAATGCCCCGCCAAGCCGTGGCAGTCGAGCGGGCTTGGGGTTACGCGATTGGAACGGAGGGGATTTCGGAACGCAATGATTGTGGGAAATCAGCGTCGGCTGGTCCACTCGCTCCTTCCTGAAACGAAGGAGCCAAAAGTGAAGCAACGCAAGCAACGCTACCCCAAGCTGCCCGTCCAGGTCGGAAAGGCCCAGATGCGACTGCTGACCGCCATCGTCAGCGGTGACAACGATCTCGCGAACTGGGTACGGGCTGCCGTCAACCAAGGGCAGGTAATCGGCAACCCAGCCGCGATCCGCCAACTGAAGCAGCGGCTGGACGAAGTGCTCGAACCGGAGCCGCAGGCAACCGACGCTACCGCAACCGCGTCGTCTGCAGGACCGTGACCGCGTCGCCGTACTGCGTCTGGACCAGCAGCCGAGCATGGGCCGCATCCCGCGCCTCCACCTCGACGTACGACACGCGGCCCTGCAGTCGAATCTTGACCTGAAAGCTGTACATGAACTGTCTCCTTTGTGACGGGAAGTCCCGAATTACCCCGGCTTGGCGAAACCGGATGGTTTGGACCCGTGATATCCACGGTGCCGAGCTGAAAGACCATCGCCTGCCTGCTACCGTGGATCTGGCGTATCCACGTTTCTGCTTCGTTGGCGCACTTTCACCCGGCGATTTGTTTGGTATGGAGCTATCGAGCGACGGCCTGTCTCGCCCCAGCACGGCCAGCGGCGATTGCCGTGGATACGCCGTATCCAAGACGGCAGACCGGACTGTGTGGCAAACGATCCGAACCACTGCAACCGCACCATTGACCGGCGATTCAGGCTTCGTCGCCGCTCTTCTTGGCCACGGCTTTCTGGGCCGCTTCCAGGAAACCCTGTTCGTCCAGGTTCTTGCTCCAGGTCGCCGCGAAGCGTCGGAGGTCGCGGACAAGTTTGGGCCGGACCATCACCTTGCCAGTTTTGTCATCCACGAAAACCGCCTCCTGCAGCACCCCACCGATGGAATCCTGGCGGTACGACACCGGATGCCATTTTCCCTGGCCGTCGATCTCGAATTCCATGTCAGGGTCGCGCATCAGATCGCCGTTTTGCTCGAAATGATGCATGACGGACACCAGCGGCAAATCGCGGGGGCCATACCCGATGAACTCGATAGACAGGGGCATGAAGCCTTCGATTTCGAGTTTGATTGGGTTGTTGCGAAGGACTCGCAGCCCGCCGAAAAGGTCGATGATTCTCTGGACGGTTTTCATCCCGGTGATCCATTGGCCGTGGGGTGTTCTTCGTGTTTGAGCGTTCGCGCCAACTGTCTGTGGCAGACGGCGGTTCGTCGGTAATTCGACCAGACAGGCGTCACGGTCAACAAGGAGAAATGTCCCACCAGCACCAGGACCGTCGCCGGAAGCGGGATCGCGACCGATTTCCTGCTGGGAAAAGAAATGTCCTCGGGACAGGCGTCGGATCAGACCGGATCAGGAACCGGCATTAGGTGGATTGTCCCGCCTCGCCTCTCCGAGCTTTTCCTTTGCCGTCTTCTGGCCTTCGAGTTCGCGTGAGCCTTCCGAGCCGCAGCAGCCGTTTCGAGTTCAACGGAAGCGAAGGAAAGTGCCTTCCTCGTCACGCGAGAGCACGGAGGCGCTGTGGTGGGTCTGCTGCCTGGCAAGGGTGGCCAACGGGCGGTGATCGCCAAACCGCCAGAAGGTCAGTACCCAAGGGAGCAACTCCGTTACCTTCTTCTTCGTTCCTGACGGAGCAAGGCTCCGAACCCGCCCAGGTTACCGCGAATTCAAGGAAAGCCAAAGAAAGTGCCCCCTGGGCAAGCGACGGCACTGCCCTGTTTGGCAGGATCGCCATCGGCGGTAGTGTGACAGTCGAGCTATGGCTGCCAGAGCGGGACCGACTCATCCACCACTCCTTGCTCAAGACATTCGATGTCTTCCAGGTTTGGTATCGTCAAGGCTGGCGGGAGCGGCGAAGCCGCTCACGACAGGACTGAGGGGAACAGACCTGCACTCGCTTGCGAGTGCATAGCTTCCAGGAGAATGACTCTGCTCAGCCGAGTCGCGAGCAGAGTGGCGGGTGGGTGGGGAGTTGGCTCGCGGCCGAGCCGCGAGCAGGGTCTGCTGTCGCATGACTCTGCTCGCAGCGAGGCTGCGAGTAGAACCTGCTCGGCAGAACCCTTTGTGATGAAATCACAGGAGGGGACTGCGACAGCATTTCAGAAAAGTCTGTTTGGCGAAGCTCGCTACGACAAAAAGACTTTTCTAAAAACTTGGATGTCGTTCGCGACACCATAGGTGATGTCGCGAACGACACCATTAAACGGCCTTTCGCGACACCATCAGCGATTTCGCGGCCAGCCCTACGAGAAGTTCCTGGCAGTGCCGTTGATGCGTGGCGGAACACCGCCGTCCGTGGTGCCGCTGGACACCCGATATCCACGGTTCCCAACTCCCGCCCCGGTTTCCTCACAGGAAAACCGCCGCAGTTCGTGGACCTTGCGTATCCATGACGGTGGCCGCCGGGTGGGATCGGACGACAGCCGACTTGTCGTCTTGGCGTTCCGCCGTTGCTTCATGCGTTCAGCGATTTCGCCCCATTGCCGATCAACGTCATCGGGGAGTGTCGGCGATTTGTCCCACAGCGGGTGTTCCGGGTTGACCTCGAAAAGCGTCGGAGCCTGAGCGGTACAACGATCCAGCCGAATCGTGGCCCTGTACTTGTCGCGGCAGTACTTTTCGGCCTCGTCGGGCGTGAACCGGAGGGATTTGAAGATGCCGAGAGCACGGACGACCTGGAGGTGCCATTGGATCGTCCTCCGGCTTCGTCCCGTCCGCCTGGCGATGGTGGCCGCAGACGGCCAAGCGAGGTTGTACGCGGTCTTGGAACCGAGCAGGTCGAGGATGGCTTCGATGGTGGCCTTGATTTCGAGCGGAAGTTGTCGGCTTGCTCGAATCTTGCGGAGTGCCCAGTTTCGGCGGGCAGCGTTTTCGCGTGACATTGCTCTACCCTGTTGCGGATAGAGCACGGGGCTGGCGGCCCGTGTACGGCTACGGTCCGCCAGCCCCTCGTTGATCCGTTCTGTGGAACGGTTTGTTGCTTATTTCAAATACGTGCGTCATCGCCGTCACTCCCAGGCTACCCCGCGTGCTCGATACGGGGCAGATGGTTCGTCTGCTCGTAGGTTTGCACCGGGGAGTTCGAATCGACATTCACGTTCGATTACACAATCCGACCTTGATCTACAGACGATTCTTCCGGCGAAAGAAGGTCTGAAAGCAGTTCTTCAAGCTCGAAGGGATTCAGCGTCGAGCGCTCGCCCAGCGGCGGTAGGCCAGCCAACCAACCTTCTGGCTCGTCTGGCAGCGAGCGGGATGCCAATGTTGTCCCGGTCGACTTTCGCTCCGGAGCAGTGCGTCGAACAATGGTCTGTCGAGTGAGTTCCTCGGTAAGCGGCGTCGTAGCGCCGCGATCCGAGGCTACATGAAGATCAAGGCCTGACACCAGACCCGCCGACCATACGTTTCCCTCGAAAGGAACCGCCTCGCCTTCCGGAACGCCCATCCCGCGCTGATTGATTTGATTGATGATAGCCAGCACGTCGCCAGGCGTCAGGGAACCATCGCCGGTGGGATCGAGGAACAAGGGTAGACCGGGTTTCTCGGCGGTTCGGGGCGTCAGCATGCGTGAACCGTTGTTATTGATCTCGTTGATCAGCAGCAAGACATCGAGCGGCGTAACATCGCGATTCCCATCAACGTCGTAGGGTTCGGTCACATTCCGCCACCCATCGACTGCAAGGCCAGTGACGATCGCCAAGTAGTCGCCCTCGGACGGATCATCGCTGAGCAGCATCAGTGCGGCTTCAACCGGCCCATCCTGTGTGGGTGCAAAGGTCACAAGAAACGACTTCGTGGCCCCGGCGCCGATGAGCCAGTCATCGCTGTTGCCCGATCCGTTGGGGAGGCTGATACTCACGGGCGGGGCCAGCATGGTAGGCTGAATGGTCATCGAGCTGGTGCCCGAATTGTGGACTGTGAACGTCTGTTGGCGGCTAGCAAAGACCGGAACTGGGCCAAATTCGATGGGCGTGTACGGGCCGTAGACCGTTGCCATCGCCAAGGCCATCTCGCTCCAATCGCCGTCGTTGTCCTGAGCCCGGACGAAGATCGTGTGCTCGCCCAAGGGCCAATTGGCCGTACTCTCAGTCCAAGTCCAGCCGTCACCGCCATTCTGGTCCATGCCGAGGAGTTGCTGGCCTCGGTAGAACTCCACCTGCACGATTTGGCCGTCGATGTCGGTCACGCCTTCAGCGGTCAGCGTAATCTGATCTGGACGGATTATCGGATCGGGAACAACGGTGAGCATGTCGACGAGCGGCAGCTGATTTCCCTGCTCAAGCCCGACCTCTAGGACCACATCGTTGCCATCGCCGGCGACGTAACTGATGGTGGCACTGAGGCCGCTGCCAAGGAAGTTGAGAATGGTAGCACCTTCCGGAAGACCCATGAACGTGCCAAGGACCGGATCGCTGCCGTCGTTGTTGACAATCGTGAAGGAGTCGCCGACGGTTGGAGTATAGGTGCCGCTCAGGGTGAGTAGGACGCCGGTCAAGTCAACCATGCCTGCGAGGTTCAACTGCGAATAGCCGCCATCGACCGTGGTCCCATTGATGTGGACCGCCAGCTTCGCCCCACTCCCGAATGAGAGGTTGTCAACGGTGACGTCCCGGTTAACCGTCAACGGCTGCACGCCTCCGACACCAGGCACCAGCAGTAGATCGCCCCCAGCCGTATCGAACGAGCCGGTATCAAAGACGATCGCCCCGCCGCTGATCAGGCTTACATCTGTAGCCATAGCGCGAGCCATTGCCCCGGTGAGTCTGATCGTATCACTCGTGGCATTGCCGATCGTCAGGGCAGCAGCCGCGACTCGCCCTAGTTCCTCGCGGGTCAGGCCAAGGGTAGGTTGGCTGCCGCTGAGCACGTCATCACCGCCCAGGTCGATTTGCGTGCCCGCATGGTAGGGCTGCAGCACGACTGCGCCGGAAGTCGCGTTGATCGAGGCGCTAGATAGCAGCGTCATCGAATCAGCGGTGAGCGTGATCGTGGGAGCCCCCGTCGTGCCAGTTATCTGTCCGTCTGATTCCACTCGGATACCAAAGCTGGACGCTCCTCCCCCTGCCGTGCCGACGACATGCATATTGCCTCCGCTGGAGGCAATTCGCGAATCGGCGTTGGCGACACGAACGCCGTGGTTGCTGCCGCCGGTTCCGGCGAGGTTACCGCCGAAGCCCTTGACAGTAACCGTTGCGCCTGCGCGCGTGGCCGCGCTGGTGATAATCCCGTTGGCGACAACCACGCCGTGATTATCCGAACCGTTGCCTGCCCCCCCACCAGTTCCTTCGACCAGCACCGCCCCGCCATTCGAGGTGATCTGGGAGTTGGCGTCTCTGACGTAGACGCCGTAGTTCTCGCTGATTCCACCGCCGGTGTTACCACCGGACCCTTTGACGGTGACATTGGCGCTAGACTCCGTGCCCGCGCTGGTGATCGCTCCCCCGCCCCAGACGAACACACCGAAATTGTAGGCACCTAGCTCGCCAGGCAGACCGCCGCCAATACCCTCGACCAACACAGCCCCTCCATTGGACGTGATCAGAGATCGGGAACCAACCGCGACGCCAAAGCTGTTGGCAGTGCGCCCCTTGTTGCTGCCGACTCCCCTAACCGTCACAGTGGCGCTGGCGGCAGTACCTGTGCTCGTGACTCTCCCTCCTTGCACGAATTCCACACCGCGATTGTTACTGCTGATTGCACCGCCACCACCAATCCCTTCGACCAACACCGCCCCGCTGCTGGCAGTGACGTGCGAATCGAAGAGCAGGTACACACCGGTGTTCGTGCCTCCCGTACCGCTGGGATTGCCGCCGAACCCCTTCACGGTCACACCCGCGGCGCCAAGGGTGTCTGAGCTACTGATGATCGCCCTTTGCTGTACGAGCACACCGTAGTTTTCACCGCTGCTGCCTACCCCTCCACCAGTTCCCTCAACGAGCAACGCACCGGTTTTGGACGTGATCAGTGAACCGCTGTCAGTAATCAGCACTCCGTAATTCTGGTCTCCCGTGCTCGCCCCGCCCATGCCTCGGATGGTGACTGCGCCCGTCGTGCCGCCGCTGACCACCGATCCCGCAGCTACGTAGATGCCGTTGTTTCCGCCTCCCGATGTACCACCGCGTCCTGCCAGCCCGATTCTTCCTGTGCCAGTCGTGGAGATCGCGGCTCCCGTCAGGGATATCCCTGTAAATGCCCCGCCTGTGGTCGGCGTCGCCTGCTGGTTGGAGGCGATCGTAATATCGCCGTCGCTGGTGGTGATGCTCGATCCGCCAGCCAGAACGACATTTCTTTCGGTGGTGAGCGTGATGCCACCTGCGGCGCTGACGGCCAAGTCGCTACTACCCGTGCTCAGCGCGATCGTGCCGCTGGCATAGGCCAAGAGATTGCGGTTTGGAGCAAGCCTTACGGCACCGGCGAACGTTACCGCACCGAAGAGGCTCCCCTCGGAGCCAATTGACAGGCCAGCGTCGAAATCTGGCAGATCCGCGACAGTTATCGTGTCGTCCGGTTGGCCAGGATTGACCGTCAGCGAACCGGTCGGGTTGACAAAGGCGGTGTTCACAAAGCCGGCGTTGGTGCTGCGCAGCCGAGAAAAGTCATTGCCGGTTGTGCCGTCATCCTCCAAGGACGCGCTGTCAGGGCTGATGGGCAGATTCAAGACAAGGTCGTCGACCGACGCAACGCCGATCCGTACGGACTCCAGTCGTACGTAGCTGAGGGATGTGTCATCCAGATCGAGCGAGCCGTCCGAAGCATTGTCGAATGCCTTGACGATCGCGCTGAAAGTGCCACCAAGAACCGTTAGTTCATCGGCACCATCGCCACCGTCGTAACTCAGACCGCCCACAGGGATCGGATCGCCGTCAGAAAAGTCGACGGTGAGTAGATCGTTCCCGCCAGCCAGATCGACGACTATCGCGGTCACCAACGTCAATGGAATCGTGAGCGTCCGCTCGTCAGGGCTGAGCACGCCACCGGCAGGCGCAGAAACAAACCGTTCTGTAGCATCACTGAGCACCAGGTTAGCGCCGCTGCGCATGACCGTCAGTTGGTTGGAGATGCCATTCTGCGCGATGTCCGTGATGGTGAGTGTACTGTTGACGGTCGCTGCATGGAGCGTTCCGTTTGACCGTCGCAGCTTCGCCACAAACGCGTCATTCGCGCCCTGCTGCGTATTGATGTGCCATGGAAAGTCGGGCGAATCGGTCATGCCTGCCACGTACATGTCTCCGGCGCTGCCTACGGCAATGCCAAAGCCATCGTCCCATCCGCTCCCGCCCAGGTAGCTGCTCCACACGTGTTCACCCGAGGCGTTGATCTTGACCACGAAGGCATCTCTATCGCCGTCCAAGGTCGTGTCAAATCCGCCGTCAACCCAATCGGGGGAATCCGAAAAACCTGTCAGATAGACGCCTCCTATCCCGTCCGCAGCAACACCTCGACCAAACCCACCACTGCCCTGTCCGCCTGGGAGAGGGGCTCCGCCTAGATACGTGCTCCACAAGTGCTGGCCCTCAAGGCTGAGCTTGACCACAAAGGCATCCGAGTAGCCGCTGTGGCCCGTATCGTATCCGCCGCTGGCCCAGCCAGCTGAATTCGTTCCCCCTGTCACGTAGATCCCGCTCGTCTCCCAGTCCGATTCAACCACGCCCACCAAGTCGAAGCCCGCGTCCCATTCGCTTCCGCCCAAGTAGGTGCTCCAGACGTGACTGCCGAACGGAGCCAAGGCGACCACGAAGGCATCGGAGGTACCGCCGTTGTAGCTCGTGTCGAATCCTCCGATTGTCCAGCCGGTCGAACTCGTGGAACCTGTCGCCAGGACGTAATCACCAAAGACCGCTACACCCTGGCCAAAGTCCCCGGCGGTTCCGCCCAAATAGGTGCTCCACAAGTGCTGTCCCAAAGGATTCAGGCTAACAACGAATGCATCTCCATCGCCGTTGAAAGTCGCGTCGAATCCGCCGCTGATCCAACCGGACGACGCTGTGGACCCTGCGACGTAAACGGTTCCCCACCCGCTCACGACAATGGCGTTGCCTTCGTCCCATCCACTTCCGCCCAGGTAGGTACTCCACAGGTGCTGCCCCACGGGGCTCAGCTTGACCACAAAGCCATCGCTATAGCCGCCGTCGTAGCTCGTATCGAATCCGCCACTGATCCATCCCGCTGAACCGGTGGAACCGATCACGTAGACGTTACCGGCACCGTCTAGGGCAATGTCCCGACCACCGTCGATTCCGCTTCCGCCCAAGTAGGTGCTCCACAAGTGCTCGCCCGATGGACTCAGCTTGACGACAAAGGCATCGCCGCTGCCGTCATAGCTGGTGTCAAATCCGCCCTGGACCCATCCGGCAGAAGACGTCGAACCAGTCACGTAGACGTTCCCGGCACCGTCCACGGCGATGTTTCGACCAGAATCATCAGCGCCGCCGCCGAGGTATCGTGCCCAGTTGATCGCCTCCTCCGTGGGAGGGAAGATGCTCAGATCGTAGCTGTTGTAGAACCCTGTGACAGTGTCGGGATCAGGGATGTTGGGAAGCACTTCAACGTAGTACGTCCCGGCGGGCAGTCCGTACAGACTGAGCGTTCCTACGCACGATCCGACCGCACTGAGGTTGCAGAAACCCATCGTGAACGGAATGGAAGACGGAGTCGGTGCCCCGGCAGAATCGCTATACAGAACAGCGTTAATGCCGAATCCCGCCTTGTTGATCGCGACTTCAATCCTGCTGCCAATGTCCCCTGGGTGGGCCAGCGTGAAGCGGAACCAGTCTACATCCGTACCGCTGTGAAGGTTGAGGTTCGGCTCTGCTTGCGACTGGGTAACCAGCCCAAAGTCCGTGGCCGTCTGCCAGGCGTTGTTGACTTCGAAACGGTCGCCGACCCAGGCCACTGCATCAACCCATGGACTCCAGGCTCCATCGTCATCTTGCGCGCGGGCGGCGAACCCTTGCGCACCGAAGGCCCAATCCGCCGTGCCGCCACTCCACGACCAGCCGTCGCTGCCATCCGTGTCGGCGCCCAAGAATCCCTGGCCCCGGTAGAACTCGACCCGCGTGACTTGACCGTCGGCGTCGGAGACCCCGTCGGCCCGGAGCGTGATCGTACCGGGCCGAGCGACGACAGAGGGCTCAGCTACCAACTCGCCAATGCCTGGCGGTTGATTGCCCTCCACGAAGTAGCCCAAGACATCACCGTCCTGGTCCAGTTCAAAGCTGTAAGTCTTATTGTCTACGGTCAATTCGTTGATTCGACCTTGAAGGTCTCGACCGAGCAACGCTTGAGTCCGCAGAATACTGCCTGTCGCATCAATGCGATAGAACCAAGTGTAGTTCTCGCCTTGCGAGTATACATCGGCAAAGTACAACGCCTGGTTAATCGGATCGCGGTAATCCGCGTCGAAGCGGGCCAGCCCTAATGCAATCGCATGGGCGCTGTCGCTGAACCACTGGTTGGCGATCGAGGCAAAGAACTCCTGCGGGTTCTGCACGAAGAAGCCAGGCGTAATCATGCTCCGGAGATAATTCATGGGCTCATTGCCAGCGTCAGCAATAAGATGATCCCGGCGCGCGCTCAAACGTTTCGAGCCACCAATCGTGTTCGAATGTACGACGTGGTTAACCTCATGGGCCACAACGGAAACGAAAATATCAGCCACGGTCGGGGCGACGTCGCCTGGGAAAGGATTCTCTGTGCTGTCCCCGATGGCGAGGCCAAACACGTTGACTCCATCGGGGCCACCATACAGCGAGATAGGCGCTGGTCGCGTGCCCAGGTAGTCGACTACCGAGATGCGCCTCAGGCTGTGCAGTCCGACGGGGATAGCGTCCAGGTAACGGTGGATGAAATCGACTTGCGCCGTGCCTAATCGCAGATTGTCCAGGAGGATCACTCCGTGATCCTGCAGCACCGCTGCGTAGCCCTCACCTAATTGCCCGATATCAATCATCGTGGCTGTGATTTGAGATGTCAGTGGCAAGCAGTCTCGCCAAGTTTGCCAAAACCGCTCGCGAACCCACGTGGCCGTAGGATAGGCCACCTGATCGAATGAAAGCCCCTTAGAATAAGACTCTGGAAAATCAGCTGCCAGGGCAATCAATGCTTCGTAGAGATCGCGTCGACCGGTGTGCCCTTCGGGAAACTCATAAGTCGGGATAGACAGCGCCTGATGCGCCTGCGTGAAAGCCAGTCGGAGCGACGTATTTGACTCCAACGCCGCAGGCAAATCTTGAGGATGGGCTGCATGGGCCGCGCGGATTGTCTGCAACGCGGTGGACACCGAGATTGAGGGCACTTCGGGATAGAAGGTATGAAAAACCATCGAACCCCCATAGTCGTTGGTCGGATCGCCAATATACGACCGAAGCCATCGCATCGAGTAGGGTTCGGCCAACTGCATCATGGGGTAATCTTCGAGTGTCTTTCCAGGATTATACGGCTCCCATGACCAACCCAACCCGACCAACCACAGTCCGCCGCCACGTTCAACGAAGTGCCGTACGATCTCCACCTCGTCGGCAGTGAAATCGAGGCTAGCACTCCCTACCAACAGCACGGATGTGGTGGCCAAATTGTCCGTAGTGATGACGTCGGAAAGGGATGCGAAACGATACCCCTCGTCAATCATCCTTCCACCAAGGCGAACAAAGTCGTTTTCGGGAACCACTTCCCTGTGGTGCGTGGTGTACTTGACTTGCCGACTTCCGCCCGCGTCAAGCCAGCGTGTCACGTTTTCCAGAAAGGGGCCGTTGTCGAGTGTATCCACAGCGCTGAAGATACCAGGATGCCCGAACGCCACGACGCGTCCTGCCCCGTACTGACGAGCCATTGCTACCGTCGAGGGGAAGGAAGTATCTTCGTCGCCGCCGACGATCGGCGTCCAGTCGCCGCTGGTGTCGTACACCGGGCCCGGCGTGCCCGGCCACACTACTTGGCTCACCCCGGCCACCAAGTCTGCCCAATTCGACGCAGGCGGTGACACGGTCGCTGTGGTACTGACCATGGCGCTCCATGCGCCGTCATTGTCCTGAGCCCGGGCTGAGAACCAGTGCTGTCCCAAGTCCCAGCCGGTTGTGGCACCGGTATAGCTCCACCCGTTGCTGCCGTCTTGATCCGAACCTAACAGCACATTGCCCCGGTAGAATTCGACCCGCGTTACGGTGCCATCCGGGTCGCTGACCCCCGTGGCGGTCAGCGTAATCAAACCGGGGCGGGTGACGGGATTGGGATTTGCCGTGAGACCAGCCACCATCGGCAGCGCGTTCTGGACGGATGACTCCGAAATCTTCGCCACGAAGGCATCCCTATAGCCACCCTGGTACGCATTTATGCGGTTCGGAAAGTCCGGCGAATCGGTCACACCTGTCACGTACATGTTTCCGGCGCTGTCTACCGCAATGCTAGAGCCTTCGTCCCAGCCGCTTCCGCCCAGGTAGCTACTCCACACATGTTCGCCCCAGGCGCTGAGCTTGACCACGAAGGCATCGCTGCATCCGTCTAGAATCCGGTCGAATCCGCCGCTGGTCCAGTCGGGCGAATCAGTGGAACCTGTCACGTAGACATTCCCTGTCTCGTCCACCGCGATGCCCCGCCCAGCCCCTCCGCTGCTCTGAACACAAGGGCCCGGAGTGCCACCCATGTAGGTACTCCATGAATGCTGGCCCCAAAGGCTGAGTTTGACTACAAACGCATCGCTGTACCCACTGTGGCTCGTATCATATCCGCCGCTGGTCCAACCGACTGAAGCGGTTTCCCCTGTTACGTAGACCCCTTCGGCGCTGTTTACGACCAGGTCCGAACCCTGGTCCATTTCGCTGCCGCCCAAATAAGTGCTCCAGAAGTGATCGCCAGATGGGCTCAGGTCCGCCACGAAGGCATCGGCGCTGCCGCCGCCACCATGACTTGTATCGAAGCCACCGCTGGTCCACCCTGCCGAATACGTGGTTCCCGTCACGAAGACGTGATCGCCGAAGATGGCGACGCCCTCGGCATAATCCAGATTGCTCCCGCCCAGGTAAGTGCCCCACAGAAAGTGGCCCGATGCGGTCAGCTTAGCCACGAAAGCGTCTCCATTGCCGTTGTAGCCCGCGTCGAATCCGCCGCTGACCCAACCAGACGATCCCGTACCGCCCGTTACGTAGACATCGCCCACGACTTGATCCACGGCGATGCCTGCGCCAAATTCCCAGTCGCTTCCACCCAGGTAAGTGCTCCACAAGTGCTGACCCGATGCGCTCAGCTTGACCACAAAGGCATCCCCAGCGCCGTTGAAGCTCGTGTCGAACCCACCGCTGGTCCAGCCTGACGAGGTCGTGCGTCCCGTCACGTAGATGTTCCCCGCACTGTCCACGGCGATGCTCTCGGCAGAATCCAGATCGCTTCCGCCCAAGTAGGTGCTCCACAAGTGCTCGCCCGATGGACTCAGCTTGACGACAAAGGCATCGCCGCTGCCGTCATAGCTGGTGTCAAATCCGCCCTGGACCCATCCGGCAGAAGACGTCGAACCGGTCACGTAGACGTTTCCGGAACCGTCCACGGCAATTCCGTTACCCAATTCCAGGTCGCTGCCGCCCAGATACGTGCTCCAGGCAAGATCGGGGTCGATGACCAAGGGTTGGGTTGGGTCGAACGTCCCCGTTACCTCAAAAGTGTACGTCCACTGGTCCAAGAGCAGAAACCGCCCCGCCACCTCCACCTTGTCGCCGTGGATCATCTGATAGATGTACGGCGCGTCGTCGACCAACTCGCCCCACTCTTCGCCCAAGGCCACTCGCAACGAACCGTCCTCGTTCACTTGAAGACCCTCGATGCCGTCGTAACGGACTTGGATCTGGGTGAAATCAGCCCCAGGAGCCACGTGGAATTCATATTTCAAACTGCTGCGCAAGCCCCAAGTTTGCAGGTCGATCCCGTCATAGATCCCCTTGTAGACCACCTTCTCATAAGCCGGTACGTCCGTGCGCCAAGCCGACTGATCCCCGACGAAGTAGTTGAACACCGCTTCTGACGGCTCCAGTCCCACCGGCGTTACGGCGGTAGCATCGACGAACGAGGCAGAGAAGACGAGTACCTCGGTGACGTATGGATCTGGAGCGAATGGACCGTCCGGCTCGCAGAAAATGCGGTCGTCGAAACCGTCTGCTTGCACGTCCAACCCAGTGATGACCGATCGTCGTTCCTGGCTATCCGCGTCTTCGGACGTATCGTGACGCAAAACCTGGAACACCGGACCCGCCTCCGTCATCGCTACGTTGGCGCCGTTGCCCTGGTGCAGGAACCGTACCGACTCGTCGGCCCATTGTCCCTGGTTCTCGACGAACAACGCTGGTGAGACGCTGAACAGTTCGAGTTGCGGTGAATCGAGCGACAGCATTCGCCGATCCTCCAGTAGTTCGTATCGCAACGAACGAGGGAGAATCCGGGGCCGTAGATGCCTCCTGGAAAAGCGATCAGAAGAACTGGTAGACACGTCTCGGTAGTGGCGATGGCTAGTCATGAATTAGTCCTCACACCAGAAGACGGGAGCGGCCCCTCGCCGCGACTGCCGAATCCGCTGTTAGCGACGAAGGTCGAATGCCGACGAACGGCCGTCGGATCTCGTGAGCGATGAAACCGAAGTCCGTAGCGTGGCCGTCGCCCCAGCCCACACGCGGTGCTGCCGGGACGACAGTAAGTGCCTGGAGGATGTTCTCCAAGGTCGGCACGCGTTGTCGTGAGCGTGGTTTGTGTTGTTCGTTTTCCTGGTCTGCCGTCAACATAAGCCGCAGCGTCAAGAAGTGAAAAAGGAGCGTCGAAACCAAGACTGCTCCCCAGGCCCTCGCCAAAGGGCACCATCGAACAGCACAAGGCCCGACGCTCCCGTAACGGGAGCGCGGTGCCAAGTTGCTGCTTCGATGGTCCAGAGCACGAGTGCTCCGTTTGGCGATTTCTGAGGAAGCAGAAACGTGACTCGCACGCTTCTAAGTTGTTCTCGCGACAGTCGTTAGCCGCGAGGGTGTCATCAAAACCTCCTGGAAAAACGTCGGTCCTCGGGCACCCCCGCCACCATCGGCAGGAGCCAGGACACCAATAGCAGAACACACTTTCCCAGGGATTTCAAGTATTCCTGGCAAAGTACACCCGCCATGTCCAACTCAAGGCGACATTCCGTGGTTCGTCGGTAAAACGATTCACCAGCAGCACGGCCCTAACCAGCAAGCCGAGTGGCTGTGTTGTGGTCCTGCAGTTCGATCCTGAGACGCTCGATATCGGTCCGTTCCTGTGGTTTGGTGGCCAACCGAAGCATCCGCTACCCGACCTGAGCATCTACCCAGTCGCGAGACACACGAAGGGGAACGCTCAAGGAGCAAAATTGCCGCGCCCTGGTATGCGGGTTGTCCCGATCTCCGCTTTCGAGACGGCGGATACTCTCCCAGACTTGATCGCTTTGCTGTTTGGCGAGTTGCGGACTGGCGAATGATCGCTGCGGCTCCGCCGCAGCAGGGCTGCCGGGAGCAGCCCTCGGAGGCTTAGCAACTAGGTTTGGACACTAGCGTGTCTCGTGGCCCTCCGTGGCATCGAGACGCCACAAGGCCCCGGAGCCGTGCCCAAGGCAGAGAACGCGACCGGCGCAAAG
>Ga0302237_1000944_pt1 | contig 22508 bp, 32 predicted proteins | sample AAG_UR_Ala_MG_FD_193530 | JGI IMG/M metagenome (GOLD analysis project Ga0302237, IMG submission 193530) | Enriched activated sludge microbial communities from anaerobic digester in WTTP, New Holstein, Wisconsin, United States - AAG_UR_Ala | ecosystem: Engineered > Bioreactor > Anaerobic >... | reverse complement strand
CGCAACCTCTCGAGGAGAAATTGAAGAGCCGATGAAGGAGAAGTTTCATGACAAGTTAATGAGATTTCTAAATAAGTCTGAAATTTCAAAGAATATCGAACAGGCTATTGAAGATCGAATGCATAACGAAAATATGAATAAGATCAAAAGAGCTCAAAGACAATCAAAGCGTAAAATTTCAGATAAGTTCAGTCCTTCTTCAAAATTTAGACATAACATATACATTACTGAAGGGCTTTCTGCCGCAGGTTCTGTTAAACAAGCAAGAGACTCAGAAACTGACGCAATATACGCTCTTAAAGGAAAGGTAAAAAACGCTCGAAAATTATCCGATTTGACTGCAAACGCGGAGTGGATGGATATAATGAGCATATTGGAAATAGAACCAGGCAGTCCAAAACTTCCAGTGTATGAGAAAATAATCATAGCTACTGATGAGGACGCGGATGGCCAGCACATAAGTTCCTTAATAATAAGCTTCTTTCATAAGTGGTTTCCGCAAATTATTGAGGAAAAGAAACTTTATAGAATCATTACACCACTTATCTCCTGTGATGTTGGAAAGGAAAGGAAATATTTCTATACTTTAGAAGAGTTTGCGGAATTCTCGAAAAACGCCAGAGCCACCAACGTTAAATATCTTAAAGGACTTGGTTCTCTTTCTTTAAAAGACTGGGAATTTGTAATGGAACATAAAATTCTTTTCTCAATTATTAACGATAGAAGCGCCAATAGATTTCTTGATATTGCGTTTGGAGACTCAAGTAATAAGAGAAAGAAATGGCTGGAAGGAAAGTAACAATAAGAAAAGATCGCGGATTAGATATCGAATTTGACCCGGATCAAAATCTATCCGGAAAACAAATTGATGATGTATTAGAAATAATTAAAAAATTCTCACCTATGCAGATTGAAAATTACGAAGAATACGATGATGATGGCAATCCAATTGAAACAAATGAGGATTGGAAAAATGTAGTTCTTGACATATCAAAATATGCCTCAAAGAAATTTTCAGATATTCCTGAAATACCTTTCGGAGATGTAAATAAATTTGTAGAAATGAAAGATGGTAATGAAGGTTACTTATCTTCATACTCCGAATTAAGTTACTATGCATATAAGTATCAACAATTTGTAGGATTTCACCCGCACATTTATCGTTTTGATCAATTTAATATGAGCAAATTTATCATTTCGTTATTCAAAAACGTAAATGTTCCCCTTAATGCTTATCTTAAATCATCATATCAAGGAAGTGATCCTCCAAGAATAACTTCAATGGCAATTCTTTTCTCTAAAGATATATTTATGTATGTTGATGGAGAGGATAAAGCTGTCATATACTACAATCCCAACGATGAAAATGATGAGAATTCATTGTTCTATTCATTAATAGGATTGCTAAAAACATATAAAAGACCGAAAGTAACAAAAAATAAAATCTACATTGTATATCGTACTTCTCACGGTTTTGATAAAAAGGGCTTCGACGTAAAGAAAATAAACGTTGATTTACAAGAAAATTATAACGAAGGATTCGTTGAGATGTCTGAAGAGATAATAACTGGTTTAAACAAAAAGAACAAAACCAATCTTGTAATTTTAAGTGGAGAGCCCGGAACAGGAAAAACAACTTATATTCGTTATTTAACCTCAAAGGTTAAAAAGAATATCATCTTCATATCTCCAGATATGGTAGACTCTATTACTGACCCGGCGTTTATTCCATTCTTAATGAGCAATAACGATTCTATTCTCATAATTGAGGATGCTGAACCTGCTCTCGAAAAGAGAAATAATGGCGGAAGAAGTTCTGCCGTATCAAATGTTCTTAACTTAACAGATGGTTTGCTTTCGGATTGTTTGAGAATCTCAATTGTAGCTACATTCAATACTGATAAGAAAACTCTTGATGATGCTCTTTTAAGAAAAGGAAGACTTCTTATGAATTACAAATTTGATAAACTTGCAATTGAAAAATCAAAAGCGTTATTAGAAAAATTAGGCCACAGTGAAGTTGAAGTAAAAGAGCCGATGACTTTAGCAGACATTTATTTCTTTGGAACTGACAATAATGTTCAAACTACTAAACAAAAGAAAATAGGATTTGCACAATGAAATTATTCCAGATCATATTTTTAAGTTGCGTTATATTTTTTGGACGTAATTTTGAAATTCCGGGCGGAAGTTTATTTCTAAACGAAGATGATAAATTTCGTATGGAAAAATACGCATTTTATTTTGAGATAAGAAATAAACCATTTAGTGAAGAGCTTCTTAAAAAAGTTATCGAATATGAAAGAATAACTACTCCAGACGTTGTTCTTTTTCAATCTTTTCTTGAAACAGGCTTTTATACTTCTGATATTTTTTTAAACGGCAATAATCTATTTGGGATGAAATATCCTAAACTGAGAAAAACTACTGCAATAGGAGAATATAAAGGACACGCAAAATACCAACACTGGATCGATTCAGTTATAGACTACAAATTGTGGCAAGATTGGTATAAAAGTGTAGGATATAGAATTGATGGAAATGAAAATTTCGAATATATGGTCTTTTTAAGATGCATTCAATATGCTGAAGATCCATATTACATACATAAATTAGTTAGATTAAGCGAAAAGGACGTATCATGAAAACTGAATTACAAAACAAACTGTTACAAAAATATCCTCAATTTTTCCAATCGGATTTAAAAATCTATACTGGAGAAAAACCGATGAAAGAGGAGGTTCAGGAGCTTCTTAAACAAGAGGAAATGGTTATCCCTATCCAATTCGGTTTCGAGTGTGGAGATGGCTGGTATATGCTTCTCGATGAATTGATGGGAGAAATAGATAATCATCTTAAAAATGTAAACCGCAATAATAAAAACAAATTCAAATATCAGTGGATGTGGAAATTACAGACATATCTTCGTAGAAAATATAAATCAAAAACCAAAATGTATGCTTTTGCAGAGTGGATTTATGAAAAGGCACCAAGAAAAAAACTTCCAGAGGTAACAATTCGAATTGACCAGATAAAAGAAAAGTTTGGAGGACTTCGTTTTTATTATACTGGTGGTGATGATGTAGTTGATGGCATGGCCAGCCTTGCAGAATCTTTATCATATAAGATATGCGAAGCATGTGGAACTACAAAAGGAGTTGGACAAACGTCCGGTTGGATTTACACAGTTTGTTGGGATTGTCTTCAGAAGAATGAAAGAGCAAATAATTTGCAATGGAAAGCAAATGAAAACTAGCTGTTTCAAATATTACACTGGAGATATGGGTGTTGCCATTTGTATCTACCCGCCAATTGATTGGACAGGCTTGAGATTTCCTGCTCTTGAACCAGAACGTTCTACTTTCTATGCAATTAAAAATGGCGCAATAACTCAGCAGGAATATGAGCGTTTATATCGAGAACAAGTTTTATCGAAATTAGACCCACATCAAATATATAAAATGTTTCAACAAAACGTTCTTTTATGTTGGGAAGAACCCGGAGAATTCTGCCATCGCCGCATAGTTGCGAAATGGGTTGAAGAAAATCTTGGTATTGAAGTTCCAGAATGGAATATCAAAGATGAAAAAATTGAAGAATTAACAAAAAAGAAAAATATTAAACCATTATTTTGAAATGAAACCTATAACTATAAAAAATGATTTTGGCTATTGTAGATATGCTATAGAAAAAGAATATACACATATTTTTAGTCTTTATGTTTCACCTAAATTTCGACGCAAAGGACATGCAAGAGAATTGCTGCAGCTTGCTATAAACGAAATAAAAGGAAAAGGATGGAAAGACGAAATACAAATTGTCGCGGCCCCTCGTATAAAAAGTGTTGATAAAAAAAGATTAAAGAAATTTTATGAATCAATGGGACTTAAAGTTTTTGATTGTTATATGTGAAAAGGAAAAATGATCACAATTTTATGAATATATAAATTAAAAATGAATCATCAAAAAGTATATGATAACATCATTAAAAACGCAAAATTTGAAAATCGTAAAAAATTAAGAAAAAATAAAACAAACTACATTTATTATGAAAAACATCATATATTACCCAAATGTTTAGGAGGTAATAATGATAAAGAAAATTTGGTGTTATTAACTGCTAAAGAACATTATGTATGTCATAAATTACTAACATACATTTATCCTGACAACAAAAAAATAGGACTGGCATTTTTTTACATGTCATACGCCAGAAATGCAGACATAAACATTTCGTCTAAAGATTATGAATATGCAAAAGAATTAAGCAATCGGTATATTTGGAATAGAGGACTTACGAAAGAAACTAGCGAAATAATAAAAAAACAAGGTGAATCAAGAAGCATACAATTCAAACAGGGAAAAATTAATACAACAAATTTTGGTGTTAAAACAGAACAAGGACTAAAAAATATTTCTTTAGCACAGCAAAAACCTAAAAGTGAAAAACATAAACAGAACATAAGTGATACATTGACAGGCCGATCTTTAACCGAAGAAACAAAACAAAACATGTCAAAAGCCAGAAAAGGTGTTTCCCAACAAAAGATACAGTGTCCATATTGTAAAATGTGGGGCGGCACTGCAATGCATAGATGGCATTTTGAAAATTGTAAAAATAAAACTAATGGAACAGCCTAAAAGTTTAAAAGAAAAAGATATTAAGCAAGTAATTGTTCTTCGTAAAGACCTTAATATGAGAAAAGGGAAGATGGCGGCTCAGGCTTCGCACGCTTCTATGGCAGTTATGTTTGCTTATATGTACCCAAATTATTTGCATAAACCCGTTAATCAAGAAAAACAGTTTGTTATTACACTTCCAGAAGGAAGCATTGGCGATGATATGTATGAGTGGATGACAGGAATGTTTAAAAAGATTGTAGTAGGTGTGAATTCATTAGCAGAATTAGTTAAAGTTTATGAAACGGCCAAATGTCTTGGGCTTCCCTGTTCTTTAATTGAGGATAAAGGATTAACTGAATTTGGTGGAGAAATAACAATAACAGCATGCGCAATTGGGCCCGCATCATCAGAAATAATAGACCCTATAACTGGAAAATTAACATTGCTATGATAAAAATTGAAGATCGAGTAACTGATACTCACGTTTATTTTTGGGGAGACCCTACACTTAGTAACTGGGGACCTGCTCCATTTACTTACAAAGAAAATAAATTCTATAACAGTGAACAGGCTTTCATGTGGGAAAAAGCTTTATGCTTTGGAGATACTGAAACTGCAAATCAAATTCTTGAAACGAGTAACCCAAGAACTGCAAAAGACCTTGGAAGATTAGTGAAGAATTATGATGAAAAGATATGGGAAACAAAACGATTTGACGCGATGTTCAATGTTTGCTTGGCAAAGTTCTCTCAAAATAAACCTCGCTTAGAAACACTTTTAAGCACTGGAAATAAAACCATTGTAGAAGCTTCGCCTTATGACAAAGTATGGGGAGTTGGAATACATTGGACAGATGACGAAATTTTGGATGAAAACAACTGGAAAGGCCAGAACCTTCTTGGAAGAGTTTTAATGAAAGTTAGAGAGCAATTAAGTGCCAAATAATTTTTATTTGTCAAAGAAATTGATTATATTTGTATACTATGGCACAATTTAAACAATATATGTGGGAAATTTTGGTTCCTCATTCTGATAATGACAACAATAAATATCCTATTGAACATCATTGGGCTTGGGATGAATATGTTAAGAAAATTTCAGGAGGACTAACGATTCATAGAGTCGCAATAGGCCAGTGGATAAGCCCCGAAGGAAGCCTTTTTAAAGATAAAATGATACCCGTTCGTATATTGTGTACAGAACCCGAGATAGAAGACATCATAGAATTTACAATCAAACATTATGATCAAGAAGCAGTTTTAGCTTATGAAGTTTCAAACAATGTTAAAATGAGATATAAACAAGAATCTAACTGGGAGAATTTAAAAGATAAGATTAAATACGGAATATTAGGACCTCAAATAGGTGATGTTCCAGAAAAATAAACATCATGGAAATACTTGATTTTTCACAAATCAAAAGAGCTACGCCCGGAATAATGGTGCGTATGTCAAAGGCAGAAGCTATAAGACTTATCAAGTCTTTAAGTTCTCAAATTGTTGCCGAAAATCCTAACGTAGGAAGAGAAGAAAGCTGGGCAACTCTTAACAGAGGAAAGACGAAAAGAGAAATATATTTCACGGTTTCAGTTAACGATCAATTAGTAAAGTAATGGGCTGGTTTGATCATTGGATAGAAGACGATAAAGAAGTAGGTCCATTTTCTCATTGGCTCGAAGATTCTAACGAACCTATGGGTAGTGATTATCCATGTGATACATGCATTCATAATGGACAATGCGGCCGGCAAAAAGATATGGAACCTGGAGATGATTGTGATCAATGGTCAGAAAATAAAAAAAGATAAAAATTTATGCGTAGACGTAAAACAAAAGATTTAACAAAACCAAAAAGAAAAGAGAAAGTCATTCGACTTCCTATTTCAAAATTTATTGATTCAAAATTTAGAGATTACGCAGTATACGTATTGGAATCTCGAGGTATACCAAATTTTTACGATGCCTTAACGCCAGTACAAAGATTTATCCTCAAAAATTCACCTACAACTTTTAACAAATCTTTAACAATAGTAGGCAAATGTATTCAGGATGGGTATCATCATGGCGACTCTTCTCTTATTGGAGCACTTAACAAATTAGCACGCCCGTTTGGAAATGCATTGCCTATTCTTGATGGAGACGGTTTCTTTGGAACTGAAGTATCACCATCGCCTGCAGCTCCCCGTTATACATCGGTGCGTATTTCTTCCATAGCCAATGGAATCCTTAACAAATATTCTCACCTCACTACTCGAACACCGGAAGAGCCTTACGATCCATTGTGGATGGATGTTCCATTAGGACTTGTAACTCCCATAGTTGGTATCGCAGTTGGGTACAAAACTACTGTACTCCCACGTAAACTTAAAGATATTCAGGAATTTTTGGCGGGAACTCGTAAAAGTGTTAAGCCTTATTTCGAAGGATTTAACGGAAGCATTGAAAAGTATAAAAGCATAGATAAATCGTGGCTTATATCTTCAAACATAACTGTAGAAGATAAAAGAATATCGATTCGTGAAATTCCACCTGTACTTAAATATCAATCTGTGCTTAAGAAACTTGATTATCTTATCAATAAATATGAAGGCAATATTCACATTGTGAATAACTCGAATATCAAGGTAATTATCGACATTATTTACAAAGGAAAAAGCACAAGTGAATGGGAAGATATTCAGAACTTTGTAAAAAAGAGTTTCTCGATTATTGTTACAGAATCTCCAGTATTTGTAAAAGATGGAACTGTACTTACGTATGATTCTGTAGAGCAATATCTTGAGGATTACAAATGGCAAATAGTTCGTCTCAAATTAAAGAATACTTTATATGAAAGAGATAAATTAGCGTTTGAACTTAAGTTTAATTACGCTAAAGAATTGTTTATCAAATTCATGTTGGAAAAACAAAGAACTGTTGAAGAAGTTGATAAATGGCTCAAATCTTATGACAAAGAAGTTGTTTCGAGACTTGAAAATCTAACAGCGAAGAAATTTACTAAAGACGAATTAGCTGCAACTAAAGAAAAAATTAAACAACTCGAGAAAGATTTAAAAGAAAAAGAAAAAGAATTAAAAGAATCGCAAAAAGCATTTGATAATTATCCTGACCCAACGTTATCACGCGGTATTACTTCGAAGAAAGTTTCTGTTAATTTATTTGAAACTGATGACATTGAAGTAATCGATGAAATAACTATTTGGGACGGAGAAGATGTGTACGATGAAAAAAGTGAAGATTTAGGAGATGAAGATGAATAAATATAAAAATTTTGTTAAAATAAATCTTCCCCAAAATGATTACAAAAGAACAATTTGAAAATGCGTACAGAAAATTCCCGTCTTCAAGATGCGAATCCTTTTATTTAAAAAATCTTTCAATATCTAGCTTACATTTAAACCCCGGCGTTGCAATTATCCTTACATTAGGATTAGCGGCGCCATTTCTTTTTGCAGTGTTAGGCCACGCGTTAAAATGGCCGTTAATATGCACATATATTCCCAGCTTTGTATATGCAGGAATATTAGCATTGATGGGTTTTTGGGCATTCTTGATATGGAGAAAAAGACATAAAAGAATTACAAATATTTGTAAAGAATTGGGCTGCACAAAAAAACAATACAGCGAAATAGTTAAAAAGTATTATTACGAAAATTATTATCCTGATCTTAAAGATTATATAAATAACGTTTTGTTAAAAGATAAATAAAATAAAGACTATGGCCTGGGACCCAACAGATTATAAGGATATGCTTGATGATGATTGGAATGATAGACATCAAGAGCTATTGTCAATGTTAGATGATGAATTTTTTGGCGGAGTTTACATTGAAGAAATGCTTCGAAGAGCATCTAAAATTTTAGGTAATAACAAAGTATTGAAAGATACTGAATTTGAAAGAATGGTAAATAAGCAAGAAGCAGATATCGAAGATTTGGCTAAATATCTTATGGACCAATATTATCTTACACCTATTGGTCGTAAAAGAGCCAAAATGAAAAATGAAAATAAAGACGAAAATATGAGAGCAAGAACTTTAAATGAAGATGATTTTTAATTATGGTCAGATGATGAAGAAGATAAAGAAGAAGATGATGAAGAAGATGATAAAATAGAATTAATGGCTGAATTATCACAAGGCTTAGATAACATATTTCAGGAAGCGGCAGAACGCGGTTTAACATTTGAAATAATTCAGGATTTAGTAGCTCAATCACTTGATCAAATAGACTGGGTAGATGCCGGTCAGATGTAACACTTGTTAAAATTTTATTAAAGAGAGGAACAAATAAAACTTTGTTCCTTTTTGTTTGTATAATACTCAGATTAACATATATAAAATTCTTAATACTATGGCAGCAAATAAAAAACAAACAATTGAATTTACAGCTAAGAACGTGAAAGCCCTTACGGGATGGCTTAAAAGATTCTCGTTAATTGACAAAACATTGCTATTAGAGATAGATCAAGCAGCATCAACTTTCATTGCAAAAACTTATAACGAAGAAAGATCAGTAGTTAAAATGAGTTCTATTAAATTTGATGAAGCTGGTTTAACGGCAAAAGTAAGTGCAGATCCAAAAAGAGTTAAAGTAGGAATTTATAACATTTCTCATTTAACAAAGATAATGGATCAGTTTAACGATGTTGAATTCAGCATTGTGGTTGAATATCAAGAACTTGTAAATGAAGAAATTACTCAGTATGCAGCTGAAAAACTTCTTTTGAAAAACAAAAGTTTGAAGATGAGTGTGGATTGTACTTCACTTAATATCTTCAAGTATATTCCTGATGATTTATTCAAAACACAAATTGCAACTATAGATGCAGTTGGAAAGTTTGAATTAACAAAAGCAAACATCGAAAAAATTAACACGTTAAATAATTTGGATGATGCTGATGAAAAATGTATGGTATTTACGATGGGTGAAAAGAAAACTGTAGTTTCTGGAAAAACCTATGAATTAGTTATCGAAGAAAACTCGGTCAAAGACATTTCGTCTCTTTCCATATTTAAGGACCAGTATTCTGCAATAGATATTGAGAATTATGATGTTGATCTCGGAGAAGACCGTCTCGTATTCAAATCAAAGGATAGCGATACAACTACAGTTATTTCAAAGGCTGAAGATAAAGACTAATTTTTCACTCATTTTATACAAAGCTCGATTATATAATCGAGCTTTTGTGTGTACATAAGCTTAAATATATAAAATAAACTATTATTATGTCATTTTATCCACGTTTAAATGAAACTCTTCAAGATAAGATAGCACCCAATAGAATAAATGCTGAAATTAGAAGAGAATTATTAACTCGATTTTCTGATAAATACGCAGAAAGTAAAGCTCCAGGTTCTGTTAAGACAAAACAAAGAGGGCAAATTACTGCGCAAGATTTAGCAAATGATATTATGCTAATTGTTAAAGATGATCATCCTGAATGGAAAATTTCTGAACCTGAAATTCGATTAGCAAAAAAACCTGAAGGATTATCTGGAACATTTTTAACAATTTTTTTTACGATAAACGGCCAACAGGAAAAATTTGTTCTTCGCGGGGAACAAGCGGAACAAGCTACAGGAACTCCTACTAACGTGAAAGAGTGTCTTGTGTGTTATTTCTTTGAATCTAAAAAGAAATATTCTCCTTTCAAGAAAACAGGAAAAGAAGACGAAAAACGAAAAAATTATACATATCTATTGACACAATTAATAAGTGATATTAAGAAAAACGGAATACCCGGGTGTCATGATAAAGATATAGCTGAAGTTTCAAATTTTTTAGAATATGAAATTGGAAAATATAATAAAGAACTTGCAAATGCTATATTCAACGCAATGTCAATAGGAAATTTTTTAAGAACCACACAATTTGTTAATTGGAATGTAAATAGAGAAAGTTTATTTGATGAAATTAAAAACAAAATAGGTCGAGAAATATTAGGTTTTCCAAAACCAGATAAATGGAATCCTATGGATATTATATTGGTTAAACCGGGAAGCATAAATGAAATACATAAAAGAATTTTAGAAGCTGAAAAAGAAGAAAATTCAGATTTACAGCTTGGAAAAATCAATAGTTTATTTGTTGAGAAATTAGATTCAAAAAACCCCGAAAGCTTAATATTAGCTATTTCGTTAAAAGAACAAAGCGCACAAGCAGGAAAAGCAAAAGGATTTATTAAAAAGCTTTCTCCTAAATTTGGAGAAACATATAACTTATCTCCTGAAGAAAGAGGATGGTTTGATGAAAATGAAAAATTATCAAAAAAGATAATTGAATATAGAAAAAGTGTCAAAGCTATTATTGATAAAAGACTTGATGAATTTAGTTATGATATAGAAAAAGGAAGTATTAACGACTATGATATTAAAAAGGAGCCTCTTAAAAAATACGCTGCTTTAAAAATGCTTTTGTACATATTATCAGCTGCTCAAAACGACAAAAATATTTTTACAGGAATAGTTAAATATGGATTATCGCTTGAGAAGAATCCTACATATTTTAAGTTAAAGGGAAATATCGAAGGAGATGAAGAAAAAGTAGGATCTGATCTTGAAAAGTTTCCAGCTTCAAGCGGAATTCAATTATATAATCCTAAAAATAAAGATTTTGATGGAAAAATTCACATAAGAGATTCCAACGATAATATGGGAGTATATGCTGAATATTACATTGTATTTGGTGGCATAATATATTTTGCGAGAGTATCAATTCGTTCAAATCAATCTGGACGAGCTACACAAGTAACGGTAGAACTTAACAGATGGAAAGAATTAGAAAATTTAAATGAAAATAAAAATACATTTTATCCTCGTTTATTCGAAAAATTCAAAGAACAATCAGATCCTGTAAAAGATATGGGCATTGGATTATCTGAAGAGGAAACGCTTCTTTATAACGCTGTTAAACTTTTTGGTAATCAAAGAATATTTTGGGAATTATCCGAAGAAGAAAAAAGAAACATGCGTGGTCGTGTTCCTAAATATGATCTTAATCGATCATTACCAATGTCTTTAAATGATTGGGCTCAGTTAAAAAAAGAAATGGGATGGCAAAGAGTACCTAAAAGATATATTGAAAAAGTTAATGACCCGTATTCACCTTGGGCAGGAGATGCATTTAAACAATTAAAATACACTCAAATATTCAGCGATGTCTATGGTGACGATTGGTATTATGATGATGTAGATTTAGTTCAAGGAGATAGAACAATTGTTAATTTATTTCTACACCCCGGAATCACATTTAAAGAATTGGTTAAGAAAGTTCAAACATCTAAAGAATTAAAAATCAGAACAAAAAAATGAGTGATTTCTATCCAAGATTATTTGAAAAATTCGAAGAAGGCGGAGATCCAGTAAAACAAATGGGTATTGGATTAAGTGATGAAGAAGTTCTTCTCGAATTAACCGTACAATTATTTGGAGATAAAGTAATGTGCAGAAAAATGACCAAAAAAGAAGAATCACAATTAAAAGGAATTCCTCCATATTTTGTGCCGGAACATTATCTAAGAATGCTTAAAGGTGATTGGGCAAAATTAAAAAAGGCTGATATAGATCTTGGATTTAAGAAGATGTTAAAAATGAAATACTACTCAAAAAACAGAAACAAAAAACCCGGAGAAAGTGAGTTTATGTTTAATTTTGTTGAGTTGCTAAGTGATATTTACAATCCCGAATCAACACAAAATGAATGGTATTGGGATGACACAATATTAATTCAAGTTGATAGAGAAATTATTGATTTATATGATAGAGCCGGAATTACTTACAAAGAACTTATTAATGAGATAAAGAATTCTCCAAAATTAACAGATAACAGAAGAAAAAGATGAAATTTGTAAGAGAAAATATAAACGAAGCATTCACTGATAAATCTGATCCTGTAAGAGACATGGGAATTGGTGCAAAACCTGATGATGTATTTCAAAAATTTCTCGAAGATTTTACTAAAGAATTTCGTATTGAACCATTCATTGATTATTCCGGCCATGTTTATGAGGTAGAAGATGCTAACATTTATCTTATTCAAGGACAACATGAAGAAAAAGAACATCCTGTTAATAAATTAATTGGAAGTGAAGAAGGTGATTATGAATTAAATTTTGCAAGAACTGATAAATCTGCCAATGCAATTGTAAAAGGAGGGAAATGGGGATTCTACTATTGGAATAAAGGAAAGGCAATTGAATTGCAATCAAAGGATCTTCACGGAGTAATGAAAGAAATTATCAAGATACGTAGATTACAACGTAGAGGATTTGTTAATAAAATACAAACATACAAAAATTATATCTTAGGGGTTCAAAAAATAATTGAAATTTTTGATGAAGGTCGTTAGAGAACATATAAATGAGAAATTTACAGAGAAATCAGATCCCGTAAAAGATATGGGAATTGGAAAAATTAACTTTAAAGAAGAGTTTCTTCAACAATATTTGATACCAGCTACATCCTTGTATGAAGAATGGCAAGATTACGTATATCAATTTAAGGGAAAATGGATAATAGGAAAATTTCACTTATATGAACATAAAGGAGATTATAACGGCAAAATTGTACATGCAGAAGTTAAATTTACACAAATAGATATGAATAATGAGGGTGTACTTAATTTAAAAACCTCTGATAATCGTACTTATTGCATGCTTGAAGGAGAATCATATGAAATACGTTAGAGAACATATAAACGAGAAATTTACAGCAGATTCCGATCCATTACATGATATGGGAATTGGCCCAAAGGGTATTGTCGATGAATTAAAGAAAAAATATCATTGGAGTGATTACGACATTTTTATTAAAATGCTTTCAGAAGAAAAAGATGTTGAAAAAGCAAAAACTGTAATGGATTATCTTTTAGAAAATACAAAACTTAAAACTGATATTGACGATAAATGGTTAGCGCAAGGAATTATACATCACGCAAACAGAGACATAATGCGTCATTATGTTGTAGAAAAAGCAATTGAGTATAAAGCAAAAAAGGCATTGGCCGAATTTTTAATTCAGGCCTCAAAATGGAATGATACAGATCTAATTATAAAATTAGTAAACGGGGGTGCCGATCCAAGAATAAGAGGAAACAAACCTATGATGTTAGCAATACGCCACAGAAATAAAAAAGTTTGGGATATAATGGAACCTCACATTAAATGGAAGAAATGAAATTAGTTAGAGAACATATAAACGAAAAATTCACAGAAAAGTCAGATCCTATTAAGGATATGAGCATCGGTATCGAAAAAACTATCCAAGATATTAAAGATGGTAAGGGAGTTAATCCTGGAGAAATCGATAAGTGGGGCGGAATTTCAGATGAAAAAGTAGCTGTATATTGTATATCTTATATGAAAAATGTTGATGATGTTATTGGCATAATCGATTATCTCTTTAAAAATAAAAGATTTCGAGATAATCCTACAAGCCTAATTTTTCATGCATTATTTCGCAAGCCGGCTCAAGAGGCGTTAAAAATTGTTTCTTACGTTACAAATAAAGGGGTAATTCCCAATGATATAGATTATAGAGTAGCATCACAAAAATTAAAAGAAGATAAAGGCAATCAAACACGTCTTAAGATTAAACAAATTATTACTGATGCTTCATTTAAAAATAAAGATAAAAAAGTTTTAAGTGATTTGGCAACTATGGCCGTTGATTTAAAGAGTTACGAAGATGCACAAAAATTTATTAATAGCGGCGGAAAAATTTATAAAATAGCGGCAAGAATCGCTAAAGCCGTTGAAACTTACGATAAAGAAAAATTTGACTTTTTATCAAAAAATTTGATATGGCAAAAATGAAGAGAATCATAAATCTACATATTAACGAGAAGTTTACTCCAGAATCGGATCCTGTTTTTGATTTAGGAGTTGGGGTTCCTGCTGTAGCGTTTTATGAAAAGTGTCATGAATATGCTAAGAAAGCTGAATCACAAGGAGTATTTAGATCTGTATCAGATATACGCTGGTATTCCGAGGAAACAAAAGAAACATTTATTGATGGTGTTTTAGGATCATTTTCTATTGAATCAAATCACAAAACTTTAGTTAAAACAGATGTAAAAAGACCTATTTACGGCCATGCGTGGGAATCTAAGTATGAACAATTCAGAATACTGTTAGTTAAAAAAGAATATGACGGAGAATTCGTTGTTCATGTTTATAATGTGACAAACGGTAAAAGCTATTTTCCAAAAAAGATAGCTGGATTTTTGGCATTCACGAAGGGTTATAAACAACTACAAGTCGATGAGAAATTTACACCCGAATCAGATCCTATCGTTGATATGGGAATTGGCGCTATAAATAAAATATTTGAAATTTCAAAACATTTTTATTCATTTACATCAGGCTATTATTCAGAAAAAGAGTGGAAAAAAATTATTTCTTGGATGCTTGAAGAATATGAACCCTGGGAAGTATTAGGATGTTTAGATAATAGGATAATGAGAGATGCTTATGATAATTTGTCAAAATATAAACGCAAAGCTACATTAAACGATTTTCAGAACTATAACGTTAAATATATGAGTAGTCGTAGAGAATCTGAAATGGATAGGCTTTTAAATAATTATCGTTTATTACAAACTAAATGGGTGGAACATTATCGAGATATGGCAAAAGAGGCAGGGTTATATAAAGAACCCATGTACGAAAAATTTACCGATACTTCAACCGATCCTGTTGCCGATATGGGAATCGGTGGTTATTCCTTTGAAACAGTTTCAACTGGTGCTCTAATAAAACTTAAACCAAGTTATCGTAGTCTTGTTTCATTAACAAAAAATAATTCCGGCCAATTTTCAGATATTCACGGAATGAGAATATCACATGAAAATTGTATAGTTGTTTCCAGTGTAGTTAATTTTAGTGATGGCCGTAAAGATATTCATATTAAAAAATTTCCAAGTGAAGCTGTAGCTCGAGAATTTCGAGATAATTGGGCAAAAGATAGAATGCATACGCCGTGGGGCGGCTCTAATAACCGCATGATTGTTTCAAAGCTTCAGTTTGAAAGAAGATTTGAAATAATTGAACGAGGGTTTAATCAAGTTAAAGAAAGTCTTAATGAAAAATTCACTGATAAATCGGATCCTTTAAAGGACATGGGAATTGGACTCAAAAAGGTGATAGTTGATAGAGCCAAAGACATGTTTAAAGATGCTCAATATGATATTGAAAATGGAGATGGTTTTAGATTAGTTGAAATACGTTTTGATGCATTTACGGCGGATGTTATAACAAATTACCCGTTTGCAGTTAAAGCTGCGCAAGAATGGCTTGTTGAAGAATTTAAAACACATGAATTAGATGAATTCTTTGAGCTTGAAACTTCTATAACACACAGTGAAAGCGATGATCATATTTTTTGGAATATCGATTTCAAAGAAAAATATGAAATGATCTTTAGCATGGAAGATCGTATTGTAATAAATTACAAAACAATAAATGAATCTTTAAATGAAAAATTTAGTGAAGAAGGTGATCCTGTAGCACAAATGGGAATAGGAATTAGAAAAAAAATTGATGAATACATTAAAGAGCATGACGACGAAAATGATGTTGAAAACAAGCTTTTAACACCCATAATGTTTCTTTGCCGCCAAGGAGATTTGAACGATGAAACAAAAAAGAACTGGATAGAGTTTTTATTACGAGAAGGAAAAGATGAAATAACAGAATGGGAAAATTCAGATTTTGAAATTATGGATGACATAGGAGTTCGATTTATTCCTAATGTAACACAACTTCCAGATGAAAAATTTAGTTATAAAGTAAACAACGGACAGTATTATCTTTATTGCGGCGAATGGGAAGATTTTACCTACTATTTTGAACTCCATAATGATATCGATCACAAATTCATAGAAAAAGTATTATCAGGTGATGGAAGAGATTATTTTGAGTATAATTATGATAGACCTTTGAAATTAGACGAAATAATTGATTCGTTGTCTAAATTTGAAGAACCTGAATTATTTGAATTCTTGAAACCATTCTGTGAAGAACGTTCTGAAGAAGCTAAAGAAGCAAAAACTCTTTACGAATTATTCGATATAATTGAAAATAATGAAGATTTACAAGGTATTGATAACGCTCTTTTATCAGCATTCGCAAATAACATAGCTGAAGCTGAAGAAACTGCTGCGTATAATGAGTTAGTTAATGCTATTAAACGAGGTCTTAAAGTTTCTGAGGCAGACCATCAAGGCGGTAATCTTGTTCTTAAACTTTCTGAAGATAGCGTAAATACCTTCTTTAAAATGTATTGGTCAGACGCATATCACATTGATTATTATCCTCCACAATACGGCTGGGGAGGAGATTTTAATCTCGAATATTTCAAAGAAGATTTCGAATCTAATTTGCAAGATTAAAAATGTGTTAAAATAAAACTCCATTTAAGTTCAATGATATAAAAGAAAAACTTATATGGAATTCAAATTAACACAAATTGATCCACATACATGTTCCATTGAAGAACTTGAAAACGAAATAGCTCGTTTAAAAGCTCTTAAAGAAGAATATTTTAATCTCGAACAATCAATTAAGATTTTTATTAACTCAATCTATGGAGCTTCTGGTTCTCCATATTTTGAAGGCTATAATGTTAACTTGGCAGAAGCTGTTACACTACAAGGCCAGGATGTGGCAAAATACGCAAGTAAATGTATTGATGAGTATTTTATGAATATGTGGCATACAGATACTCAATTACACCAGGCATTAGGAATAACTCACGCAAATAAGATCACTGAAAAAACGTTAACAATTTACATGGACACAGATTCATGTTACGTTACATTTGATCCAGTTTTGAAATCTTGTGATTATCATGGAAGTCAAGTAGAATTCATTCTTAAGATAAAAGAATTGAGACTAAATTCATATCTTAAGAAAAAATTCGAAGAATACGCAGCGAAATTTAATACAAAGAACTTACAAGATTTGGAATTGGAAAAGATTTCGTATTCGGCTATTATGATTGCAAAAAAGAAATACATTCTCGATTTAGCGTGGAAAGAACCAGGAGTATTTATAGATCCTCAAGAAAAGATCAAATTTGTAGGTGTTGAAATTGTTCAAGGCTCAACTCCAAAATTCGCAAGAAAAGTTCTTAAAGAAATGATGAAAATGGCTTGCCAACAAGGCAAGAAACTTCAATATTCAGATGTTGTTAAAAGACTTAAAGAATACAAAAAAGAATATGTTCTTCAAAGCCCTGAAGATATTGCAAAAACACAAGCACTCGGTGATTATGAAAAATATTGTTTGGAAGATAAAAAGCAAATAAGATTAGCAGATAAATGCCCACAAAACGTAAGAGCATCTGCAGTTTATAATCACAAAATTTTGAATAGTAAGTGGAAAACAAAATATAACACAATCAAAACTGGTGATAAAGTTAAATACTATTACACTAAGGATGAAAGTGAAGTGTTTGGTTTTCTCCCAGGAAACTATCCTTATGAATTTGCGCCTACAGTTGACTATGATCTTCAATTCGAAAAAACCATCATAGAACCATTTAATAGAGTTCTTGATGCAATAGGCTTTAACCCAGTTCCCGGAAATTTGATATACGCAAAAAGTTTATTCTAAAATAGATAAAAACAATTTATTAACTTAATCTTAAATTAAAATGGAAGAGAAAACTAAGGGCGCCAATGATGCCGTGCCACAAGTTGGAAAAGATCTTCGAATGACCGAGCAAGAACGCAAGGATCATGGAAGAGAAGTTTTCGAAAGAGAACACAATTGTAAACTGATTAAATGGGCTGAATTAATGGACAACCCATGGGATGCTGACTTTGGAATGAAGTTAAAACAATTAGCACGTTACGGAAATGTCGATTCTGTAATGTTAATTTCAAAACCAAAAGATGGTGATAAAAATTGGGTAACAGTAAACTTTTATACTGATGAACATGTTTATTCAATACATGTTCATTGGGCTGATACTAAAGAAAATTCTTATTTGGGCTCTACCGTTAGCACGCGTAAAAATCGTCCCGGAGAATGCTGGAATCGAGGAAATGATCTCCCAGATGGTAAATATAACGATGAAACTTGGGACGATATTCTTAAAGGAATTATTCGATATGAAATGAAAACCTTACAGATTTAAAATTTAATTACTTATGAAAAAAGTCCGATAAAATTTTTATTTGTCGGATTTTTTTATTATATTTGTATAGACAAATTATGTTATATGGAAAAATACTGTAAAAATTGCATTCATTACGAAGAAGACCTCGAATATAACCCAGGTTCATTAGTAATGGGAATAGCAATATTTCAGGCTCCTATTCCATTTGGACCTTCTTACAAACATGTAATGAAATGCCACAATATGGCATCAGTTTACTACTTAGATAAAGTAGATGATTATGATCATTGTAAAGATTTTGAAGAAAAATAATGGAAAAAAGACTATTAGTTATTCAGGAGCACAACGCTAAGAAAGCTGGCCTTCATTGGGATGTTAGATTTGAAAGTGGAGGCGATATTCGTGAATATATTGAAAAAAGGGACTTATCCACGCCCGAACCCTTGACTTCTCCCAAAGACAAGGTTTTAAAGTCTTTTGTTATCCCTAAACATGAATTTCCTCAAAAGGGAGTGTTTCGAATGGTCATTCCTGTAGAAGATCACCCTTGGGATTATAAAGATTTTAGCGGAGAAATTCCTTCAGGTTACGGAGCAGGAACTGTAAATCTTTTATTTTCTGATTATGTTAAAGTTTCTGAATTTTCTGAAAACAAAATAACATTTGAATTTGATAACAAATGGTATACGATATTTAAAACAAACAAAAATTATTTAATAAGACAATTATGAACGTACAAAAAGATATACTTGATAAATTAGATTCTGAACTTATTGCTGAAATGCAAAAGATTTGGTTTACAGCGGATTTACATTTTGGACACCCTAAAATTGTCGATATATGTAATCGACCAACTACTCGTGAAGAACATGATGAATGGCTTTTAAGAGAAGTGTTCAACAAATACGTTCAAAAGAAAGATGAAGTATACATTCTTGGAGACGTTTCATTAGCAAAACGTTCTGAAGCTCAAAAATGGGTTGCAAGAATGAATGGAAATAAACACTTAATTGTCGGAAATCACGACAAAAGCGTTGATCATCTTGGAAATTGGGCTGAAATAAAGCAAATAAAAGACTTTACATTCTCAAGAGGAAATTTGAATATACACATTGTATTGTGTCACTATCCTATCGCATCTTGGAATCGAAAAATTCATGGTTCATGGCACTTATATGGACACGTACATGGAAGATTTCAGAATACTGGAATGTCTTGGGATGTTGGTATAGATAACCGAGAAACTGCATGCGGAGTATTCGGATGGTGCCGACCAATAAATCTTCATGAAGTATGCCTAATAATGTCAGAACGAGAATTATTAGGAGCGCATAAAGATGGCACTGAAACTTCAGTAGAAATAGATTAAGGGAGAGTAATATCTCTCTTTTTTATTTGAATAAATAAAATAAAATAAAATTAATATGGCAAACTGGACAATTAAAATTGATGTATCTGACCTTTGGGAAAAATACCAAGATGATGAAGATTTCGACGCATTCAAAGAAGCATTGCTTCCTCGACTTAGAGAAAAACTTTCAGAAATTGAAGACGAATTAGGTTCTGGAGTTGCAATGGAATTTGATGACTTAGTTGACCAGATCGAATACAATGCTGATGATGTAGAAGAATTCGATTATATCTGGCAAGATCTTTATGATTGGGCAGACGCAAACATGGTTTGGCTTGGAACATTTTAACTATGACCGAATCCGCTGGCTTAGTCATTCTCTATGACAACAAAATCCTATTGGCCCATCCTACAGGACAAAAGTGGTATGGGTCATATTCTATTCCAAAGGGACATATCGAAGAAGGAGAAGATCGTTTGGAAGCGGCTATTCGCGAGACTCAAGAAGAGTTAGGATTAAAATTTGAGCCTAATCAAATTGAGCCTAATAGCGAAGGATATATAAATTATAGAGATGAAAATGGCGAACTTTATAAGAGAGTGTATTTTTACATTGTTGAATTAAAGAAGCCAATTGGCATAGATAAAACAAAATTACAAAAGGATGAAGTAGACTGGGCCGGATTTTTATCTAAAGAAGAAGCTGAAAAAAGAATCTTTTGGAGATTTAAGCCCCTACTCACTTATATAAAATAATTCCTTATGAATGAAACTTGTAAGAGAATATTTGTACGAAAAATTTACCGATGAAGGTGATCCTCTTTATGATATGGGTATAGGATTACTTCCTGAATTCGAAAAGCAATTACAACAAAAATATCGATTTCACAGAGGTTCTTGGGCTGAACCAAAGGATCGCATGAGAATTCGAGATATCATTAGAAAAGCTGATGGCGATCCTGAAAAGGAAAATAAATTAGCTCAAACGATGTGTAAATTGATACAAGAACGTTTAAAAGCTTATCGTAGATTTTTAGCTGCAAAAGAAGAAAGAGGCATGGAATGGGAAGTAACGAAAATCTTCTTAAGAAGAGCCGCTGAACTTGCTGGATTAGGAAAATAACAAGATAAAAATGAATACTGAAATATTTGAAGCTGCTGGTCCATTAGGTGGATTACCAAAACACTGGATTAAATATTTAGCCAATCGTTGGGGTAAAAACTCCGGATACTCTGGAGATATGGCAGGAGAACATAGCACTGTAACTCCAATTAAACAATTCGATCCCGGAAAAATTCGAAAAGCATTGAAAGATAGTAATAATCTTGCAGTAATTGGCAAGGTTGACGGTGAGCCTTTATTTATGATTACTCCACACCATACACAAACAACTAAGTTCAGTATTTTTGAAGTTAAACCAGGAGAAGGCTATCATGATTCAAAGGGCGTAACAACTTATAGAGGAGGAAGAAGCCGAAGAAGTCGAACATCCGATTCATACAACATAAATGAAGTAGTTGATATACTTGATCAATTGTTTCAGGCAGAAGGAAAGGATTTTAAAGGAATGACTATTGAAGCTATTTCAAAAGATCCAACACGTAAGGCAAAAGCAGAACAAAGACAAGTTTATAAAAATCTTCCTTCTGATCCTTTATATTCGGAAGAACCTGAATATCAATGGAGAGAAAGAAATCCTTCAAAAGCACAAATAGAAAGAGGAAAAAAATACGGTGCCCTAAAGCGTCCAAAATTAGATGCTAAAGTTGAAGCAGAAAAACAAAAAATCAAAGATCAAATAAACGACGTTATCGACGGAGTTTTAGACGGAATAATTAAAGATATTAAACGCGGATATGCAAGTAGCTTTGATAAAGCAACATTTGCTCGAAAAATGGCAGATGCTATAAATATAGCAGGAATTCAAAACGTCGCCAGAGCTTATAACGCATTAGGATCCGATTATGATAGAAAGCAACCAATTCAAATGGCTAAAGAATTAAAACAAACCGGTTTAATGTAACGCAATTAAAAGTTGTTAAATACTAAAACTTTTTGGCCTTAAGCTTATAAAATATATAAAAATAAATATAAGCTTATGGCCAAACGAGTATCTAAAGAAACGCCAACAAATGGTAAAAAGAGTTCATTTACAGAACTAAACGATATGCTCTCAAAATTCTCACCTGATGGAGCAATAATTGATGAAAGTGTTTATGCAAAAATTGATGAATGGATTCCTACTGGATCTTATATTCTCAATGCTGCTTTAAGTGGTTCATTATTTGGTGGAATGCCAAATAGAAGATCACTTATGTTCGCCGGAGAAGAAGGAACAGGAAAAACTTATCTTGCGTGTTCTATAGTTAGAAATGCCCAGGCAATGGGTTATTTTCCAATCTACTATGATTC
>Ga0302237_1000941_pt1 | contig 22532 bp, 22 predicted proteins | sample AAG_UR_Ala_MG_FD_193530 | JGI IMG/M metagenome (GOLD analysis project Ga0302237, IMG submission 193530) | Enriched activated sludge microbial communities from anaerobic digester in WTTP, New Holstein, Wisconsin, United States - AAG_UR_Ala | ecosystem: Engineered > Bioreactor > Anaerobic >... | reverse complement strand
CAAGGAGTATTTCAGCTAGATACGAACCATCCTGGCCTGTAACTCCAAGAATCAGTGCTTTCTTGATTTTTGCCATATTCCTCTTCCTTCGCTAAAATTTCTTATTTTAAAATCACCAGGCAATTTCCCTATTTTCCATCCGGAACTCTGCTTGTCCAATAAAACTTCACCTTTATCAGCCCTGCATAGGAAAACTATGCTCAAAGCATGATATCCCCCAAGTATCTCGCCAAAACTGGATTTCCTGAATACGCATTCATAATATCCTATCGGCATGATTCCCTTGATATCAAGCCCCGTCTCTTCCTTAACTTTTCTTCTGGCTGCCTCTTCGGCTGTTTCTCCCTTGTGGAGCCTTCCTCCTGGAACCCACCATTTATCCTTTTTAGGTTCATTTTTCCTTTTAACAAGTAGATATCCTCCATCGATCTTAATGGCAATATCAACGCATAATATCGGAAGATGTTTCAAGATATCCCGGTATTTATGCTCAGGGATTATCATTTTTCCCTACTATCCTGAATTCCGGGAGAGGTACTATGAATTTTCCGCCTTTTTCAAGCCATCCCTTCTCCTTTGAATGGAAACTCTTGAAGAAAGCCCAGGGAAGCACAAGGAAATAATCCGCTTTTTTCCTGGCTTCCTCCTCGGAAACAATGGGTATCAGCGAACCAACCGTGTATTTACCCCACTTTTCAGAACTCTTTTCTGCAGCACCAGATATTAAAGTACTGTCAAGGCCATAATATTGCAGTATGGTATTGCCCTTCGTCGAAGCCCCATATACATATACTTTCTTTCCTGAAGAGACAACTTCCTTGATGAACTTAACGCATTTATCCCTGTTACTTATGATCCTTTTCTCGAAATCCTTATAGTCTTTCAGTGTAAACTTCTCTGGAAAACCAACGCTTCCCTTCCTGAAATGTTTGGCAAATATCCTATAACTGCCACCATTAATGCTGTTCTCCTCAACCTTGAAGATTTCTAGTCCGTTGGTCTCAAAAAGGTACTTCAAGGATTCATAGGAATAATATTCCAGATGCTCATGGCAGATGTTACCAAGGTCATTTTTCTCAAGCATCGGCCTTAAGCACATCAACTGTGCTATGAAGATTCCATCCTTTTCAAGAGCTTTGACCGAATCGCTTATGAACTGGTTAGGATCCTCCATGTCATAGAACATTCCGACTGCCGTAATCACCTTTGCTTTTTTTTCTCCAAAAAGCTTCTTCCAGTTGTCATAGTTCCAAAAATCATGTATGACATGTTGAGTAACTTTCTTAAGCTCTTTAGCAAGATTGTCGGCGGGTTCGCATCCGACACGGATAAGATTCTTTGGATAAAAATCTAGCATGGTGCCATCGTTTGCACCGATATCCAAAACAATGTCATTTGCTTCCAAATTGGCCATGGAAGATGCAACTTCCGTTATTTCCTTGAGATCGTTGATGATGACTGTGTTCAGCCCGGATCTGTACCAGTAGTGCCTGGAATACATAAGTTCCTGTGGCGCTGTATCCCTGAGCTGGAGAAGGGTGCATCTTTCACAAAGCACAAGCTCGAGAGGGGCCTTGACAACCTTTTCTCGTGGATTGTTGACAAAAGTTGAAACACAAAGATCCCCCAGTGAAAGTATGCTTTTCAGCTTCCCGCATTTGCATACCCGGCATTTCTTTATTGTCGTATAAGATTTTGTCATCAATTCGTTCCTTTTAGTTTCAGGATCTTTATTAGGGATTTTGCTGTCCTTTCAATTTGCTCATCATTGATCGCGAGACCGCTGGGGATATAGAAGCCCCTTCTGGCTATATTTTCAGAAACTGGATAACTTTCGTTTTTGAAAAGTCCGGCTTCACGCAGAACGGGTTGCTCATGCATCGGCCAGAAGAATGGTCTTGTCCCAATTCCTTCTCCTGCTAACTGTTCCATTGCCTTCTTTGCATCAAATGGAATGTTCTCCTTTAAGACTATTCCAAACACCCAGTAGATGTTTTCCGCATATTCTGCAGCCTTAAGAGGAATTTGAATGCCTTTGACATCCTTTAGGAGTTCATTGTATTTTCTGCCAATCTCACGTTTCTTTTTAATATGAAATTCCAATTTCTCAAGTTGAGCCATCCCTAATGCGGCCTGCATATTGGTCATCCTTAGGTTCCAACCAAGCTCCTTATGGACAAAACGCTGTCCAGGTATAAAGCAAAGATCTCGAAGACTCCGGGCCTTTTCCGCTATTTCCTGAGAGTCTGTCAAGATCATTCCTCCCTCTCCGGTAGTAATATGTTTGTTCGGATAAAAACTGAACACGCTCACGTCTCCCATTGAACCGCATTGCCTGTCCTTATATGTCTGACCAATCGCTTCTGCCGCATCTTCAATAACCTTTAGCTTATGATTTCGGGCTAATTTTAAGAGCGGTTCCATATCAACAGGAAGACCATATATGTGAACAGCCATTATCGCCTTGGTTTTCCTTGTTATCTTCTGTTCTATCTTTGAAACATCCATGTTCCAGGTGTCGGGACAGCTGTCAACCAATACGGGGATGGCACCGTTCCTGACAACTGCGGCTGCACAGGATATTATCGTAAACGATGGCAGTATGACCTCGTCACCATCGCCTATGCCCAAGGCCCTGACAGCAGCCTCGAGCGCGGCAGTTCCGTTTGTAACTGCAATGCCATGTTTTCTTCCTGTCTTTGTAGCAAACGATTCCTCGAATTTTCTGACAAACGGCCCCTCCGAGGAGATCCATCCGGTATCGATGCATTCCTGCAGATATTTCTTTTCGTTGCCATCTAGCAACGGCTGGTTTACTGGAATGAAATCATACATAATTTATTGTTAATTTGTTAAATTGTTTATATGTTAATTCATATATCTTGCATTATTTGAAATTAAATGATTTACTTTGCTGATATTTCCTTAAAGCATTTATTTTATTAGATATCTTTTCAACTTCACCTCGTAATGATGTTAATTCAATTTTATGGATGTATCCTAACTCGGATGCAATTATCAATTGACAAAGACATTCCGTCAATGATGCGTATGCTATTTGAGAAAAATGAGATTGCTCTTTCGTTGATTTCCGTGCAGTACCTTCTGCCAAGTTGGAACATATAGAGACTGCAGCCCTGCGGATTTGAGAAGATAAACCAAATTCTTCATTTCTGGGAAAGGATTTCGTAATTTCATAAATATTTACTGTAAATTGCTTTGCATCATTCCATAAATCTAAGTTCTCAAATGAAAACCTATACCCCATTTAGCACCTCTTTTATATTTTAACGACTCATCAATTCAACAATTAAACAATACTAGAACTTCTCCTTGTCTTTTCCTTCGCAATATGGTCCTTGTTTTATCTCGATCATTTCCGTATCTTCAAGCATTTCAAATCCATGTCCTCCTGATGCGAGGAGAATGACATCCCCTGAGCTTATTATCTTATTCCCGACGCATTTTCTGCTATCGTCATAAAAGTTGACCTTGACCTTCCCTTTTCTTATTATAAGTACTTCCTGCGTGCCATGTATCTCCCTTTTGAACATGTTATGAGCATGCGCAGTTATATTATGTCCCTGCTCATGCTTCATGAACGCCATCTGCATGGAAAAATCCTGAGGTGTAATGAATTTTATGCCATTCTCTGAATGATCAGCATAAATTATTACGGCGAGAATCTTGCCGTTATTTGTTACTTCTTCAATCATGTCTGATAAGACGGGCTAACTTTCTCTTTAATCTGTTAAAAAAAGATGGACGTGGAATATTTCGAAGGAAACTCCTGAATTTCTCCCGAGCTTCCATATCCTGCACAATGGGGATGTTTCGTAACTCCGGCATCTTGCAGTCCAATCCAACATCAAAGTATTCAGTAGAATCATTATGTGTCCCGGTAGAGTCCAATCCTATGTTTTTGACCAGTGACTTCCCTGGATAAAGAGTCAATTTATCATTTAAAAATGCTGATGCATGCCATCGTATGGCCCAGGAATTATTTTTGCCTCTTATTTGGTCCTTGAGCATTCTGGTATAAGGATAAGCCCCATCATAATCAAACACGCGCCCAAGATCCTTCTTATCAAGTTCCTGCAAAAGCCTAATTCCATCCGATTCAAAAAGGGACCATCCTCTTTTCCATGTCGCCCAACCCCAGCAGTCAGCACCTCTGATAAAGAATGTACCTGGAAGTTCGTCAATTGGAAAAACATATCCATGTACGCATATCACCCTGTCGTCAGTCTCGTATTTGTCCAAAGCATCATTCATGTATCTAAGAAAGCATGGCGACGTAACCATGTCATCCTCAAGGACAATTATCCTTCCGTATTGGTTCACCACTTCCGTTACACCGGAGATTATCGAATTCGCCAGTCCGAGATTCTTCTCCCTCTCAACTATCCTGACAGACTTGAATCCATTTATTGTCTTTATGTATTCTCTTACTTCTTTAATTCGATCGTCAGTCGTCGGTCGTCGGTCGTCTGCATTTATAATTATTCCTTCTGGGTTCTGACTTCTGACTCCTGTTTTCTCTCCGTCGCTGAAAACAATCAGATCACTTTCATCTGCCAGCTCATTTTTCTGCAGTGACTCAACAGTCTGCCTGGTATGCCAAGGCCGATTGTAGACAAACAATGTTATAGGTGATAGAACCATTTAAGTCAAATCAACATATCGTCCCGTTATTCTCTTCAGGACATTCTTTACGCCCAAATATAAACCGTAGACTCCATATATGGGGCCATATCTGAACACCAATGGAAATACTGATATTGCAGGTCTTATTTTTCTCCTGCTCAACATCGAAATAATGCTAAAAACAAGAAATGCTATGTGCCGGCTCTTATGAAGTTTGCTCAAATATACAGGATAATCCTTCCTTTTTCCGTTTTTTAGAATATCATTCAGCCATGTGAAAATCTTTTGAAGATAGACATCGCTTTCATATTCTTTCAGGGCACGTTCATAAGCCTTGCTGGCCATCTCATCACGTTCACTGTCATTTTCCAGGTAATATCTGACTTTTTCAAGCAGTTCCTCCTTTGAATAAAATATTCCAATCTCCTTTTGAGGTTCAAACATCTTGACAAGAGGAGGAGAATATTCGGAGAGGACAAATGATTTTGTCAAAGCTACCTCTATAGCTTTTCCCTTATGCTGCTGTATTCTTTGGATCATAGGATCAATCCTTCTGAGCCAATTCATCTGGACCATTCCCGTTAAATTCAGATTTATCTTAGAACGCTGGAATGTCCTTACCATGTTCTCCAGGCTCAAGAAGCCTCCTTTGGCGTCAGGACCATAAATTTCAACATCTATGCCATTTTTGATAAGATAATCAAGATATCCCTGCCGGGTACTTTTTGAAACTGAACCGACAAATGACACGTCGATGTCTTTCTTTACCGACGGATCAGGAAAATATGTTTCCTTGCTGTATGAGCACAAATACAATATGGCTGGGATATCAAGCTGCTCATAATACGATACGCTGTAGCGGCAGGTGGTGACTACGGCATCTGCAACTTGAGCAATATATTTGCTATGTATGTGAAAATATGTTTCCTCGTCAAAAAGCCAGAATACAAGATATGCCTTCTCCTTTATGCTCCTCAGAAAACCGGGTGTCAATTCAAAATTGTTGTGGAACATGAAAATAATGACCATGTCGATGTTATTTTCATGAATGGTTTTTCTAATATTATTTTCCAAACCATTTTCTCCGTTCTCCGAAAAATACCTGGCATAATTAAGCACTATTGTATTGTCGAAATATCCGCGGAATTTCTCGAAATGGAACTCGTAGTATGGTTGTTCCACGTGCTTGAGTATGAGGCAGTTCATCCGGATATGCTCTTTTTGCTGATGTATTTCAAATCCAAGTTGGGTGTTTCAGTCTCCAAGGAGCTTTCTTTTCAGTCTGATTCTTGTTATTTCAACCATATAGTCATGGGCCTCCTGTCCAAATTTACCTCTTATCAGCTCAAGATACTTCGAATTTGTAAAATATTTCATGAAGGCTTCATCCCTGAATTTTAGGACTTCTTTGGCAGACAGATGCTTTGTAGGAAGCGGAAGCGTATCATAGCTGTGCTGGGAATATCCCTGCCAGTTCCCAGGCAGTTCCCATCCTTCCTTTATCGCCTTTTCATACAACCGGGTTCCGGGATATGCCATGGTGCAGTAGAGGTTGGCCATTTCTGCATTTATCTCAATTGCCTGATCCAGTGTCTCCTGCATGCTTTCAATGGTGTCGTCAGGAAGGCCGAACATGTAATTTGCCACGATGTTTATGTCGAAGGATCTGACTTTCTTCACCAAGCCCTCAACGTTGTCCACATTGATTTTCTTGTTAACTCCCTTTCTTACGTCTTTGTTTGCGGATTCGATGCCGAGTACTAACCAGTTGATCCCGGCTTTCTTCATTTTCTCAAGATTCTCCAGTTTGATGCTGTCAACTCTTGCCCATGCCCATATATTCAGGTCATATCCCCTTTCTATGATCATATCAACAATTTTCATGTAATGGGATTCCTTGAACACAAACAGCTCATCAGAAATCTTTATGTTTCTTACACCATACTTGTTTACAAGGAGTCCTATCTCATCGATAACTCTTTCCGGACTCCTGTATCTGATACCAGGCTTTCCGAATAACGTGTTTATGCAGCAGAACGAACAATTGAAGGCACATCCCAGGCTTGTATACAGCGAGACATACGGGCTCCTTTTGGTTATGCTGTCAAAGCTATGCCAGAAATGGGAACGGTATTTCGGCATAGGAAGAAGATCCCAGGCGGCTGTCGGAAGCATTTCATCCAGATTGTCCGCAAGGGGAGCCCTCGGATTGTTCTTTATGGCGCCGTTTTCCCTATACCAGAGTCCTTCAACTTTGGAGAAAACATCCGATTTGGCTTTCAGAGTCTCCAGCAGTTTTCTTATTGTAATAGGCCCTTCACCTTCTATGACAAAATCAATTTCCTCCTCCTTCATCGTTCTCTCCGGAAGAGCGGTGGGATGAATGCCGCTCAAAGCTATCCTGCAGGAAGAACTTCCCCTTATGGCCCTGCATATCCTTCCAGAAACATCCATGTTCAAAGTAGAGGACGCAGGAGTTGAACCATGGGCTATTATTATAGATATCATTGCTTTCAGATCGCAAACCCTGGATGCCGTCTCCTCAGGAGTGATGTTATCAGCGTCTGAATCTATGACAGCAATCCTGTACCCATTGTTTCTCAGGAAGGCAGCTGTAACTGCAACCCAGTACGGAGGTTCTATTGCTGCATACTCCTTGCCCAAGTTTTGAAATACCTGTTTTCTGTCACCTGGGTTGATTAATACTGCATCAAACTCATATCCCATGTTATTTTCTCCTTATTTTCTTGTTTTTACCAGCTCCCCCATCCAATCCAGCAAGATATGCATGAAATAAAGCAATATGAGAGGAGACAAAAATCTTTTCTTTAAGTACAAGCCTGTCAAAATCGTCGAAAGATACAAGTTCTACACCTTCAACCTCATTGTCATGTTCAATCCTGTCATTAAACTCCCTCATGGAAAGGTCTATTTGGAAGGAGCTGATGAACTGGGGCATTCTGCTGGGCATGGGATTTAGCTTCGGAAGTGGTTTCAATCTCGCGCTGTCTTCAACTGAAATCCCTGTTTCTTCACGCAGTTCCCTGAGAGCGCATTCCTCAAGGCTTTCCCCGTCGAATGCGTTGCCGGCAGGTAACTCAAGATTGACATCTTTTATAACTGGACGCTTGGCACGGATCATCAATACTTGTTCTCTTTCGACTATTGGAAGTACAATCACCTGGGGTTCGGGAAATTCTATGCTGTAGTAGTCATTCCGGAGGTGAATTGAAAGGTATTGATTTCTATACAGTTCCATATGTAATTATATGATATTCTCCATCACTCGATGCCATGCCTGGTATTCTTTAAAAAATTTAACTATGAGTTCTTTCTCTTCCCTGTGCTTTCTCAGGATCTTCTCCTTGTTCGGCATATGAGCATGCCTTGAGTCCATATTCCCAGGGGTATCATCCAAAAATCCCGCCTTAATTTTCTGCAGGCTCTTCCCTATCAGTTCGCCCATACATCCCATGTATGACTTTTCCATGAGTTTTATTCCCCTCAGCAGCGACACAAATGCATCTGTCGCCCTATTATGCAGCTCCTCAAGCAGATAATCCTCTCGCAGATCATGCGTGTTCCTATACTGAACTACCAGAGGTTGTCCAAATGCAACGACATCCCCCATCCTTTCACTTATCTTCTCAACCACGTAAGACGTCCAGATATCGGCATTTCTCAGTACTGCTGGCGGTTTGAAGTATATTGGAACCACTTCCCTGGAAATTGCAGTGTTCTGATCGTTGAACGGACACCATGTGCCCGGATGAAGAGCAAAAGACGGATCATGCTTCGAATCGATTGCAACTACCTCTATTGGGTGGAACAGACGGCTTACCGCATCCACATCAGGATCTCCAAGTACCAGTCCGCCATTTACGGCAATCTTCACTTTGTCATTCTTAATAGTGCTTTTGTTTTTGATGAATCTCTTAGACCAAGGAAAACCTCGTGGATAAAATGGAACTTTCTCCTTTTCAATCATCGTCTCACAGATGTTATACCATCCCGTATCAGATCTTATGACAGGAATCTCTATCATCTTTCCTACTATCCCATGGAATCCTATGAAATCATGCCTTGTTGCATAGTTGTCATCATCGACCATTATCACCCTTTCGGCCCCATCAAGATATGAGAGCACAGTCCCTATCATTTTTCTGGCGTTATTGTTCAATGGAATGATGTCGAGAAGCTCCTTATGTTCCCTTAGTGCTTTTACCTGATCCTCTATGTCAAGGCACAATATTTTGACTCCGTATTTCCGACCCACTTTTTCACAGTAGGATTTTGCCCCTCTGGGGCTTTTGACATCATTTATCACATATATTGTAAAATCCTTCCTGGCGTGGTCAGCGGCATTTTTACATATAGTGTCAAGGAATTCCGGAATATTTATGGTTGATGTTACAATTCCTGTTTTGTTCATTATGGTTCTCCTTTTGGAAAGTTAAATGAAATTCACCTGATAATCCTTAGTGAATTTGCCATCAAGTATGATATTTTCGAAGACTGAGCACATTTTCCATTTGGAACATCCAAGGCATTTCTGTGGATTTATCTTCTTTATAAGATCCTTATGCTTCTTTGATCCCCATATCGATGGCAATTCCTTCCACCCATTCCTTGTATAATCGTCCGTCAAAACATATACATTCCTCGCATCACAGCACAGATGGAACTTATGATCAGCCCCAAATACTCCCTCAAGAGGCGTTACCAGGCATTTCTCGAACTTATACAGCTTCGGAAAGTCAGAAGGAAAGGCGTCGTGCAGTATGTAATCACAACCAAGGCTCCTCGCCAGATCTGGAAGCTTTTCCGCATCGTCATAGTTATCATGCTTCTTAAGCACCTTGAAATCTTTTCCGTTTAACCTGCGGATATCCGGATAAAATTTTTCCTTGTCCGGATGTATTGAACTCGACCATCTACAGTATTTAATTGATATGTCAAGATCAGGATATTTTGTCCGAATCTTCCTTATATTGTCAATTATCCCATGAAAATTCCTTTCCGGGGACTTCTTAAGCAGCGACCAGGTTTTTGCCGTTGTTGCATCAAGACTGATACCCAGCCATGTCAGCTTATTGATATTCCTTATTCTGTCGATGAGAACTCCATTGGTCGTCATGCCCATGTCAATGCCATTGTCATACCCGCTGTGCAGCAGGACATCGATATGTGGATTCAGCACAGGTTCCGAAAGCCCTGCTATCTTCCATGCCTTGATCCCCCATGATCTGCTGAATGGACCTAGCTTCTTCATGGTTTCTACCGGCATGACAGCTCTCTTGACACACCTGCGTGATACTGCCTGACTGCACCACACGCAGTCCAAGTTGCATGGACCTTCATATACATCAATATCTACCATCAGCGGGGGTAGGAATTTCCCTTCAATTATTCCCTTCACCCTTTCATAGTGCCTAAGCAGCTTGACTTTTGGATCCAGATCCGTCTGCATGTCAGAAAGCCTCTTCTTTAACTATCTGCTCATCTCTGTAATAATCCTCATACAGCTTCCAGAAACTTTTTTCCTTTTCCCTATCATTGAATATCAGAAGCTTGGATAATGTATGTTTTCTTGCCTTTGAAAACCCGTAACAGGCTGCCGTAGAAAAAAAATAAATATCCTCATATCTGAGCATTACCAACTCAGCAGGTATATGCCTTGGCAGGATTTTAATCTCATTCTCGAAAGATGATCCTGAAAACGAGTTGCCATCATAAGAGATATGTGGCTTAAGATTGATTTCCTTGTTGACAGAATCTTTAAAATATTTGATCAGCTTCTGCCGTGTTGCCGCCACATCGACTCCAGGAATATCCTGTATAGGGCCATCGACTATGAGAACAGCATTTTCTGCTTTTTGAGTTGAGATTTCAAATTTCAATGCAATTTGATCCCATTGCATCAATTTAATCTTTTCTCCAGAAGGATATTTCTCAAGCCCGAAATGTTTCCATTGCCTGCATTCATATCTTGCTATTTTTTGTCCGCAGCAAAGACCAAGAATTTTATTATATGTTTTTTGGAGAATTGATTTTTCTTCAATCTTTTTCTCCAAGAACTTACCTCCAGATCCGTCTATAAAATGGAAGCATGCACCATAACTCTGAAGATTTTTAAAAACTGCAAAGAAATGTATGTTGTTCCCCTTGCTGAAGAAATAGGCATCTGTAGGCCGAATCCTTGACAATGCCGAGGAAAACCTGTTCCTCCAATATAGGAGCAATAATGGAAGCATGAAAAACCTGTAACATGGTATTCTCGGAATGACAAACCTATCTTGTTCTGGCAATATTTCATCAATGAATTTATCCAGATGTGGGTTGCCGCTTGTAACAATAATATTCTTTTCCTTCGGATCTATGATCGACAGGAAATACTGGATACCGTGGAAATTCTCGACAAAGTAGACTTTGTTCATAAGTTCTTAGCTAATCTCGCTCCGCGTGGAAATCCCTGCCATTCCGGCGAACGCCTTGCATTTTTGGAGTAGTTCATCATATCTGCCTTCGGCAATCAGTTTCCCTTTCTCAAGAAAGAAAATTTTGTCGCAGTGCTGAACCGTAGTGAGTCTGTGGGCAATTATAATAATTGTCTTTTTCCCTCCAAGATTCTTAATGGCTTCCATGAACGCCCTCTCGGTCTCATTATCCAAGGATGAAGTTGCCTCATCCATAACGATTACCTCTGGATCATTATACAAGGCTCTTGCGATTCCAATCCTCTGCCTTTCACCTCCAGAGATACGGACTCCCCTTTCCCCAATTTCCGTATCAATACCCTTCTGCAGTCCTGAAATGAAATTTTCAAGCTGTGCAAGCCTTATAGCGTTTTGTATCTTTTTTTCGTCAATTTCCGCGTCACAAACACCGAATGCAATATTGCGGCGTATGGTGTCGTCAGTGAGATATATGTTCTGCGGGATATATCCTATCTGCCTTTGCCAGGATATCATTCCAGAAGCAATGTCAAGTCCATCCACCTCTACTTTTCCAGATACGGGGGACAGGAGACCGGTTATTATGTCCACCACAGTCGTCTTTCCCGCTCCAGTCGGGCCGACAAACGCCACTGAGTTTTTAATTTTAATTTTAAGGTTTACATCTGATATTTTAAAATCTAAGTTATCCTCATAATTGAAACATATACTTTTTAATTCAATATTATCTTTAAATCTTATTTCGGAACCTTCTTCTATTTCTTTAGTGCCAAAAGCACTAAGTTTCCCGGCCGTCCGCAAGTCCTCAAGCAAGACATCTAATGCTGGAGTATATATCCTCATGGTGCTCATTGAAGCACTGATCCTTCCAAAAGAAGGCATGATTCTTATTGCTGCGACAGCAAAAAGCGACATCTTAATGAGAAAAATCTGCGGATCGTTGCCATAGTTCAGGAAATAAAGCATAATCCCAACTATCAGGACAACCGTTATCGTTTCTATATATAGCCTTGGCGTCTGAAGAACTACCCTCTCCTTATGATCCACATTTAATGTTTGGCTTAAGTGTTTAACGTATTCACCAATGAAATATTTCTCCTTATGAAGAATCTTGGTTTCCTTTATTCCGCCTAGACCCTGGTTTATTTGCTGTATTGTCTTAGTCCTATGGTAGTTCCTTGTTTCTCCCCATTTCTTGAGCTTAATTCTTGTCAGGACATAGAATATTCCGACCATCACAATGAATGAAATCGCAATAAATGCAGTTGATGCGATATCAATCCATGCCAGGGCAATAATGATTGTAACAGTTACAGCAACCTCAGTAAAAATCGTAAGCGATGGGAACATAAGTCCGTTTATGACGGCTCCGATACATTCCATGTGCTGCTGTAAGGAGGCTGTGTTCTTCCGTAGATGGAAAGAGTATGGACTGTTCAGGAAAGAACTGTAAAGCTCGTCTGCAATACATAAATATTTTTTATTAAGAAATCTGCTTTGAATCCATGTCACAGAAAAGAGGAAAAGGTTCTTGAGAAGCATGATACTCAGGAATATCAATGAAAGAACGACTATGAAATCAGCATTGCTCGCAGGATTTATAAGCTTTTTCATCCATAGCAACAGTGAGTTCTTCTCTATTATTTCAGGCTTCGTCAGGAGGGTAATTATTGGAATTAGCGCCCCTATGCCGAGAACTTCAAGAAAACTCCCTAAGATATTCAGCGCCAGTATGGCACAAAGATATGCCTTTTCCCTCTGATTATACAATACGCTTAATTTTCTTGCAACTTCAATCACTCGGTAAATTCCTCTATAAATCTTGATATCCTGGTAAATTCCTCGAAATCTTTATTCTGTGGCTCCTCAAATGGATTCTTTGGCTGTGACATAAGCTTATCAATTTTAAAACCATAATCCATCCTGCCAAACAGTCCTTGCTTTAATCTCAATGAGATCCCTAGGAGTCCAATTTTCTTTAGGATATCTTTAATTCTTGACAATCCCTTAAGCCTATTGAGATCTAAACCTTCTTTCTGTAGATATCCCTGAATCGCCTTATCAATAACATCTTCTGCTTCTTGCGTACTTATCTCCTCAACTTTTTTTATCTCTGCAGAGAGATAGTCCTTGAATATCTTATATTTTTCATCAAAGGTACCATTCATTATGAAATTGTAGAGGTTATGTGGATTATTGCTAGGATGGGCATTCCGTGCCATATATAAATCATCTGTAATCTTAAATTTCCCTCGTATCACTGCCAGGGAGGCAACAATATATTCGCCCATTAGATAATCAGAGGTATTCTCCAAAGCTCCCTGCAGCAGTTCTCTCATCAGTTCTTTTCTATGTACTGCATAGAATGTGCTGGCCTTGAAGGATGACAAGAGGCCAATCAATCTTTTAGAAGCCGTATCTTCATCTATTGATGTCCCTTCCCAATCAGTTAACCGCCATTCATATTTTGGACTTTTCTCTGATTTCTTGAAAAAACATACTTGTCTGCCGATCGCCATTGAATAGTCTGGATTATCAATCAGGAATTTGGTGGCACTAAAGACTCCTTTTGGTATGATAAAATCGTCATCAGCGCAAAACGCCATATATTCAGTATCTACGTATTCAACTGCAAGTATGAGCTTTTCATAATATCCCAATTCTGGACAATGAATATACCTAATCCTGTTATCTTCTAAATTATATGGATATTTACTCTTAGAGGAATCAACTATGATTATCTTATTGAAATATTGTGTTAAATATAATGAAGATCTCTTTACATTAAATCTTCTTTCGTTGTATGTAGGTACAACTATTGTAACAGGTAAATTTTCCATTGTCAGATATGACGGACAAGATGTAATAGCTAGAAGAGCTTTCTCAATATTTCATCGGGATCTATGACAAATTCATCGGAATTAGGCCTCAATGATTCTACTGAATATTTTCTGGAAATGTAAATATGCTTTATCTGCCCTGCCTGCGCCAACGTATTATAAAGCAAGTCTTTTGCAGGTGAACTTGCGCTTCTGCCAACGTCAATTACAATCATCCTTTTGCTGGAATTGACATCAAGTATGATATTTGTCCAATCAGCTAGATTTAAGTTGTTTACACTGTATAGAGATGTCCGAATACCCTTTTCCAGCAGATTGTTATGAAGTGAAAATCCTTGCGGCAAAGAGAAATTGAAACATATGATCGCAGCATCGCCACCTGACCTATATTTGAAGAAACCAGAATTGTTCCCTGACTGAATATCGTTCCCTAGATCCAAGATTTCCTGCTTGAATAGCCGGCTGCTGATGGCTATGATCCTGAATCCTGGCTTAAAAAGATGTTTATTTATTATTTCCTCCGCATCCTGTTTGTTAGTGATTGTAAAACCATCGATTCTTCCTAACGAACAGAAATCAGCCAGCTGGTTGCAGCTCGCCATCATTCCTTCCCAACCGGAATCGATAATCACCGGCATCACAGTAAATGAAGCCTTTGGTTCCTCAGTTCGGATGAAATTATATGTGTTTACAAAATGATCCAATCCAAGTACTATGAAATCAAGCTGCTTTACAAAGAAAACTGATGATGTCCCCCCCAGCATAAGGCCGAGACCGAAACCCATCTGGGCATTCTCGACATTAGGAGTGTTAATGACCAAGTTCGTCTTCTTGACATTAAGATCTCTTGTAAATCCGGAAATACATGAGCCAGCATCTATATTTTGTCCGAATAGGACAATCCTGTCCTGCTTGGATATCTGCGATCTGAGCAGACTATTTATATATGTTATATAATTCATTATAGCAATATCTCCTTTAGTTCAGAGAATACTCTTTTTGCAAGGTTTTCAATATATTCTTCGCCAACTAGCTGAGAGATCACATATGCAGGATCCCTGACCGATTTCTCTATTATCGGTATTGACTTGTAATCAATTGTGGGAGCTGGTCCAGCATGGTAGTTTATATATTTCCCTTCAGGAAACTTTTCCGACTTCTGTCTCCAATCACCTAAGGTCGAGAGTTTTACCTCGATACAAACTGGATTTCTTTCCTTGATAACCCTTTCCCTATTTTCTTTCAACTGATCAATATAGTGAAATATGTCATTCCCTTTCAGAAGCGTATAACCAACTCCTAAGGAACCTGTGAATTTTTCTATATTTATCTCGCATCTTCTTTCTTCTGTTCTCGTTGCCAAGGACCAGTCGTTGTTCTCAATTATGATGATCGAAGGCAGTTTTAAGCTTTTCATCATTTCCAATGATTCATAAAATGCCCCTTCCTCCATCGCCCCGTCGCCCGATACGACATAAGTGACCGATTCACCGGGCTTGTTAATCGACATCGACAGAGAAAGGCCTGCGGCAACGCTCAAGTTGTTTCCGAGGATATTGGAAGTATATACAATTCCCTTTGCCGAATTTGACAGATTCATGGAACCATGTCTGCCTCCATCCAATCCTACATCCTTCAGAAGATACTCATCAAGTATCCCCCTGGGTGAATCTGCAAAAGCGAGGTTGTAATGGACATTCCTATGACTGCATACAAGCTTGTCGTCAGCCTTGAAGGCCTCATGCAACGCTACAGCTATGGCCTCATGGCCTAAAGCAAGATGAATAGGGATTTTAAATTCATTCTTCTTATATTTCTCGTTGATGATTATCTGAGATATTCGAATCCTCAGCATTTCGACAATAACTTTTTCTCTTGTATCCATCTTGAATTTTACCTCATTTGATCTGACAAAGGATGAGTTTCCAAACCAACCCCTTCAAATGAAATTTATTAGAGTTTTCAAGCCCGTTTCCAAATTTATTTCTGGCTTCCATTTGAGAAGCCTTTTCGCCTTTTCATTTGAAACTTGCCTTATACTCGGATTGCCTGGATTAGTCTCAATTATCCTTGGATTCCTTTTGAGTATCTTTTTCCCTGCCACAATTATCTCGTTAAGTGAAATAGGCTTGTCTCCCTGAACGTTGATTATGCTCAGACCTGAAAGCCCTATTGATGAAATGATTCCCGATGCAATATCTGAAACATGTATGAAACATCTCGCCGTTTTTAAGGATCCTATGCTGATCTCTTCCTTGTTCTTTACAGAACTGAACACCGATTCGACAGCTGACCAGTTGCTACTTCTTGGACCATATATTATACCGAACCTGAGAATTGTTGCGTGACAGAATCCATGTTGGCACGTCTGCCGGATATTTGCTTCGCTGACAAGCTTTGAGAGCGCATATTCGGAAGTGATGGAGGAAATATCTATTGGCGTTTCTTCGTTCTTGATCTCATTCTCCGCAAAAGCCCCATATACCCACTCCGTTGAGGCGAATATGAACTGATTCACTTTCCTTTTCCTTGAAGCATCAATGAGATTCAGCGTCCCCTGCACATTGACACGGAAACATTCATAAGCGTTATCCTTGCAGTCCGAATCCCTTGAAATCGCCGCCAAATGCACCAAGGCATCGGCCTTTTCAGGTATCAGATCTGAAATATCTTTTGATGTTATGTCTCCTGTAAGATATTCTCCTTCCCTTGGTACCGCCAAATCTACTCCTGCATATTCAATTTGCCGTTCTTTGCACTTGCTTATCAGTTCCTTACCTACAAAACTGCATGCGCCTGTTATGAATATTGACATTTATATCACCTCATCCATTTATAAATCTGATAACCTCATGATCTTTGTATCAGATAACCTTTTATCAAAAGCAAGACTTAACATGATTTCATCCTCGCTCTCATATGTTGAAATCAATATGATATCTGGAATATCCTTTCCCAAGTTTGAAACTCTATATTTTCCCCTAAGTATCCTTGTCGGTTCTTCCGGACAGGAGGGGATTAATGCTTTGAACTTGATATCTTCCGGAGCAAGTATGTATTTGAATAGATCCACTGTGTGCTTACCCGCGCCATAGATGAATATGCTTTTTTTCAACCTATGCCATTTTGAACAGGCCACGGCAAGTTTCTTCTGCAATCTGACAATCTTAAGCTGGTTCTGCTCTATCCTAAGCCTTTTTACAAGGTTTGCTCCCTGATCCATGCCATATTTGCGGATCACAACTTCTACGGGAGAATCCGGATATTTTTCCAACTCCTTCAATGAACGAATCTGACCTATCAAGTCTTTCCTTGACGGTTCAGCAGACTTGGTTTCTGCCGAAAAGCGCGCCTTGCTTTCAGTAAAGGTGTACTTGTCCGGGAAACGCTGCGGAATCCTCTTCTCCATCTTTCCTGAAGCAATTACAAGTTCCCGAAGCATTTTCATGTATTCCGGATATGAGTCAATCAGTCCATCTGGAATCTTCCCGGCCTTTGCCATATGGATGCATTTGAACGCATATTCATACTGATTGAATACCAATGATATGAAAGCCAGCTTCATGCACGCTATCTGCCGTTTATCCCTTGGCCATCCCATCAGGCTTTCAACCTTACGGAGGAAAAGAACATCCCCTACTGTTTGAAAACCTTCTCCCCTGAATCCAATTGGCATGAGATACGGTGAATATTCAGCTGGCTTCCGGGTAAATTTCACAAACTCATAATCTTTTTTCAGGAGATATTCGGAAATCTTCCCGAAAAGCTTCTGTCCTATATAAAGCTGCCTGAATTCACTTTCGCACAATATTGCAAGCACATGACTCCCAAGTGTCTTTTCTGCTCCCTTCAAGATATCGTATTCGACTCCTTGGGCATCAAGAGAAAGTATATCAGGAGGAGGAGCTTTCTTCAGCCGCATAAGTTGATCAAGGGTAACAGTGCTGATACTGCGACGTTCTACAGTTTTAAGAGTTTCACCTGCTATATAGTCATAATTGTCCCTGCGGAAGTAGAAGTACCAATCAGCATAATCAGGATTGAGCTTAAGCAGTGAACTTGAATAAGGATCATAATTGATGTTGAATACTGCTTTTTTCCGATTTGATCCATCCAAGCAGTATGGCAGGACAATCAGCCTGGATGGAAGTTGCTTGTTTTCTTTTGCGATTTGCTCAACACAGTCGGAGTCGGCATCATATATTACATTTATAAAATCCTTTTCAAATCTAGGCATAACTGGAAAAGCCCTGTTGCCCGCACGTCCTCCTACATGATGAGAGCAGATAAGCATTTCTGGAATAGCGTATTCCTTATTCCTTTTCAAGATTTTCAATCCCCGCCTGCAACAGTAATTGTTTCCCCTGTAATATAAGATGCTCCAGAAGAGGCAAGGAAAATCACCGCGGCTGCAACTTCCTCCGGAGTTCCTGAACGTCCAAGAAGGACAAGCTTCTTCCTTTGAATATAATTTTTCTCCTTATATCCCTTTATCCTATGCCTCATGCCCGTTGAGATCAATCCGCACCTTACAGTGTTCACAAGTATTCCATATGGTGCCCCTGCCCTGGCAAATCCACAGGTCATCGTCTCCAGTGCTCCCTTGGATGAAGCATAATGCAAGCCTTTTCTTCCACCGCCGTATTTTACCGATATCGAGCCGATATTTATGATCCTTCCTCCTCCTCGGGATTTCATTTCATTAAAAGCCTTCCCTGAAAGATAGAACGGAGCCTTTACATTTAAGTTGAACGTCCTGTCCCAATCCTTTTCATCAAGACTGGTGAAATCATCATATGAAAACGCCGCACCGGCGCAATTAATAAGGATATCAATGCCTCCCGCCTTCGCTACGAATAAATCAATCAGGGAATTTCTGAAAGTTCTTTCAAGCAGGTCTCCACACAAAATGCAGCCGTTGGAACCACTCTTTTTGACTTCTTTCAACAGAGAGGAGGTCTCCTTCAGATGGTTATTGCAATGCAGCCCCAGATAACATCCTTCTAATGCAAAAGCTCGGGCTATGGCACTTCCTATTCCCCCGCTTGCACCAGTAATGAGAATTTTTCTTTTCAATTTCTTACTCATTTCATTTGCCCCCTCTAATTCTTGCGTTTCAAATATCCTTTCGGATTTGAAGTCACTGGCAGTCGGTTGAAATTCGCATCTGCCTCCCAGTCCTGATGTTCATCAAGGAATTCATTGATCGCCCTGAGAGGATTATCCTCTTTCCATTCCTTCTTTCCTGAAGGAATATCCCAGACAAGGCCTTGTGCACCATCCATAGCCACAAGATAACTGTCATTGGACACAATACCATGATAGAGTTCCAGTTCCTTCTTCACGTGGGCGTATGAATGGTTGGAATCCAGAACCACAAGGACTTTCTCCCCTTTCTTTATGAGAGATAGGACCTTATTGAATACGGCTGTATCGACGGAACTTCCTTCTATAAGCTGTATCCTCTTTGACATCGGATGACTCTTTATGGCCACCTTGTTATACTGCCTTATCTCGACATCGACACCGATAATCCTGCCCTTCCCGATTATTTCAAGTATAGAGGCATAGAACACCGCTGATCCACCGTGCGCGACACCAGCTTCCACTATGACATCAGGCCTCACCTTCCATAAGAGTTCCTGCATCATGAGTATATCTTCCGGAAACTGAATTATAGGTATCCCAAGCCAAGTAGGTTCATACATAACTTTCTGCTGGCAAGCAGCCTTTATCCATATTTCAGCAAGCGTCTTGAATCCATCTTTGCCATATACATCTATTTCCTTGGAATAATTATCCGTTTCAATCTTTATTTTCATATTTTCCTCTCATCTTTTAATTGACAGGTCAGGAAATTCAATCCGTTCCCTTCTGAAATAGTCTAGAAAGATGCCAGAAAGGCTCCTTTTAGATTCTAAATAGCATTCTTTAGCCTTTTTCCAGTCCCCCTTACTTTCATATATCTTTCCTAAGGCGAAATATGCGGCAGAATGATTTGGAGCTAGCTTAAGCACATTCTTGATATCTGATGTTGCTATATCAATTTTGTAGTCAATCCCTATGTTAGGATTGTTAATGAAATTCTGATCCAAATTCGCATAATAGCTTTCCTTCTCAACGAATTCAGGCTTTAGATACTTCGGCCTCAATATATAATTCCTGAAGCTTAGCTTTTCATAATTATCTTCAATATTCGGGGGGAGCATTCTTTTCAGTTTTGCTTCCTCATATAGTTCGCTGCCCGGGAATGGAGTTACGCAGGAATAAAGCGTCCAGTCGCTTTTCAGTTCCTTCCCCATCTTGACTGTCATCATGAACTGTTCCTCGGTCTCTTCCGGAAAACCAAGCATGAACAAGCTCATCAGGTAAGCCTTCTTGTTCTCCTTGATAAGTTGAACAACCTTATATACCTCTTCCAGTTTCAATGGCTTATTTATCTTCCTCAATGTCTCTTCGCAGCCTGATTCAATTGCTATGTTAAAGACAAGGCAGCCGCTTTCGAGCATGAGCCCTATAATCTCCTTGTCCAACCCGCGAACACTAAGTCCTCCTGTAGTCCACCGTATATTCAGCTTTCTTTTAATGAGCCCGTTGAGCAGCTCTTTGGCAAAGCTCCTCTTGATTATCAGATTATCGTCATTGAAGGCAAAATAGTCTATTCCATTCTCCTTATGCAGGTATTCAATTTCATCCAGTACGTTCTGGCTGTTCCTGGTCCTCAGACCACATCCCCAAATCTTTCTGTCAATGCAGAAGGAACAGTTGAATACGCATCCCCTTGTAGCTGTAATTGTCGTTATTTTCAGCTCCTTGCCCTCATACTCTTCGAATTTCTGTATGAAATGTCTCCCGTAATGGTAATAGTCGGACAGCTTAAAGTCGCTCCGGTCCGGTATTGGAACATCATCAAAGGTCTTTACATCATTCACACCTTTCCTGAGAATTATTCTTCCATGCCTTCTGTATCCGAAGGAGCTTATATATTTAAGGTCATATCTTCCATTCAGATGCTCCAGAATGTCGAGGAAGCTCCTTTCCCCTTCTCCCAACACCACAAAGTCTATGTTCGGATCAGCAAGAGCAGCTCTTGGGGAACCAGTAGGATAGGATCCGCCAAGAACTATCCTCACATCAGGATTTTCTCTCTTTATCCTTTTCGAAAGTCCATGCACGATCCTGGATATATAGTGGAAAAGACAGGATATGCCAACGACATCCGGCTTGAATTCCGACATCTCCCTTAGGAGATCATCCTCGGCGTCCTCATAATTGCCATATAATCCTTCCGTAATTCCCTTTATCGCCCGAATGTGGGCATCGAAGATCCTGACTTCATATCCGAACTTGCGTATGTATGCGGAGATATAACCGAGTCCCAGCGGAGGCTCAGCGAGATGCCCCTTGTTCCTGACGGAATCCGGATCATATCCCCTTGTGGTTGTCTGGAAAGGATTGACCAGCGCGATCCTATGTACCTTGTCCTTTGTCAATTTTGTAAATTTCTTTTTGCTGCTTCGCTATATAGGACTGTGCAGTCTTTGCAAGGCATCAGGGTGTTCTTCCTGCCTTTAACATGCAATTCCCTGATCTTTTTGAACTTGACCGAGTTGAATATCTCCAGCGGATGAACCTCGAAGGCATTGCCGAAATCATGCTCTGCCGAAAGCTCGTCCTCACTGCATAACGGAACTGTTCCATCTGCAAGTATCGTGATTATGTCGAAAGCATGATGGCAGGGAGCTCTTTCTATCTCCTTATTCCTTCCATTGATTTCCACAAGCATTTCATCCTTGTTCTGAACCAATCCGCCCCACGAATGCATATTATAACTTGTAATAAAATCCTTTTTCCCCGGTTTTATATGCTGGCTCCAGTAATTAAGATATTCCTCCCATTCGTCTTTATTGCTCTTCTGCCTTATGAACCTTATTATGAACCTCGTATTATAATTCCTCTTATCCCTGAGTCCTATTATCTCATGTATGTTATTCACTACTCGTTCATAACTTACTCCACGCCGTATTTTCTCATGCGTTTCCGGCCTAATGCCATCAAGACTGAATATCACTGTCTCAATCCCTGTATCAAGAAGAGCCTTGCTCTTGTCCTTGTCCATCAGATCAGCATTTGTTGAGATTGCCAGGTTCCTGAATCCTCTGTCCCTCATATATTTGATTCTCTTGAAGATATGAGGCTCCAAGAGCGGTTCTCCGAGCCCGAAGAGGTCGCACATTTGAAAATAACTGCAAAATGGAGATAGATCGTCAACAACCTTCTTGAATTTCTCAAGAGACATTATGCCCTTTTTCCTGCGTGTCTTGTGGTTTATGACGCACATGGGGCAGCTCGCATTGCAGCCGAATATAGTCTCAATGGTCAATCTCTTTGGGCAAATGTCTTCACCATTCCAGACTGCCGGTTTCTCAATTATCCTTCTATTCTCCTCTATCGACAGAATCTTAAGCATCTATAATCTTTAATTCCTTCTCGCTGTATAGGATTGTGCACTTGCTGCATATCGGCAGCGCATTCTTTTCCTTATTTGCATGTATCTCCCTGATCCTCTTGAAGCGGAGATTGTTGAAAA
>Ga0302237_1000927_pt1 | contig 22845 bp, 37 predicted proteins | sample AAG_UR_Ala_MG_FD_193530 | JGI IMG/M metagenome (GOLD analysis project Ga0302237, IMG submission 193530) | Enriched activated sludge microbial communities from anaerobic digester in WTTP, New Holstein, Wisconsin, United States - AAG_UR_Ala | ecosystem: Engineered > Bioreactor > Anaerobic >... | reverse complement strand
TGTCGCACTCAGGAACTTCTGCCTCAGCTTCCGGTAGTTTGCCGCCCATATTATCCCCCCTACCCTTACGGCGATCTGGTCGCCTTTCTTCTCAACCAGGTCGAGGTAGCAATGGCCGCTGTTGTTGACCTTAATCTCTGAGATTTCTGAAACAACCCATGTCGGAGACGCGAACTCCCGGGCGAGAATATTCTTGATGCGCGATATGAGTTCAAGCAAAGTTATGTGTTCAATATTCATCGCAGTTCCAAATCCTTCAGCCTTATCAGGTGCTTTATAAACTCGGCCTTTTTCATACTCAATCTGGATGCCTTTTCTTCGAGTATCGCCATGTCCTTTCTGCTGATACGCATGGTGAACATAGTATAGTCTTTCTTTTGCTCTATATTATCGTTGCTATGCATGATTTACGTCCCGGCATTTACAACGCCCTTGATTATTATCAATATACATAGTAAGTTATATTTATTATATTGTATATACATTGTCAAGTAAATAAACCAAAAATGCCGCCTCGGAATTAATACATATGTAAGCAATAAATCTGTAGGTCAACGAACACCATTTCTATCGCTTTATGCCTTTCTCTAAAGGATATAAGGCGATCTCTGTATCAAAAAATCAAAACACACACAAAAAAAGGAGGCAACATGTTCAATTTCACAAAAATTGCGGGGTTAATCCCCGAAGGAAATGGCTTATCTATGTTATTTCAGAAAAAAGGGGACGAGATCACCGTAGTATACGCCCCGAAATGGAAAAATAACGGAGATAATAAGGGGCTTTCCCCTTTAACCGTCAAGGGAACCGCTGAAGACCTTAACGCAAATTTCGAGACAAGCATTTCTTCGTTAAATGCCGAACAGAAAAAGTTGGCAGCCCTGCTTAGCGTCACCGTGGCAACGGCGGCGAAAAAGGCGACTGTAGCAAAAGAAACCGCCAAAAAGCAGGAAGAAATAGCGAAAAAAGGTGTCGCGCCTGCAAAAGCTGAAAACGGCAAAGCCGATACCCAAGCGACAGCAACAAAACCGGCAACACCTCCGATGATGGATCTGTTTTCTGCTCCAGTACAACCGGAAAAAGAGACCTCACCTGCAGCAGCTGATGAGGTTGAGGAGGAGGTCAAATTATGAAAACACTCCCCAGGAGTTTTAAGTACAACGCCATCACGCTCGATGACCCGGAACCAGAAATGAGTCCGGAGGATGTAAAGGAGTTTTACTCCAATATTTACCCGGAACTGGTGCAGGCCGAAATAGAAGGCCCCGAAGTCGGGGACGAAGCGATCGAGTACACCTTCAGACGGGCATACGGCACAAAAGGCATTAGTGTTGTTGAACTCGCCGAAATGCCGAGGCCGAATGAGCAGCATGAACCGACAGCACCTACCTACTATCCTACCATTGGTGTAATGCAGCTTATCGGCGAAGTCGCCACACGGCGCCACGAGAAAAGAACGTCGCTTCCGTCCATAGTCCTGGAGCCGATATGATCTATCCGCGGCGATGGGGCAAAGGCAAAAAAATCGACATCAAAGATTGTGTCCTCACGTCGCAAATAGCAGATTTAGACGAAGTTCTCTCCCAAATGGCAAGAGTATATCTTGCCATCGGGGGGGACCCGACGGCGGCGTGGGAAGACGCAACAAAAAAACTGGGCATAATCCGCGACCTTGAGAAGCGGATCAACGTCCTATTAGGTGATGAAACAAATGGGCAAGAAGAGGAAGGCTACTGCTACCCACGTGTTTCAACTGCCATGTGCCACCGCTACGGTGTTATTCGTGGTGGTGTTCCCTATAAGCTTCACGCTTATTTTCAGATTGAGGCTCCTTCTACTCTCGACCTGGAATTTGTAAACAAAATTGAGAACAAAAGGCTTTACAGATTGCTGGTAGCGATCCTAAAGCTAATATTGTTTAACCCCACTTTTTTGCCGATGAATACGGCTGACATGGGGGAGTTTCACCTCATGATGTTTGATGAGGAAGAGGAAGCGGAGGATGAAGATGGAAACACCCCCGCCGATGAGATAAAACGGGAAATAGAGTACTTTCAGGGTCTCTTTCCCGACAAGTGCATAAAAAATATAAAAAGGATAGAACGACTTACAAAAATCAAGAATTCTATCCGGGGTTTATCGGCCTCTCAAAGCCAGTGGCTCGACAACGCATTGGAATATCTTTCTATAACATATGCAGAGAAAGATAGGTTCTGGCGCGGCGTCAAGGCTGCGGAATGGTACAAGGAGTTTCACAGCGAGGAAGGTAGTGGTGAAGATGAGGAAGCCATGGATGAAATGATTGACCCGGAAGAAATGTTCATGGCGACCACAGGCTTTTCATCGCTGTATGACATGCACTGCGAGTACATGGACAGCAGCGTGAACAGCGGCATGTCGTATCCGTCCTTTAGGGCGGTCATAACCACCAAGGAAGACGCAGAAAACTTCAGGTTTCACGTAGACGTTCTCAGACGTCTTAGTGACCTGTTTGAGACAGGAGGAACAACGTGGTCAACATAGCACAAATAAATGATGACTATGTGCCCGTTGAGGCACTGATAGTCTATCAAAAAACCGGCGGCGATAGGGTCTTTGAAAGCACGCTGCCGAAATTTTTCATAACAGAACATGCCGTCTTCGAGGACGGCACATTAGGGGAAGGTTCCCCATTAACCGAGCAGTTCGTGGGGGCTCTTGCAAGGGGCTTATTCCCGCTCGATTACATACACGAGCGGGTCATTGCCCAATCTCCCGCAATTACGATATGGTGGAAACCCGCCTCCACCGCCAGAGTAGCATTTTCAAGGGACACTGGAGTCACCGGCGGGGGCAAATATCCGCTTCCCCCGATGGTATTTAAACTCACCGGCGGAAAATTATATAACTGGGCGTTGAAAGATAACGTCCGGCCAGACAAAACAACAAAACTGTACCGGTCGCCGTTTTTCAACATCTACGACAATGGCAAGTGCTGTATGGGAAACGTGAAGGTTCCCGATGCACTTGACATAGTAAAGTGGGAAGCAACGTTCATTGGTGGAAAATGTACAAACGAGCTTCCTCCTTATTTCAGGAAAGGCACCCCGAAAGATGTTTGGAACCAGATCAGGGGTAAGGATATCTTTCCGGTAGAGATCCTTGCTGAGACAGGCTTGACCGTTAACAACATAATCATGGAGTAGATGAAATGAACAGATTAGACCAAATAATTCAAAAACATATGCCGGTGGTAATTGTGCCGACATATGGAGAACTCGACATCCTTGAAACAGGGAAAACAAGGTTTTTGATGGGTAAAGACGGTCTTTACCTTGAAACAAAACAGCCCTGGGGTTCGCTGACGAGGAAGCTGTGGGAAGCGCCTCGATACCTCCCGTACGGGTGGGTTTTAGAGGAAGATGGCTTTGCTGAGGTGCTCGCCGAGGCAACGGACGTTATAAAAGACACGGTAGTCCCTTTAGCGGCAAAATACGCACGCGAGGGAAAGGAATACGCCGGGTTTATTGCCTGGCATCCTTCAGGGTACGAGTACGTACCCGTTGATTTTACCTCCACGTTAACCAATGTGATGTACAAAGCGCCGATGACAAGCAACGGCGCACACATCGCAATTGACATCCATAGTCACGGTGAGATAAGGCCATTTTTCTCACAGACAGATGACGCCGACGATGCTGGCGGTGTCAAAATATGCGTCGTGCTTGGCAATTATCGCCGAAGCAACGGCTCAGACATATTTGATGCGGCCGTCCGGTACTCGGTGGAGGGGTTCCGTTTTTATCATGGGCCTCTCGAAAAAAACGAGGAGGAGGATGGTGATGAAGCATAAACATTATCTTCCGGGGAGCTTTGTGGATTCCTCGGATAAACACATCCTGCTGGTGGGTGTCGGTGGAACGGGCAGCCAAATATTAACCGACTTGGCCCGTATGAACCAGACGCTTATTCAGATTGGACATCGGGGTTTCAGCGTTGATGTGGTCGATCCCGATGTTGTCTCGGAAACAAACGTCGGACGTCAGTTGTATTCAATGTCCGATGTAGGCCACTATAAGTCGCCCGTGCTGACAACGCGGCTGAACATGTTTTTCGGTACGGCATGGCGGGCGTATGTACAAACAATAAAACGGCAGACCAGTCTGCCGGCATCAAAATACATTTTGATAATAACAGCCGTGGATAACGTAGCTGCTCGTCTCGTTGTTGCAGATAAAATTGAGGCGGCAGGCATCCCGTATTGGCTCGACACGGGAAACATGGCAAAAACGGGTAATGTGATACTTGGCTCGGCAAAGCACCTCTTTTCACGACAACCATGGAAGAAGTGCGTTGAACGCCTGCCGAACGCCGTCGAACTTTACGGCGATGTGCTGAAAAGCGCTGCAAATGAAGCGATACAGCCTCCAAGCTGTTCGATGGAGGCCTCGCTTTTGAAGCAGGATTTGTTTATCAACAAAGCTGTATCCACTTTTGCGATGCAGATCCTTTGGAACTGTTTTAGTAGAGGTTATATAGAACAACACGGTGCTTTCATCAACCTCGATACAATGACTGTTCGGCCCCTCGATGTAGACCCGGACAAATGGAAGGCGATGGGGTGGCAGCAACAAAAAGTCCGAAGAAAAAAATACAATTAAATGGGATGGTGCAATATGAAAAAATCAGAGGCGTGGTATGCCTTGTTCCCTCTGGACGTCTACGCTCTTGGCCCGTTCAGATTCACAAAAGAGAAATCTGAACATGAGTTCAGGGAATATCTGCGAGAATGGGAAGGTGTGAAAAGGCTCCCAAAGGGGGTCGAGGTGTGGCCAACAAGGTAGTATATATGGCGGTCCTTCGGGGCCGCCTTTTTTATTTTTACCCCCTGGAATTAATACATATGTAAGCAATAAATCTGTAGGTCAAACGAATACACTTAATCGCCACAGGTCTTTCTCTAAAGGCTAACGGACAATTTCTATATCAAAATAATAAAAATAAAGGAGGGCAAAGCATGTTCAACAAGTATTTTCCCGTTCTGCTTACGGGGATAGCGATAACTGGAGTTGTCGCAAACATTTACAAGCTCCCGGTGTGTTTCTACCTATGGAGCGTGTCTAATATTTCGTGGGCGGCGTTGAACTTTGCGTCGTACCGCAAGCACAAAGAACACAGGTCTCTATGGCAAGGCATTTTATTCAGCATCTATTTTTGCCTCGCCGTATGGGGCCTGCTGTCCTGGTAAAGGAGGAAAAACATGGCGTTATATTTCGTTTACAGAAGTTTAGAAGAAATGGACGCTGATATGCCATTTCTAAAAACTTCTTCAGAGGGGGCCGCCGAGGCCGCATGGGAAGTACTGCATCCCCACTATCCAGAGGTTTCTATTGTCAAAGGTGTCGGGGAATTCGGTAGAATAATCAAATACTATAATTAAATTAAGGAGGAACTTTAATGTTAATGTTAAACAAAGAAAATATCAACGACCTCCGCAAAGAAGTTGAAAATCAGTTATCGGAAATCGGAAATCGGCGCGGCATTAAACTGAAAATAGGCACAATATCATATTCGCCTGAACGGTTCACATGCCGATTGACTGGAGAACCTGAGTCAGGGAAGAAAAACGAGTTTCAGAAATATGCAGAGCTGTTTGGGTTAGGAAGGGAGGATTATGGTAGAACGTTCAGCCTCGATGGAGATGAGTACAGCATCACCGGGTTGATCACATCCCGATCAAAATACCCAGTCCAATGCACACGGGCAGACGGTAAAATGTTCAAGTTTACCGTGCCATCCATTAAAAAAGCTCTCGGACAGAATATTTAATAAGGTTATCGGATACCCTTGCCGCCTTGGAACGAGACACCGTTATCGAAACGGGCTTTCCGGCAATTCCTGGAGGGTTCGCCCGCGGGGAGGTCCGCGATTAACAACAAACTAAGGCGGTCCTTCGGGGTCGCCTTTTTTTGTTACTAAACCTCTCGGAATTAATACATATGTAAGCAATAAATCTGTAGGTCAAACGAATACCATCTTTATCGCCACAGGTCTTTCTCTAAAGGCTGACGGGCGAATTCTGTACCAAAAAATCAAAACACACACAACATGGAGGCAACATATGGAAGATTTTGTTTTGGGTTTGTCAGCGACTTTGGCAGGTATGAGCACAGATGAATACTGTGCCACAAACGACAATCTGTTGAATAATCTCGAAAAAATTGAAACGGCGGTAAAAGGAGCTAAGGTTTGTAAACTCGATGATTTCAAAGAATGGTTCGTAGCAAAAAAAATGCTTTCATCGTTGTTTTGCTACACAGCAAACACAAACCACGCAGACTTTGAACGGGTATCCGCTGCCGAGTCAGTTCTTGGCGGTAAGCTTGATAAATTTGCCAAAAACTACGGCAAGGCATCACCGGAAATAAGGCCGGTGATAAAGTACGTGCTAAAACGTAGCCGCTGGTATTATACCTTCGAAGACAGTGTAAAAATTGTGTCCACACTTCTTGATAATGGACATCTATGGCAGTCCAAGGGGTGGTTCTTTTGCACGGGCCTTCACCTTGCGGTGGGGGACAACGTGTTTGGCATCAGCAACTCAACTGGCCGCCAGTACAGGCGGTATGTAGGAGTTTGTGTCCCGCAGGCATTTTATGTTGAGGGACGATGGCCGGAAACAATAAGAGCGCTCGTTGAGGCGGGTATGATAAGCAAAATACCGTTACTTGACGAAACACTCTGGGAAAAAACATCGATAGATGATAGAAAGGGATGCGCGAAAATATCACTTTCTCGGAAGGAAAGAAATTTCATCCGGAATAATTATCTGAAGAAATAAAACACACAAACAAAAACAAGGAGGAAACAACAATGGGCTACTACATAACAATGCGGGGGGTATCGTTCACATCGCATATCGCCCCTGAGCAGGTCAAAACAATGCTCGCTGAAAACGAGTTCATAGGCTTCAGCGACAAAGACGAAATTGAGTGGAATAAGCAGGAGAAAAGCCTGATGATAGTTCTCGTCGCCACAGGGGAGAACTTGATTCGGGAAAACAAAGCCATTCCCGAATGGCTTTACGAAGTGCGTCCATACGGGGACGACTATTACTTTAAGTACGACGAGAGGTTGGACGTCGAACTTACCGAGGTAATAAAAAAACTGCTCAAGCCGGGCACATCTTGCACAATCGTCTATGATGGCGATAGCTTCGATGATATCTTCGGTCATTTTATAACCGAAGAAGGGATCTTCGAAGTCGGTTGCAAGCTGATAGTCTATAAAAACGATCAGTGGCACGACGTGGGCGATGTAACAACGGTTTCTCCCGTTAAGGTGAACGGCGTAGAATGCCGCTTCACATATTTAACAGGAGAACTCCCCTGGTTCAAACCAACGGAAAAGCTCCCGTATCGCTTTGACATCCGTCACGGCGAGGACGGCGAACCGTGTACAATAGAGAAGGCCGTTTGGGTCAACAGATTCGGGACGATCCTGTCCCCCGTTGACTTTTTGGCGGATAGCAAAGACGGTTACGTTGACATCAGGGATTGCCCTGACTGCGGTAAATCGCACCCAGACTTCATATCGCTGTAAAATAGGAACCCAATTCGATATTACCCTGGTTGATAAATGCTGCGGTGTCCAAGACCACAGGGAAGTTATCAATCACAACAGGAGGGAAGGGACAGACTGAAAGGCCTGCCCCGACGGGGAGAATTGCGGTCTCATAAAACAAAGCACAAACAGGGGAGAATAAAAAATGAAGGTATACGTATTGACAAGAGTCGTAAACAACGACTTCATGCTCAACAGCGGCGCGTTTTCGACAGAAGAAAAAGCACGCGGATTCACAGAAAAAATGGAAGCAGTAAAGAATCCACTATTTTCAGTTGTTCACCGTATCACTGAAATGGAAGTGGATGCTTTACTGAAAGAATAAAAGGAGGAGGCCGACATGCTCTATTTCACATACAACCAAGCATTAGAAGCCCAGAATAAACAGTTAGAATACTACAGCAAAAGCCTTACCGAAGAGGGAAGGCAAAAGCTGGAAGAAATGCTGAAGAATGATACGAAACCCTGCCCCGAGGGTGTATCGCCGGATGAATTGCTCCCTGCAAGGGAACTTTTCCATCTTGTTCCGCGGGGGGGATGGTTCGAGCAAAAAGAAGTTGTTGAAATCATCAAAACCAACAAGCGGGGAATTCTTCGTGACGAAAGTCTCGTAGAAACAGTCCTCGATCAAGACGCTGAACGCCGAATCAAACTTTTTAATGAAAGGGTTACGCCGTTCGAAAAGCAGCGCCTTAACACACACTATTATGGCATACCCGCAACAGGCGTCATGCAGGGGTGCACACGGATTGTTCGTGTCACGGAAAAAGCAAAGGAGTAAGTGATGGAAACACAGTTAAAGAAAGTAATCTCAGAAATGGAAACACTCTCTGAGATATGGGACGAAGAAAAAGTAAAACAGTACCCGGCGTATCTTCCGTCATTTGACGAGTTTATAACAGATCTCGCACGGATGCTGTCTGAAGAAAGGAGAGCAGCATGATAAAAATTTACAGACAGAAACGAGGAAATCTGAAGTATGGCATCAATAACGTTGACGCTGAACGCTTGAAGCATATAGCGGCGGTCAATGTTTTTACGCTCTCAGAAGCCGTAGAGATGTCGGCGGCAAAAGCAGGTGATATATTTGTCACGCCTGCAGTGTATATCTTCGGAGAAATTATCGACTACGCAGCATTTCGGCTTGACAGCGGCGGCGATTTCAGCCATGTCGAAATAATCGATAGCAGGCCTATTGATCCGAAAACAGAGAGGTTGGTTTCCAAAGTAGCCCCCAAGACCGGTTATATAGCGGTTGCTCGGTGTGTAACCCGTAGCCTCGATGAATTCCTCAACCTCCACAAGGCTGCCCGTCGAGAAATCATACGGCAGACAATCGTATGCCACCGCCGAAATCGGTTGGCGTACATAAAACAAAAAATGACTGCTGTTATCCCGGATAAGGGGGTGTCAAGATGAAATTTATTGAAACAACCGAACAGTTGATTGCATGGGCAAAAGAGGTCAACAACGGTGTAAGTCTCTCCCGCAAATGTGATCTACAGGACATAATTGGCCACAGCAACACGGAGAGACTGAAAGAACTGTTTATCTCTGCGAACGGGAGTAGAAACCTTATTACCTGCTCGTTCTATAACACCATGTCCTATGACTTTGTTGAGGAGATGCTGCTCGCTTTAGCCAAACACAAAGCACAGGCATTGATAGATAAGGAGTCGGAGAGACTCGAGACAGAGTGGACGGAAAGATTTGTTTTGCTCGAAAAAAGGGAAGAAAGGCTGAAAGATGGGAAGACGGTAATTTATAAAAAGATTGCCACGTTGAAAAACACCCTCGCCCGCCTTGAATCGAAATTGGAGAGGGAAAAGGACGAGAATGCCGTCCTTCGTAAAAAGAAAATGGAATTATCAGGTGAAGTGGAAAGACTGTCGGCGGACGCTAAACGCTTCAATATTATCAAAAGTTTACTGTCACCTCCCCCGGCGGTTCGGGAGGTGTCGCAATGACAATGGACTTATTAGAGGGAAGAAAAATAGTCGTCAACGGCTATTCAACGACCATCCATCTGGAGGAGTATTCCGAAGGAGGAAGGCTGGCGATCATTTTGGTTTGCGATGATGACGGTCAAGAGTATGGGACGTTGACGGTTAATATGCCCGAAGTCCCACTGGAACCGGACGAAATCATCGTAAAAAGGTGGTCAGAAAATGTAAATATGTCAGAAGCCGCTCTGATGAGTGGGCTATTCCAAGACACAGGAAAAAGAGTCGCTACAGGGTTCGTCCAGGCACATATATGGAGGATATCAGAAAAAATCCCAAATGTAAGATTTTGGGAATATATTAATCACTCACTGGTAAAGCTGACCTTGCCGCCGGAACAGATAATCAATTGGAGCAGATTTTCTCCCACCGAGGAAGGGTGGATGAGAGAAACCAGAACATACGAGCACGAGGATGGCATGGTCACCCTGTTGATCGTCACAGAGGGAAAAGACTGTGATGGGCGGATAAAAACCGTATGGGAAGGGTACTTTGACCCACACGCGGAAAAGGAACTTCCCCCTACGGGTCTACCAATACCGGTATGGCATGAGAAGAAACAGCGTCAGCGGGACTACACCGCTGAAGCATTGGGTTATTAGGAGGCCCCCTATGAACAAAATACCAGAAGGACTGAAATACGCCCTTTGCGCGTTAAGCTTTTTCAACTCCAGGTGGCACAAACGCCATCGCTTTAAAAATGCAAAGAAAAAGTATAACAAAAATCAAATGGTGTCGCAACGCACAGAAAATGTGGATATGTGTCGGCACTATATCACCAAGGCGAGAACAGTAGGCTTCCGGGGTTCAATCCGGGAACAGGCTAAACATGTTTTTAATCAGGAGGCAGCATGAATCACAGGCATTGTTTCTATGTCTGCGGTTTCGAAGGCTCCGGCGTGGAGGCAAAGAAATGCATTATGATATAAGCATATTGCAACCGGACAGGACGGCGGATTTTAAAGCCACTGATCCGGCCTTTATTGATAGTGTCGTTCAGCGAGACTATCAGAAATACATAGAGGAGGGGGGCAAGAAGGTGGTGGTTGCTAATAAAGCTTTAACAAGCAACATACCGCCGCCGGTTACTGCAACCCCCCAAACAAAACCCAAACCTGTACAACAAACCCTGTTTTAGAAGTAAAGGCCGGACCGTGATGGTTCGGCCTTTTTTGTCTCAACTCTCTTTAATTATTCCATGCAATATCTTTTCAAATTCTTTTATTTCAGATAATAGATCTTTAGCGTACTGCTTGCTGATATTAGATAAGTTTTTTTCAACGTCGCCTCTGACCTGTACAATGCGTTTCTTATAAAAGGCTATCCCCCCGCCTCTCTTCTTTCCGGCAAAGGCCTTTTCAACGCCTTTTGCAGTTAATTTGTTCCTGACCGCTTTAGCGAGGACGTCATTAAACCGAGGATGATTTATGTGTTCCACAAAAATCAGTGCTTGCGACATGTTGATCTGTTTATTTCTCAGTGTTTCAAGCGCCTCGTTTGGAAGCTTTAAAATCGTCACCAATCTTTCGATGTACTTTATTGATTTTCCTGCAATTTTTACTATTTCCGACAAAATGTCGGTAAGCTCATTTTCAAGATTATCTGGCTTGCTTGAAAACGTAATCATGTGGCTCACTATCTCTTGTGGCTCAACACCCTTTTTGCCTGTTCGGATTGCATAGTAATCGTAATATGCCCGCGCTTCGTCAACGGGGTTCAAATCTTTGCGCTGAAGATTTTCAAGAAGCTGTATCGTCATTATATCTTGGCGACTAATGCCATCGGGAAGAATACGGGCCGGTATATTATGTGTGTTTGCAGCGACCGATGCTCTATATCTGCGTTCGCCTGCAACAAGTCTGTATTTGTCGTTACCTTCGCTTACAACAAGGACGGGCACCACAACGCCTTTTTCTTTTATTGACGCAGTTAGGCTCTCAAGTTCTTCTTCAACATCGTCTTTCGATCGTACCTGTTCATCGATAACAATTTTTTTAAGCGGAATGTACGAAAATTCGACCCTTGCGTCAAGCAGGGGAGCTACGGTGTCCAGCTTATTTTTTTTCTTAAACTCTGCTATGCTCATTTCCAGCAGTTTATCTTGTTTTGTTGCCATGTTGTACCCCCTCTTTAGATCGTTTTGTATCTTCAAGGATTCTGTTATGGATTTCTTCGGCAAGTAAACCAAACTGGTTGTCTGACTTTGACTTATCAATACTTCCCTTTGTTGTCGCAAGCCGCCCTACCTTTTCAGAACGACTGATGATCGTATTGAACAGGTAGTGCCCGAATGCATCGGCTGCTGTTTTCTTTGTTGCACGCTGCGCTTTGGTATCCCTGTGTAAATTTACTATTACGCCGAGTATTCTCAAGTTTGGATTGTAATATCTGTGTGCTGTCGGTATCAATATTTTTGTGATATCCATTGCTCCTTTAATCGCGAGAAGGTCAAGTTGAATTGGCAGTAGCACATAATCAGATGCATTAATCGCTGAAGAGGTGAGCATCTCAATACTCGGAGGTGTGTCGATAATGGTAAGGTCATATGGCTCTGATATTTTTCTTATTATTTCGATAATTTTAAAATATACAATGCTGTCATATTTAGAGAGTTCCAACTTCGTTGCCGCAAGATCAAGGGATGAGCCAATTAGCGAAATTGAACCATCTTTTTTAACTGTTTCTACCGTTGCGTATTGTACAAGGGTATCAAATTTGTCAAGATTTTCTGCATCTTGAAGATCGTATGTAACGCCATACCTTAATACATCATGGATTTTTACATTCAGCTCATTGGCATATTCGGATAGCCACCACGTTGTGTTTGCCTGAGGGTCAAAATCAAGGACAAGAATTTTAGGATAATACTTCAGCAGGTATCTCGAAAGGTTATACACTAATGTGCTTTTACCGACACCGCCTTTATGATTTGCTATTGTTGTTATTATCCCCATAGGCCCTCCTGCTTGTTGTCGGACATCTGGCGCTTTTTGCTCGACGACATAATTTCGGCAATCTCTGTCTTCAATTCTTTACTTTCTATCTTATCGTAAGCTTCTTTTCCCTTAAGAAAGCAGTATTTTTCAGTATTATACTTAATGTTGAGAGATTTTTTTAATTCTGATTCGTTTTCAACGACATCTTTCAATAAATACCACGTTATATTATCTATAATCGCAACCGGCGTTGGCTTTCTTTTTCTGTCCCCATCCTGCACCTTTTTAATGTCTTCCTGCGAAATGCCGAAGTGATCCATTAGAAGTGAATATATTTGCCTGTGCAATATCTTTTCTGTCGTTTTTTTTGCGGTGCTCATATCGCCATAAATCTTGCTGGTCAATTCGACCAGCTTTCTAATATCCATTTGTCCGCTCTCATTAAGCACCTGACAGTATCCGAGTATCCCCTTGACCGCCCTCAGGTTATTTGCAACACTCATGATATAAGTTGATACGTCATGGGAAATTTCAAGGCTATTTCTCTTACAAAACCATTCGATGTACTGACGCTTCATTTTTTTATCCGGGAGCGAGATGAAGCACACATACCCGGACATTAGTCTATTTGTGATGCGTTCGTGAAAATACGGCGGCGCATGATTCGGGGGTGTATCGGATGTCATTACCATTGTTTTCCCCTGGTTGATTTGTTGTGTTATTATTTCGAATAGAGGATCGGCAATCCATTTTAGTTCATTTTTGTTAAGATATTGAAAGTCGTCTAATATTGTAAAATCCATTTTCCTTTGTAGATTGAGGAATGACTTCTTGTTTTTGAAATAGCTTTCTTTGGCGTAATCAATAAAATTGTTTGTATTGCTCAAATATACGTTTTGCCCCTGCTGTAAAGCCCTGTATGCAAGGATATTAAGAAGGTGTGATTTTCCTGTTCCGGTTTCCCCATATATATAAAATATAGCGCCTTCCCTTTTATTTAATAACTTTTCTGCAAAAGCGTATGCGATCTCATTACTTTTCCCTGTTAAATATGGTGTTTCGACATAATCCGGATTTATGAAACCGTGTAGCTGACCAATATTATCGTCAAGCTCAGTATAATTTTGTTCGTTGCCTTGTTTATTTTTTGCATCTTTTTCTTTAAAGATTTCTTTATCTGATGGAGGTTTTACAATAAACTGTACTTCTTCTTTATTAAAATATTTTCTTAAAGTTTCCGTATGTCCTTTGAGATAGTCCGCTACAAATGTGCTTGTTGTAATTATTGTTATTCTTTCTTTAAAGATTTTAATAAAAGAATTCAATAATAAAGGGATGTTCAAATCTTTAAAAACCTGCGAGTTAGGATCGACAAAAATCTGTTCAGACTTGCTTTTGCCTGTATCTGGCATAATTGAACTCCCTTATATAACCCATAAATAACACAAAAACTAAATTGAAATAACCTTGAAATAATATTGAAATAACAATAACACATTTCAAATAAATGTCAACTTCATAATAACATCACTCGTATTTCAAACTTATTTCAAACTTATTTCAAACTTATTTCAGAGTTTTACACAAAAAAATCCCCCGGGGGGTGAAAAAGCCGGGGGAGGCGCTCTTGCAAAAACCGTTGTTTCGCACTATGCCGGATATCTTATCTCCATAATATTTTCGACATCTATAATCTTATCGCCATTTTTAATAACGAGTTTTTCCGGTGTTACCCCTGTTGCCGCTGCCATATTAAGCTGGAAAGTTACGTTATCGATGGTTTTCAGCATTTTCTGGTAATATTTTTCAATTTTAGCTTCCGCCTGCTCCCGCGTTAACCCTATCAAAGCGCCGTCCTGGGTGAGAGCTTCTTTCACCAGTACACGGCGACGGTTTTCTTCTTGTAAAAGCTTATCAATCTTTGCCAATGCAACCTCCTTTATTATAATAATGTTTTATGTCCATATTTATATAATACCACAAAACCCTTTATATTACAACAACAAGCCTCATTCGTTTTTGGTGTTATTCTTATTTTTACCCCCTGGAATTAATACATACATAAGCAATAAATCTGTAGGTCAACGAACACCATTTCTATCGCTCAGCCTTTTTCTAAAGGCTAACGGGCGATTTCTGTATCAAAAACCCAAAACACACACAAAAAAAAGGAGGTAGCAATGGCACCAGGAGGCACCATCATGGCGGTTCTGCAGCACAATTTGAACGCATGTCGGCTTTTAGCATGTCTGCGCAGGCATTTCCCCAAAACAGCAGCAGGCAAAAAAGCGGCGATACTGATTGCCGCAAATTATGAAAAAATAATCCATCCCATTCTATATGGGGTAAAGGTAAGGTAAGGCCAATATGGAAAAAAGCGAAACAAGATATACCGTCAAAGGTCTTAAGACGTTTGTCGGTATGGAAGGCATGGGGGGCTTTAATGTCACCCTTTGCCGTAATGAGAAGCCGGTTGCAATGGTCATCAATGATGACAGCGGAGGCGATTTCTGCTGGGAATGGAAGTCGAAATCAGAAGAAGCAATTTTGTCAAAGCATTGCAAATCGCTCCCGCCCGGTAAGTATTATGACGGGACTCCGATGACGGTTACTCCAGACATATATGTCTGCGAGTTAATCGATATATACGAGCAAAACAAAAAAATACAGCGCAAATGTAAGTCGCACTTGTGCTTCAGACTCAAATCGGATGAGCCGGGTGCGTACCGTACGGTTAAGTTGAAAACCCTTGGGGTAGAAAAGTATTGCGAGAAGGTAAAAATTTTGCTCGCCAAGACCTACGGCGACAACGTTGAGCTGATTTATAACGAGCTTTAAAAACACACACAACAAAAGGAGGGCAACAAATATGGCAACAACAATTAAAATTCCGGTTAAACTCGTCGCCGGGCATATATCAGCAGCGGCTGAGATCGCAGCAGGGAAATCCTTACTGCCGATGCTTTCAAACATGTTGTTGGAGTTTGATGGAAGTAAAATCAGACTCACGGCAACAAACTTGACCGTAACATTCGTAGCATCTGTACCGTTCGAATCTCCGGAATATATCGGCAAACTTCTACTGCCGGCAAAAACGCTTTCCGCGGCCATCGCGGGCGTGTCATCAGAGAACTTTTTCCTCACCGTAGACGGTAATACCGCCACGGTGACGGACGAACCCGGGGACTTCAGCGTAAAATTGGCCGGCGGCGGCAATATCGAAGACTTTCCGGCTGTCACCGTGACGGAAGCGGGCGAACTGGCGTTGAACGGCACGGCATTTGCGGAGAAATTAGCCTTCGTCAAACACGCAATGGGCAAAGTTGGTGCTACGGCAGGAGTAAAAGTAGATTTCAACGGGCAGCTCACCTTAGTTGCGACCGACGGAATAAGAATGGCAATTTCAGAAGAGCCGTATGCGGGCGAGAAGCAGATGTCGTTTACCGTGCCTGCCGAGGCGGTGGCGGCAATTCAAAAAACAGCATCCGGGGAAAAGTCAATAAGCCTTGCCTTTAACAATGAGGCAGAGGCAATAGACATTATAGGAGAGGCCGCTACGGTTTCAACCAGGTGCATATCAGGTGCGTATCCTAATTACGGGGGCATTCTTCAGACAAACCCGGTCGTGCCAGACAACACTATTGTGTTAGACCGAAAGCTGCTTGTCGCAGCGATTGATCGTTTAAACGCTGTATCAACCGGGGCGGGGACGGTCACGATCAGCCCCTCGACTGAGGGTCTCGTACTTTCAGTTCAGGATGATACAACGGCGGGGAATATAAAAGTCGCCGTGAAAAAAATGACGGAGACGATACCCGAAAAAAGTTCCTATTCTCTGCCTTACATCTCTGCCGCCCTCGCGGTGGGGAAAAGTGAGGAAATAGGGCTGACCTTGCCCTCAGGGGCGGGGAAACCCCTGATCATAAGTGGAGGGAACGTTCGGGAGTTCATAATGCACCGAACAACAACCTAAAGTCTACAGGCCAAAACATAACCCCGGGGGCATCTGCACCTCGGGGTTTTTTTGTACCTACACCCCGGGATTTAATACATATGTAAGCAATAAATCTGTAGGTCAACGAATACCATCTTTATCGCTCAGTCTTTTTCTAAAGGCTATTGGGCGAATTTTATATCAAAAAACCAAAACGCACACAAAACAAGGGAGGAGACATGGCAACAGCATTAGTAAAGGCCCATGGTGCGCCCAGGGCAACGGCAGAGATATCAACGGAAAACGGCATAACAAAAAGACGTAACTCGATCAGAGTGGCAGGCAGGGCGGTTTATACCACGCTTGCTGTCGAAGTGTCCGGCGGCGCTGCATACGCAATGGCAGTAAAGTCGGTGCTTGAGGCTGAAATACAGGAGTATTTCAGGAAAGCCTCTATCGAGGTTACCGCCTGATCGAACCCGAAAAAAAACACACACAAAAAGGAGGCATCATGGACGTATATAAGATCGTAACGGGCCGCATTATAGACGCGCTCAAAAAAGGTTGTGTCCCGTGGAAGAAACCATTCACAACAGGTTTTCCGAAGAACCTGTTAAGGAAAAAAGAGTACCGGGGGATCAACTCGATTCTGCTTGGTACCGCGCCGTACTCATTGCCATGGTGGGTAACACAAAACCAGGCAAAAATATTGGGGGGCGCAGTTAAGAAAAAAGAACGGAAACGCGGCTATCCTGTCGTATTCTGGAAGTTTATCGATGAGGTAAAATTCGAGGATGAAGAAGAATCGAAACCAGTCGGCAGAAAAATACCGTTCCTGCGGTTTTACACCGTATTTAACGTTGCACAGTGTGATGGCCTCGACGATAAGATTCCGGTGGAGACGGGAAAAGATAACATCCCCATTGAGCGGTGTGCAGAGATCGTCACTGCCACTGGCGCAACGATAAAGGACGGAAACGCGGCATATTACACGCCGGGCATCGATGAAATAAGCATCCCGGCGATTCAAACTTTCGTAAGCAGCGAAAAATACTACTCTACGCTGTTTCACGAGCTGACCCACTGGACAGGACACAACACCCGCCTGGCCCGCGACGAAGTGGTTAAAACCACAATAATGTTCGGAAGTGCGGACTACAGCAAGGAAGAACTTGTGGCCGAGATGGGCGCGGCGTTCCTGTCGGGCGTGACCGGCATCGCCGAAGAGACGGTACAGGCCTCCGCCTCATACATACAGTCATGGCTCAAGCGGTTAGAGCAAAACCCAAAATGGGTAGTTCTGGCGGCAGGGCAGGCTCAGAAGGCGACTGACTACATACTCAGCTTCAGTAAATCGGTTGAGAAACCGGCCGAGCAAGAGAAGGAGGCCGCATGAGCGAGATCGCGACAAAGTTCGTCGATTGGGAGGTTCCCCCGATCGAGTCACTCAAAAACACGGTTGCGTACCGGGCAAAGAGGGACCTGTTGGACGGCAAAAAAATCCACAGGAAGGCAAAGAAGGATATTGTGTTCGCTCTGAACACAAATTCCCGGTTCAAAGATTCCATTCCTTTGTCAGGGTGGAAAATTTCTTTCGCCGCTTGGCTTAGAGACTTTTTCGTTAGGACGCCTTATGGAATGGAAATCGTAAAGGCGTTTGATAAGCCCTCGGCGAAGCATTTCATCACCAGTCAGGGTTTCAAGATCACGTCTATCACGGAGGAAGACGGTGACGGCATAAGTCAAAAAAAATACCGTGAGCTTCAGGTCGTTCCTAAAGCAAACGGTATAATATCAGATGAAACCTGCCCGCTTTGCGGCGGGCAACACAGGGAGGCGAGAGTCCCTGTGTGGCTGTTCCCGAAAAAGAGCAAGCGGCCCCTGTGCCGAGCTTGCGCCGAGAAGTACGCTCCGGAAATATTGCAATTCATCTCCGGATACAACGAACTTCTGAAAGAAAAAGGTTAAAGGAGAAACGATATGTACTATCATGTGACATACTCACGGGGTTTCAACCCCGTGAGTATGTCACAAAAGTTAAAGAACTATGCTGCATCTATGGGCAGAGGAACAGACAGCACCGGCTTATTTGACAGTCACCCCAACCTTGAATACAGGATAACCCAGATAAAAAACATGAAAGAAAATGAATGATTTTAAGGACAATATCATCAAATCTTTATATTCAATACGGGCAGCCCCACTCTTTGCCTCGTGTTTTCGCCATTAAACAGTTCTGTCTTTCTCCTCGGTACATCTCCTCTTTCTCCTTCATGCTGTGCCTGAAGTTTTGTCGGCAGGCTTGATGCGTGCTGTATCGCATGCTTGCCGTATCTTTCGGATATCTCGTCAACGGCGCAGTATATCTTCGACATCTTTTCTATCCTCACAGGGTCATCGAAAAGCGTCATCTGCACCATGTTATCCGGAACAAGCCCCGCAAGAACAACACCTGTCTGCCTGTAGAGCCTGTCTTTGTTGTAGATGTGATTAAAGCCCTCCCTTAACACAGAGAACATGTCGGCAGGATAGGATGTGGGGGAATTAAGCTTTATCTCCACCCCCCGGCTCCTGAAGTCCTGCTCCTTCAGAAAGATGATCAGTTTAATGGCTGCAAGCCTATGCCTTCTCGCCTTTATGCATGCGTTTTCAAGGTTCTTTGAAAGCTGGGCATAAACGAATGTCTCGTTGCTGCTCGGAGGCGTAAACGTCTTTGCCTTGCTTATAGACTGGTAGTTGTCCTTTGACCCGGTGACAACGGGGTATATGCTTCTTCCGTTCATCTCATGCCATATCTCCATATGCGGTTTATGGAAATGCTTCCGTATGAAGCCTTCGTCTTTTCCGGCAAATTCAAGCGCCGTTCTTATGCCGAGCTTAAAAAGATAGGCTGCTGTATTGGGGCCGATACCCCACACATCCGCCACCGATAAATTATTCAGATAAAGGTGTATGTCCCTGCCGGGGATCATGACAAGACCTGCGGGCTTTTTATGTTTGGAGCCTATCTTTGCCAGCACCTTCGAAAGGCTTACGCCGATCGATACGGTGATACCGAGCTCTTTTCTTATCGTATCCTGTATCTTGCCCGCTATTAATTCATAAGGGCCGTGGTGAACCTGCCTTAATCCGGTTAAGTCCGCAAACGCTTCGTCTATGGAATATTCTTCCACATCGGGAGAGAAGCGTCTCAGGATTTCAAACATCCTGACGGAGAAAAGGCTGTAAGTCTCATAGTCCGAGGGAAGGATGACGGCGTCGGGGCATATCCTTTTAACCTCAAAGGTTCTCATGCCCCTTTTTATGCCCCTTGCCTTGGCTTCATAGCTTGCAGCGGCCACAATCCCTCTTTCCCTGCCCGTAACAACAGGCCTGCTTTTAAGCTTTGGGTTTATTGCCTGCTCGCATGATGCAAAGAAGGCGTCGGCATCCATATGGAGGATGGCTTTGGGCCAGGAGCGAATGGTCAGGGGGTTCATCTGTACTTTCTTACTACAGCCGTTACAACCCCTGCTATCTTCAGCTCATTTTTGGGCCTGATGGGTTTATACTTTGGGTTTGCAGGCACCAGCGTTATGCTGTCCCCTCTTTTCTTCAGGTACTTCATAGTCCACTTACCGTCTACTTCCGCGATCACTATATCGCTGTTCTTGGGGTCCTGCCCTTTATCGACTATTACCATATCGCCGGGCAGGATGCCTGCATCGGACATGGAGTCCCCTGAAACCTTCAGCATGAACGTGGCAGTCGGGTTTTCGATGAGCAGCTTATCGAGAGATATGGTGTCGGCAAGCTCTTCTTCAGCAGGTATCGGAAAACCCGCTTCAACCGTTCCCAGGATCCTGACAGGGTTGGCTATGGATTTGGGTATGAGCCTGCCTGTTTTGTCTTTATCGAGCACACCGAGCTTCTGAAGTACGTTTATAAGCTTTGAAACAGCGTTTTTAGACCTTAACCCTGTCAGCTGCCCTGTCTCGGAGAATGTCGGCATTCTGCCCCTTTCGTTGTAAAAAAGCGTTATGTCCTTTATACGGGTTTTCAGCTTGTCGTTCAACGATGGATTCATGTCCATATTATAGGTGAACAAACATTCACCGTCAAGAGGTAAATTGATATTTGTTGCCTAATCGTAATTATACCGCATTAAAGAAATACCGAATGGACGACGCTCTGTAGCGGGGGACACCGCCCTGTGCCTCGGTTATTTCTTCGGGACAAGCCCGGAATTCTGAATGAAACTGCAAAAGCTCTGTGAGGTACGTCTCGCAGAGAGCAAATCCGGGAAAACGATCAGGGTACTGCCGACAATAAAGACCCGCAGGGGCGATTTTCATCCTCAGCCATTATCCAAAAACGTCTACCACAATGGTAGTCTCTTTTTCCAGTTTACATATTACGTAACACGTTATATAATAGTTCTGTGATTAAAACATTCCGCTGTAAGGATACCGAGGCTCTTTTCGATGATTATTTTGTTGCGCGGTTTTCGTCTATTGAGCGTCAGGCAAGACGTAAGCTGCTCTACCTCAACAGCGCCCGGACGCTGCAGGACTTGTCGCAACCGCCAGGTAACCGCCTTGAGGCCTTAAAGGGGAAGAGGCATGGCCAACAGAGCATCCGGATAAATGATCAATGGCGCATTTGCTTCAAATGGGAGAATGGAAATGCATGGGATGTTGAGATTGTGGATTATCATTAGGAGGAAAGCACAATGAACAAGAATAAACCGCTTGACCTGATTCCCCCAGGGGAAATACTCTACGAAGAATTCATGAAGCCTCTTGGGATAAACATAAACGAGCTCGCACGGGATATTAACGTTCCGCCTGGGCGCATCAGCGAAATCATTCGCGGAAAACGTGCTATTTCTGCAGATACTGCATTGCGGCTTGGCAAGTATTTTAATGTCTGTCCTGAAACATGGCTGAACCTCCAGACAGATTATGAAATCAGGATTGCCCGCCGCACAACCTGGCCAAGGGTTGAACCTTGCGTAAAAGCAAGAGTGGCACAAATTTAACACTCGTTATTATTGTGCCGGGATCAACATACTGGAATTTTGGTACCGGAACGGAAAAGGGAGACGTCGAAAAAGACACAGAAGCCCTTGAGAATATGAAAGACCTGGGCGAAACAATTGCATGGCTGGTCAAAAGAATCACAAGGGTAAACCCCTTATGCCCTGCTAACCCAGGAAAGCACGATTACGTGAGAACTACGGAGGGGTTTTAACTGTCAGCGACAGCTTGAAATCTCTAATAGGTGAGCTTGGTCCGGGAGGCACTGCCCGGTTATCCGTTGGAATCCCCCGGCTTTAGCCGTGGGGAGGATGTCAAACATTCTTCATGCTGAACAGCTGTATAGTTCCCGAAATGTATTGACTGGTTATATAATAATATATATATTTGAATAATGGATAAACCGGGGCCGAAAGATATTGAATGGATCGGGACAAGCCGTAAAGATATGAAGGTGTTGCCACTCCCTGTCAGCCGTGTCTTCGGCTATGCACTTTATGCGGCACAATTGGGTGAAACTACACCGGATACAAAACCCCTCAAGGGTTTTGGGGGAGCAGGAGTACTGGAAGTTGTTGAAGACTACAGGGGCAATACCTATCGTACCGTCTATACCGTCCGGTTTGCCGATAAAGTTTATGTACTGCACGTGTTTCAGAAAAAGTCGAAACACGGAATAGAAGCACCGAAGCAGGATCTGGACCTGATAAAAGAGCGATTAAAACTGGCCGAGAATTTATATCGGCAAAAATAAAGGTGGTTGATCATGACAAAGGACCATGAAAAAAATAGCGGCAATGTTTTTACCGACCTCGGGTTCCCCAATTCAGAACAAGAGCTTGTTAAGGCCAAGCTCACCGTACAGATATATAAGCTTCTGAAAGAACGAGGAGTAACACAGGGGGAAGCCGCAAAGATTTTGGGCACAACGCAGGCCCAGGTATCGACACTTATGCGCTGTCGTCCAGTGTCGATATCGGTAGGGCGTTTACTGGAATTTCTGACAATACTTGGGCAGGATGTGGAGCTGACAATCAAATCGGCAACTCTTCGCAACAAAGGACAGTGCGGGCGCATGTCGGTAAAGGTAGAGGCGGGCCACCCCCAGCTATAAGAAGACCCCAACATTCGTGCAACCAGGGGCAAATGCTCAATTAAGTTTCATACGTTTTTAAGTACTTGCAAAAAGCGCCTTCTGAAGTTAATAGTTTTGGTTAAGCAGGGAAGATGCATGCTTTCAATGAATAACAATTAGATTTGCTGAAAAACCCCTATGCTTGTTTTGTTACAAATATTCGCAAGTGCATTTTCTGTTTCATGCCTCGATATGTGTTTTTGCATAGTTAATTACC
>Ga0302237_1000926_pt1 | contig 22849 bp, 17 predicted proteins | sample AAG_UR_Ala_MG_FD_193530 | JGI IMG/M metagenome (GOLD analysis project Ga0302237, IMG submission 193530) | Enriched activated sludge microbial communities from anaerobic digester in WTTP, New Holstein, Wisconsin, United States - AAG_UR_Ala | ecosystem: Engineered > Bioreactor > Anaerobic >... | reverse complement strand
TATTGGAATCCATCCATTTTCCTTTCTCATTCGGCCGTTAGAGCTAAGGCAAAAAATGGAGGGACAGAAAAATGAAGAGATCATCACTCCAGCTTCTTCCTCATTTTTCTGTCACCCCATTTTTCTGTCAGCTCCTCGTCGGCCATCTTTCTGTGCCCGCGCTCGCGGAGGGCTGCGCCGAGAACCGGTCACCGACGGCCACGGCGTGCCCGCGAAGGAATTCGTCGATGGCCATCGCTCGTTTGCCGGCCGGTTGGACTCGGTCCAGCGACAACAGGCCGTCGCCGGTGGCGACGAGCAGGCGCGATTTGTCCGCCAGCACGACATCGCCCGGCCGGCCGCCGCGTTCCGTATCGGCGGCCACCGAAGCGCGATCCAGGATCAGGCGCATGGCTTCACCCTGCGGTCGCCGCCACGTCGAGAACGTACCGGGCCACGGTTTCAAGGCCCGGACTTGATTCGTAATCCGCCGGGCGGATCGAGTCCAATCGACCTCGCCGTCAGTCTTCTTCAGCCGCGGGGCCTTGGTCGCCGCCGCAGGGTCCTGGGGCGCGCCCAGCGGCGATTGGCCGTCCCACCGCGCGATCATTCCGAGCGCTGCGTGGACTGCATCCACACCGGTCTGCGACAGCCGCTGCTCCAATTGGACCGCATCTTCATCGGGACCGATCGGGATCCGGCGCTGCACGAGGCAAGGCCCGCTGTCCAGCCGCGCGGTCATGTGGATCACGGTCACGCCCGTTTCCGCGTCGCCGTGGTAGATCGCCCAGTTGATCGGAGCCGCACCGCGGTACTTGGGCAGCAGCGAAGCGTGCAGGTTGATGCCGCCCAGCGGTGAGAGCGCCAGCGTGTCCGCCTTCAGAATCTGTCCGTAGTCACAAGCGACCAACAATTGGAAATCAAGCGACGTCAGCGCCCGGCGCGATTCCTCCGCGTTGATATCGTCCGGCTCCAGAATCCGCACGCCGCGTTGGGCGGCCAAGTCGCGCATGGGGGCCAGCGGCGACTTGACGCGGCCCTTGGGCGGCGGCACGGGCCGAGCGACCAGAGCTACCACTTCATGCTCCGAATCCAACAGCGAAGCAAACGTCGGAACCGCAAACGGTCCGGTGCCCATCATCAACAGACGCATGACCAACTCCTGCTCGATGACGACTTTACACGCGGTTCTCCGCGCCCAACATGCGGATCTTGCCGGCGACCGCAGCGGCCAGGTGCTGCCGGATCGGGGCGAACATTTCCAAGGGCAGCGGGTCGATCCGATCCATCGTGGCGACCGACTCTTTCATGCCGTTGAACATGGCGATCCGCATGTCGGCGTACAAGTTCAGTTTGCAGATCCCGTTCCGCACCGCTTCCTGGATCTGGTCCACCGGCGTTCCCGAACCGCCGTGAAGCACCAGCGGCACGGCGCTGGCCGCGTTCAGTTGTTTCAGCCGTTCGATGTTCAGGTTGGGCAGCGACCGGTACACGCCGTGCGACGTGCCGATGGACACGGCCAGCGCGTCGACCCCCGTGCGCTCGACGAACTGCGTCACCTGGTCCGGATCGGTCAGCACGTTCTCTGCGCGGACTTCGTCCCGCAGGTCCATGCCGCCCACCAGGCCGAGTTCCGCTTCGACGCTCGCACCCAGCGGCTTGGCCATCTCGACGGCGGCACGCGTGATGCGGACGTTTTCCTCGAACGGCAAGGCGGAGCCGTCGATCATCACGGACGAGAATCCGAGGTCCAGACCTTTGCGGATCGACTCCAGGCTGCCGGCATGGTCCAGGTGCAGCACGATCGGCAGCCGATGATGATCGGCCACGGCCCGGACCAGCCCCGACTGGTAGATCCACCCGTTGCCATCGTGCGAATTCAGGTCCAATTCCAGGGCCATCAGAATCACCGGCGCCCGCAGGTCCTCGGACGTCTCCAAAATGGTCCGGGCCATGATGTCTTCACTAAAGTCGAACGCGGGCAGGGCGTAGCCGTTGGCCCGGGCGTCGCCCAACACTTCACGCAAGGTTACCAGCATAGAGAATCACGCTTTCGGGTTGAAATCAGACGATGGCAGGGATGGGAGTCATGGGACGCATAGGCTTTTTGGGTCTGCACAGACGGCATCAGCGCATCAGCATGCCTCCGGTTGCGTCGACCGTGGCGCCCGTCATGTACTTGGCCCGGTCGGAGGCGAGAAATACGACTACGTCGGCGACTTCGGATGCATCCGCCACGCGGCCCAGCGGGATACGTTCCAGGTACCGTTGCTCGTTGGCCGCCAGCGCGTCGCGGGCCATGTCGGTGCGCATCATGCCGGGGGCCACGAGGTTCACGTAAATCCCGTGCGGGGCCACTTCGCGGGCCAGCGAGATGCTGAAGCTGACCAAACCGGCTTTGGACGCTGCGTAATGCGCGTGCCCGGTGGTCGCGCCGTGAAAGGCCGCTTGCGACGTGATGTTCACGATCCTGCCGGAACGTTTCGCCGCCAGCCAGCGGCGGACGGCTTCGCGGCAAGTCAGAAACGCGCCCACGAGGTTGATCTGCAGCACGCGTGTGAATTCGGCTTCGCTCATGTCGCGTACGAACGCCGTGGGCCAGATGCCGGCGTTGTTGACCAGGATGTCGACCGGACCCAATTCGCGTTCCGTCGCCGCAAACAGCCGTTCGACATCGGCCTCTTTGCCCACGTCGCCGCCCACCGGCAAGGCTTTCACGCCGTGCTCGGCGCGGATCGTCGTGGCCAGCTCCGCCGCTTCGTCGCCCAGGTCGATCGTGGCCTCCGGATCGCACAAATAGCTGATGGCCACATCGGCCCCTTCGGCTGCCAACCCCAGGCAGATCGCCCGGCCCAAGCCCCGCGACCCGCCGGTCACGATCGCCACTCGGTTTCTCAGATTCAGGTCCACGGTTTCTTGCGCTGTTGAGGGAGTGAACTTAACCGGTTGCGCCGGAACATGACTTCCTAAGGTGCGCTTGGTCCCAGCCATCCCAGAGTCGCCACGATCACGAATTCCTGTAGGTGTCAATTTACCGCAGTCGGGCACCGGCTGCCAGATGGCTGAGGAGGCCGCTGATTGACCCGGTGTTGCTGCAGTGGTACGCTCATCCAACGAACCCCGACACGCACGAACTTCTGTTCCCGGAGGGCCGTTTGTTGAAGAACATGACCTTTGCCGCCGTCCTGCTGACCGCCTTGCTCGCTGCGGGGTGCGGCCAGCCGTCTTCCGTGCCGAGTCCATCGCGGGGCGATGCGCAGCCTGCATCAGGTGATGAATCATCCCGGACCGATCCGGCTGCGCCATCTCCCGTCGTGCCGGAAGCCAAGACCGATCTGCCCGCAAGTCAACCGCACGCGATCGCCACGCCGGAACAGCTCACAGCGGCGATGAAAGAGAAGAACCCCGGCTTCGGCGGCGAGTTGCAGATGCAGCCGATCTCGGCGGATCTGCTGGCCCTGGCCATCAACGATCCGAACGTGAAGGACATCCGCCCCCTGGCCCGCCAGCGGATCGGCGTCCTGGACCTGTCCAAGTGCGACATCGCTGATGTTGACCCGCTGAATGGATTGCCGTTGGTCGAACTGTACCTGGAGGACAACCAGCGACTGGCGGACATTTCGGCCCTGCGCGGCATGCCGTTGCGGAAACTGTACCTCAGCCGCACGCGCGTCGAAAACCTCGGGCCGCTGCGAGGCGCTCCGCTGGAGGAATTGAACTTGTTGGGCACCCGCGTCAAGGACCTCGCGCCGCTGGCCGAATGTCCGATCAGCATGTTGTGGCTCACCGGCTGCCCAGTGGCGGACATCTCGCCGTTGCGCCGCGTCCCGTTGGTCAGCCTGACCCTGCAAGATACGCAGGTTTCGGACCTGAGTCCGCTGGAGGGGCATCCGTTGCAGCGACTGCACATCGGCGGCGCCGAAGTCACCGACCTGACGCCGATCGGCTCGCTGCAATTGACTCGGTTGATCTTCACGCCCGCCAAAATCAAGACGGGACTCGATGCGGTACGCAAGATGGCCAGTCTACAGGAACTGGGCACCCGATTCGACGACGCGGCCGACGACAAGATGCCCCCGGCGGCGTTCTGGGAACTGTACGACAAGGGCGAGGTGAAATGACAGAGACGAGCCGGATCATCGGAACGAATCGCAACGCGGCGCGGCTGACTCGCCGTCAGGCACTGTGGTCCTTGGGCCAAGCTGCAGCGGCCCTCGTCTGCCGCGGATCCTATGCGGCGTGCGCGGCCGCAACGGCGGACGGCGGCAAGGCGATTCGCGGCCAACTGGCCGATGAAATCGAGCGGGTGATGTGGGACAAGGTGCTGGACGCTTGGTATCCGCGGTGCCTGGACACGCAACGCGGCGGGTTTCACGAGGACTTTTCGCAAGACTGGACTCGCGGCGCGACGGACTCGAAGTTCCTCGTCTACCAGGCCCGCCAGACCTGGACCGCAGCGGCCGTGGCGCTGGCTTATCCCCAACGGAAGGACAGGTTCCTGTCGTACGCTCGGCACGGACTGAGATTTCTGGCGGACAAGATGTGGGACGCCCAGCGTGGCGGCTTCTTCGAACGCACGGACGCCGCCGGGCAGCCCATGCCGGACAAGATGCCCTGGAAGCAACTGTACAGCTACGCGTTCGGGATGTACGCTGCAGCCGCGGTCAGCGAGGCGACCGGCGACTGCGACGCCGTGGAACTTGGCAAGTCCGCCTTCAACTGGCTGGATACTCACGCCCACGATGCGGAGTGCGGCGGCTACTTCGAACACGTGACGGCGGACGGACAAAGCGTGGCGGTGGATGTCCCTGCCGAACCGCTGGGCCGCGGCCTGCCGGTCATCGGCCAGGTCGGGTACAAGTCGATGAACGCACACATCCATTTGCTGGAGGCATTGACAGCCCTGCGACGTGTCTGGAACGACGCGCGATTGACGGCGCGGTTGCAGGAAGTCTTCGAGATCGTGCGAGACAAGATCGTGCTGCCGGGCGGGCATCTGAACATGTTCGCGGCACGGGACTTCAAGCCGCACGACGAGCGCAGCTCGTTCGGGCACCAACTAGAGATCGCATACCTGCTGGAGGAAGCCGCCGAGGTGTTGCGCCGCCAGGACGCGGAAGTCACGGCTCGCACGGCGCTGCAGGCCGTCGATCATGCGCTGCGTTGGGGCTGGGATCAAGACCACGGCGGCTTCGCGGACGAAGGCCCGCCCACCGGCCCGCCGGCGAGGACCGACAAGGTCTGGTGGGTCCAAGTCGAGGGTCTGAACGGCCTGCTGACCGCCGCGCGGCTGACACCGCAGAAAGACGAGTACTTCCGGCGATTCACGGAGACTTGGGCCTTTTTCCGCAAACACATGATCGACGACCAGTACGGCGGGTGCTACGAGACCGTCGCGCCGGACGGCAAACCGCTGCGCGTGAACAAGGCCACGCCTTGGAAGGCCGCCTACCACGCCACCCGCGCCCTGCTGTTTTCGACCCACGAACTGCGCCGGGCCTAACGCCCGAAAAAATCACACGCAGAAAGACAGGAGAGCTGACAGAAAGATGGGGTGACAGAAAGATGAAAGAGAGAAACAGAGGTTAGCGGCGAGATTCGCTTTCCTTATTTTTCTGTCACCCCATCTTTCTGTCAGCTCTTCCTGCTTACCCGGATGTTTCCTGCCCCCACACCCTCACCCCAGGAGATCGCCGTCATGACCAAAAGCCTTTCTTCCGCACGCTGCATGCTCTTTCTGTTGGCAGCCGCAGGACTCATGTTTCTGGGCTCGCTGGCGCGGGCGGCCGAGCCGGATTTCTTCGTGGCCACCAACGGCAGCGACCAATGGTCGGGCAAACTCGCGGAGCCCAACGCGGACGGGGCCGACGGACCGTTTGCCAGTTTTCAGCGAGCGCAACAAGCGGTTCGTGAATTGAAACACGCTCAGGCGGACCGCGACCACGCGATCGTCGTCTCGATTCGCGGCGGCACGTATTGGCTCCCAGCCCCGATTTCTTTCGGGGCCGAGGATTCCGGCACAGAGAAGGCGCCGGTCGTCTATCAGGCTTTTGGCGACGAGCGTCCCATCTTCTCCGGCGGCCGATCGATCACGGGCTGGAAAACGGATCAGCCCGGCCGCTGGTACGTCGATCTTCCGGAGGTCAAGGAAGGCAAATGGCATTTCTGCCAGCTGTTCGTCGGGGACCAACGGCGGTTCCGGCCGCGGTTGCCGAAAAAGGGCTACTTCAAGATCGCCAAGGCCGGCGATTCCACGCCGAAAGCGGCGGGCAAAGGCTTTGATCGGTTCGGTTTTGGGGAAGGCGAACTGGACGCGAACTGGGCCAACTTGAACGATGTCGAGGTCATGCCGTTCCATTCCTGGACCGCTTCGCGTCTGCCCATCGCTTCGATCGACGCGCAGGAAAAGACCGTTACGGTCACCGGTCACACGACCGGCACCAGCTCGTGGGCAGCCTTTCACAAGGGCCACCGCTATCTGGCGATCAACGTCAAGGAGGCTTTGACCGAACCCGGCGAGTGGTACTTGGACCGGCCCAGCGGACGGCTCACCTATCTTCCGCAGTCGGGCGAAGATCCGCAGCAGACCTCCGTCATCGCGCCGCGACTTCGGTATCTGCTGCTGCTGGCCGGCGAACTCGCACAACGTCGCTGGGTCCAACACATTCAGCTGCGCGGTTTGACCTTCGCGCACAGCAACTGGACCACGCCGCCGGAGGGCCAATCGTTCCCGCAGGCCGAAGTCAACTTGGGTTCCGCCGTAGCCGCGACGGCGACTCGCAACGTGGTAATCGAGAACTGCGCGGTGCGGCACACCGGCGAATACGCCGTGGCCTTTGGGCCCGGTTGCCAGCACAACCGCGTCGAAGGTTGCGAGTTGTTCGACCTGGGCGCGGGCGGCGTCAAGCTCGGCAGCGCGTTGCCGGCCGAGTGGGGCGACACGCTGGCCCCGCCTAAGGACGACGAGGCGTTAGTCTCGCACCAGACGATCCGCAACTGCCGCATCGCCCACGGCGGCCGCCTGCACTCGGCCGCCATCGGCGTCTGGATCGGCCACTCGCCGTACAACCTGGTGGAACATAACGACGTGGTCGACTTCTATTACTCCGCCTTTTCCGTGGGTTGGGTATGGGGCTATGCCCCGAGCCGCGCGCACCACAACGACATCGGCTTCAATCACGCCTACAAGATCGGACAGGGCGTGCTGAGCGACATGGGCTGCATCTATACGCTGGGCGTTTCGCCCGGCACCGTGATCCACGACAACCACTTTCACGACGTGACCTCGTTCGACTACGGCGGCTGGGGCTTGTACACCGACGAAGGTTCCACCGGCATTGTGATGAAGAATAACCTCGTCTACCGATGCTCGCGAGCCGGATTCCACCAGCACTACGGCAAAGAGAACCGCATCGAAAACAACATCCTGGCGTTCAACGGCGAACAGCAGTTGCAGCGAACTCGCACCGAAGAACACATCTCGTTCTGGTTCGAGCGGAACATCGTCTACTGGGACAACGACAGCCCGCTGCAGGGCTCGAACTGGAGGGACGACAACTTCCGGATGGACTACAACCTGTACTTCAGCGCAGGCCAGAAGCCGGCCACGTTTTTCGACGGACTGACGTTCGATCAGTGGCAGCAGAAGCGAAGGCAGGACCAGCACTCGATCATCGCCGATCCCGGTTTCGTCGACGCCAAGAAGGACGATTTCCGGCTCAAGCCCGATTCGCCCGCGTTGAAGTTGGGATTCCAGCCGTTCGACGCCTCCAAAGCCGGCCGGCAGACCCCCGCGGTATTGACCAAAGACCTGCCGCCGGTGCCGGCCGCGTTTGAGTGACAGGCCCGGCGGCGAGCAGCCCAACCACAGTCCCCACCGTCACGCGCAAACCACGAATGCACGGCTTGCCCCCCATCACTGCCGGGTTGTGAGTGATCCGAGAAAACTTCATTGCCGTCCTTTCCTGTCGCCTGAGTCCAAAGTCGAATGCATGAGTGCCTTTGCTGACTGGGCACACGAGCGAACCCCCGACATTGTAGCATTCCGCACGTGTGCCGGCCCCCCCAGGCTACGTTCCACTGTGGCCGGAACTCGAAACCGGGTCCAATTGGCCGGCCCCCGACGCCAAGTGCCCTTAGGCGAGCGCATTCCGTCCTTTTTTCGTGAACACGGATTCAGATCGTCTCCGGCAGTTGATAGGGCGCCCGCCGCGGGCGGTCCAGGTAGGTGTTGGCGTCCGGATCGTCAGGGAACTGTTCCTTGACCGGGTCCCACTTCAGGCGGCGGCCGGCCCAGCGGGCGATGTTGGCCAAGTGGCAGACGGTGATCGACCGGTGGCCGATTTCGACGTCCGCCACGGGCTTGGCGCGGGTCTTCATGCACTCGATCCAGTTGCCCACGTGGCTCTGATCGCCGCCCTTGGCTTCCTTGTTGATCTCCTCGGCGATCTCCGCCGGGTTGGTGGCGACCCGGCCGCGGGTGAGGTCCATCTTGCCGTGCTCGCCGATGAAGATCCCGCCGCCCTGGCTGCCGTTGTCCAGTTTCACGGTCACGCCGTTGGCATAACGGAAGAAGACCATCGGGACCTGACAGATCTTGTTGCCCCGGGCCGGCGATTCGGGCGCAGTGTAGGTGGGCGGGTTGAACTTGTCGCCCTCCGTCCAGACTTCGACCGGGCCGCTGTCGTCCATCCCCAAGGCGCACTGAATTTGGTCGATGCCGTGCGCGCCCCAGCCCGTCATCTCGCCGCCCGAGTACGGGCGGAACGAAAGCCAGCCGGGATTCGCGCGAGGCGCAAACAGGTCCTTGTTGTACGGGACCAAGGGCGTCGGGCCGCACCACATGTCCCAGTCCAGTCCCTCCGGCACGGGCTCCGCCGGCAGCGCGCACTCCCACGGGCTGGGATAGTTCGCGCCGATGACCTCCTTGATCTTGCCGAGCTTGCCCGTGCGCACGTACTCGCAGGAGACGCGGTTCACGGCCTGTGAGCGCTGCTGACTCCCAACCTGGAAGACCCGTTGGTACTTGCGCGCCGCCTGGACCATCAACCGGCCTTCGCGGATCGTCAGGCTGAGGGCCTTCTCCGCATACACGTCCTTGCCGGCCTGGCAAGCGTGAATGGTTACCAGTGCCCGCCAGTGGTCGGGCGTGGCGGTTACGATGGCGTCTACGTCCTTCCGTTCCAACAATTTGCGATAGTCCTGGTACGGCTCGCCGCCGCCCAGTTTCTTGCACATGTCTTCGGCGCGAGACAGAAACACGTCCGCGATGCCGATGAAGCGGCAGTCCTTGGAGCCGACGGCGCCGCGCAGCACGCCGCTGCCTTGGCGGCCGATCCCGATCCCGCCGATGCCGATGCGGTCATTGGCGCCGGGACCGCCCTGGAATGCCAGGATGCCGGAAGGGATGATGTACGGAGCCGCGATGCCCGCGGCAGCCAGCGCGCTGGTGTGACGCAGGAACTGTCGGCGGGAGAGTCTGGTTGTTTGAGCCATCGTTCTGTCCTTTCTCAGTGGCGCAGATGGTGTGGGGCATGTCCAGGAATGAAAAGGGGGAGCCACAGGCTGGCGGACCATTGCCAAGCTGGTAATTATCGGCTCATCATAGCAAGACTCAGGTCTGCGATGCAAAGCTATCCCCACAGGAATTCCCGTTTTGGCCGCTGATGCAAAAGGGATCGGACAGCGACCGGTGAGGAGGCTTGGGGCGGAGCATCCCGTGCCGGTTTCTTCCCCGTCAGAACTCGCCGGCCGGCTCTCCGTCGTTCCGCGCCGCCAGGTGCTCCAGCGTGGTCCCGTCGATCGTTTCGGAGACCATGCGCACCGAGCCGTCGCCGAGCACGAAGTGTACGCCGCCCGGATGGTGACTGGAAAACGCCTGCTCGCCCGGCCCGTTGATGCGCCAATCGGGCTCGCCGTTCAGCCACCATGCGGTGTCGCTCAGCCACAGCGTATCGCCCGTGGGGCCGCGCATCCCGGCCCAGATCGCCCCGCGTTTGCCGTCCTCGCCGGGATCGAGCCGGCATTCGCCGACCGCCAGCGTCTGCGACGAACCGTCAGTGATTTGTTCGACCGAGACGCGGCTGTTCACGAAAAACGTCCCGTTCTGGCGGATCAGCACCGGATGCGAAGTGGAAAGCTGAGTCTCGTTGCCCAATACGCCGTGATAGCTGGATTTGGCGTGCTCGCTCTTGCGGTGATTCAGGCCCCCTGCGGTGTCCGCCGGACAAACGAAGATCGACAGGACCGATTGCGTTGGCTCGCTGGGCGTCGTCGCAAACGGCGCACCGCCGCCGAACTGGGCCGACATCACTTGCAGCTCGTCGTACAGTCCCTGCTGTTCCAAGTGCGGCAGCAGGAACGTCGTCCAGGACCAACTGGGCAGCCAGCCGCTGGCCTCGCCGAGGAAGGCGGGAGGAAAGCCACCATGGACGTCGTGATAGTGGTGCAGCGCGATGCCGATTTGCCGCAGATTGCTCTTGCACTGGGCCGCGCGAGCCGAGCCGCGGGCGGCCTGTACGGCGGGCAGCAGCAAGGCAAGCAAGATGCCAATGATCGCGATCACCACGAGGAGTTCGACCAGCGTGAATGCCGCATGCTGCGAGCGTCGTCCGTTCATCCCGGCGTCCCCCTGCACGAACTGGAGACTGAAGAATCGTCACGCCACTGACTGAAACACCAACATGAATCGTGTCCCGGCCAAACCGCCGAAATCTCACCATACCCGAAACCGCAGACGAAGTCCAGAAGCCGGCCAGAATTGGCCCCTCCGTTGCCCACGCCACGGAATCAGCCCACCGCTCGCGCAATCGCTCCCAGCGTCGCGCCGGTCGCCGCCACGTAGTCTTGCGGGGCCAGCAGAATCTGGGCGCCGCGGATGCCCGCCGAGACCGCGATCGTCGCATTCAGCACGGCGGACTCGTCCAGGTACACCGGATAGTGCTTCTTGCACGCCAGCGCCGTTACGCCGCCACGGATGTACCCGGTCAGCGGCTGCAACTGACTGACCGGAACCATCTCCATGCTGCGATTGCCGGACAGTCGCGCCAGTGCCTTCAGGTCCAACTCGTGATCGCCCGGCACCACGGCCAAGACGACGCCGTGTTTGTCGCCCTTGACCGCCAGCGTCTTGAACACCTGCTCGGCCGGCAGCCCGATCTGGCCGGCGACTTTGATCGCCCGCAGATCGTCCGGATCGACCTCGTACTCCCGCAGTTCGTAGGCGATCCCCGCCTTGTCCAGCTGACGTGTGGCGTTGGTCTTCATAAGTTGTTTGCCGACTCGGCGATTGCTCCGCCCCCTGCTGCCTTGTGCGGCAGGCCTCGAAGTCTTGTCAGCAAGAGGAGGAACGTTGTCCCGCATCGCCCGCGATATTATCGGATTCCGCGCGATTCAGCAACGGGACGGACTCGCTCGCAGGCGGGGAGGATCGAATGGAGCGTTGGGGTCAGGTTGTGAACGGGCCGGACGGGAAGTAGACTACGGCCGGCGTGCGTGCGTCGCGTTTTGATTGAGGTGGATCGCCGCGGGCATCGTTCGAGAAGCGACTGTTCAGTGCATATTGCTGATCATCACGCGGAGCGTGATGGCTACTTTGACGGGGCGACAGCTATTCTCGAACGCTGCTAACCATCCACGGGCTTGACCAAGAGGAAGTCGATATGAAGTTCTGCAGCCCTGGGCGTCAACGCGCTGGTTTTGGCCGGGAAGAAGCCCGGTTTTGTCGCAAGCGCGGTGCTTCCGGATGGCCGCGTTTCTTCTCAACGCTGCTGCTCTTGGGCGTCTTGGCCGTGTTCTCGGCACGGTGCGGCGGTCCGTCGTTGGCCGCAGACGGACCTGCGGCTGGGAGGGGCGCGAATGTGGCAGCAGACGGCTTGATCGCTTCGCCCGAGCCCGGCTGGCCGCAGTGGCGTGGTCCCCGGCGGGACGGGATCTCGGACGAAATCGGTCTGCTGCCGACTTGGCCCGAAGACGGTCCTCGGCTGCTGTGGAAAGTCGACGGTCTCGGACAGGGCTGGTCGTCGCCGATCGTGGTCCAGGAGCGGGTGTACGTGACCGGAGACGTCGCTGACGATTTGATCGTGTTCGCCTTCGACCTGGGCAGCAAGCTCTTGTGGCAGGCCAAGAACGGCGCCGCCTGGCAAGGCTCTTTTCCCGGCGCCCGCGCGTGTTGCACCTATTCGCAGGGCCACCTGTACCATCTGAACGCGCACGGGCGTTTGGCGTGCTTGGACGCCGCCGACGGACGCGAACGGTGGGCTGTGAACGTGCTGGAGCGATTCAACGCCGAGAACATCACGTGGGCGATCAGTGAATGCCTGTTGATCGACGGCCCGCGCGTGATCGTGACGCCCGGCGGCCCCCGGACGCTGGTGGCGGCGCTGGACAAACAGACCGGCCGGACCGTGTGGACGAGCGAACCGCTGGACGGCGAACGCACCTCCTATTCGTCTCCGATTCTGTTTCACTACGCGGGGCGCCGGCTGATCGCCAACTGCTCAGCCGGCCACGGTTTCGGCCTCGATGCGGACGGCGGACGTTTGCTGTGGAGCGTGCCCCTGCGAAACCCCCACGATACGAATGTCTCCACCCCCGTGTATCGCGATGGCCAGGTGTTCTACGTCACGCCGTATGCCGAGGAGGGCCGCGCCTACACCCTACGAGCGGAAGGGGACCGCATCGCCGCCGAACAAGCGTGGCAGTCATCCCTGGATACCGTGACCGGCAGCGGCGTGCTGATCGGCGACACGCTGTTTGCATCAGGCTATCGGAATCAGAAACTGTGGCTGGGCGTCGATTGGGCCAGCGGCCGGACGAAATTCGAGCAGAAGGCGTTCACGACCGGCGCGGCGGTCTACGCCGATGGCCGGCTGTACGTCCTCGACGAGAAGGGCGCGGCGGGGATGCTGAAACCCGATGCCGGCGGTCTGCACGTCGCCGGTCGATTCCAGCTAGTGACCGGCCGAGTCCGCGACGCCTGGGCGCACCCCGTGTTGCTCGACGGCCGCCTGTACCTCCGCTACCACGACACGCTGTGGTGCTACGACGTGAGGGGCCCCTGAATCAAGCTGCGCAGTTCTGAGGCCAGGAAGAAGGAACCCGCTACGCAGATCAGGTCTTCCGGCGCGGCCATCGCGCGGGCCAACTGCCAAGCACCGGCCGAGTCGCCGCTGGTCAGCAATTGACAGGACGACGCGTTCCCGCCAGCCAAGAGCCGCTCGACGGTTTTTCGCAGCTGATCGGGATGGGCCGCTCGCGGATTGTTCAGGAACCGCGTCAGAATCACCACATCAAACTCGGCGAGCAGAGGCCTGAGCATGGCGGCCACGTCCTTGTCCTGACTGGCGGCGAACACCAGGACGCGGCGGCGCGTCTTGTCCCTGGGACACGTCTCGCGGATCACGTCGATCAGGGCTCGAGCCGACGCCACGTTGTGCGCCGCATCGATGATCACGGTCGGCCGCTGCCGGACGACCTCGGTTCGGGCCGGCATGTCGACACGCGCCAGCCCGTTGCGAATCGCAGCTTCGTCCACTCGCCAACCCCGCTCGCGCAGTCTGCCGATGGCAGCCAGCGCCACGGCGCCGTTGGCGGCCTGGTGCCGGCCGATGAGTCCGATGCGCAGCCCGTCCCATTCGCTTCGGACCCCCGCGACGTCTTCCCAATAGTCGAATTCGGACCAGCCGTGTGGCCAGGCAGAGTCCGAAGCCGGGGTGCACAGCGGCGGATGCGAGCCGCCATAGCGATGATGAAAGTGAGTGCCGGCGACGTAACATTCGCAGTCGTGGCGCGAGGCAACCTGCTGGATGACTCCGAGCGGTTCCGGTTCCGTGACGCCGGTCACCACCGGAACTCCCGGCTTGATGATCCCCGCCTTCTCTCCGGCGATGGACGCCAGCGTGTTGCCCAACTGCCGCATGTGATCGAAGCTGATGCTGGTGATCACCGAGACTTGGGGACGGCAGATGTTGGTCGAATCCAAGCGGCCGCCCAGCCCGACTTCGAGGACGGCCACGTCGACCCGGTAATGGGCGAAATGCAGCAGGGCGGCGGCCGTGGTGATCTCGAAGTAGGTCGGCCCCTGACCGGCCTCGCCGCGCGTCTGGCAATCACGGTCCATCGCGTCCACCGCGGGACGAATCTGACGGATCAGCGCCACGAATTCCTCGCGGCTGCACAGCCGGCCGTCGATCTGCAGACGCTCTTCGACGCACGTCACGTGGGGCGACGTGTACAAGCCCGTCCGGTATCCGGCCGCGCTCAACACGCCGGCGATCATCGTCGACGTAGAGCCCTTGCCCTTGGTTCCGGCCACGTGGACGATCGGGAATCGCTCGTGAGGATCGCCCAGTCGCGACGCCAATTCCCGCATCCGGTCCAGCTTCAGCCCGCGCGACCGACGGGGGAACCTGTCGGCCCGCTCGTAGTCGATCCGCCCGAACAAAAAGGCCAGCGCGGTGTCGTGATCCACGATGTCCGGAGCAGGCAGCATAGCGTGTCGTCCTGGATGATGAACGGGCGGACATTCCAGCGGGATCAAACAACCGTGATTCGATACTTCCATCGCACGGTCGACGGAAACCTGAGCGTACGCAAGCCGGCAGCGATCACCAGCAAGTCGCCGGCGCGTTCGATCCGGGACGGGAGCGAGTCTGCGGCCGGCTCGACGCTCAATTCGACACCGGCACCCACCGCAATGCGACCCTCCCGCGCGGAACTTCCCCAGTCGTCGTGCAGCGTCCGATAGCTGCTGCCCAGCCACCGCGGTTGACGCTGCACGCGGCACGCCACGTCAAACGTCAAGCTCGCCGTAGCCGCATCCGCTTCGACGCTTTGCGACCAGTGGCTCTTGCCGGCCATCCCCAACAACAGCGCGCGGGGCCGGCCGGGCTGGAGTTCTTCCAGACTCAACTGTTGCAGGGCCGGACTGGCGGGCCAAGGATCCTGCTGCGTGCCGAGTTCGGCCCTCAGGCAGACGGTCACCGAACGCCCCTCCAGACAGGCAATCTCGTGCCCGAAACGGTCCTCGTCCCAGGTGAATGTGACCCGCAGTCCACGTCCGCCGCAGCCGAGGACCTCCAGAATCCGCGGCGCGGCGTCAGTTGTCCTCACGATCCGCCACCTTTGCCGGCGCAGCGTCTTGCTGGACCCGCCAACGCAAATACGAGTCGAGAAAGGGCTGCAGGTTGCCGTCCAAGACGCTGTTGAAGTTGCCGACCAGGTAGCCCGTCCGCGCATCCTTGACCCGTTGGTCGGGGTGCAGGAAGTAGTTGCGGATCTGCGACCCAAACCCCACGCGGGCTTGCTTCTGGTACTTCTGGGCCTGCTCCGCCTCGCGTTTTTCTTCTTCGACACGAGCCAGCCGGGCCCGCAGCATCTTCCAGGCGGTCGCCCGATTCTTGTGCTGGCTGCGTTCGTTCTGGCACTGCACGACGATGCCCGTCGGGGTGTGCGTCAGGCGGATGGCGCTGCTCGTCTTGTTCACGTGCTGGCCGCCGGCGCCGCTGGCCCGAAAAACGTCCTCGCGCACGTCTTTCTCCGCCACGTCGATGTCGATGTCGTCGGACACCTCCGGGGACACGTCGACGGCCGCGAAACTGGTCTGCCGCTTGCCTTCGGCATTGAACGGGCTGATGCGGACCAAACGGTGCATGCCCGTCTCGCCTTTCAAGTAGCCGTAGGCCATCGGTCCCCGAACGGCGATCGTGGCGTTGCTGATCCCCGCCTCTTCGTTGTCGTTGCGGTCCAACAAGGCCACCGTATAGTCGTTCTTCTGAGCCCACTGGCAGTACATCCGCAACAGCATCTCGGCCCAGTCGGCCGCGTCCGTACCGCCGTCGCGAGCGTTGATGCTGAGGATGGCCCCGTGATCGTCATGGGGACCGTTCAGCAGCGCCCGCAGCTCCAAGTCCTCCAGTTGGTGTTCGAGTCGCTCGACCTCCGACGCCACCTCGGCTGCCGCCGATTCGTCATCCTCGGCCAGTTCCATCAGCGCTTCCAGATCGCCGGCGGCCGCGATCAATTCCTCCAAGGGCCCCAGCACCGACCTCAGCGACTTCAAGCGCCCGACCGTCTCCTGCGCCCGCTCTTGGCTATCCCAAAACCCCGGAGCGGCCATTCGGGTCTCGATCTCGGAAACCTGTTTTTGCTTGTTGTCGTAGTCAAAGACTGTCCCGAAGCTGCACAAGTCGTTCCTGGATACTTCTGGCTCGGTCGATCAGTTGGGTTTCCATACGTTCCTCAAAACTTCAAAAAGCACGTGACAATTGCGAAATCCTCCGCCGCAAGGCATAACCCCACTTCAACACTTATCTTATCGCCAAACGCCACGATCTGAAAAGGGGCATCGCCTCCGCTCCGCCCCGCCCGCCGCCATGCCGGTTGCCAATCTGACCCGATCGGCCTAGACTGCCGGCAGATAGATTCCGCGTCCAGCGTGGCGGTTTGGACACTTGGCAGAAGCCAACGCCCGCCCCCGCTGGCAGCGCCGCAATCACTGCCGTGTCAGAGCCATGATCTGAAATTTGAAATCTGAAATCTGAAATCTGAAATCCTGGAGCCCTGCCTCCTGCCCCCTGCCTCCTGACCCCTGACCTCCGTATTCCCATGTCACGCGTCGTATTGGCCATGTCGGGCGGTGTAGACAGCAGCGTGGCCGCCCACCTGTTGCTGCAGCAGGGGCACGAAGTCATCGGCGTGTTCATGCGGCGCGGCATTCACTCCCCGGCGGCCACGTGCGGCGTGAAAGGCGCCGTCGCGTCGACTGCGACGTCGATGTCGGAGGACCGATCCGAGCAGGATCAAGAGTGCTGCAGCGCCGCCCACGCAGAAGACGCGCGCCGCGTGGCCGATCGTCTGCAGATCCCTTTCTGTGCGCTCGACCTCCAGGAGGACTTCTCGCGGATCATCGACTATTTCGTGTCCGAATACACGGCAGGCCGCACGCCGAACCCCTGCGTGATGTGCAACATGCAGATCAAGTTCGGCCGGCTATTCGACTATGCCGACAGCGTCGGCGCCGAATTCCTGGCCACGGGACATCACGCCCGAATCGTCCGCCGTGCGGATTCCGAGGTCCCGGAATTGCACCGCAGCGTCGACGCGGCCAAGGATCAGTCCTACGCCCTGTTCGGCGTCCAGCGGCAGATGCTGCCGCGGATGCTCCTGCCGGTCGGCTGGTACGAGAAGTCCCAGATTCGCGAATTGGCTGACCAGATCGGCTTGCAGATCGCCGACAAGCCTGACAGCCAGGAGATCTGCTTCGTCGCCCCCGGCGAGCACGCCCGGTTTGTGCGCGAGCACCGCGACGCGGGGATCGACACCGCCGGAGAGTTCGTCAGCATCGACGGCCGCCTGCTGGGCCGGCACACGGGGATCGAGAATTTCACGATCGGCCAGCGCCGCGGTTTGGGCATCGCGCTGGGCGAACGCGCCTTTGTGGTCTGCATCGAGCCGGATACGAAGCGCGTGGTGATCGGCAAACGCGAAGACTTGGCACGTGCCGACTTGACCGCCGATCGCACCAACTGGCTGGTTGATCCACCGTCAGGCCCGTTCCGCTGCCAGGCCAAGATACGCTACAATGCCCAAGCGGCTCCGGCCACAGCCGAGGCCCTCCCGGACGACCGTCTGAGCGTCCATTTCGACCACCCGCGTTACGGCGTAGCCCCCGGCCAGGCCGTCGTCTGCTACGACGGCGACCGCGTCCTCGGCGGCGGCTGGATCAACGCATAAGGTTGGTTCAGTGTCCCACCTCCACCCTCCACCGGCCCCGCGACCTCGTGGAGCGAGCGCGCGACATCTGCAAGTTCCGCGGCTGGCCGGCGGTTCTGACAGAGGAGATCCTGTCGCTCGCTTGGCGCGGCTATTTCGGCACCGACGCGCCCGTCGATGCGCAGTACCCGTGCTCGCCAGGCGGCGCCGGTTTCCAGACGGGCGACAATCCGCGCCGGCGATGCCGGACGGACGGTCAATCGGCCCCCCCATTCCGCAAGCTCCTGGTTGAGGATGCCAATAACGATCGGCGGAATTTTGGACCAAACGGTTTCTTGCCGCTTCGCCGCGTCGCGCTGTTGGTTCTTGAATTCGATTCGGCGCTGACGCGTCGGGGACACCGGGCACTGCGTGGAAGCTCACGCGCCGGCATTCTATCGGCGATCGTTCTCGGTTCGTAGGGTGCGACGCCGCTGTGCAACATTGACGGCGTTCGGCTTTTGCCGCATACTCTTTGATCGCGGAGAGCAGACAGCGAAGGGCGGAAAGCGGAGACCCAGGCCATCCACTTGACTGTTCGTTGCGGCCGAATCCTCTCGGTGGCGAGCGGTGGGCGTTAGCCCACCGGTGTTTTCCAAGGTTCGCCTGCTCGCGTGGAAGAAACCGCTGGGCTAAAGACCACCGGCGCTTCCGAGGGTTCGCCTGCTAGCGTGAAAGAAACCGATGGGCTAAGGCCCACCGTTGGTCGACGTGAGACAGCCGAAGAACTGAGAGGTGCAAAACCCAATGTCTACGATTCAGCAAACCGACCTGAAGGCTTATTGTTTGGGTGTCGCGCAGGCTGCCAAGGCGGCGGCTGGCGAGTTGGCTCTGGTCAGCGGGGCCCAAAAAGATGAGTGGCTCAAGTTGTCCGCCCGGTTGTTGCGCGAGCGCGGCGACCAGATCCTGGCGGCCAACGCGCAAGATCTTGCGGCCGCGCCCGGATTTGGCTTGAGCGACGCCCAAATCGACCGCTTGCGATTGACCACCGCGCGCATCGAGGGCATCGCCGCGGCCCTGGAGGAAATCGCCATGCTCCGCGACCCGGCGGGGGAGATCATCGAATCGTGCCTGCGGCCGAACGGCTTGGAGGTCAGCAAAGTCCGCGTGCCGTTGGGCGTCGTTTTCTTCATCTACGAATCGCGTCCCAACGTGACGGCCGACGCAGCGGCGATCTGCGTCAAGAGCGGCAACGCGGTGATCCTGCGCGGCGGCAAGGAAGCGGCCCACTCCAGCCGAGCGATTGTCGACCTGTTGACCGAGGCCGCCGCGGTCCACGGTTTGCCGGCACACGCGGTCCAACTGGTGGCTACCGCCGATCGCGATGCCGTGGGGCATTTCCTGTCGCTGCCGGAGTACATCGACGTGGCGATCCCTCGCGGCGGGGAGAGTTTGATCCGCCGTGTCGCGGCCGAGGCCAAGATGCCGGTGATCAAGCATTTCACCGGGAACTGCCACGTGTACGTCGATGCCTCGGCCGATCTGGACATGGCGGAAACGCTGGCGATCAACGCCAAGTGCCAGCGGATGGGGGTGTGCAACGCCTGCGAGTCGTTACTGATACACCGCGACGTGGCGGACGCATTCTTGCCGCGCATCGGGGCCGCGCTGCAACAGCGGGGCGTCGAATTGCGAGGCGACGACGCGACCTGCAGCCTGGTCGCCGGCGCCAAGGCGGCGTCGGAGGAAGATTACCACGCGGAGTACCTGGGGCCGGTGATTTCGGTCAAGGTGGTCGAGTCGCTGGACGAAGCGATGGCGCACATCAACAAGTACGGCTCGCACCACACCGATGCCATCGTCACCAAGGACCTGGCGGCGGCCCGCAAGTTTACGCGATGCGTGGACAGCTCGGCGGTGATGGTCAACGCCAGCACGCGGTTCAACGACGGCGGCGAGTTCGGCTTGGGCGCGGAAATCGGCATCAGCACCGACCGCTTCCACGCCCGCGGCCCGTGCGGCCTGAAGGAACTGACCACCTACAAATACGTCGTCTTCGGGGACGGGCAAGTGCGGACGTGACACGACGCAGCGCGGGGCCGCAACCGAATCAGTCGAAATCACTGAACAGGAGGAAACAGAGGAAACGGAGTGGCGACTCTCTCTTCACAACCATAACCCACGCGACTTGTTGGCCGTGTCCGCCGCCGACACGGCCAACAAGTAGACCGTTTGGTGTCATGACGGCACGGATTGGAGAGCGCGTGCTACGAATCGCGGCCGCCCGAAGGGCGTAATGCGTCTTGTTGGCGATCATCACGCGGAGCGTGATGGCTACGTTGGGAACAGCAACACGGGGCCGAGGATCTGGTCGCGGGGGACGCCCGGTTGCGGCCAGTGGCGGCTGTCGCGGGAGATCGGCACGTTGTCACCGAGGACCAGCACTTCGTCGTTGCCCAGGGGGGCAGCCGTGGACCAGTCGCGGCCCAGGCCTTGGGGGTCCAAGTAGTGCAGGTCGCGGAACACCTGCAGACGGCGGATGACGGCGGACAGTCCGTCCAGGGCGATCCCCAACGGCCGGCTCTGTGCCAAAGTCCGATCCTGTTCTCCTCGCAATCCGGCCTCCGGCGAGGGATCGCGCTGCAATGCCGCACGCGCAAAATCCCCCGCTCCGTCAGGCGGCTCGTACGGCCAGCAGATCACGACCCGTTCGTCCACCGCCAAAATGGCCTGCCGATCGCACAGAGCGAATTCGAGCTTGACGTCCTGAGCGTAGGCGGCCGCCGGCAGGGACGCCGTCGCGACGAGACGACCGTCGCGATACAGCCTCGCTTGCTTGGCGGGGAATTCCATCGCCGCGCGGAACCAAGCCTCGCCGTCGAAACCTCGGAGCACGACGCTGCCCTGAGTGCCTTCCAACCGCAGGCGGGCGACCAGCAGCAGGTCGCTCACCCGGCGCAGCTGCCGCGACTCGTCCTGGTTGTAGCCGTAATTGTCCAGCACCGGGTACTCGTCCGTGCGTGGCAGCGGCGAGGCGAAGCAGCGCCAGTGATGATAGACCAGCCACTCCAGGCCGGCAGCAGCGGGCCGGTTGGGCTGGCAGCAATACCCTTGCCGGCCGCGATTCCAGCCGCTGATTCTGGCTGTTTGCCAGCGGTCCGGCAGATGGCCGGCGCGGGCAGGTTCAAAACCGCTGTCATGCACCAGGATGGCGACCCGGCGGAGTTGATCGAGCGTCTTGCGGACGATGCGGCCGTCGGCATACACGTCGCCGCCGCGGATGAAAATTCGTTCTCCGGGCAATCCCACGACGCGTTTGACCTCCAAGTAGTCGGGATCGCTTGGCGAGCGAAAAGCGACCGCGTCCCAGCGTTGCGGTCGGCACCAGCGGCAGGCCAGGCGATCGATCAGCACCCGCTGGCCGGGATATAGGACGGCATCGTGCAGATCATGCTGGACGAACCCGCAGTTCGGGCACACGACCCGTTCATCCGCCGGCGGATGCTCCGCGTCGTACCGGCAGGGAAACCGGCAATCGCCGCAGCGCAACAGGAAATGGGCGCCGCGCAGATGGTCCGCCATCGACCCGCCGGCGATCCGCACGGGACGGACCATGCCCTGCAGAAAGCCCAGCCGGACGCCGATCAGGGCGATCAGCACGGCGCCGGCCACGGCGGTTCGCTTTCCAAACGGCATCGAAATCCGGCACCCGTGGGTTTGTCAAGCTCGAAACGGGCAAGGCGCCATCTGTCCGCCGACGCCGGCGGAGCCGTGCGCCGGAGCGAACGGAGCGGGCCACCGTCGGGCGCGCTATTCTACCGCCAAGGTGGCGCGAAATGAACCATGCCAAGGCGCATGCTGAGGATTCGGCCAGGAGGCCAGCGTCACGCTGAACGTCTGGCTGCGGGACCGCGTGCGGGAGGCGGAGCGGGTGAATTTCGCCGCCATCGGCGGGGCCGGCATCGGGGTCACGATCTACGCCGCCATCAGGCCTGATGGCAAAACCGTGATGGGCAGAATCGACCTTGCGGGGACATGCTCCCACCGCTATCCTTCGGTCTGTTTTTTGGTAGTCGTGGAACCACTGCATTCCCATCCGGCGTTGCTTCCCAAAGCCCAGCGATGCGTCCTGGTGGCCGTTGGCACCGTGTTGCTGTCGCTGCTGGCGCTGGCGGTTGTGTTGCAGCCCGATTCGCGAGGCTTCGGGACGCACGAGCGGTTGGGGCTGCCGCCTTGCAGCTTCCGGCAGTTGACGGGTTACCGTTGTCCGTCCTGCGGGATGACGACTGCGTGGGCGCACCTGGTGCGGGGACGAATCGTGGAGGCGTTTCGCGACAATGTGGGCGGTGCGCTGCTGGGTCTGGTGAGTTTGATGCTGGCGCCGTGGTCGTTGCTTTCCGGTTGGCGCGGACGCTGGCTGTGGGGAGTGATCCAGCCGCAGGTGGTCTTGGCTGTCGTGTGGCTGTTGGTGGCCGTCACGCTGATCGACTGGAGTGTTCGCTTCTTCCTGGCAACTTGACACAGGGACGTGCTCATGTTCGTGGTTCACCGCCGATTGTTCCGCATCGTTTTGTTCCTGGGACTGGCCGTCGGCCTGGCGGCCAGCGGCGGTTGCGTCGGCTTGACCGCTCAACTCCTGTATTGGGTCAAGGGCGGGAACAAGATCGATCCGGAATTCGAGGGGATGAAGGGCAAACGCGTCGCGGTGGTCTGCGTCTCGAATGCGTCGTCCTTTGGGCCGAATACCTTCTGTTCGTTGCTGGAACGTCGGGTGAGTTCGGCGCTGAGGGAGCAGGGCGACAAGATTGATGTCGTGCCGCCCGACGACATCGCGGACTGGATCGACAGCAATGACTGGAACCAGATGGACTACCGGGAGATCGGACGGGGCGTGAACGCCGACATGGTGTTAGGGTTGGACTTGACGGACCTGCGGCTGCACGAGGGGCAGACGCTGTACCAAGGGCGGGTCACGCTGACCGCCACGGTGTACGACATGCAGGACAACGGCAAGGTAGTCTTTCGGCGGACGATTCCGGATTTCACCTTCCCCCGGAACGGGCCACGGCACGCGACGGAAATGACGGAAGCCCGCTTCCGTTCGTTGTTTGTCGAAGTGCTGTCGAAACACGTGGCCAAGTACTTCTGCGCGTATGACTTCGAGGAAGACTTCGCCCAA
>Ga0302237_1000924_pt1 | contig 22875 bp, 18 predicted proteins | sample AAG_UR_Ala_MG_FD_193530 | JGI IMG/M metagenome (GOLD analysis project Ga0302237, IMG submission 193530) | Enriched activated sludge microbial communities from anaerobic digester in WTTP, New Holstein, Wisconsin, United States - AAG_UR_Ala | ecosystem: Engineered > Bioreactor > Anaerobic >... | reverse complement strand
GGGGAGCCTTCCCCACCACGTTGCGGAAATGGATGTAGGCCACCCGCTTCTGCGCCAGGTAGCCCTCCACCGCGGCGTAGACGTCCCCGGGCATTTCCGCCAGGGTTCCCAGACAGAACTCCAGGCCCCAGGAGGGGGAGGGGTGGCGGTCCAGGATTTTCTGGTACAGGTCGTGGCGGTAGACCAGCCGGGGCTGCCGGCGCACCCTCTCCAGGGGCGGGTCGTCGGGGTGCAGGGCCAGGACGATGCCCGCCTCCTCCGCCGTGGGCAGGATCTCGTCCAGGAAGGCGTCGTGCCGCCGCCACAGCTCCTCTTCGGAAATCTCTGGGAGAAAGCCCGGCGGGGCGGAGGGATCGTAGACCATGTTCCAGACCATGCCCAGGGGAATGGGATCGTCGATGTTGCCGTCCATCCCCACCGAGGCCGCCCCGCCCCGGGCGAAGTCGCCGGTGATCCGGCCCGCCACCCCGGCGAGACTGAAGTTGTAGCCCATGGTTTTTATCCCCGCCCGGGCCGCGTCCCGGAGGATGCGCCGGAGACCCTCCATCTGCTCCCCCCGGCGGGGCCCGTCCAGAAGAACGTCGTGCCAGAGGGCGGGATCGAAGTTCTCCAGCGCTTCCAGAACAAGACCATGGCGGGCCATCCGGTCCCGGATCCGCGCGAAGCTTTCGTAGTTCCACAGGCCCAGGGTGGCCCCCGCCAGACCCCAGCCGCCGGAGTCTCCCACCGGCTGGTTCTCCGCCTCGGTGTGGCCGCTCCCGCCGTGGAAGTAGTCCGTCAGGTGGACGACCCCGTGGGTAGCCCCGCTCTGCCGGGCGAAGCGGTAGTAGTCGTCGTTCAGCATGTGGTGGTAGAAACCGAAACCCAGTTTCATGGCGGATCCTCCTGTTCGATCGAAGATGACATCCCGCTCCCTGCGGCGCAGAGGCAGGCCCCGAAAATGAAGATACAGCCGGAGAGGTGGCTCCACACCAGAAGGGCGGCGGCCCCGCCGAAAACGCTGTACACCGGGTTCATGGGGGCGAAGTTTTTCAGGTACAGAAAGAACAGGGCATCCCCCGCGCGGAACAGAAGGGTGGCGACCAGGGCGGGGATCCAGACAACGGCGAAGCGGGTGCGCCCCCGGGGGGCGATCTTGTAAAAAAGAAGAAGGCCGACGAAGATGAAGAGGGACGGGAGGAAAAGAAGACCCGTCTGCCAGGCGCGGAGCGGAAGTCTCCGCAGCGGGGGGATCCAACGGGTGGCGGCTTCCACCAGCAAGGGAAAAACGATGCCGATGAGCACCGTGGCTGACATGACACAGAGAAGAACCAGGCTCTTCAGCGGAAGGCGCCACCAGCCCAGGGAGTCTATCCCCCAGGCCCGGTTCGTGGAGCGCACCAGGTTCGAAACGAACCGGAGAACCACCCAGATCAGTATGGTGGAGGCCGCCGCCCCCGCCCCCCGACGGGAATCCAGGAGGTCGAAGAAGGTCCGGCGGATGAAGCCTTTGATCTCCTCGTTGACGGGGAAATAATGGTGGAAAAAATCCGGCAGCGCCTCCCCCGCGACGGCCCGGTCGATGAAGGCGCCAGCGATGGAAAACACCAGGATGATCAGCGGCGCCATGGCGAAGAGGGCGTTGAAGGCCAGGGCCGAGGCGCGCTGGGACCCGTCGATGGCCAGGTACTTTTTCACCGCCAGAAGAGTTGTCATCCACCCGCGACGCAGCATGCACAACAGTCTAATGCCCGCGGGGGTAAAAGTGAAGCCCCCGCCGCCAACGGCGGACGGGGACTTCGGGGGAGAATAGGTTCTATGATCACGGCCCCGCCGACGGCGGCGCCGGTATCACCACGCTTACTTGACGATCCCGATCAGGAAATCGCTGCCCGCCCGATGGATCCTGAGCATGAACTCCTTCTTGTCCGGGTCGTTGACGGCCCGGTAGAAATCCATGATGGAGTTGATCTTCCGTCCGTTGATTTCCCGGACGATGTCGCCGGTCCGCAGATTGGCGGTGTCCGCGGGGCTGCCGGAAGTCACGTTGCCGATGATGACCTTGCCGATGTCTCCGGTCAGGTTCAGGTCCCGGCGGATCTTGTCGGTTATCTCCACCGCCGAAATGCCCGGCCAGGCCTTCTTGGTGATGTCACCCATCTCGGTCTCCGCCTTGCGGGCGGCGGTCCTGACCCGCAGATTCAGGGTCTCGCCGAAGCGGATCACCTGGAACTCGGCGTATTTTCCCGGGACCAGATTGCCCACCGCCTGCACCAGCGCGGAGGAGCCGGAGATCTCCTGTCCCGCGATCCGCACGATCAGGTCCCCGGGCTGGAGCCCCGCATGGTAGGCCGGGGAATCCAGGAACACGTCGTACACGAAGGCTCCCAGGGAGGTCTTGATGCCCATGCTCTCCCGCAGTTCCTTCGACGGGTCGCCGGAGTTGACTCCCAGCCAGCCGTACTCCACCGTTCCTTTGGAGATCAGATCGTCGATGGCCTTTTTCGCGTTGTTGATGGGGATGGCGAAGCCCAGGCCCACATTGCCGCCGCTCTGGGACGCGATCCAGGCGTTGATGCCCACCACCTCACCGTACATGTTCACCAGGGCGCCGCCGGAGTTCCCCTGGTTGATCGCCGCATCGGTCTGGATGTAATCGGTGAAGTTGCCCACCTCCATGCCCGGCACCGGCCGTCGTCCCACGGCGCTGACTATCCCCAGGGTGATGGTGGACTCGAAGCCCAGGGGGTTGCCCACCGCCATGGCCCAGTCGCCCACCTGCACCTTTTCCGAGTCTCCCAGGCTCGCCACCGGGACCGCGTCGGAGGTCTCGAAAATCACCAGGGCCAGGTCCTTCCGGGCGTCCTTTCCCGCCAGCTTTGAATCATATTCCCTGCCGTCGTGCAGTTTGACCTTGATCTCCGTGGCATCTCCGGCCACGTGGTTGTTGGTCAGCACGTAGACCTTGTTCCGGTCTTTCCGGACTATGACCCCGGAGCCCAGCCCCTGCTGGCGGAACTCCCGCTCCTGGCTCTCGCTGTTCCGGTCGCCCCTGTTCCGGGGGTTGCCGAAGAAGAACTCGAAGGGGGAGCCGAAGTTGAGAGAGGGGACCCGCTGTTTGACCACCTGCACCGTGTTGATCTCCACCACCACGGGAAGCACCTTCTGGGCCACCCTCCTCAGGCTGCTCTGGACCCCCTCCAGCGCCGCCACCTCGCCCCGGGAAAGATCCTGGGAGAAGGCCGGCGGGGCCAGGCCCAGAAGCAGCGCCGCCGCAACGGTCAATAAAACCTGTCGTTTCGTCGTATTCATGGGATGTTCCTCCTCGCATTTCTCTGCGCATCTCATGATGAGAGATTACAGGAGAAACATTTCCCGCCCATTACCGGGGGATTACAGTTTTGTAATGGAAGGGGCCGGAAGTTCGATGAAGAAACAGGCGCCGGGGCCGGGACCCGGGCCGGAGCCAGAACCCGAGACCGGGACAGAGCCCGACATCAGGCCCGGGCCGGAACCCGGCCTCGGATCCAGGCTGGAGTCTGACCCCTGGACCGGCCCGGAGTCCGGTCCTGATCCCGGGGAGGAACCCGGGACCGGTCCCGGGGAGGAACCCGGGACCGGGATGAGGCCGATGGAGCCGCCGTGGGCCTCGGTGATGGCCCTGGCGATGGAGAGTCCGATCCCCAGTCCCGGTTTGCTTTTCGACCCCGCCCCCCGGTACAGCCGATCCCAGATCCGGGAGGCATCTTCGGCGGGGATCCCCGGTCCCCGGTCCCGCACCTCCAGGCGGGGCCGGCCGTCACGGGTCGACAGCAGCACCAGGATCTCCTCCCCGTCGGGGGAATACTTGACGGCATTGTCCAGGAGGTTCCCCACCACCCGGCGGAACCTGCCGGGATCCACGAAAGCCCGCAGGGTTTCCGGTCCCTGCAGGCGGATCCTGACCCCCCTCTCCTCGGCGACGAAGGCGTACATGTCCACCAGTTTTCGTGTCAGCTCCACGAGGTCGGTGTCCGCCATTTCCAGCCGGAGGGTCCCCGACTCCGCTTCGGACAGATCCATGACGGCGTTCAGCAGGGTCAGTATCCGGTCCGCCTCCTCCAGACCGTCCTGCAGGGCCTCCCGGCAGCGCCGTCCGTCCTCCGGACCCCGCAGGGCCAGCTCCGCCAGGCCGCGGAATCGGGTTAGGGGGGTCCGAAGGTCGTGGGCCACCGAGTCCAGGGTCCCCTTCATCCCCTTCACCACGGTTTCGATGTGTTCGATCATCCGGTTGAACAGGCCCACCAGGTCTCGGAGCTCGTCCCGGGCCCGGACCGCGTCGATCCTCTCGTTCAGATTGCCCGTATCGACGATGGACACCGCCGCGGCGGCGAGTTTCTGGATGGGGGACAGGGTGCGGGCCGTCAGGAAGGCCCCCACCATGGCGCTGAGGAGCATCAGCGGAAGGAGGAGAAGCGAAAAATTCCGCACCACCAGGGACAGGGCCTTTCTGCTCTGCTCGGTGGACACCCCCACTTGCAGAAAGTACTCGTCCCCCAGGGGTATCCCCGCGGCGGTGAGGCTGTATTTGCGGTTGGGGGAGTGGAGGGTCAGGAGAGCGTCCGGGTTCCGGGGGGCGCCTTCCAGGTTGTCGGGAAAGAAGTCCCTCCATCCCTGGGGGTAGATGAAAAGGACGGTGGCGTTGTCTTCGTCGGAGACCCGCAGGAAAAAAGGCGTGCCCTCCAGGCCCACCGCGCCGCTCTCCAGGCCCGCCAGGACCTCTTCCACATCCCGGGTCTGGGTGACCGCCCAGTAGCCCAGGAGCTTGTGGCGGATGAACTCCAGCTCCTTTTCCCGCAGGGAGCCCCTGACGGTGAAATAGACCCCGCCCAGGAGAAGAAGGGAGGTCAGCGCGAAGAGGCCCGAGAACAGCGCGGCGATGCGGTAATTGATCCGGCGGATCCCCGCCCTATTCTTCCCGGAGAACATAACCCACGCCCCGGATGGTATGGAGGATTTTCCTGTCCGCTTTCCGCTCCAGTTTGCTCCGGAGACGGAAAACCAGGACATCCACCACGTTGGTCTGGGGATCGAAATCGTAATCCCACACGTGTTCGAGAATCATGGTTTTGGACAGCGCCTGGCCGGGATGGCGCAGGAGGTATTCCAGGAGCGCGAACTCCCGGGGCTGCAGATCGATCCGTCTGCCTCCCCGGGTCACCTGCCGGGAGACCAGGTCCATGGAGATGTCCGCGTATTCCAGCCGGGTGGGGACCGTCCCGCCGGGGGGGCCGGCCCGGCGGATCAGGGACTGAAGCCGCACCAGGAGTTCGGAAAAGGAGAAGGGCTTGGTGAGGTAGTCGTCGCCCCCCTTGCGGAAGCCCAGGACCCGGTCGTCCACCGAGCGCCTGGCGCTGAGGATCAGAATGGGCGTTTCCACCTTCCGCTCCCGGAGCTTCTGGATCATCGAAAGGCCGTCCATCCCGGGCAGCATGATATCCACCACCGCCGCGTCGAAGGCCCCGGAGGCGAAGGCTGCCAGGGCATCCTCCGCCGAGTTCACCGCAACCACGGCGAAACCCGCCTCCCGGAGCCCCTTGGCGACGAAGGACGAGATCTTCCTGTCGTCCTCCACAATGAGAACCCGCATGGAGGAATTCTACAGGATTCCCGGGGTTTTGGCAAACCCGGCGGGAGGGCAGATCCCGACCCCCGACTCCGGCGGTTTCGTCTCCTTCTCCTGTTGACCCCGCCGGGACTGCGTATTACCCTTTGACGATGGACCGGTGGATGGGAGAAAAAGAGCAGGAAGCCTTGTGCCGGATAGCCGCCCTCTGTCTGGCGCCGGGGGTGCGCTCCCGGGAGCTTCTCCGGGCGGTCGCTGGGGAATTGGCCCTCCTCTTCCCGGACACCGAAAAGGTCCGGGTTCGGATTCACCTGGGGAAGCTTCGGGAGGAGTATCCCGCTCCGGCGGACGGCGCCTTCTCCATCTCCGGCGGCCCCGCTGCGGAGGACCTCCCGGCGCTGCGGACCGAAATCTCCGGGCCTCCCGGAGGCGGCGGGGGGCAGGAGGGGGAGATTCTGCTGTTCCGCTCCGGCGGCCCCGGCGGGGCGGAATCCCTGGAACGGACGAGACGCCTCCTGGTTTCCGCGGGAAGCCTGCTGGGGGAGAGTGTCCGGAGGCTCCGGGCGGACCGCCGGCTTCGGCTGCGGAATGTCGCCCTGAGGGAGGCGGTAATCCGGTTGGAGGGAGACAGGAGGCGGTTTCTCCGCAGACTTCGCCTGTTCATCGAGGGGAGGGTGCTCCCCCAGCTGCGCGGGGTGACGGGCGGGGACGCCGACGAGACGGAAACCGCTCTGCGCCGTCTGGGAAAAACCCTGGAGGCCCTTCCCGGGAGACTGGACCTGGAGCTTCGGCTCGAAGGTTACCGCCTCAGCCCCCGGGAGCGGGAGATCTGTGATCTCATCCGCGGGGGGATGACCAGCAAGGAGATGGCCGTCCAGCTGGGCCTGTCGGAGTTGACGGTGGAGCGGCACCGCCACAACATCCGGCGCAAGCTGGGGGTGGAAAAAAACCGGAGCCTCGCGGCTTTCCTCGCCCGGTTTTGAGCCCGTTACCTGTAGTTTTTATACAAACATAATACATGATCACTGGATATTGTTTTCTGCCCGAATCGCTTGTATCATGACTGTTTGGGTGGGTTTCTCGTATCCGCCGGAAATTCCAAATACAGAGGTACGTCATCATGCGGCGAAAGCAGATTTTCATGACAGAATATGACCACAAACGTCTGGCCGGCATGGTTCGCGCTCATAAACAGGCCGGCAAGCGGGCCAGCCACCTCACCGCTCTGGAAAGAGAACTGGAGCGGGCTTCGGTGGTGCCCATCCACATGATACCCAAGTACGTGGTGACCATGAACTCCACCGTCCGATATACCGACCTTTCCAGCAATACAATAGAAGAATGCACCCTGGTCTTCCCCGGACTGACGGATCCGGGAAGCAGGAAAGTGTCGATTCTGGCCCCCATCGGGGCTGCGCTGATCGGCGAGACCGAGGGCAATATCGTGGAGTACGAGGCCCCCGGAGGAACCATGCGGATCCGGGTGGAAAGCGTGGTCTATCAGCCCGAGTCTGAGGGAGAGGAGGACCTCTAGGCCGGATCCTCCCTCCGGCGGAGCAGCTCCAGGCTGCTGCCCGCCCCAAGCCCCCGGCCCGTTTCCCTCTCCTGGGCACCGGAAAAACGGATCAGGTCGCCCCTGCGCAGAGACAGGAAGGCCTGCGCCTCCGGCGGCAGGGTCTCCCGTTTCGCCGACAGGGCGAAGCGGCCGTCGGGGCCGCAGACCAGATGGCGCAGCCGCCCGCTTTTAGAGAGCATGCCGTCGGATACGACCCGATACACCCCGGCTGCCGGAGCGTCGGCCTCGTCGGGGGAGTGACCCGGCGGGGAGGCCAGCAGATAGGCGGCTTTCAGATTCTCCCGGGGTGAGACCCGGCTCATACGGCCGATGTCCCGGACAATGCGGGGGGGAGTCCAGTCCCATTCGCCGTGACAGGTTCCCCCGGCGGCGAGGGCCGGGCAGGGGCCCGTGTATGAACAGGGCGCAAGGATCCGCCACCCCGCCGAAACGAGCCGGTCCCGGAGGCGGAGCAGATCCGCGGCGGTGGCGGGAAGGGCGGGGTCGGCCAGCAGAACCACCCCCCGGGGAGTGAGGAGGCCCGAGAGCCGCCGGAGCAGGTCAAAACGGAGTTCCACCCGGTCGGGCCTGCCCTCCCAGAGTTCGTTGAACAGATGTCCGGCGGTGAGAAGGTCGTAGCGGGAGGCAGGATCCGTGACCGGGCCGGGCGGCTCCGCCGGGCGCCCGCTCCCACCCGGGGTCGGGTTCTCCGTCCCCAGGGCGTCCCAGACCCGGGTTTCGAGACGGTATCCGGAGAGTTCGGCGGTTCTCCGGGCCCAGGCGAGGCCTTCGGCGCTCCGGTCCCAGGCGGCGACCTGTCCGAAGCCCCGGTCCAGAAGGGCCAGGCTGAAGGCACCGGACCCGGCGCCCAGGTCCAGCGCCCAGGCCTGCGGACGGCGCGCCGGGATGCCGGGGGCCGATGCCCGGACGCCGGAGGCAGGCTCCCGGATCCCCGGGCGGGGACCACCGCCTCCCGAGACCGGCGTCCGGCTGCCCGCGGCCTCTCTCCGGGTGCCCGCTCCTGACGCCTGGGCGATCGTACCCGACGCCTGGGCGATCGTACACGACGCCTGGGCGGCGAAGGAGGGAATCTCCCGCAGCAGCATCCCGCACAGGGCGTAAGACACGGGCCAGTAATACAGATGATAGGCCCCCAGAAGCTGCGGGTCGGAGAAGTAGCCCGCGCCGGCAAGACTCCGGAGCCGGGTGAGACCCCGGGACAGGTCCCGGACCCGGGCCGCGACGGAACGCAATTCCCCGTCGGTGAGGCCCCGATCCGGCTGCGCCCCGGGGCTCCCCAGACCGTGCTCCCGCCAGACCCGGGTCAGGAGGGGAATTCTGTCGCGCAAAGAGCGGCCTGTCCTTTCCATCCCCGGGGAATATAGCGGAAAAACGCCGGTTTCGCCATAGATTTCCCCGATAATCCTTGAAGTGTTACAGCCGGAGTGTTATTCTTAATATGAAACGTCATCTCGGAGGTATTTGATGAAACGGTACAGTATGTATGCGCTGGGGATTGTCCTGGCCGCGCTGTTCGTTGCTTCCTGCGCGTCCGCCCCACCGGCGCCGGAACCGGAACCGGACAAGGTCGCCGCCCCGGTGGCGCCCGCCGTTCCGGCCCCCGACGCCGAATTGAAAAACGCGGAATCCCTGAAAGGAACCATCGATAAGTACGATCTGTCTTTCGCCAAACCCGAAGAATACCGGAAAGCCAACGGGGAACTGGAAGAGGGCAGAGGCCTTATCGGCAAGGATAACGGGGCGGCCAAAAAGCTGCTGGACAGCGCGGCGGCCCGTTATCAGGTCGTCATGGATGCGGGCATTTCCGAAGGGGCCAAGGCCCGGATAACGGAGATGGAAACAACGAAAAAACAGGCACTGGGGATGAAGGCCGACAAGGCCGCCGCCGCCGATTATTCCCTCGGAGTGAGGAAACAGGCCGAAACCGACAAGCTCTACGCCGACAAGAAGTATCTCGAGGCCTGGGAGGCGTCGGAAGAAGCCATCGGAGCCTACAACAGAAGCTTTGAGACGGCGAAAAGCAAGCGCGCCGCGGCGGAAACCGCCATTCGGAGCGCGGAAACCGACAAGTCCTCCACCAGCGACAAACTCACGGAGGTCAACAAGGAAATAGGAGGCGCACAATGAAAAAGATCGTAATCTTCCTTGTCCTGGCGGCCCTCCTGACCTCCGCCTCCGGTCTTTTCGCCCAGAACCTCCTGGACAACGCCGATTACCGGAAGGGGATGGAGTATCAGAACCTGTCGAAGCAGGCCTTCGACGAAGGGGACTACGACAAGTCCATAGAGTATTCAAAGCTTGCCACGGATCATTTCCGGAAAGCCCGGGAGTATGCGGAGATGATGCGCCAGCGTTACATCGCCCACAATCTGAAAAACCGGGCGGCGGACAGGATGAAGTACGCGGACTACATCAACGCCGAAAAGAACTTTCCCCTGGAATACACCGGCGCGAAGGCGGCGTACACCGCGGCGGAAAAAGCCTTCTCCAACGAAGAGTACGTCGTCAGCGGCGAAGGGTACCGCAAGGTCATCGATTTGCTGAAGGACATCAAGCCGGTCACGCCGATTCCGGCGGAAGAGCTGGCCAAGGCGGATTCCCTGCGGGAAACCATCGCCAAGTACGATCTGGGTCCCGCCCGGCCCGCGGAAAAGGCCAGGGCCGACGCGGCCTATGACGGCGGAAAGGCTCTCGTGGACAAGGACAACGTCCGGGCCAAGACCCTGCTGACCGAGGCGATCAAGAATTACGAACTCGTCATCGACGGGGCCGTGGGAGACATGGCGGCGAAGCAGCAGGCGGGGATGGAAGCCGCCCGCAAACGGGCCGACGGGGTAAACGCCGGAATCCTCGCCCCGGAGGAGTATGGGGACGGGCAGAAAAACCAGAACTTCGCGGAGATGCAGTTCCGCTCCAAAGCGTACGAAGACGCGTGGCAGAGCTCGGAGAAATCCATCGCCGCGTTCAACCGCGCCTACGACCGGGCCAAGGGAGAGAAACTGCTTCCGGAATACTACACGGTCCGCCTCATCCCGGAGCGTCGGGATTGTTTCTGGCGCATCGCCGGATATGATTTCGTCTACAACGATCCCTGGAAATGGCGGGTCCTGTACGAGGCGAACAAGCATCTCCTCGCCGACCCGAAAAACCCGGGCATCATCGAGCCGGGGATGAGGTTCCGGATCCCCAGCCTCGCGGGGGAGAAACGCGCCGGAGACTGGCAGCCGAAGAAGTGATCCCGCAGCCCCGCTGCGGAGACAGGGCGGAACGCGCCATGGCGCGCAAGGCGGCGAGTCGCGGACTCGCCGCCTTTTTTTTTTACAACTGATTCCCGATGGAAAAGTAGATGATGGCTCCCCGGCTGTCCTTGACCCCCAGGTCCAGAAGGATGGCCCCGATGGGGGAGTCGATTCCGATTCCCAGGCTGCCGCCGTAGCGCAGACCCGGGGGCGTGCGGATCAGGTCCTCCAGGGGCTCATCCCAGGCATTTCCCGCGGCGGCCCGGGCGCTCACATGGAGCCTGTCCCGGGGCAGGCCCCGAAGGCCGGGAACCTGAAACCGGTAGTGCAGCCCGAAAATGGCGCTCTGGTTTCCCGCGAGGGCCCCGGGAGGAAAGCCGGGAAACCGGCTCCTTCCCCCCAGATACCATCTGTTCCAGTCGAAGGCGGCGGTATCGAAGAAGGTTCCCCCGAACAGGGCGATTTCCAGGACATGCCGGGTCCCCAGGGGCATGAAAAAACGAAAATCCGCCGAAAACTGGTGAAAGTCGTGATCTCCCCCCAGCGCCGCGGCGGCCCGGAGGTAGTCCACCTTGCCGAAGGTCCCGGATCGGGGGAAGGGGAAGCGGTCCAGGGTATCCCTCCGGGCCCCGAAAAGAAGGTAGGCCAGTCTTCCTTCGAAGGAGTCGAAGCCTTCCCCGAAGAGGGGGGCGGAGCGGACACCCTCCAGACGGTAGCCCCCGTACACCTGGCCGAAGCGGCTCAGGAAGGTCCCGAGGCGGATCTGGCCGTGCACCCGGAAGGTTTTCAGATCGTCGTTCAGGCTCTCACCGGTGTACATGAGCCGTTCGGAGTTGCTGATGTGGAAGGAGGGGGAGATGAAGAGGGGGCCCCACAGGGGCTGAATCAGTTCGCTGGACACCTCGGACCCGGAAATGTGGGAAAGGTCCGTGGACCACAGGGAACCGGGGCCGGTCAGGTCCCGGATGGTGAGGTTCAGTTTGAGGGTGAACCGATCGTTCAAGGGGTCCTCCAGGACGGAGGGAACCCGGGCGAAGGAATCGTAGGAAAACCCCAGCCGCAGCAGATTGTTCACGTCCTTCCGGGGCCGGAGGCGGATGAGGAGTTTTTTGCCGTCCCCGGTGTTTCCGGGGGCCAGTTCGTATCGCAGGGTCTCGTAGCGGCCGGTTGTGTATATTCCCGTAACCAGATCGTGGATGGCCGCGAGCCCGATGGGCCGGCCCAGCAGGGTGGAGAGCCGGTTTCTGACGCTGAGTTCGTCGTCCTGTTTGGCGCCGAGGATCTCCACCGTCTCCACCAGGATCTCCTCCGGTGAAGCCTCCGCCGTGGCGTCTCCGGCGGGCGGACGGCCCTCCCAGGCCAGTTCCGCGAGGCGGCGGAGTTCCGGAAGGAGGGCCCTGGCGGCCTCCTCGCCCCGCCGGATGATCTCCCGATGCTCCGCGAAGGCCGCGGGGGAGTGGTCCCGGATGTCCGGCTTCACCACCAGGTCCGCCAGTTCCCGTTGCGGGCGCTGGCTCTGATCGATCATGATGGTCAGCACCTGATCCAGGACCTCGTCGGGCCGCTCCATATTCTTCGGGATGGAGGACAGACTGTTGAGGTCCACGGCGATGACGATGTCCGCCCCCATGTCCTTCACCGCCTGCACCGGGAGATTGGCGGAAACCCCGCCGTCCACCAGCAGCCTGCCTCCCAGTTCCAGGGGGGTGAAAAGTCCCGGAACCCCCATGGATGCCCGCATCGCCGCCGCCAGGGACCCTTCCCCCAGAATCACCGTTTCGCCGGTCTGGAGGTCAGTGGCCACAGCCCGATAGGGTATGGGCAGGAGGTCGAAGTCGATGTTCTCCGCATAACGCAGGGTAAGGAGATACAGGAGATGGAGCGCCTTCTGTCCGCTGGTGAGCCCCGGGGAGACGACGGGTCCCCGGCGGTTGAAGCCCAATTGGAAAAAATAGGAGACCGACGCGGCCTTCTCCTGAAAGGAAAGGGACTGACGCGGAGGGCTGTCGGAAAAGACCCCATCCCAGTCGATGTCCCGGATCGTTTTTTCCAGATCTGCGGCCCTGTAGCCCACTGCGCGGAGCCCCCCCACGATGCTCCCCATGCTGGTGCCGGCGATGAAATCGATGGGCATGCCGATCTCTTCCAGAACTTTCAGAACCCCCACGTGGGCAAAGCCCCGGGCCCCCCCGCCGGACAGGGCGAGACCCACTTTCCGGTACGGGGTCGGGGAGGCTGCGGAGCCGATGGAGACCGGAGGGGCTTTGGGGTGTCCCGCTTCCATGGAAGCTTCCGCCGGGGGCTCGGGAAAAACCCCCGGGACGGAAAACCCGGACTGGCCGGGGAGGGAATGGGGGGGCAGGATCCACAGGAGCAGGGAGAGAAGGGGGACGAAGGACGGGGCCCGATGAAACCCGCGGGTCGGGGCCGCGCCGCCCGGTGGCCGCGTCTCCCCTCTCGGGGTTGGCGGGGGTCTTGTGCCGGAATCGGAAACCCGCATGATTCCTTCTTTTCCCCGGGTCCGGATCCGGACCCGGGTTCGCGTGCTGTCCCGGGACAGGCCCGGGTATGTCCCGGGGTTACCCGGGGTTATCCCGGACCTGCGCCGGGATAGGCTCAGGCTGTCTCGAAAGCGCCCGGACCTGCCCCGGGACAGGCCCGGGTATGTCCCGCCTAAAACCGCAGGTCCAGCATTGCCGGAGCCGCCGGAGCGGGGGAGAAGTCCGGACTCCGGCGCATGTGCCGGTTTTCCCGGAGGAGGCGGAGAACCTCCTCCCGTCCCTCCTGCAGGCGGTCCCGGGCCCTGCGGGAGGACAGGGAGGCCCGGGCGGCGGCGGCGCGGATCCGGTCTCCCGGCGGCGAAGGCCGGCCAGGCGAAGCCGCGGACCGCGGCCTCAGCGCTTCCGGCTGCCCGGAAATGGCGGCTTCCCCCTCCCGGGCACGATAGCAGCGGGCAAGAGCGGCGATCCCCGCGGCCGCTTCCTCCTCCATGGCGGCGTAGCTCCGCAGCTTCTCCTCGTCCCCGGCGAGGGCCGCCTCGCCCAAGAGGTCTGTCACCCGGGCGTACAGCAGGAGCCGCTCCTCCAGGGATGCGGCGAGGTTCGAAAAGGTCATGGTCAGCCCGCGATATCCACTCCGGAATTCGCCGGCGCCCCCTCCACCTGCGTGTGGGCGATCTGAACCCAGGCATCCCGGAGCTGGGTCAGGAAGGTCCTGATGTGCCGGATGGGCTCGGGGTCCTTCCGGACATTGCCTTCCATGAGCTGCCGATTGAAGAACATGTAGAGATTGAAGAGGTTTTTCGCGATCTCCCCTCCCCGCTCGAAGTCGAGGGAAACGGTGAGTTCGGTGATGATGTCCTGAGCCTTGGCGATGCTGTTGTGGATGGAATCCAGTTGTCTGGACTGTCCCTCCAGCTGGGCGAGGCAGGTGTCGATCTGTTTCAGTGCCTCATCGTAGAGCATCACGATGAGCTTCCCCTGGCCCGCGGTACGCACCTTCGTTTCCTTGTAGGCATTCAAGGGATTCGTGTATGACGTCAAGGCTCTATCCTCCCTACCAAATATATCAAAATACGCAATTGTTTACCATGCCCTGCCGCCCTATTTCGCGTTGTCTTTCAGCGTCGAAACGGGAACGATCCTGTAACCCTGGGAGAGAAGCTGATTGATCAGGAGGTCCAATTTCCGGAACAGGTGATCTCCGGGACCGGTATCCTCCGGGGCGCCGATTCGAAAGGAGATGATGGACCCGGGTTTTTTCTTCGCCATGATCCTCTCCACCAGATCTGCGGCTGTCCGCTGGAGACGGGAGGTTTCGGGGGACCTTTCCGCCGCAGCCCAGTCCAGGCTGTCCACATCCCTGCCGATATGGCTGTAGCCCACCTGCGCCGCGGCCCGGAGCATGTCGCTCTGCACGGCGTAGTAGGGGGCATGCCAGAGCAGGGAAAGCTCCTTTCCGGTGGCGGCATGGTACTCGTCCTCGTTTCGGGCAAGGCCTCTCTGTATGAAATCCGGAGTCACCCCGAATCGGGGGTCGGTCATGTTGAAATGAGTGTAGAAAAGGGATGCCGTTTCGTGGCCGGAGGCGGCGAGATCCCGGGCTGCCTCCGGGTCGGTGCGGATGAAATCCCCTCCCACGAAGAAGGTGGCCCGGATGTTGTAGTCCGCCAGGACCGACAGAACCACATCGAGCCCCTCGGCGGAGCCCGCCAGATCGAAGGTCAGGGCTATCTCCCGTCCCCGGGTCCGGGATCCATGGGTGAAGTTTTCGAAATCCACCGTGTCATCCGCGGCGGGAAGGGGGGAGTAGGCCGCGGCGGGGTGGGGGAAAAGAGGGCGGGTTCCCGGGTCCTTCACCCCCCGAACCATGGGGATGTTCCGCAAGGGGCCCGAGGGGAGCTCCTGGAGATACACCCGGTACCGGGGGTTTGCAGTGGGGGGGCTTTCGGAGGACGACGCCGGGGCGATCCGCCAGCCGTCGGAGACGGGGTCGTACAGACGCCGGAGGTTCCGGCTCCACACCGCCGCGGCCCCCTCCTGAAAGCCGTATCCTTCAGGCTGGGAAAAACAGACGAAGCGGGGGGAAGGGGACCCCAGGGTGTAGGCTTCCACCAGGTGCTCCCCGCCCACCACCAGGGTGTCCTTTCCCGCCCATACGGCGTCCAGAGGTCTGTCGTGGGGGATGAAGGCGGAGGATGCCCAGGTCCTGTATTCCCGGACATCGATTCCCGACGGGGTCATCAGCGCCGCCTTCCCGCCGTCGGGAGACAGTCTCATCCCGGTTATCCCGGAGTCGGCGGTCCGGAGGAACCGGGGCGTGGGAGAGCCCAGGTCGATCCGGTACACATCGGACACTGCGGCCCCGTTTCTCGTTCCCCGGACCAGCAGGGTGACGAGATTGTTTCTGTCCCACAGAAGATCCGCCGCCCTCAGCCCCCGGGAAAGGTACAGATAGGGGAGGGAGCGGCTCGTGCCGTCCCCCAGGGGACAGTGAAAAATGCGGCCTCCCCCGGCATTCAGCAGAAGGGACCCTCCGTCGGGGGCGACCCAGTAGGTGTCGAAATCCACATCGAAGGGAAAGGGAAGCCGCCCGGCGACCCGGCCGATGGGAAGGGTGTCATGATAGAGGCTGCGGGCGAAAAGCTCGGCTCCGGTTATCCGGTAAACCAGATTCCGGGACAGATAAAAAAGGTCGCCGTCGGGGGTCCAGCGGAGGCTGGACAGGCCGCCCTCTCCGAGGCGGCGATAGCTCTCCGCCACCAGCCGGGAGTCCCGGTACTGCTCCATGGAAAAATAATAGATGGTCCCGGCCTTCGTGTACACGAAGTAGCGGGAGTTGGGTGACCAGACCGCCTCGGGGCCTGTCATGGCCAGCTCCACCCGGCGGGAAACCGGCGCTCCGGCCCCGCTGAGGGTGTCGAAGAGGACGAGATCCCCATGGGCCGCCGAGACCGGCTCCACCCTGAGTATGTACCGCCCGTTCGGAGAGGTCAGGACCGGCAGGATCTTGCCGTTCTCGGCTTTCTTTCCCGTGAGAAAGGAGGGAAAGCCGGGAACGGGGCGCATGTTTTCCTGGTTGGCGTCGCTGCGGAACAGGCCGAAACGGTTCTGGATCTGCAGCCCCCCGGTTTCGGGCAGATAAAGAAGACTTTCGGGGTAGAAGGTCAGCTGCTTCCGGGTGTCTTTCCCGATATCGGCGAGAAAAAGAGTGCGGAACTCCCGGTGGCCCGGACCCTCCGCAGTGGCCTGGAAAAGAATCCTGTCTTCATTTGATAGTTTCGGATGTGAAAACGTGACCTCCCCGTAGGCCAGGGCGGCCCCCCCCAGAAGAAGCAGGACCAGTTTTTTTAAACCCATACCCTCGTCACCCTATACCAGAATCGGCAGATCCATCGGGAAATTGACGGACGATACCCCGATTATCGGCAAAATCCCCATTGATTGTAGCGGCCCGAAATATGATATTGTAGGTGACAGGGGAGGGAGAAAGAGATGATTACCGCCGAAAGGATCGTCCGTCTGGGATCCGAGACTGCCTTCGCGGTTTCGGAAGAGGCCAGGGCCTTCGCCGCCGCAGGAAACCGGGTCTATCCCTTTCATCTGGGGGATATGGACCTGCCGACCCCGGAGAACATCATCCATGCGGCGCACAGGGCCATGAGGGACGGAAGAACCGGCTACGCCCCCAACGCGGGCATCCCGGAACTGAGGGACGCCCTGGCGGCGGATATCAACCGGAGCCGGGGAACGCACTACACCGCCGACTCGGTGGCGGTGCAGCCCGGGGGGAAGCCGGTCATCGGGAAGTTCATCCTGGCCCTGATGAACCCCGGCGACGAGGTTCTGTACCCGAACCCGGGTTACCCGATCTACGAGTCCCAGATTGAGTTCCACGGCGGGCGGGGGCTGCCCTACGGGTTTCTGCCGGGGAAGGAAAATTTCCATCTGGACATGGACGCCCTGCGGCGCCAGGTGAGCCCCAGGACGAAGCTCCTCATCGTCAACGATCTGCAGAATCCCACCGGAGCGGTGTCCCCCGACGAGGAGCTGGAGCAGATCGCCGAGTTCGCCCTGCGGCACGACCTGAGGGTCCTCTGCGACGAGGCCTACTTCGACATCCGCTACCGGGGCCGGTCCCGGAGCCTGGCCTCCTTTCCGGGCATGGAGGAGAGGTGCGTCATTCTCTACACCTTTTCGAAGAAGTACGCCATGACCGGGTGGCGCCTCGGCGCGGCGGTGGGGCCCCGACAGATCATCGGTGTCATCGCCAAACTGAACCTGAACGACGAGTCCTGCACCAATCATTTCGTCCAGATTGCGGGGGTGGAGGCCCTGACGGGGGACCAGAGCGGCTCCCGGAGAATCATCGACGTTCTGAAGGAGAGGCGGGATGCGGCGGCGGAAATCCTCCGCGCCATCCCCGGGGTCTCCTGCTACGTTCCGGAGGCCACCTTTTATCTCTACCCGGATGTGACGGGACTGATGGAAGCCAAAGGCTTCTCCGATTACGAATCCTTCCGGAAGGATGTTCTCCGGAAGACCGGAGTTTCCTTCTGCACCCGGCTGCATTTCGGCAAGGCCCTTCCCGGCGAGACCCGCAGGCACCTCCGGCTGGCCTACTCGGGGATAGGGGTGGAGGACATCCGGGAAGGGCTCCTGAAGTTCGCGGCCTACGCCCAGGGGTGACCGGCGCCCCTTCCGGGGCATCCCCGGACCGCGTCCGTTTGCGGCGGCTTCCATTGACACGGGATTGGTGCAGCACTATACTGATATATCAGTATAGTGCCGACACGCGCATCTCAGGAGGTACAGGATGCTCCACATGTCCCAGCTGGAGGAACTGAAGAAGTTCGACGCCCCCACGATCTGCAACGCCATCGAGTTTTTCGAACTCAGGCCCCGGACCGCCGGCTTCATGAATCCGTCGATCAAAAAGGTCTTCGCCAACGACACCCGCACCGTGGGCTACGCCGTCACCGCGAAGATCTCCGCCATGCACCCGCCGACGGAAGAGCAGAAGAAACTGAACGATCTGTATTACCGGAAGCTTCACGCCTCCCCCAAACCCTCGATCACCGTCATCCAGGATCTGGACCCCGCCCCCATGGGCTCCTTCTGGGGCGAGGTGCAGGGCAGCATCCACCGCTCTCTGGGCTGCGACGGGGTGGTCACCTCCGGCGGCGTCCGGGATCTGGACGAGGTGCGGGAGATCGGTTTCGAGTACTACTCCTCCTGCATCCTGGTGTCCCATGCCTACATTCACCTGGTGGAGGTGGATGTCCCCGTCACCGTGGGGGGATTGACGGTGAACCCCGGCGACCTGGTCTTCGCCGACAAGCACGGGGTGGTGGTGATCCCCCCGGAAGTGGGGCCCTATCTGGCCGAGGCCTGCCGGGCCGCCGCCGATGCGGAGCTGCCGGTCCTCACCAACTGCCGCCGGAGCTTCGGCTCCCTGGTGGATGTGGGGGACCTGGTCCGCTGGCGGTCCGAGATGGTTACGCTCCGGGCCGAGGCGGCGCGGAAGTTCTCAAAGCTCATCCGGAAGGGCTGAGCGTCCTTTCCCCCGCCCGGCGTCCGCCCTCCGGGGCGGGTTCCCCGGTTCTATTCGTTCCAGCCTTCCAGAATGGCCCGGATATTCTCCAGCGGGACATCCACGCCGGCGACGCTCTGTCCGATGAGCCCCCCCCGGCGGTGGAAGGCGTCCCGCATCCGCCGGGCCGCGTCCCGGACATCTCCGGGGCCGCCGAAGGCCAGGATGTTCTGGCGGTCGATCTCCCCCCAGAAGGTCATGCGCCCCGCGTAGGGCGCCGCCTTCTCCAGGCCAATGCACCAGACCTGGGAGTTCACCGCGTCCACCCCCAGTCCGATGAAGTCCTCGTACAGCTCCAGGATATGGCCGTCGCTGTGGAAGAAGACGAACTTTCCCGCCTGTTTGATCCGGTCCACGAACTCCCGGTAGACGGGTTTGAAAAGCTCCCGCCACATGATGGGGGAAATCAGCAGCGACAGCTGGGATCCCCAGTCGTCGTAGAAGGTCAGGGCGTCCACATCCAGGGGCAGCCAGAAGTCCAGGTATCGGTGGAAGTACTCCACCACCTTGTCCCGCAACAGGAGGAGGTTTTCATTTTGCTCCCCCAGGTCGTAAAAAAGGTTCTCCGTCCCCCGGATGAACTGCATCCGCTGAAAGACTTCGATCTGCCCGGCGGCTATGAACTGCCCCGACCGGCGGGCGTCGGCGATCTTCTCCCCGACGACCCGACCCCCGGCCTTCCACTCCGGCGCCAGGAGGTCCACCGGCAGGACATAATCCCTGACCCCGGCCGGGTCGGGAAGGGCGGGAACCTTGACCTCCCCGATCATCCCCTCCTGTAAAACCTGCCAGGCGCTCCCCCACTGATCGGTGTACATTCCGGGTTTGTAGACATCGGCATAGAAAACCCGGTCCATGGGACCGTGGATCCGGACGATGTCCTGGGGATGGCGCGCCAGAAGCTCCTCCAGCGCCGGGCCGTAACGGAGGGCGGCGGCCTTGTGGACCCACAGGTTCAGCGGGATCCGGTCCGGGTCCTGAAAGCGGATGGCGCGGATGGTGCGTTCTCTGCCGGTCATGGAGCCTCCTGGCCGGGATTCAGGAAAGGGTGCATCGGAAGAGGAGGGGGAGCTCTCACTCCGGGGCCGACAGAACCCGGCGGGGTTTGCTCCCGTCCTGGGGGCCCACGATGCCCCGGCGTTCCATGGTCTCCACCAGACGGGCGGCCCGGTTGTAGCCGATCTTCAGACGCCGCTGCAGATAGGAGGCGGAGGCCTTTCCCGCCACGGTGACGATCTCCAGGGCCTTGTCCATCAGCGGGTCCTCCTCGTCCTCCTCGAAGAAGCCGTCCTCCTCGTCGTCGTCGATGAAGATTTCGTCGTCGATGTACTCCGGAGGCCCCAGGGTCTTGACGTAGGCCACCACTTTTTCCAGCTCCTCCTCCCCGAGGAAGGCCCCCTGCATCCGCACCGGAAAGGGGTCCCAGGAGGCGGTGAAGAGCATGTCCCCCCGGCCCAGGAGCTTCTCCGCCCCCACCGCGTCGATGATGATCCGGGAGTCGAACTTTCCCGCCACCATGAAGGCTATCCGGGAGGGGATGTTGGCCTTGATGAGGCCGGTGATGACATCGATGGAGGGCCTCTGGGTGGCCAGAACCAGATGAATGCCCACCGCACGGCTCATGGCCGCCAGCCGGGCCAGTGTCGTCTCCAGCTCCTTGCCGGTGGTGGCCATGAGGTCGGCGAACTCGTCCACCACGATGACCAGGTACGGCATGGGAGTGGTGGCGATGGCCTTGGCCCTGATTTTCCGGTTGTAGGAGCGGATGTCCCGGACCCCCAGGCCGTCCAGAAGCGAATAGCGCCGCTCCATCTCGTAGATGGCGTACTGCAGGGCCTGAAAGGCCCGTTTCGGCTCGGTGACCACCGGGGTCAGAAGATGGGGGACGTCGTTGTAAAACTTCAGCTCCACGATCTTCGGGTCGATGAGGAGGAGCTTCACCTCCTCCGGGGAGCGCCGGTACAGGATGGAGCAGATGATGGAGTTGACGCAGACGGATTTCCCCGACCCGGTGGCCCCGGCGATGAGGAGATGGGGGGTGTTCACCAGATCGATGATCTGGGCCTCCCCGGCGATGTCCTTCCCCAGGGCCAGGGGGATCTCCATTTTGGCGGTGGTGAATTTTTCCGATTCGATCATTTCGGCGAAGGAGACGATGGCCCGGTGCTTGTTGGGGATTTCGATCCCCACCGCGTGTTTCCCCGGTATGGGGGCGACGATCCGCACGCTGGACGCAGCCAGGCGCAGGGCGATGTTGTCCGACAGGTTGACGATCTTCGACAGCTTGACCCCCGGGGAGGGAAGGATCTCGAACATGGTGATCACCGGGCCCTTGCGGATGCCCACCACCTCCGCCTGGATCTTGAACTCCTCCAGGGTGGAGCGCAGGACGTCGCCGGCCCGCCGGGTTTCATCGTCGATTTCCCAGTAGCGTCCGTCGGCGTAGACCGACAGGAGCCCCTCCACGGGGACGGCGTATTTTCCGCTCCGGCGTCCGCCGGGAGCGGGGTGCGCCGGAGGGGCGGGAACGGGCGGCGGGCCGGCGGCCTCGGGAACGGGCTCCCCTTCTTCCGGGTCGGCGTCTTCGAAGAGCTCCTCCAGTGATTCCGTCTCCTCTTCCTCCTCCGGCCCTCCGGCCTCGGGCGGGGGCTCCGGTGATGGTTCCAGGCCGTCCGCGTCCGTCGTTTCTCCGCCGGCCCCGCCGAATGGAGAAGCCGCCGGATCTTCCGCCGGTTCGTGCTTCGGGGGAGAGGGTTTCCGGGGGTGGTCCCCCAGAACCGGGATGTCCTCCTCATCTTCGTCCGGGGGTCCGGGAAAGGGCGGAGTTTCCCGGGGAGCCTCCGCGCCGGACCGGGCGACGGAAGACAGGGCTCCGGGCCGGGCGGCGAGGCGGGAATCCCGGGGAAAGAGGGGAAGGAAATCCCGGGTCTTTTCCGGTGGGGTCCCGGAGTCCTTCGTTTCATCCCGGAGCCGGCGGCCGTATCGGGAGAGGCGGGAGAAAAGGCCCGGAACCAGGACGAGTTCCAGGGCGACGAACAGGGAGGCCAGCAGGGCCCCTCCGGTGGGGGTGAAGGAGGAGGCGAAGAAGGAGGTGGCCGGTGAGTCGTCGACGTGGTAACCCAGGAACAGGCGCAGGGCCAGCCCCAGGGTGAAGAAAGGCAGGATCAGATAGTTCAGCAGGATCAGGAGCTCCAGCCGGAAGGGCTTCATCAGAAGCAGGAGTCCGCAGCTGATGAAATACAGGGGGGCGAAGAAGGCGGCATAGTGAAAGCTCCGGAAAAGAAAATCCGGTATGAAGGCGGCGAAACCGGAGGATCCTCCCGGGGGCGGCGGAAGGTGAAAGACGAGCAGAAAAGCCAGGAGGAGTCCGAAAATGACGAGTCCCGTCGCGATGGGGACCGATGCACCAGACGCTTTCAAATGGGATGTCCTTTCCTTTCTATATCGGCGGAAATCACAGGAAAAACAGCCCCCCGATGCCCAGGGGAACCAGATACAGGGCGAACCAGCCCAGCCGTCCCCTGCGGACCAGACCCAGGAGGAGCCGAAGGGCGAGGAATCCGGTGATGAAAGCCGCGGCAAAGCCCGCCGCCAGGGGCCCCGGGGACACCGCCGCCGTCAGTTCCCCCAGCTTCCGGGATTCCAGAATCAGGGCCCCCAGAACTGCGGGGATGGAAAGAAGAAAGGAGAACTCCCCCGCTTCCCTCCGGTCCATCCCCGTCAGCAGCGCCGCGGAAATGGTGGCCCCGGAGCGGGAGATCCCCGGCAGGACCCCGATCCCCTGGGCCACCCCCACCACGATCGCTTCCTTCACACCGGGACCGGGCGCCTCTCCGCGGTTTTCCCCCCGGGGGCTCTCCCCTCCGGCGGTGGGCCTTCTCCCGGAAAAAACCAGGAAGGCTGCAGACACCAGAAAGAAGGCGGACACCAGTTTCGGGTGATTCTCCGCCCCGATGTCTTTTATGGACAGGCCGATGACGCCGGTGAGAATCGTGGCCAGAAGAATCACTCCCACCAGGCGCAGCCGCGGCCCGTCCTCGGGCCGCCCCTGGCGGACCAGGAAGCGGAAAAGGGCCGCCAGAAGCTCCCCGATCCGCCGGCGAAAAACGGTGAAAACCACCAGAAGCGTCGCTCCATGGAGGATCACGTCGAAGAGGCGGGGAACGTCCCGAAGCCGGAAGAGCGTTCGGAGCAGAACCAGATGCCCGGAGCTGGATACGGGGAGGAATTCCGTTATCCCCTGAAGAAGGCCGAAGGTGAGGGCTTGAAGGTAGGTCATGGTTTCTCCTGTCTTCCCGGGAGTGGAACGAAATCGGACAACAGCTCCGAGACCGTTTCGGCGGGGGTCTTGCCGTCGTAAAGATACCCGTAATGGACCGCCGCCA
>Ga0302237_1000911_pt1 | contig 23113 bp, 16 predicted proteins | sample AAG_UR_Ala_MG_FD_193530 | JGI IMG/M metagenome (GOLD analysis project Ga0302237, IMG submission 193530) | Enriched activated sludge microbial communities from anaerobic digester in WTTP, New Holstein, Wisconsin, United States - AAG_UR_Ala | ecosystem: Engineered > Bioreactor > Anaerobic >... | reverse complement strand
TCTTGCCCGTCAGCGGATCGTCGCCGCACAAAAACGCCCGGCGGACGCAACGCGTATAGGCGTGAAACACCTCAACTTCCGACTCGCACACGATTTCTTTCCGCGCATACGCCGGCATATCGTCCCTCCTCGGCTTGCTTCAGCGTGCTACCGACAAATCGATGCCCACTGTCCAAAATCTACCATTCGCCGCTCTCGCTGTCAATGTTTCTGGGTGTCTGAGTATCTACTGAGTATCTACCCCCGCTGTCAATGTCTCTGGGTGTCTGACTATCTGAGTATCTACCCTGAAGTAGCCTCACTGCCACAGCGACCAGTTTCCGCTGGTGACCACGTATGCGGCAATCAAGGCATTCGTCGTGGCGTGCGCGAGGACCGCGTCGCTCAACCTCCCTCGCCGATACACGGCCACGGCATACAGCATCCCCGCCAACGTTCCGGCGAGCCAACGACCGTGTACCAGGCCGAATAGAACGGACGAGGCGAGGAACGAAACCCAGGTGAATCGGTCGTACGGCACCGGCTCGAAATCCGTCGCCACCAGCCGGCGCAGCAGATACCCCCGGAACGCCAGTTCCTCGGCCAGCGGCACCGTCACCACCGCGCCGACGATCCGAAAGACGAGCCAGACGGCCGCCCACTCGCGCGGCATGCTCAGCAGCCCCGCGGCAAGCACGTCTTCGGACCCAGACGACGCAGACTGAGGCGCGGCAAACTCCAGCGCCATCCACAACCCAAACGCCAACACCCCGATCGCCAACGCCGGCCAGTTCCACGTCCAGCGCCAAGCGGCGTACGTCCGCCGGAAACACCACAGCACGCCGGCCGCGGCCAGCACGCGGGCGGCATAGAACCGATCGAAGCCGCTGGAACTGGAAAAAGCCCCGCAAATCATGGCCGTCCCGAAAATGGCCAACAGCGGCGCCAGATACGGCGCGGCGGGATTCCGCTTCGCGCCCGTCTCGCCGCCAGCCTGGGCCGCTTGAAAAAACGACCACCGCTGCGTCACGGCGACCAGCCCCAGGCTGATCGCCACGAAGGCCAGCCAACCGGCTTGGGAGTGGAATCCGCCCAGCGCCACCCGCGGAGAAAACCAAACCCCGATGATCACCAACAAGGCAATCCGCAAGGCATTGGCCAGCCAGATGACGAGCGTGCCCAGCGGCAACAGCAGCAGCGCCCGGGGGAACCGCAGTTCGCGGCGCGCGTACCACAGGTAGGCCACCAGAAACACGCAGATCAGGCCGATCCCCTCGTAGCCGGAACAGGCCCGGTCGATGCCGACCGAGAACTCCGGCGTGCCAACGCGGAAACCGGCCGTCTGACTGACCGTCTGCGGCAGCACCAGATTCAACAGGCTGCGCACGACCCGGAACGTCAAGGCGTGCAACGGGCGCCACAGCTCCCGCGTATACAGCCCGGCCCACCAGGCCGCGGCGTCGATCCCGGCCGCCACCGTCATGGCGCTCCATCCGCGCCGCGCCAGCGGCAGCCAGAACGCGGGCGGGACCGCCATGGCGGCCCAGGCCGCGAACGTGGCCAGGCCCGCCACCAGCCACGCGATCAGCCAGCCCGCGGCGTGCGGTGAAGTCTCGAACCCGCGTTCACAAACCACGCTTGTCAGCCAGGCGAAGGCCGCCAATGCGCCCAGGTGCACCAGCAAGAAGGGCCAAAATCGCTGAGGCCCGCGCGCGTCCCGCAACTGCCGCCGGTACTCGTCGCGCAGCCGTGCCGCACCGAGGAACAACCCGCCCGCCACGGTGAACAGCAGCACGCTGAGGATCGCATGGGACTGCGCCAGCACGGCCGTCCACCACGGCGGGTCGGCCCCCGCTGCGTCAAGGAACTCGAATCGGACGCTCAGTCCCAGAATCTCCGCCAACAGCAGCAACGTCAACGCCACCCAGCGCACGACGGGCAACGCGGGTGCAGAGGATGCGTCGAAGGAACCGTCGCGATTGCCTGGCAAGATCAGAACTCCCACGTACGAGACGCGCGCACGACGCGCAGATCCTACGAACTGAAATCTTACGCCGCCCCGCTCGCCACGCCAGGATGCGCGCACGGCGCGCGCATCGCACGGACCGAGGCTCTAGTTCGCCGCCAGTTCGACGCGCATCTTCTCGTATGTTTCACGTTCCAAGGGGTGCAGCATGCCGGCATCCAGTCCCGCGGCCACCGCCTTCTGGTAGGCCGCGACCGCGGCCGGACGGTCGCCGGCTGCCAAATGGGCCTGGCACAGGTGAAAATACACCGGCGCGACCGGCGCCAGGGCAACGGCTTGTTCCAGGTCTCTGACAGCCGCGCTGGGCTGGCCCAACCCCAACTGGACGACCCCGCGCGTGTCCAGCAAACCGAACTGCGGCCCGGCCAACTCGATGGCGCTGTCGATCAAAGGCCGCGCCTCGCCGGCCCGGCCCTTCTGCAGCGCCAGCAGCATGGCCAGGTTGTTCAAGGAACCGGCCTTGAACCGGCCTTGCTGGATGCTCAGTCGGTACAGGTTTTCCGCGTCGCGGGCCCGGCCCTGAAGGTCTCGGACGTAGGCCAGACGAAACGGCAGCGACGGGGAATCGGGGTTCTTTTGGAACGCATCCTCCAGCCACTTCCCCAAGCGTTCCCGCTGCGCGTCGGTCAGCTTCCCCATCGGAAAGGCCACGCACACCGCGGCGACCGTCTCGGCATCGCATTTCTGCCAGGCCCGATCGCAGACGTCCAGCGCTTCGGGGAACCGCTCGCGGCGCACCAGGAACAGGGCCAGGGCCAGGATCCCCTCCGGCTCCTTGGACTCCGCGCCATACCGGCGGACCATCGCCTCGGCCGCCTCCAGTCGGCCCAATTCTTCCAGCAAGTTGGCCCCCGTGATCAGGGTCCGGGGCTCCTTGCCCCGGACGAATTTCTCGATCAAGTCCGCAGCCTCATTGTTCTTGTCCTGCGCGTGCAGCAGCCGGGCCTCGATTTCCACCGCTTTGGCCCCGCCCGGTTCGGCTTTCTGCAAACGGGCCAACAGCGCGGGGACCTCGGCGGTGTCTTCCCGGCGCAACAGGGCGCGAGCCACGAGGAAGAGATACTCCGGCTTCTGTTCCACCGGCTCCGCCACGCTCAGCAACTGCGCTCGGGCCTTCGGCCAGTCGCCGTCCTGCCGGTACAGCTCGGCCAGCAGGACCTGATCTTCGGGCCGAGCGGGGCCGCGCCCGCCCACCTCCTCCAGCAGCCGGATCGCCTCCTTGCGTTGCAGACTGCCCGGCTGACGCGCCAGCACGATCCCCCGAGCGCGCTGCTGGTCGAGGCCCGCGACGCTCAATTCATCCAGCCCGGTACCATCAGCGCCGCCGACCAGGCTCAGCGCCTCTTGCGACCGCCGGTAGTCGCCGCTCTCGGACAGCAGCAGCGCCAAATTGAAACGCGCCCAGGCCGCCTCGACCGGCGCGGCGTCCTGCATTGCCATCAGCGAGCGCATCTGCGTCTCGGCCTCCGAAATCTGCCCCTTGCGCCAGTTCCAGTTGGCCATGAACCGCAGCGCAAGGGGCGCCTTCGGGGCCTCGGCCAGCACGGCCCGATACAGCTTCTCCGCCTCCTCGTCGCGTCCGGCCAGCTCGTAACAGCGGGCCAGCGCCAAAGGCGGCTTGAGCCTCGACAACGGCCCCTCCGCGTCCCGAACGGCGGCTTGGGCCTGCTCCGCCATGCCCATCCGCGTCAGGTGCTCGACCAGCGCGACCCTGGGGGCCGGCTCGTCGGGGGCTAACGTCACTGCCTTTCGCAGCGCGGTCTCCGCCTCCGCGTTTCTACTCATGACCCGCAGCACCTGGCCCAGCCAGAAGTGATCGCGGAAGTCGCGCGATCCGACCGCCACCGCCTTGTTCGCCACTTCCAGGGCCAGGTCCGCCGGTGACAACCGGTAAACGCTCGTCAGGGGACTCTGGTCCGGCAACCGTTTGAGCAACTCCTCGACGTCACCGTAGCGGTGGTTGGCATACATCAGCTCGATCGCCCGGCGCATCACGGCGGAATCCTGCCAGCCCAATTCGAGGGCTCGATTGTAATGTACCACGGCGCTCTTCAGATCCCCCGTCCGCTCGCCGAGTTCCGCCCGGAACAGCGACAGGTCAGCCCACGCCGTACGCCGCGCGCCCAGCTCGTCGGCCCGCCTGCGGATTTGGCTCAGCGCCGCGTCTTCTGACTTGTCGCCCCGCTTGGTCTGCGCCAGCAACAGCCGCAGTCCGCACAGGACGGTCCAAGTGCCGTTCTCGCCCTCGAGGCGTCCGATCGCGTCCAACGCCGTCTGCGCGGCAGCCTGGTCCCCAGCCTGCAGCGCCCGGTCGAAGATGGTTATGCGCAGGCTCAGGTCCTGGGGGTGCTGCTGGGCCAACTGCGTCCAGAGGCGGCCGGCATCGCGCGTCGCGCCCAGCTGGGCATAGGCAAAGGCGAGTCCGCTCAGCAGTCGGCGCAGATCCTCGCGCGAGAAACCCTCCGCCTTCGCCTCCAGCTTTGCCAGCGCGGCAAGGGCCTCGTCGCCCCCGCGCCGCAGCCAGTAGTTGGCCCGGGCCAACCGCACCTCGACGCGGTCCCCCAAGCGCTGCTCTGCCGCATCCAGGATCGGCAACGCGGCCGGCGGCTGCTCCTGACGCGCCGCGACTTCGGCCAACGCCACCCACAGCTCGACCCGCTTGGGGTCCCGGTCCCGAGCCTGCTCCAACAGCTTCCGCGCCGCCTTCAGTTGCCCCTGCGCCACGCGAACCTCGGCCTCGACCAGCGGCAACTGGGGCGAACCCGAGGCCATCCGCTTGGCCGCTTCCAGCTCCTGTTCGACGTCCTTCCAGCGGCGCTGGTCTTTCGATACGCGCAGCCTGTCGGCCAGGAACAGTTGCAGGATCCTGACCTGCGTCTCGGGAACCAATACCCGCGCCCCGCAGAAAATCGGCAAGGCATCTGCGGCTTTCCCCAAATCCACCAGCGCTTCGGCCAGCCCCAGGCGCGCGGCCAGCCGTCCGGGAGACGCCGAGACCGCCCGGCGGTACGCATCGGCCCGAGCCGTGTCGTCCAGAAGCCGCTCGTAGCACTGCGCCAAACGCAGGTCGACCTCCACCGCACGCGGTCTCAGCTCGCTGGCCCGCAGCAGGTTGGGACGGAGCGTCTCCAGGGCCTGAGCCGCTGCGGACCACTGCGATTGGATCATCTCCACGTGCGCGTCCAATAGTTTTGGCAACAGCGGATCCGGCTTGCTCTTGCGCAGCTGCCCGATCACGCCGGTTGCCGCCTGCCATTGCTCGCCCTGCATCAGCACGTCCAGCAGCCGCCAGCGCAAGTCGTCGTCCTGGGGCGCCCGTTCGATGCCGCGCCGCAGGATTGCCAACATACGGCCGGTGGCCCCCTGCTGCTCCTCCAGGTTGGCCTGAGCCAAATACAGGCGGCTGTCCTCGGGGTGCGCTGCGATGGCCGCCTCCAGATCCTTCGATTGCTCGTCCAGGCTCGCCTTGTTCGGGACCGGGTCTCGGGCAATCGCCAGCAGGATCTCTCGGTCGTCGGGGGCCAGTTCCCGCGCTCGGGCGATGTCTGCCGCCCCGTCATCGACGCCGAACAACCGCCGATAGCGGGCCCGCGCCAGATAGGCCCGCGACGATTCCGGGTTGGCCGCCACGAGCTGGTCCATGACTTCGTCGGCCCGCTTGGGATCGCGGAGTCTCTGCCTCAGCAGATATGCATACCGCTCGAAGGCCGTGAGCCCCGGAGGATCATCGGGAACGGTCGAGGGGCGCGACGGGGCAGGCTTGGTGACCTGCTTGGCGGCGCCAGGATCCGGCTTGGCGGCCTTAATATCCGTCTTGGCCGCGCTGTCCCTGAGCCGACCCGCCTTGCGCCGTGCCTGGACAACGGCCTCGGCATAGTGCTCCGCCGCCTGCTCATCCAGGTTCTCGGCCTCGTAGCACTGGCCGACCAGTTCGTGCAGATCGCCGTCCCGCGGATTGGCTTTCAGGAGGATTTCCCAATGCCGCCGCGCGTCCCGGAACTTTTCCAGGTCCATGGCAAGCCGGCCGACCTGGCGACGCAAATCGGGCTGATCCGGCTCGCGCGCCAACGCGACCTCGAAGACCTGCAAGGCCTGCGATCGCTCCGTGGAAGTTGTCGCCAGCTTCAGCAGCAGCGCCCCCCGGCGAACCATGGCCCGATTGTCGCCGGGCTGAGCCGCCAAGTACTCCCGCATGAACTTCTCAGCCCCCGCGAGGTCCCCCTGCTGCTCCGCCTGGACCGACTGCGCCAGGAGCTTCGTGGGATTCCGCCCCAGGGTACGCAGGCCGAGCCACACGGCCCCGGCGAGAAGGCCGCAGATGAACAGGCCGAAGACGAGCCGAATCAGAATCCGGACCAGCCGACGCGGCTTTCGGTGTCGTCTGACATGTGCCCATCCCTCGCCATCGGAGCCAGGAAGAACCATCCCTCGTTTTCGTGACTTCGCTCGGGTTGGTTTCCGTTTCATGGGTGTCTGACTCCACGGTGTAGGCCGTGCCACACAACTGGGCCACGCCAGCCTGACAGACTAGCCACGCCAACCTTCAAAAAAACCGCCGCGGTCCCGAGACAAACTCAAGACGCGCGGCGGATTGTGAGTGAACAACAAACGACCGGATCAGGCGACCTTCCCACGACGGCGGCGGCCCAGCAACATCGCGAGACCCATGCCCAGGAATGATAGGGCCCCGGCCGCGCAACTCGGATCGATCTCGGGCACCTTCGTGACATCCATCTGCGCGTAGGTATCCGAGAAGGAGCTGACACGCTCGTCATCGCCGACGGTGATTACCAGCCTAACGGAGATCTCGGTTCCGGCGATAACGCCCGAGACTGGCCCCCCGAAGCTCACCAGTTGAATGGAACCGTTCCATCCAGCCTTACCAACGATATCCTTGACTCCCTTCGACTGGAAGATCCCAACGCCCGTCACATCCATGCCAAAACTCGCGGCGGCAAAGACGTGACTGGGGTCCGTGATTTGCACATCGTAGTCGAGTTGGTACGTACCGGGGTGGAGCCCAGGACTGGCGGGCGTTACTGTAACCTTGTGAAAGTCATACGCACCAATACGGTCGAACGAGAAATCGACTGACGCGTCGGCGAACGCGGTGTCCTTTGCTTTCAACGTGTAAACCTTGTCGTCGTCCACCTGTGTCCCGCCCACTGCCCAATCATTCATATTAATGGTAAACGCCTGGGAGTGCGAAACGAACATCAATCCGCAGACCAGGACGCCGAGGACTGCGGCGATTTTCGTGTATCTGTTCATGACTTCATTCTCCAACGTAAATGCAATTCAACTGGCCCCGCAGGGGGCCAATCACTCGATCCAGGATTCTGCCTCCAAGGAACAGGCGCGATGCTCCGTCCAGGCAGGACATCGCGTCAAAACGCTTACGCCACAACCAGAACTGTCCGCGCGCAGCGCGGCGGTCGCAAGTGGCGAAAGGCAGGCGGATCGGGAATGAACTGAGATAGCCTCAGGAAAAGTCGAGTTACCAGCGTTGGCGGTGGCGGCAACTGTTCCGCGCCGGCGATCGCCGACACGCTGCCACTTGCCGGCCCGCCCGGCGTGGGCGCCGACGTGCTGGCTCCACCGTACGGCAGCAGACTGTTCCACGGCTGCAGGCCCGGATCATTCTCCAAACTCCACAGCCGCCAAGGCTCGCCGGAGTCCGGCGCCGACATCCCCGCCGACGACCATGCGTCCGGTTCGGGCAACGGATCGCTCACCGTATAGGCCGCAGCGCGACGTCCCCACCCGGTCGTGGCCAAAACCACGAACACCGCCAGTGCCAGACGCCCAAACCACGTACCCATCTGCGAACCCCGCTCGACGCGAATGCGGACCTCACCTACGCTCATTCCTAGAGTTACCCTTTATAAATGTATTGGCCACCGAGCCGCGGTAACTGACAGCCAAAAATTGAATTTATTGTGAAATCGCGATGTAAGCCAATACTACACAAATACTTACGGAAATGAAAAAAGTTCCCGCCGTTATGGCGAACACGGTCGGGGACTAGGCCTTTCGCGGAACTGCGCTGCGGCGGAGTCGGACCGCACGTCGCCTGCGAGTCGCCCTTTGCGACGCCTGCCTGCCCGCATGGCGCAGCCGGTGCGGCTGTCGGAAAAAAGATGTGTCCCCTGGGTTCCGCTTTGAAAGAAGACCCCGCCGACATTGGTAGGATCGGGCATCCCGGATTGTCCGGCGATGATCCGGCACGGTACAATGCGGGGGGACGGCAGAAACGAATCGCGTTAGCATCGTTCGAGAAATGACTGTCCAGTGTTTATTGCTGATCATCCCACGGAGAGGCTGTGAAAAAATCGGGTCATCCAGGTGAACGATTCGATAATCTACTGGGCTGATATGTTGCGGCCCGTTCGAGGCGAGGATTTCGTTTTGCCTTAAGATTGGACGCAATAACCACCCGCGCACAGCGTCAAGTCGTCGATCAACCACCACTGAAGCACTGGAGTAGAACATGGACCAAGACCTGATACGATGGCTGCCTGCCGTCATGCTGGCTGCGATGTCAAGTTTCACCGCTGCGTGGACCAACGCGGAAGAGCCGCTGGTTTTCATCTCGGCTTTCGCGCCGGGGGACGACGGCGCCATCCATACGTTCCGGCTGGACCTGAAGACCGGCAAGCTGGAACCGGTTCACCGGACGACCGGCGTCGAGCACCCGTTTTTTATCGCCATCTCGCCGGATCAGCAGTTCTTGTATTCGATTCACGCGTTGAAGTTCGGCGGCAAAGAAGCGGAGCAGGTCGCCGCCTATGAGATAGCCGGCCGGGCGGGAGAGTTGAAGTTGTTGAACCGGCAGTCGGCGCTCGGCTCGGCGGCCTGCTACCTGGACGTCGACGCGACCGGCAAGTCGGTGCTGGTCGCCAATTATTCGACGGGCAGCGTGGCGTCGCTGCCGGTTCGGGAAGATGGGTCGCTCGGCAAGGCGACGTCGTTTTTTCAACATGCCGGATCGAGCGTCGATCCCGCGCGGCAGCAAGGCCCGCACGCGCACTGTTTCGTGATCAGTCCCGACAACCGGTTTGCCTTTGCGGCCGATTTGGGGCTGGACCAGGTGCTTGGCTACGCTCTGGAGCCCGCCGCGGCCAAGCTCACGCCCTGCCAGCCGCCGTTGGTGAGAACGCCGCCCGGCGCCGGGCCTCGGCATCTGACCTTCCACCCCAACGGCAAATACGTGTACGTGATCAACGAACTGAGCAATTCGATCACGTTGTTCAACTACGCGGCAGAATCAGGAGTGCTCGTCCAGCGGCAGACGGTCCCGGCGCTGCCGCCGGATTTCGACGGCACGAGCTACTGTGCGGACGTGAAAATTACGCCCGACGGCCGTTACTTGTACGGCACCAATCGCGGGCACGACAGCTTGGCCGCGTATCGTGTCGGCGAGGACGGCACGCTGACGCTGATCGGGATTGAACCGAGCCTGGGCAAAGGGCCGCAGAATCTGGCGATCACCTCGGACGGCCGACTGCTGCTGTGCGCCAACATGCCCGGCGACAACGTGGCCGTGTTTCGGATCGCTCCCGCGACCGGCAAGCTGACGTCCGCCGGTCCGCCGATCTCCATGCCGCGCCCGTCCTGCATCCGGATCATGAAGTGAAGACGATGCTGCTGTTTCGTATATCCCGGAATGGGATTACCCGAGTTCCGCTTCTGCAAACCGCGCAGTGCCGTTCAGCGATGGTGCTCGTCCATGACCGTGTAGCCGGCTGCCTTGGCAGCTTCTGTTTCGGGCCAGCGGGCAATCAGAACTCGATCACCATGCCGTCCTGACCGACCTGCGTTTCCGGAAAGACCTTGCGGGCGGACTCGATTCCGAATGGATCTGCCTCGCGCGCCAGAGGATTGATGTGGACGAGGACCAAGCGGCCCACATCGGCTTGCCGCGCCAATCGGGCCACCGGCGTCAGGCAGGAGTGACCGGTGACCTCCGCCCGCTCTTCCCAACCGTCCGGGAAGAAGCACTCGTGGACCAGCAGGTCGACGTTGCGGATTTCGGGGATGTACGACGCGTCCGGCGCGGCGGTGGCGTCGGTGACGTAGGCCAGCGAGCGTTGCGGCCAGTCGATCCGGTATCCGACCGACCCGCCGGGATGCTCCAGCGGAAACCAGCGCACGACGCCGTTGCCGGGCAGGGTCACGGGTTGCGCCAGCGGTCGCCACGTAAACGCCGGCCGCACGGGAAACAGGAACCGGGAAAACAGGTGCTCGTCCAGGGCCCGCAGCTTCTCCGCTTCTCCGTACACGTCGATGCGATCCATCGGCTTGTCGAACAACAAGCCCAGCAGGTACGTCAGACCGACGACGTGGTCCAGGTGTACGTGCGTGAGGAAGACGTCCAGCGTGCGTGTTTCCAGCAGGTCCCGCAGGCGATGCATCCCGGTCCCCGCATCCAGCAGTACGCCGCATTCGGGCAGCATCAGGCAGGGCGTATCGCGGAACTCATTCGGATGGTATCCGGCCGTGCCGAGCAAGTGCAGTCGCATGGCGGTCGTCTTTCACTTGCGGAGCGTGGAAATCCAGAGGAACGGTTTTTCGGCTTCGTCGATCCGCAGTTCGCCCTTCAACTGGGCCTGGTTCAACAAGCGGTCCAGGATGCCCTGGTAGTACGTCCGGCCCGGCGGCAGCGAAACCTTGACCTGCGCGGGGTCGATCTTGTGCCGTGCCAGGCCATTATGGTCGAGCAACAGCGGCAGGTCGAGACGGGCGCTGATGGCGGCCAAGGCTTCGGCCAACGGCGTATCCTTGATCTCCACATTCAAGAAATCGAACAGCTTAGGAGCCGTTTCGCGAGACGGCTTCTGCGCAGGCCAGCCGACCGGCCAGGACTTCGTCGCGCGTCTCACGTCGGTGATCCACAATTTGACCGTCCCGTCCGCCTGCTTCTGCGGCGCCATGACCAGCCCCAGCGGGCGCAAGACGGCCACCATCGCGGTCCCGGCGCTCAGCCCCTGCAATTCGTCGGCGACCACCTCCTGGCCCTGCATGGCTTGCCGAGCCTCGGCATCGGCGAGGAACGACAAGGCCAGTCCCGCGGAAATCCGCTTCAGCACGTCAAAGCTTGCCTGCCCCTTGGTGCTGAACGTCACCGGCGCTTGCAAGGCCTCGTGTACGGCGACCAATTGAGTGGCGGTCAGTCCGAAGGGGCCCTCGGCCTCTTGCAGCCGCGTTTCGCCGCCCTCGCGGATCTTGGCCAGCCACTTCCGCAGACCGTCCGTGTCGCCCATGCGAAACTGGCCGTCCGGCAGGACCAGCGTGTTCTTGTCCGTCAAGAGACCGATGACCAGGTAGGAGCGGGTCTCCCCGGCGCCCCGTTCCCGCACTTCGACCTGATCGCCCGGCTTGGCCGAGCGAATCCGCACGGCGCTGAAGGGGACGTCCTTCAGGGCGGCCAGCCACCGCTGGGCCCCGTTGATCGGAAAGCCGGGCTGGGTAATCAGCTCCAAATCGACCCGCGGAGCGGCCTCGGCAGGCCCTGCCGCCATCAGAGGTAGAAGCAGCAGTGCGGAGCCGAATAACCAGGAGTTCGGTGACAGCATAGATCGTCCCCCCAGGCGACATTCTACGAAGTATCCCTGATGATTCCCAGGCGGATTGGGCGTTCCGGGAGCCGCTGGGGTAGTTGCGGACCAGCCCTCGATACGGCAGAATGGGGCTCACTTGTTGACAGCTTTTCGGCAGCAAACCTAGACCGCACAAGGAGACAGACATGGCGCGACCGGTTACGTTGTTCACGGGCCAGTGGGCCGATTTGCCCGTTCAGGAGATGGCCCGCAAGGCGAAAGAGTTCGGCTACGACGGGTTGGAGTTGGCTTGTTGGGGCGACCATTTCGAGGTCAAGAAGGCCCTGAGCGACGAAAACTACTGCGCCCGGAAGCGCGAGTTGCTGGAAAGCTTTGACCTGCAGTGCTTCGCCATCAGCAACCACTTGGTCGGTCAAGCCGTGTTGGACATCATCGACGAGCGGCACAAGATGATCGTGCCGGATTACGTGTGGGGCGACGGCGACCCGGCCGGGGTCACCCAGCGGGCGATCGAAGAGATGAAGGACACGGCCCGCGCGGCTCAGAGGTTGGGCGTCAGCGTGGTCAATGGCTTCACCGGCTCCAGCATCTGGCACCTGAACTACTCGTTCCCGCCGGTTTCGGCCAAGATGATCGACGCCGGTTTCGAATTGCTGGCGGAGCGTTTCAATCCGATCCTGGACGTGTTCGCCGAGTGCGGCGTGAAGTTCGCGCTGGAGGCACACCCGACCGAGATCGCTTACGACCTGTACACGGCCGAGCGGGCGTTGGAAGCGCTGGACCACCGCGAGGAATTCGGCTTCAACTTCGACCCCAGCCACTTGCACTGGCAGGGCGTGGATCCCGTCGAGTTCATCCGCGCGTTCCCGGACCGGATCTACCACGTCCACGTCAAGGACGCCATCACGACGCTCAACGGCCGCAGCGGGATCATCGCCAGCCACTTGAACTTTGGCGATCCCCGGCGCGGCTGGGATTTCCGCAGCCCCGGCCGCGGCGCGGTCAATTTCGAGGAGATCATCCGCGCCTTGAACGACATCAAGTACACGGGGCCATTGTCCGTGGAATGGGAGGATTCCGGGATGGAACGCGAGTTCGGCGCGCGCGAAGCCTGTCAGTTCGTCAAGAAACTGGACTTCGCTCGCAGCGCCCGCGCGTTTGACGCGGCGTTTGAAGAGTGACGCCCGTTCGCGGTTTCCGTTTTCCGGCGTGAGCCCGGATGACGTATCCGGAAGCCCGGCTGATCCGAAAGAGCCGGGCTTCTTTTCCGTTTTGGCTCGTGATCGACCACACTTCGTTCGTTCAGGTTGGTTTCAACGATGAGTACAAACCGGCGTGACTTTCTGACCCGAGCCGGCATCGGCGCTGCGACCTTGGCCGGCGCGCCATTGCTTGCCGGCCGCGCTTCCCCGGCGTTGGCGGACCAGAACGCGGCCGCCTCGGCAGCTCACGAATTCAGCTACGCGCTCAATACGGGCACGATTCGCGGGCAGAAGCTGGGGCTGGTGGCCGAGATCGAAACCACCGCCAAAGCCGGCTACCAGGCGATCGAGCCCTGGTTGGACGCGATCCACAGATTTGCCGAATCGGGAGGATCGCTGCAGGACGTCCGCAAGCGCTGCCGGGACTTGGGGCTGAAGGTCTGCAGCGGCATCGGCTTTGCTGCCTGGATCGTCAACGACGACGATCAGCGCCGCGCCGGCCTGGAACAGATGAAACGCGACATGGACCTGCTGGCACGGATCGGCGGCACCCACATCGCGGCCTCGCCCGCCGGCGCCAATCGTCCGGGCAGTCGCGTGGAACTGGACGGCGCGGCCGAGCGGTACGCGGCGATCCTCGAACTCGGCCGCACGATGGGGATCATCCCGCAACTGGAAATCTGGGGCTCGTCGGCCAACCTCAGCCGCGGCAGTCAGGCCCTTTACGTGGCCGCCAAGTCCGGGCATCCGGACGCCTGCGTGCTGCTGGACGCCTACCACATGTACAAGGGGGGGACGCCGCCCAGCGTGCTGAAGCTGCTGGGGCGCCAGGCCGTGCATTGCTTTCACATGAACGACTATCCCGCGGACCCGCCGCGCGAGACCATCAGCGACGGCGACCGTGTCTGGCCCGGCGACGGCATCGCCCCGCTGGCCGAGATCCTGCGCTATCTGGCGGGCAATCACTGCCAGGTCGTGTTGTCCGTGGAGTTATTCAACCGCAACTACTGGCAACTGCCCGCCGAAGAAGCGGCCCGCACGGGACTGGAGAAAATGAAGGCCGCGGTCGCGGCAGCGGGGCTGGGGTAAAGGGCCAAGGGAAGGTCGTGGCGCCGAGCCCGGCGCGGGGAGTGAATCTCCCCGCGGGCGCCTTTGCTGCTATCCCGTTCAGTTCCGGGTGTCAGCTTGCCTTCGCCGGACGGCTGTATCAAAATGCGCATCCGTCGCGATGTCAATGAAGGAGAACGACGCTTATGGAGCGCATCTTTCGACTTGGCCTGTTCGTCATGTCGCTGGCCGCGCCGGCGGCCGGTGCAGTAAACGGCCCACCCAAACAGGCTTATTCCGATCGCCCGGATGATGTTCCGCGCGAGCAGGCGGTCGACGTGGCGACGGCCTACGATCTAGTGCGTTTGAGCGTAACGGGTCAAGGCCAACACGTTTTCCCGGGCCGTGCCCCGAGGCACTTCGCAGCCGGCGCCGACGATGTAGCGCGGGCCGGCCTGCCGATGGCAGTCGGCGATGGCGGCCGTGATCGACTCCGGCGTGCCGTCGCGGAGTACGCGCACGGGATCGATATTTCCCAGCAGCACCTGGTCCGGCCCCATCGCGCGGCGGGCGTCGGCGACGGAAACGAAATAGTCCAGATCGACGATCCCACAGTGCAGCCGGCCCATGCCTTCCAAGATCTTGGACGTGTTGCCGCAGATGTGCAGCCGCACCTTGGCGCCCAGGGCGTGCAAGCCGTCGACGAGCCGCTTCTCGTAGGGCCACACGAACTCTTCGTACAGATCCGGGCCGATCAGCGACGCGGCCGCGTCGCCCACGCCCATCAGGTCGGCCCCCGCGTCGATTTGGGCCTTGGCGAAACGCAGTTCCATTTCGAGCACGAAGTCGAACAGCCGGCGGACGAAATCCGGATCGTCGTAGAAGTCCAGCATCAACGTGTTGATGCCGCGCAAATCGGCCGACTCGGCGCACGGCCCTTCGATCCAGCCTTCGACGAGCTTGTCTTCGCCCGCCAGCTCTTTCAGCAGGGCCACGCCGCGGACCCGATCCAGCATCCGGCCTTCGGACAGCGGATCAGGAATCTCCAACTTGTCCAGGACGGCCTTGTCCGCCAGGAGCGCGTTCGCTTCATTGACCGCGGGCGGCTGATTCTCAAAGTATTGGATGTCGGCTCCGCAATCCGCCGCTTCGCGGGTCGGGTCCGAGATGGCCGACACATAGTCGAACTGGTAATCGCGCGCCGTCGCCATCTGGGCCTCGGCCAACACGCGATAGTCGCCGGCATACGCCCCGTACTTCACTCCGGCGTGGTCCCCTGCGAACATCATCGTGATCGGCATCAGCGGCAACTGGTCCACAGGCCGGCCGTCCAGCATGGCCAGGATTCGTTCTCGACCGTTCATCGCCATCTCCTTCAAGTTCATTCCCGGAACAACCACGCCAAGTACATCCACAAGCCGGCCAGCGCGGCGATCACGGCCACCACCGCCAGCACCACGCGATAGTTGGTGACCGGTTCCTCCACGGGCCCAGCTTCCCGCCCGCTGCCAAAATCGTAGCCGCAGTTGGCGCACCGCCGGTAAAAGCGCGGCGAGAAGGCTTCGTCGCAAGTCGGGCACAACAGCATCACCTCCGGACCATCGCCCGCCACGGCCGACGGATCATCCGGCGGCAACTCGGCCCCCCGATCATCGTCATCGGCACCAATCGCCTCGTCGTGCCTCGCGCAGACCGTCAAGGCTCCTGCACCGCCGCAACCGTCGCCGCCGCAACCGTCGCCGCCGCAACCGTCGCCGCCACAACCGTCGCCGCCGCAACCGTCGCCGCCGTGCCGCCGCTGGTGCTCCGGATGGTGCGGAGTTGAGTCCAGCGCCGGCAGGAACTCAGCGGCCGGATTGAGTTCGGCCAACGCAAAGTCGGTCCCGGGCACCTTGCAGGTTGGGCAGGCCGTCCGGCGCGGAGCACGGCAGCGGGGACACAAAGGCCAATCGGCCCATGCGGAGGTCTTTGGCTCGCGGTCGAATTGCCAGCCGAATCGTGCGTCGTCGTTCATGCCCCTATTAGAAGCGACGGCGGTGGGCGCTGGCAAGCCGTGCATCGATGCGCTAGACTAGTTCCTTGTGCAGCGGTGTTTTTGCAGGCTCTTGGTTTAGGAGGTAGGCACGATGAAGGCAATGTTCAGAGGGTATCGGTTTCGTCGCTGGTTTGGGCTGGGGTTGTCAACCGGATTGTGCGTGCTGCTGTCGGCATGGGCGCCCGTGGCCGAGGCCGAGGGGCTGCGCGTGCTGGCGCCGGGCAAGTTGCCCGCCGATCAGCGTCTGGAGAAGCTCAAGGACTTGAACGGCTATTTTCCGTTCACTCCCGCGAAATCGCGAGAGGAATGGGATCGCCGAGCGGAACAGGTGCGGCGGCAGATGCTGGTCGCGCTGGGCCTGTGGCCGATGCCCACCAAGACGCCGCTGAATCCCGTGATTCACGGCTGCCGCGATCAGGGCGACTATACGGTCGAGAAAGCGTATTTCGAGAGCTTCCCCGGCTTCTTTGTTACGGGCAGCCTGTATCGGCCCAAGGGCAAGTCGGGCAAGCTGCCGGGCGTGCTCTGCCCGCACGGGCACTGGGCCAACGGCCGGTTCTACGACGTGGGCGTCGAGGGCGTGAAGAAGCAAATCGCGAAAGGCGCGGAACGTTTCGAGAACGGCGGCCGCAGCCCGCTGCAGGCCCGCTGTATGCAACTGGCCCGGATGGGCTGCGTCGTGTTTCACTACGACATGATCGGCTATGCCGACAGCGTGCAAATTTCTCAAGGTCTGGCGCACGGGTTCTCCAAGCAGCGGCCGGAGATGAACAACACCGAAAACTGGGGCTTGTTCAGCCCTGCGGCCGAAGCGCACCTGCAATCGGTCATGGGGATGCAAACCTACGACTCGATCCGCGCTTTGGATTTCCTCCTGGGCTTGCCGGATGTGGACCCGCAGCGGATCGCGGTGACCGGAGCCAGCGGCGGGGGCACGCAGACGTTCATTCTGAGCCCCCTCGATCCCCGCGTCGCTGTCTCGATCCCGGCCGTGATGGTCTCGACCGCCATGCAAGGCGGCTGCACGTGCGAGAACGCCAGCCTGTTGCGGGTGGGGACCGGAAACGTCGAGTTCGCGGCGCTGTTCGCCCCCAAGCCGCTGTGCTTGCTGTCCGCGGACGACTGGACCAAGGAAATGCCCACCAAGGGCTTCCCGCAACTGCAGGAGCACTACCGGCTGCTGGGGGCCGAGAAGAACGTCCAGCACCATCCGCTGCTGCAGTTCGAGCACAATTACAACTACGTCAGCCGGTCGAAGATGTACGCCTGGGTCAACGAGCATTTTCGTCTGGGCCTGCCGGCGCCGATCGTCGAGGAAGATTACCCGCGCTTGGACGCCGCGGAGATGACCGTCTGGGACGACTCGCATCCCAAGCCTCAGGGCGGCGACGAATTCGAGCGGCAGCTGTTGCGGTGGTGGACGGAGGACGCCGGTAAACAGCTCTCACAGGTCATTCCCGGCGATGCCTCCGGATGGAAGAAGTACCAAGAAGTCGTGGGCGGGGCCGTCGACGTGGTGATCGGCGCACGCTTGCCCGCCCCGGAGGATGTGCGATTCGAGCAGATGACCAACACCGAGGGCGAAAAGGTCCGCATCGTCGCCGGCTTGCTGCGCACGGCGTCGCAAGGCAGCGAATTGCCCGTGGTCGTGCTGGAGCCCAAGGCGGCCGAGCCGCGCGTGGCGGTCTGGCTCAGCCGCGACGGCAAGGCGGGGCTATTCACCGCCGAGGGCCAGCCGCAGCCCGCCATCGCTCGGTTGCTGGACGCGGGCGTGACGGTCATCGGCGTGGACTTGATCTACCAGGGCGAGTTCCTCGCGGACGGCAAGCCGCTGGAAAAGACCCGTCGCGTGGAGAACCCGCGCGAAGCGGCTGCTTACACCTTCGGCTACAACCGCACGGTGTTTGCCCAGCGGGTGCATGACGTGTTGAGCGCCGTCCGCTTTGCGAAATTCCGTCGAGACGGCGCGGCGGTGTATCTCGTCGGCCTGGACGGGGCGGGACCGTGGGCCGCCGCCGCGTTGGCTCAAGCGGACGGCGCCGTCGCCAAGGCGGCAATCGACACCGGCGCGTTCCGCTTCGGCAATGTGCCGGACATCCACTCGCCCGATTTCCTGCCCGGCGGCGCCAAGTACTTCGACTTGCCCGGAATGATCGCCCTGGCCGCCGCGACCCCGCTGTGGCTTGCCGGCGAGGGGGCAACGGCGCCGAACGTCGTGGCCGCAGCCTATCAGGCCACCGGCGCTCCACAGGCGCTGGCCCTGGCCGGCGGGGATGCGGCGAAACGCACCGACAAAGCGGTGCAGTGGCTGCTGAAATAGTCCGGATGCCTCGTTCCGCAACTCGTTTCCAGGCTCCGCCTGGGAACGCACTGTCTCGCCGGCTCTGCCGGCCGGATGTCAGGGCCGGCGACGAACTCAAGAAACTGCACGGCTCGGAGAGCGCGTGCTGCGTAGCGAGGCGGGCGGCACGCGGAGCGTGCCTGCCACTCTAAACGCTCAAGTACTGCTTGGGGAACTTCCAGGGCGCCCGGTACTCGGGGATCGACAACCGGGCGGCCTCGTCGTCGCCGGCGATCCATTCGGTCTGGGGGTCGATCCGGATGGAGCGGCCCAGCTTGAGCGACAGGTTGCCCAGCACGATGGGGACGTTCACCTTGTGGTGGTAGAACACGCTGCAGCTGGGCTGCTGGCGGCTCTTGATCGCATCCAGCCACTCCCGCTCCTGGCCGGGCGAGTCGGGCACGGACTTGGGCGGCTCCGGGGCGTCCTTCATCAGGTCGCCTTCGGGCACGATCTTGTACGTCCCGTAGTTGGCGTACAGCGTGCCGTTGACGCCGTGGAAGTAGGTGCCCAGCCGCCGCCCCGTGCCGGGCTTGCCCTGCAGGTCGAACCCGTAGCTGTTGACCTGGGACATCATCCAGGTGAGCGTCACGTTGGGGTACTGGATCAGCGTTTCCTGGGTGTCGTGGACGTCGCCCGCGTCCTGCAGGACATAGCGCCCGCCGGAGGAGGCGACCATCGCCGGCAGTCCCAGATCCAGCGCCCAGATGGGCAAGTCGATGATGTGCGGAGCCCAGCAGGGGGTCCAGCCGCCGCTGTAGGCCATGAACGACGAATGCGTGAAGGAATCCTTGACCACCAGCGGGTTGAACGGCCGCATCGGGCCGGGGCCGACCCATGTCTCCCAGTCCAAACCGGCCGGCGGATCGCAGTCCGGGTCGTTGCCGATCCCTTCCGCCCCCAAGTTCAAGACGTTGAACGTGCGGGCGACGCTGATCGGGCCCAGGTTGCCGGAGCGGACGTGGTCGACCACCTTGTGGTAGTTCTCGCCGGCGTGGATCTGGGTGCCGACTTGCGAGATCCGATTGTGCTTCTTCACGGCCGCTTTCACGGCCAGGCTTTCGCCCAGGTACAGTGTCATCGGTTTCTGCAGATAGATGTCCTTGCCGGCCTCGCAGGCATCGATGGCCATCAGGGCGTGCCAGTGCGGCGGGCTGGCGATGATCACGGCGTCGACGTCTTTCTGCGCAAGCAGCTCGCGATAGTCGCCGTATCCTTTGGCAGTGGCCTTGTACTTCTCCACCGTCGCGTCGCAGCGTTCCTTCCAGACGTCGCAGGCGGCGGTGACCACGACGTCGTCGTACTTGGCACAGTTGCCCAGGTTGCCGCGGCCCATCCCGCCGCAGCCGATCAGGCCGATGTGAATCTTGTCGTTGGCTCCGGGCGCGCCGGCTTGGCCGAGCGCGGCGGCAGGCACAAAATAGGGAACCGCCACGCCGGCGGCGGCCGTGGCGCGGACGAACTGGCGGCGAGTGATGCGTTTGGTATCGGACATGGAACTTGTCTCCTTGGTAAGCGGTTGGCGTTGGAAAGTAGCCCTCACGCTCCGCGTGAGGATCAGCCGGCGTAACGTACTGCGTCCGTTCTCGCGAAGGTTGCCTTCCCGTGCGAGTCTTACGACGCCAGGTATTTTTCCGGGAACTTCCACGGGTCGCGATACACAGGGCGGGCGAGTTTGGCCGCCTCGGCGTCGCCAGCGATCTTCTCCGTCTGGGGATCAAACTCGATCGAACGGCCCAGCCGGTAGGCGATGTTGGCCAAGCCGATGGCCGCGTCGAGTTGGTAGTGGTACGAAACGTTGCAGCTGGGTTGCTGCCGGCTCTTGATCGAATCGAGCCACTCGCGTTCGTGGCCCGGCGAAGGCGGGATCGACGGCTCCGGCGGCGTGAGGTCCTTCAGCCGATCGCCTTCGGGCACGACCTTGTGTGTGCCGTAATCGGCGTACAGCGTCGCGTCCACGCCGTGGAAATAGACGCCCAGCCGCCGCCGGATCGCGTTGTCGGCGCCTTGCAGGTCGAAGCCGTAGCTGTTGACCAGTTGGAGCATCCAGGTCACGGTCAGCTTGGGATACTGCCAGAGAACCTGCTGGGTGTCGTAAGCGTCTCCAGCGTCGCGGGTGACATAGCGCCCGCCGGAGGCGACGGTCTTGGGCGGGATGCCCAGTTCCATTGCCCAAAACGGCAGGTCGATAATGTGCGGCGCCATGCCGGGCGTGTAGCCGCCGCTGTAGTCCATAAACGAACAGTTGGTATGGGCGTTGGCCACGATCAACGGGTTGTACGGTCGCATGGGGCCGGGGCCGACCCACTGGTCCCAATCCATTCCCGCGGGCGGGTCGCTGTTGGGCGGGTTGCCGATCCCCTCGATGCCCTGATTGCCGGTCAGGAAGGTGCGGACGACGGCGATCTGGCCCAACCGGCCCGAACGGACCCATTCGACGACACGGCGGTAATTGGCGCCGGCGTGGATCTGAGTGCCAACCTGCGTGATCACCTTGTGCTGCTCCGCCGCGCGGCGCACGGCCAGAGCCTCGTCCAGGTACAACGTCATCGGCTTTTGCACGTAGAAGTCTTTTCCGGCCTCGGCCGCCTCGATGGCGATCAGAGCGTGCCAATGCGGCGGCGTGGCGATGATCACACCGTCGACGTCTTTGTCAGCCAGCACTTCGCGGTAGTCGGAGTACGGCTTACAGGTCTCCGGGAACGCGGCGACGGTCGCGTCGCGGCGTTCCTTCCACACGTCGCAAGCCCCGACCACGGCCACGTCCGGGTGCCGGCAGCCGTTCAAGTTGCCACGGCCCATGCCGCCGCAGCCGATCAAGACGATGTTCAGCTTGTCGTTAGCGCCGGGCGTGCCCGCCTGGCCCAGGGCGGCGGCAGAAACGAAATAGGGAACGGCCATGCCGGACGCGGCCGCTGTGCGAACAGCGGCGCGGCAGGCGAGTTTGTCGGATTCGGCCATGAGAAACCTCCGTTGCGATGAATGGGGAAGGAAAGGACTTCAGAGGGGTGATATCAAGTGCCCGATCAAGAGTCTGTTTGTCGTGTGGCCTTCAGGCGGTTTGGTGAAAACCGGCTCAAGCCGGCACTGCCAACACGCCGCGTCCTTTGCACGGGCGCTTACTCGCTCGGCGCGCGTTCGGCGCGGGTCTCCCCGTTCGGCGCGGGTCTCCGACCCCGCCGTAACCGCGGACCGAAGGTCTCCCGAAGTTTTGGAGACCTCCGGTCAGGGCGGGTCGCTCGGCCGGGAGACCGGCCACAGCGCCGCCGCCCGCCGCGTTACTTGTTGCGGGCCGCGTTTGCGGCCTCGGCCTTCTTGAAGACCTCGTCCATGCTGACCGGCTTGCCGCCCTGACGCTTGCTCTCGTCGGCGGCTTCCATGAACGTGTAGATCTCCAGGGTTTCCTCCATCGACACGGGCGGTTTGCCGGTCTTGAAGAACTTGCAGATCTCGATCACCATCGGCTTGTAGCCCTCGTACTTGGTGACGGCAGCGTTACCTTTGGCGCCGACTACGTCGGCGCCGTACCCCTTGCGGGCCTCGAACGTTCCGGTGCGTCCGTCGGCCCAAACGCCGACCACTTTTTCCTGGGATTCGCGCGTCACCGTCTTGCAGCCCGTGCCCATGATCGTGAACAGGATTTCGCAGCCGTGGATTCCGTACCAGAACAGGTCGGGGTGGTGCGGCTCGACGCTCATCGGGCTCCAGGCCGTGCAGCTCTTGATTTGCCCAACGCCCACGTCGCCGTTGCGGATCGCCAGCACCTCGGAGCCGAAACGCAGCGACGAGCTGGAGAAGCAGGGCACGTTCTTTTCCTTGGCCAGCCGGAAGATCTCGATGCAGTCGGCCAGCGAGCCGGCCAGCGGCTTGTCGATGAACAGCGGCTTGCCCGCCTCGATCACGGGCCGAGCCCACTCCAGATGCGGCCGGCCGTCAACCTCTTCCAGAAAAACCGCGTCCACGTTCTCGAGCATTTCCGGGATCGTGTCGTAGATCTTGACGCCTTTCTTCCGCAACTCTTCGGTGTACTTCTCGCGGCGGTCCCAGCTGGACGGATTGTCCTCGATGCCGCCCGTAAAACCGGCAACGATCTTGACATCGGCCAGATCGCCCTCCGCCTTGGGATCGTTCAGCAGGTTGGTGAACGCGGGCACGTGCGAGGTGGTCAGACCGATGATCCCGGCCCTGAGCGTTTTCTTCGCTTCCTCCGCTTGAACCGACAGCACGGCTCCGGCCAGGATGGTCAGGGACAACAGACTCAACACAGACAGATGTCGACGCATGGCAGGTTTCTCCTTGTGAAGTGTTTTGCAGCCGCGACGCCCCAATCAGAGCGCCGCTCAGCATGGTACTGCGCCGACAGGCTGCTGGCAATCCAGCAGGCAATGTTTGGGAGGTCCTATTCGCGCCGCGCCCGCCGCAATTCAAGACGATCCTCGGAATTCAACTGGAGCACTTCCACAGTCGTCCGTCCCGTGGCGGTCTTGCCGGGACGGCTAAGGGCGATTCATCCTGGTGCAATCCGCAATACTCACAACGGTTGCCCGCTCGCTCGCGAACCAACATCAGAGCGTACGGGGCCTACTTCGGCACGGGCAGCAGGATCGTGTCGTTTTCCTGGAACACGGCTTCGCCTGCCTTGCCGTCCATCCGGTACTGGACCTTCAGTTGCTTGACGACCCCGCCGGCCGGGTCGCCGCCAAAGGCGGTGTTGTAGCTGGACGACGGCAGGACGATCAGCGGCAAGTCGCGGGCGTGCTTGCGGAGGATCGCTGTCACGTCTACGGACTTGTTGCCCGCGCCGTATTCGGCCTTGACGATCTCGACCTTCACCGGTTCCTGCCCCACCTGGGACAACAACTTCTGGACGTCGGTCGAGCCACCGATCTTTTGGGCGATGGCCAGTGCGGCGGCGGCGGCCTC
>Ga0302237_1000892_pt1 | contig 23339 bp, 20 predicted proteins | sample AAG_UR_Ala_MG_FD_193530 | JGI IMG/M metagenome (GOLD analysis project Ga0302237, IMG submission 193530) | Enriched activated sludge microbial communities from anaerobic digester in WTTP, New Holstein, Wisconsin, United States - AAG_UR_Ala | ecosystem: Engineered > Bioreactor > Anaerobic >... | reverse complement strand
AACAGGAGATAAGGAGTGATTCGGCTGCCTGCCACCTGATCACCTCCCGACAAATAAGGCAGGATAAGCATGTAGAAAGCATATGGCTGCCTTGCCTGGACGCGGGTTCGACTCCCGCCAGCTCCACCCTAACTCCACATTACTCCAGTGTGGAGTTTTTTTTACTCCTACTGTAGCGCAGGTATATTCAACGTTTCCGCTACTTAATGTGACGCAAGCGTACGTATAATGAGCAAACGAATAATTGCACCTGCGCAACTCCCACGATTTCAACACTTACACAGGCGTTAATTTTATTCAGCCGCCACTCGAGATGTTAAAAAATGGGTAAATAAAATTAGCCAATTCTTGCACCTATTCTTTTCACTACCCGTTTTGGACTAAGAATTGGCTAATTTGATGTTCGCAAACCAGCATAGAATGCCGTTAATCGACTTTGTCAAAATTTAACATTTTATGCTATGGAAACAAACATCAAAATCACGTTCTGGATTAACAGGACAAAGAAGAATTCAAAGAACCTTGTGCCAGTGTATCTTCGTGTAGCACATAATTATGGCAACTTCACCAGAGCCACTGGCATCAGGATACCTGCTGCGGATTGGGATAAGAAAGCCATGAGAATCAGGGGCATTTCACCAGAAGTTGTTACCGCTAACGCCACACTTGATTCGCTTAAAGTAAAAGTGCTTCAGATTATCAATCAATTAAATGTAAGCGGAAAGCCTTATAACATTCACACCATCCAGAAAACCCTTGATGGCAATGAAACCTCTCAACTGACCGTGCTTAAAATCTATGATGAGCAGCTTGCAGAAATGAAAAAACTGAGGGGGAAGGACTTCACCTCAGCCACCATCATCAAATACACCAACACCTATCTGCGCCTCAAGCAGTACATGAAATATAAGTACCATAGAAGCGATATGTTCCTGTATGAATTAAACTACCAGTTCATGAGCGGCTTCGAAGCGTTTCTGAAGCAGAAGTTCAATAATTCAACAACGACATGCTACAAACATTACCAACGCTTTACACGTGTTATCCACAAAGCAATGCATAAAGGGTATATCGAAAAATACCCGTTTGAAAATTACAAGATAAAACTGCCCAAGAAGCGGATACAATACCTGACACAGGAAGAAATCGACCGCATTGACCAGACCAACTTTCAAGTTGAAAGATTGAACGTTATTCGGGATATCTTCATATTTTGTATATACACAGGACTCGCTTTTGCTGAAGTCGAATCCCTTACCCCAGAACATGTAACTAAGGGGATGGACGGGGAGTTATGGCTTAACATTCATCGGAAAAAGACCAAGAAAGAATACCAAGTCCCTCTTCTACCAAGAGCATTGGAGATTCTTGATAAATATAAAGACCACCCATTATGCTTAAAAAAAGGAAAATGCCTCGCAGTTCCTTCTAACGTGAAATTCAACGCATATCTGAAGGAGATTGGCGATATCGCAGGTATACCAAAAAACAAACCTCTGGTGACGCATCTGGCACGTAAAACCTTCGCAACGACAATTGCATTAACCAATGGTATGAATATCGGGGTACTGTCAAAAATTCTTGGGCACAACTCCATCAAAGTGACACTTGATTCATATGGAGCAATAATTGATGAACTTATGCTCCGTAGCGTCAAGGAACTGAAGGAAAAGCTATCATCGAAAAAGCAGCAGGAAGTGGGAAAGAATAGTGACGGCTTACCCAACGCACACAATGAACTACTTTACAAAATATCTGGTTCGAGCAAAAATTAAGGATGCCTGACTATTTCATTGGGATTTACTTTCCAAAGTTCAAGTGACTTGATGAAACGGTGCGAGAGTGAATCGGAATTTGTTCTGAGTATTGAAATAACATTATCGAAAGTGATTACCTCGTTGGTATCATCTGGGTGTTTTTCAGGCTGGATGTAAAGTATTTCCACATTATATTTGGCATGAAGGTTGGTAACAACATCGCCATTTATATTTATCCACCCAAGTTTTTCTATTTCATGGAGCAAATTCAGATACTTTGATTTCTGATAAGTTGCATTATAAATCTTTATCAAGCCATCCACCAAGCCAGATATGTTTATTCCTTGCGCTCTTGTCAGATAATCGTCTTGCTTGGGACGTCTTGAATGAACATCCGTTTTTAACTCAGTAAGAAACACTTTCTGTGCTTGTTGATTAACACATACGTAATCAATCTTGTAAGACTTATTTATGTCAATATTGTGCACCGCTCCCACTCGGACAGGAAATTCTGGTATTATCATATCGATAGCAATGTTGTACATGCTGTGGATAATTTGCTTCAGAAAGACAGCAAAAAATATGTCTGCTCTTCTTTCAAGCTGATATGCTGGAAAATGTCTCCATTTATCCAGTAAATCAAATAATTCAGTGATTTTATTATCAGTCATTGCTTTGTAATTTTCTTTTCGGGTAGCAGTTGTTATGGTGCTAAAGTGGAGCAATTACTTCCAACCCATTTTTTAACATCTCGAGTGGCGGCTGAATAAAATTAACGCCTGTGTAAGTGTTGAAATCGTGGGAGTTGCGCAGGTGCAATTATTCGTTTGCTCATTATACGTACGCTTGCGTCACATTAAGTAGCGGAAACGTTGAATATACCTGCGCTACAGTAGGAGTAAAAAAAACTCCACACTGGAGTAATGTGGAGTTAGGGTGGAGCGTATAACTTCATACCTTACCACATTCTACGTATTATAATTCAATCACTTACACCAAATGCCAAAAATATTGGTGCAAGAATTGGCTAATTTTGCTCGTCAAAATAGCAAAGAACGACTCGCTTTCACAAATATAATAAATCGCTTTCAAACCCTCAAAGTATGACGCTCCTTCAGCGTTCATACATTACAGGAAGCCACATCTCAAAAACACATTAGCTTCCTAACACGATAACTGCATCTTCGCAAGCGAAGTTTTCATTAACTGGTCATACGTGGCTGTGGTCTGAACTTCTGGCTTCCTGACATCTCCTGACCGCACCATCTTCCCATTACCACAGCTACCAGCCTATTTTTTCAAAATATTTTCAATTTTTGGAAAATTTATGAGCAACTTTCAATTTTGGAAAATTAGTGACAATCAGGATTTTGAAAGTGTTTTGTTGCTGTCTGGATTTTTAATTAAAAAGTATTTATATGCAGCACCCACAGACCCTATGGGGGGTGGGGGTATAGGGGGGATGGGTACGGGGGGATACCCTTTAAGTGGTATTGTACACTCTTATATTGTACCAAATATGGCAACTGAACCAGACAATAACGCTTTAAACATCCAGCAAAGGTCATATACCAATGGTGCTGGAAAGAATGTACTGGAATACGTTACTGCAGATACCATTGTTCTTGATTTGCCATTTGTAATGACATCCCCAGACGGATTTTGGAAGTATTTATAAGAAAATGACTTCCAATGGAAAAATCAACTTATAACACGTATCCAGCAGACCTTCCTGAACTGATTGAAGCAATGCAAGCTGGAAAGTACAAACATCTTTCAATTTTCTTGTATCGTGATAAGTCCTCGCTTGATATGGGATTTGGTCAGCGATATTTGTTGGTAAACAATACGGGGTTTGGATTGTACGAACTCAAGGGTGTTGATTATAATGCTGGCTTTCTTCAGATGCTGTTTGCTAATTCTGACACAGGTTGTAATGCTGAAGTCAATATTGATGTTAATAATGAACATCCAGAGCATTATGCCATTCGATGGAATGACATAAAGGATATGGTCTATAATGAAATCGCCAGTGATTATGATGCTGCTGACCTATTGGAACTTGACGATGAATAACGAACCATACATAAATGCTGCAGGACATCACATTCTTGAATATCTTTCACCTGATACTATTATTCTGAATACGGACTTCATCATGACCAGTGGCAAACGTTTAACCAAGGGCATGCCATACATGAAGGTGGAGAAGAAAATCATTGGAGAAGATGTCACTGCCGTCAGGTTGCTTAACTTCCAAGATTACGAAGGAATTATTTATTTGAATGTAGAAGACCTTAAAACCAGCAGGTGCTATAATCTAAGCTGGAATATGGAATATGAAGGTGACTGGTGGTTCTGGTCATTGGCTGATATACAAACACTGACCACCATACCAACATAAGCGAACTCTGGAGCAAAAAAAACTGGCATAGTAGCCAGTTTTATCTTTTGATATGAATCCAATTATGCTGCTTTGGCAAAGGCAGTAATATATTGAATTGCAAATTCCTTTATTATATTATCCATATCCTGTTTGTACAAAGAAAAACACATAAATCTTTTTTTATCTCTGAAGAGATTTAACATAATATAGATTGTTTGTCCTGCTATAGCAGTTGTTTCAAAAGTATATTCATACGCAGTTATTAAATTAGGGGCATCCTTCGTTCCAAAACTCGCATATAATTTGCCTTTATTACACAAATCAATAAACAGGCTTAAATCACTTTGAGAAGGAAATTCAAAACTGAATTTACAAGTTTCTGATAACATTAGATTTTCTAAGTTAAATCCGAATTTTTCATTTTCTGTTTTCATGGTTCGATATTTTAATTGGTTAATAATTCAATGTCGTGGGGAATGGTACGTAAAGAACCCATGAAAATGTTGCAAGGAAACTGGACTTTTTTTGATTTATTTTAAAAGAAAAAGGCTGGTGTTTTAAGCCAGCCAACCACAATTTTTAATCAAACACGCACAGAAACATTAAAACTTAATTCTTACAAGTAACCACTCTTGTAATCAATGATACGTAAAATGAAACGGAAAAGTTGCAGGTCGATTTTAATACACTAATAAGCAGGGGTATGTGGATTAAAGCTACATATTAAGTTCCTGCCTGACCAAAATAAACGAACCCTTATTTTGCTTGTTTTTTACAGGGGGGGATGATAACGGAAAATCGTTGGTTCTGGATGCTTGTTTTTTATCTCTAATTGTTTGTGGACAGGACTAATTTGGTTTGTGACATCTCTCGCTTTCTGGCTTCACGCTCAAAATAACCATCAGTTTTGCGCTTCTTTAAATCCTTGCTGCCTTTGGGTCTACCTTTAAATGTGTATCCTTGAGATTTTAATCTTTGAAGTGCATTTACAGTTCTTTCCCTTATGAGTTCACGTTCAAATTCAGCAAATGCCGATAAGATGGCAAAATGCAGTTTGCCAGCAGCAGACGAGAAATCAAGATTATCCGAAATTGAAATGAATCCAACGCCTTTATCAAGAAGTTCCTTAGTATCCAAAATTAGTTCCGTTGAACTTCTCGCCCATCTGTCTAATTTATAAACAACCACAGCATCGTATTCATGATTACGCAACCTTGTAAGAAGAGCCTGTTTGACAGGTCTTGTTCTTCGGGTGCTTTCGGTTTCTTCAAAAACGTCATAACTAAGACTGTTCCTTTTAGCGAAATCAATTAATCTGATTTTCTGGTTCTCTACTGTCTGTTCACTTGTTGACACCCTAACATATAATGCTATTTTTTTCATATTGTTAAAAATTAATTTGCTGAAAAAGATTGAAATTTATACTTCTTTAATTCATCGTAGTTGGTGATAGCTTCCCTCATGGGAACTGCATTAAAAGCAACAAGTTCATTCCCATCGATGAACATAATCAGCATGCATGCCTCATTATAATCGTGCTCAGAATAAATGATTTGATGTCTTATGACGATTTTCTTATTCATGCAGGTGTCCATAATAATGGACTAATATAATAAACAAAATTATTCTAAGGATATTTTATCGTCATAAATCTGTCCATTTTCATGGACAGTTATTAAATTTATGTCAAATTTTCACTAATGAAACCGAAGCCAGCAGGTAAATCAAAGCCAAATCAGTCAGAAAAACAGTACCAGCCACCCAAGGCTGTCGCACCAGAAGACAAGGAATTTATGTTAGCTGTTGCAGGGCGACTTCTTGAATTACAAAAACAGAAAGGCATTCTTACTGCTGAACTATGCAGAAAATTATTGATGTCGAGGTATACGTATCTATTGATTACCAAAGGTCAAGTATATTGGAATTCGGAAAAAGTGTTGAAATTGATACGATACTACGACATGGATGCTGCGTCATTTTTCAGGTCTTTGTAACCTATTTTTAATTCCTGTGATTTATTGTTACCCCGTTTCCTATGAATGTGGGCACAAAAAATGCCAAAATAGTATTGAAAATCCCCCAATTCAGCGTTGAAACAGCCATTTAATGCCAGAAACCATATTGAAAATGGTACAATAATAAGGCAATATTGATGCCGAATAGAACTGTTAAGAATATTTATCGTTGGTGTTGCTGCACAATCTATTGGTCAGGGAGTATTTATAGGAAACCTTGCCCAACGATGAAAAAAACGTATCCACAGGAATATTATAAGAAACTTGGCAACATTGCCGCTTTAATAAAGGAGTATCGTCTTAACAGTGGCTACAGTCAGATGGAATTGGCTGAAAACCTGAATTTGCATCGCAACACACTTTCCAGAGCAGAAGGAGCGAAGAACATGACCGTTCTGACATTAATTGAACTCTGCGAGACGCTGGAATTAGATATGAGTGAACTCTTCTGTGAGATGTAAAAACTCATCCTGTAATCAAAAATCTGACGTTTTGAGTGACTTCCGACTGGTCTGAAGTGGTCATTTTTAGCTGTTTTTCGAAAATTTCTACTATCAAAATATTGACGTTCGTCACTAATTGCCAAATTCAAACAAAATTTGCAAAATAAAATATAAAATCACAAAACCCTGATAATCAGCGCAAATAGTTTTTAATTAAAAACTTTTCTAATACTTCTTAATTAAAAACTTCCATCCGTCAAAATGCTGATATTCAGGTTTAAAACGCTTGTATTTCTTATATTTCTGTTCTATATTTGCCTTACCACTGGTGACTAAACTGCCCGACCAGAACACTGAACGGGAACGAGCCACCAAAAATAACCACAACAAAAGGAACAACATGGCAAATACTGCTAATGCAGTGTTTGGGTAGTTCTTTGATTGTTTTGAAGGTTGTTTTTGGTGGCTTTTTGTTTGGAAATTATTAACAATTAAATATTTATAAAGATGAAAAAAATTGAAATTTCTCCAGAATGGGTTCTTGACAAACTATCAATTACCCATCAAGCTGATGGTAATGGAAACATTATTATCTGTTCAGACACAGTATCCAATTCTCATTGGATTGACTTGGCATTAGATACCATAGGTATTAAGTATGAAACACGTACTGTGGGTTATGACCCTGACCCGAAGGAACAATACTTTGAGGTTCAATGGGAATTTAAAATTGAAGATATAAAAGAGGATTGTCCAAATCTCTATACCAAATGGTTGACTATGAATGATGCTCATGCTTATCGCTTATGGGTAGCACAACAGCTTATCGATAGCATTGAAGTGAAAGAAATAATAAAATCTGGTGATATAGAACAAACGCATCAAACAGGTATGTAAAGTCAAAATCAAATAATTAATAATTATGAAAAGAAGTATCATTTATCTAACGGATTGCCAGTGTTATACTGAAGAACAGGCAGAACTGCACCTAAAGGACAAGGTTTCGGCACTGAATTTCCCCATACTAAAAGCACATATTACGAAACCAGTTTTTGCAGAGCATATTGAAGGATTTGCGGAGCAAAATGGCGTTTTGTTTCTGATGATTGGTGATGAAATGGTGTCAGTGACAAATAATTACAGCCATCCAGAATTTAGTAACTGAAAAATGCTGTTTAGGATGTCTTTTTTCAAACTTGTTAGTATTTATAAGTACAAGCGGGTTACAAATACCCGACAAAAATTACTTTATATAAATACATATTACAATGAGTGAAAGTATTGAAGGCTACAAGTTATCGTACGAAAGGAAGGAGAAAATCCTTTATTCAAGGATGGATGACAGCATGATTAAGAGATTAAGGGAAATCAGGAGAAAGACTGGTATCTCAGTTTCCGAAATCATACGTGAGAGCGTCCGTAGGATGCTTCTGGAAGTTGATACAACAGGTTCGATAAACCTGAAGATTAATTAAGCAACAAATGGAAGAGAGACCTTGGCAGGGGTCTCTTTTCCTTAGTCAATTAAAAATTATGTTTATGAATAATTTGCAAGATTTTGAATACCTGAAGTTCCAGCACCATAAAGAAAATCTTCATGATGTATTTGGAACTGTTCTAAATACTTTCCCCCATATTACGGGAGCAACTGTGACTGGTCAGGTCTATCTCTGGGATGTTTTACAGAAAATAAAATATAACCTCGCAAATGATATTGCTCCCGACACATACCTTTTACATAAATACATCAATGGCATAAGAAATACTGCCTATGACGAAAGAAAAGAACAACTCCCAGCAGTATGCTATAATGCCCGATTTGATGGCTATAAAGACACAAAACATCTTAATTCTATAACTAATCTTATGTTTCTGGACATAGATGACTTTCCAACAAAGCAAGAAGCACTGGATTACAAAAAACAGATTATTGCCAATTATTCATGGATTGTTGCCTGTAATCTGTCATTAAGCCGATTGGGTCTACATGTCATTGCATTAGTGGATATCATTCAAGGAAGCACAGATTATACTAACAAATACAAGTTTATCAGTTCAGCATATTTTGAAAACAGACTTGACAAAAACAGTAATAAGTTAATTCAGTATGCAGTCCTTCCATTTGATTATGACATCTTCATTAATCCATCTCCAGAAATACTTCCAATTGAACAGATATATTCTGAGAATACAAAAGGTATACGCAGTGCATATATACAGGGGAGTAATATATGTCATTCTTCAATAGATGAAAAAGGTATATCCAGTGCATATATTATAGATGGTAAATCTTCAATTTCTTTTAATAATGAAGTAAGTATACGCAGTGTACATAAGGGAAGAGAAATAATATGTACTCCGTATACCTTTTTCTCGAATTCGCATCTGAACAATTTAATGAATGATGCTGCGAGGGATTATAAATTGAAATTCAAGCAGGAAGTTAAAGAAGAATGGTTTCAAGACCCAAATGTTCCGATTTACTTTCGTGAAGGTATAGATGTCATAGAGGTAAGATTATTCCATTTAAAAGAAAAGAAAATATTTGAGGGTAACCGTCATAATTTTATTGGAGCATTAACCCTAAAGATGATATACCTTAATGCTGGTTCTCCAGAAATTGATGACCCGATTGTTCGAAGAGATATCCTGAAATTCATACTCCATATCAATAAAACTATTTGTGAGCCACCAATGACTTTTGATGAAGTCATTAAATCATATAATGCAAATTGGAGAAGGTATAAGCAGGGTGAAATTGATTTCAGTAAGCATTTCATAAAGCAAAGAGCATTCTGGTCTAAAAACTCGACCCTTACGACAAATGAAAAAAGAAGTGTAACCAGTAAAATCAAAAACGCTCCCACTGTTGAAAATTCAAAGCGAAGGATATGGGAAGCAATGGAACAGTTATCTGCAAACCAAGAAAAGTTAACTCAACCGAAGGTGGCGGAGTTATCTGGTCTTTCGCTATCTGCTGTTAAGAAATATAGGAAGGAATATCGTGAATTTAAAAAGATGCTCAATCCAGTATCGGATATCCTTGAGATTGATGGAAATATTACTTCAACGTCAAATGGGAAAAATGTTAACATTTACAATCAAGATATTGTAATTCCAGATAGCTTGAACAATAACGTTGAAAATGACTATTTTGAACTTGAGACAATAGAAAAAGTTGAATTCGTTGAAGATAAAGTAATTGGGGTTTCTGTCTCAGAAGAGACCGATAATAAAGCAGAATATAAGGAAGACCAGTTACAGATATTGTATCATAGGTTATTTAAATCCTCTCATCTCAAATTTGATGATAACACAAACGCTATGCTATATGAGTGGTTCTTGAATTACTTCAGGCAACTTCCAGCAGATGATGGAAAGCTATTGATTACACCCCCTGAAAATATTTCTGATAGTGACGCTTTCTGGAGACAATCTTCTTTGGAAAGTAAAATCAGAGAGTTGTGCACCGAAGTATTATCCGATAGGCATTTTTAACTTAGAAAGTTATCGAAAGAATGTTGGTAATTTGGTCTTCATCATGAAAGTCATCATTCTTATCTACAGGTTTATTCCATTGGTCAACTAAGTCATTATGTTCAGCAACAATTCATTTTAAGCATGCGTATCATTGAATAATCCAATGCAGAATTCATTATTAACTAAAACCATATTATTATGAAAACGGAAAAAGAAATGCTAAGCGAGCCTTTGGCGAATGAAGTAAGAAACACTATTCTGTCCAAGGGCAAAGAAATCAGTCGAATTGTCGACAAGGACATGGCTGTGTTCAGTCTTTACAGATGTGATGACGCAAGCGTAGTGAAAGAGAAAAAACCACTATATGCAATATTTGCACATAGTGCTGCATATGTGGCGTTCAATGCACCACAAGAAAAAATTACCGACAACGGTCTTTTGGTAATTGGTTGGGAATATGATAAGGTAGTAAGAGAATTGGCAGAATTGGCTGTCAACTATGAAGACCAAATAAAGGGAGAAGCATAATTTATCAATCATGCTATTTTGGCATGGGTGTGGCATAGTTAACCACACCCATTTTTTTGTTTCCGAAAATATTTTCCTAACTTAATTATTATTAATCAGTTGAATGTCTTAAATATTTTATCTCCTTCTTTTAATATTAAGTAATTAATTTTAATTTCGGTAAATCAAAACTTTAACTTTTCTTAAATCCATGCTTCTAAAAGAACTTCTGAAGACCAAGGGCATTAAACAGGTCTGGATTGCCAGCAGGTTGGGTGTATCTGAAGTGACAGTCTCTAAATGGTGTTCGGGCAAAAGCATTCCCAAAAGGTCACATCTTCAGAAACTCAGTGAAATTCTGGATGTGCCTTTTAAAACCATTGTCAATAAGTAATGCATAGCCAGTCGAAGTACATATTATCATTTACCGCAGCGTCACTCAGGCTAAACGAGATAGTCAAGGTTGCCAAAGCTGCAAATGATAATAACACCACCGATTTGAAAATGGTGAAGGAAAGTGGCGTTGTATTCAGTTCGGTTAAATCAAGAACATCTGACAGGGAGTTTCGTGAAATCCGAAAAAGGCTGGAAAGGTTGACCCCTGAGCAGCTAAAAATACTGATAGATGGTGACCTTATTTCGCAAAAGCAGGTTGCTTTCCTTGCGGTCTGCAAGCGGTATACGTTCATTAGGGACTTTACCATAGAGGTTATCCGTGATAAGGTATTGGTGTTTGATTATAAGTTAAATGAGTCCGATTATAATTCATTTGTCAACAGTAAAATATTGTTGCACCCCGAACTTGAGGCATTTTCAGAATCGACAAGAAAGAAGGCAAAACAGGTAATGTTTCGTATTCTGGAACAGGCTGGCATCATCAATAATGCCGTTGAAAAGGCAATACAGCCACAAATCCTTCAGCAGGATGTAATCAATGCAATTATCAGGGACGACACTGAATGGCTTAAAATATTCATGATACCCGATAGGGACATAAAACAACTAAGGCACTGAGATGGAAGATATTGTTAAGAAATTTGAGCATCTGTATCAGGTTATCAGTAACCCTGAATTCCTGCGGATGGAATCGCTGGGTGGTGAGATACCATTTTTTATTTCAGCGTTCGACCCAAAACAGCAGGTGGATGTGGAAAAGGCAATTCGCAGCTTAAAGAAGAAACTTGAAGTCAATGGCATTCCCGTTCTGGACATCAATCTTTATGACATCGCTCTGGAACTTCTGAATAATGAACTCGGTGAAGGTGAAATATTCGAACTTGAAAAAACAATGGATAAGAGGGAGTTCAAAGAGGCACTTCAATCCATATTGGATATAAATCAAATGCTGATACCAGCAATCAAGAAAATGATTGATAGCAGCACCGCCAAGGTCTATTTTTTAACAGGTATTGGTCTGGTATTTCCATTTATACGCAGTCATAACGTACTGAACAACCTTCAAAACGTTGCTAAGAAAGCACCAACTGTTGCATTTTTTGCAGGAGAATACAACGGGTATTCACTGGAACTCTTTGGTCTGATGAAAGACGACAATTATTACCGTGCATTTAACATAGCTAATTACAAATTAAAGAAATGATTCTCAAGGATTTCTTCGTAAAAGACATTAACCGTACCATTGAGACGGTTATCAAAGCAGATGACCAAGACCACGTACTGGATGAAGTGGTGGAATATGTTGTCACCAATGAAGTATCAAAGAAAATTGGTGACTTTTTTTCTGCATATAATGATTATCGTGGTGCAAATGGTGTCTGGATTTCAGGCTTCTTCGGCTCAGGTAAATCCCATCTGCTGAAAATACTTTCCTATGTATTGGAAAACAAGGAATTCAATGGTTACAAACTTGGTGAACTGTTTGCTGAGAAGATTGAAAACGATAAAATACTTAAAGGTGATATTCAAAGTGCAACACGTATCCCATCGGAATCGATATTGTTTAACATCGACCAACAGGCACAAATAACCAGCAAGCAGGAAGAAGATGCACTTCTGACAGTATTCTACAAAGTATTTAATGACCATCTCGGATATTTCGGTTCACAACGCCATGTGGCAGAGTTTGAGAGGTGGGTAGATAACGAAGGAAAGTACAAGGAGTTTCAGGAAGAATTTGAGAAGGAGACTGGCGAATTTTGGTCGAATGCACGCAGGAAATACTTTTCACCGAAAGTTAAAGAAGGTATCGGTCAGGTTCTGTCGAAGCTGTTGGGCGACAAACCTGAAAAATATCACAATATCATCGATACGATAAGAACAGATTCCAGCATATCGGTGGATGATTTTTGCACAAAGGTTAGTGAATACATTAAAACCAAACCGAAGGGATTCAGGCTTAATTTCTTCGTGGATGAAGTGGGTCAGTTCATATCGGAAAACACCAAATTGATGCTGAACCTTCAAACTATTGCCGAGACACTTGCCACCAAAACAAAAGGGAATTCATGGATACTGGTTACCTCACAGGAAGACATGGAACGTGTCGTTGGTGATATGAGCAAGAGCCAGCAAAATGACTTTTCGAAGATTCAGGCACGATTTAAGCTGAAAATACCATTGACATCCGCCAATGTGGATGAAGTGATTGAAAAAAGGCTGCTGAGTAAAACCGACCCTGCAAAAGACATCCTTAAAACAGCATGGAAAAACGAACAATCTAAGATGGAAACCTTGCTGTCATTTTCTGAAGTGGGTGTCCAGTTCAAGGGTTATCAAAACGAAAAGGATTTCATAAGCAAATATCCGTTTGTTTCTTACCAGTTTGACCTGTTCCAGCAGTGTATAAGGGCACTATCAAATCACAATGCATTTCAGGGGAAGCATGCATCTGTTGGTGAACGGTCAATGCTTGGAGTTTTCCAGCACGTGATACAGCAGATAGAAACTAAAAACCAGCATGCTTTTGTCAGCTTTGATTTACTATTTGAGGGTATTCGTTCCACCATTCGTGGCGAACTGCAAAGTGCAATTATTCTTGCAGAGAGGCAGGTTGGAAATCCGTTTGCAGTGAAAGTCCTGAAAGCGCTTTTCATGGTGAAATATTACAGTAATTTCAAGACAACTGCCCGTAATATCTCAACCCTGATGATTGATACTATTCAGGTCGATTTAAAGGAACATGATAAAAAGATTCATGAAGCACTGGCTCTTCTGGAGAACCAGACATATATTCAGAGAAGTGGTGATTTATATGAATACCTCACAGATGACGAAAAAGACATAGAAGAGGAAATTAAAGCCACTGATATTGATAACGGTCAGGTTACAGACCTGTTTAAGCAAATCATATTCGACACCATTGTAGGCGAAACCAAAATTCGGTATCTGGAGAACAAACAGGAATATGATTTCACAAGCAAAATTGATGGCGTGATACTGGGAAAAGAGAAGGAACTTACTGTTGAAATCATTACTCCAAACTTCCAAGACCATGACAGGGAAGACTTCTTTAAGTCCCAGACAATGGGTTACAATACCCTGCTGATGATGGTTCTTCCAGATGATGAACACATGCTCATGGATGTCAGGATGTACCTCAAAACCGAAAAATACATCCGCCAGAACCAATCCACAACGAACAAGGATAATGTGAAACGCATTCTCTTTGAGAAGGCACAGCAGAACACAATAAGAAGAGCAACACTTGTTAACCTGCTCCGTAGGTTATTGGGTGAATCAGCCGTATACATGAACGGTATGAAGCAGGATGTGAATGGCACTTCCGATGGCAAAACAAAGCTGGTTAATGCGTTCCAGAACCTTATTAAACTGGCATATCCGAACCTGAAGATGCTTGGCAATTCAGTATTTACAGAAGAAACAATTAAAGCTATTATTAGGAACAGGCAGGATGATTTGTTTGGCACGGATGATTCCACAATATCAGAAGCCGAAAGTGAGGTATTAAACATCATTTACAGGAGAAAGAAGATGTCTGAAAGGACTTCTCTGGCTGATATCCGTGACCATTTTGCGAAAAAGCCGTATGGCTGGTATCAGAATGCAGTATTCAGCATTGCAGCCAAATTGTATAAACGAGGAAAGGTTGAACTCTCACAGGATTCAAATCTACTCGATGATGATGGTGCACTGAATGCTTTCACCAACAACAGGCTTTACAGCAATACCTTGCTTGAACCACAGATTGATTATGACCCTCGCCTCATCAAGCAATTGATGAAGGTTCACAGTGACTATTTTGATGAAACATGCCCAGCAAAGGAAGCGAAAGACGTAGCATTAGCATTCAAGAGTAAACTCATACTGGAATTAGGGTGGTTAAACCAAATGTTAATGAACAAAGATACTTACCCCTTCCTATCTGCTCTTGACCCTGTGTCTAATTATGTGGAGATACTGACGAAAAGAGACTACACATACTTCCTGACTAATGTTAAAGATTTTGAAGACATTTTGCTCGACCATAAAGAAAAAACGATTGACCCCATAAAACGTTTCTGGAATGGTGAACAAAAAAATATCTATGATTCCATCCGCAAATTCTTTTCTGGTAACCAATCAAATCTTGAATATATCCAGTGCGAAGAACTGGATGTGCTTCGTGAAGTTAACGACCATGAAACACCATACTATGGGTCACTCATCAGGGACGCCAAGTCAGCAAAAGATTCGCTGACAAAAAAAGTCCTCAAGCAAATTGAAGAAGAAAGGAAGCTGACTGAAGCAGAGTTAAGTAAAGCAATTAAACTAATTCAATCGCATGATGATTTTAAGGCTCTGGATGATAATAAACGCATACAGGTCTTAAAACCATTTGAAGAAGAAGCTAAGAAGGTTAAGGAGCAACGTTTCATTGCCAATTTAAGAGGAACACGGGCATATGTTAAGGGGGAACTGCTTGAAAAGCAATTAACAGAAATGGCAAAGCTGGCATTACCACCTGAAAAGCCTGACACCCCAGTTATTCATTACCAACGAATAAATACCGTGAAGGTTGAGTTCCCCAAGACTGAACTTAAAACAAAAGAAGACGTGGAAAAATACGTGGAAGCACTGAAAGCCAAACTAACTGAATTAATTAACGAAAATAAAAGGATATCCCTGAATTCATGAATACCAGCCATCTTAAAAAATTCGCACAGGAAGCCAGAAGAAAATTATTGGAACAGGTAGGTGCAAAACTCAACTTTGTTTTAACCACCGATTCGGCTGAGTTGCGGGAAAAGACCGAGCAGTTAAAGCAACTCAGGATGGAACTCGGCAGAACAACCAAGGAGCAGTTAATTGAAAAGGTTGCTTATACATGGTTTAACCGCTTGATGGCATTACGTTTCATGGATGTAAATGATTATCAACCGTTGGACATACGCATACTCACACCAAAAGATGGATATACTATTCCAGAACTTCTGGACGAAGCAAAGCGAGGCAACATTCCTGAAGAATTGAAAGTAAATCGACAGAAAATATATGATTTGTTGGACGGTAAGATTCCAAGTACTAATGCGCAGAATGAAATATTTAAAGAATTACTTATTGCAGCTTGTAATTATCTGCATAATACATTCCCCTTCTTATTTGAAAAGATAAACGATTATACTGAACTTCTTTTACCAGATGACCTGACAAGTGATTTTTCGATAGTAAAAGATGTTAGGGATGGAATGCTGACTGAAGATTGTAAGCATGTGGAAATAATCGGGTGGTTATATCAATTTTATATATCAGAGAAGAAAGATGCTGTTATTGGGTCAAAAGAGAAAGTCAAAAAGGAAGATATACCTGCTGCTACTCAATTGTTTACACCACGATGGATAGTTGAATATATGGTGCAGAATACGGTTGGTAAATTGTGGTTACAAAACAACCCCAAATCACTATTAAAGGAGTACATGCCATATTTAATTGAATCAGTGTCTTACCCAACCGATAATTATCTAAGTATAGATACTCCTGAAGAGATAAAATTGATAGACCCTGCAAGTGGTAGCGGACATATATTGGTGTACGCTTTTGATTTGTTTGTAAAGATTTACGAAGAAGAAGGTTATAACACAGTTGATATACCAAAGCTAATAATTGAGAAAAATTTATATGGTCTGGAAATTGATGAAAGGGCAGCACAACTCTCTGGCTTGGCTTTAATGATGAAAGCCAGAGAATATCAACGTAGGGCATTAGGGAAAGGGATACAACCCAATATCCTTTGTTTTCAGAACTTACAGCTTAACAATGATGAAATTAAGGAAACTCTATATTCATTAAGTATAAAAGTATCAGATGAATTAGTGTATGATTTGAATCTGATGCCACAAGCAACTCATTACGGTTCATTAATAACTCCACGTGCATCAAAGGATGAAATCTTAAAATTAACCGAAGAATTAAATCGAATACTCCTAAAAATTGATGTATTCCAACGAAGTAAAATAGATGCTTTGTTAGATGCGTGCCAACAATTATTAATACTTACAGAGAAATATCATTGCGTTGTTGCAAATCCACCCTACATGGGAGATGGAAAAATGAATGATACAATTTTGAACTGGGTGAAAGAAGAGTACCCAAAATCTAAGGCAGATTTATTTAGTTGTTTTATTGAAAGGTCTCTCAGACTTCTACCTATAAGGGGTCTCTGTGGTTTGGTAACTATGGAAAGTTGGATGTTTCTTTCAAGTTTTGAAGAGTTTAGGAAAGAATTAATAAAATCATTCAAAATCATTTCGTTGAGCCATTTTGGATGGCACGTTATGAGAATTGCTTTCGGTACGGTATCTTTTATATTAGAGAATAAAAAACCAGAAAATGAATTCACTGGTTCATACTCATATTTAGAAATTGAAGACATTGATAGAGATACGGATAGACCATTTGTATTTCCTAAAAAAGATAATGGGAGATTTAAAATTAGCAATCAAAAAAACTTTACCAAAATTTCTGGAAATCCAATCGCATATTGGTTGGATGATAAAATTTTCAATGTTTTTAGTGAACTTGAAAGTTTGGAAAATATTTTATCTGTGCGACAGGGTTTAAGGACGGGAAATAATGAACGTTTTTTGAGGTACTGGCACGAAGTTGAATTCTCATTAATTGGATTTGATTGTCAAGATGAAGTACAATATTTCAAGCAAAAAAGGAAATATGTTCCACATCAGAAAGGTGGCGTATATTGTAGATGGTTTGGAAATAACGAATTTATCTTAAGATATAATGAAGATACTCTTCCTATTTTAACCAAGACTGGGAATAAACTACCATCAAGAGATTTCTACTTTAAGAATTCGATAACATGGACTGGAATTACGGCAGGCAAGTTATCCTTTAGAATTAATGGACAGGGATTTACTTTTGATGGTACAGGGTCTTGTGCTTTTGGCAGTGATGCAGATTTATATTATTGTTGCGGTCTCTTACAATCTACTGTAGGAAAATATTTTTTGGATATATTAAGTCCTACTATATCTCTTGAGGTAGGTCATTTGAAGAAATTTCCTGTAAAAATAGTTGGGCAAGATTCGATAGTTTCTTTAGTTATTAAAAACATTTCTATATCAAAAGATTATTGGGATAGTAAAGAGACCTCTTGGAATTATAAACAAAATGATATTATTCGGAAAAAAGGGCAAGACCTCGAAGACACATATGACTTTTACAAACAATACTGGGAAAATAAATTTACGCAATTGCATAAAAATGAAGAAGAAGTTAACAGTAGGTTTATTGAAATATATGGTCTTCATAATGTATTAAATAAAGAAGTATCTTATGAGGAACTGTCTCTCCTAAAAGATGAAATCAGTGTTAAGAACAATAAACTATGTTTTCATGCAAATGAAATATTCTTTCAATTAATTGGTCATTTCATTGGATGTGTATTTGGACGTTTTAGTCTTGATAAAGACGGGTTTATTTTAATAAATCGGAATGAGACCATAGATGATTACCTGATTAAAATTGGAATGACAAAGAAAGAATGTACTTTCATTCCAGATGAAGACAACATCATCCCAATACTTGATAATGACTGGTTTGAAGATGATATTGTAAGCAAATTTTATAAGTTCTTGAAAGTCACATTTGGAGAGGAAAGTTTTAATAAAAACCTTGCTTTTATTGAAGAACAGATTGGCAAAGACATTCGGAAATATTTCATTAAAGATTTTTATCCAGACCACATCATGCGCTATAAAAAACGTCCAATTTACTGGATGTTTTCATCACCCAAGGGCGCATTCAACGTGTTAATTTATATGCACCGTTACACACCAGATACGGTCAGCAACATTTTAAATAAATACCTGAAAGAACTTATCGGTAAATTAAATACACGGAAGGAACATCTTCAAAATGTTCAGGTCACTGGTTCATCTTCAGATAAAGCCAAAGCTATAAAAGAGTTTGATGGTATTGAGAAGATGCTGATTGAACTGCATGAATATGAAAGAGATATTCTTTATCCTCTTGCAACAGAACGTATTGAGATTGATTTGGATGATGGTGTGCTGGTGAATTATAACAAGTTCGGTAAAGCTGTAAAAGAAGTGAATGGATTAAATGACCCAGCAACAAAGAAAAAAGTGAAAGAATTCGATTGGATTGATACGGCACAAATAAGATAATTATGCCATTACAGATTTACCATAAGAGGGCAGAAAATACCCATGAAAATGAGCAATTCAGAAGAATCGCAAGGGATTTGAAATTGCTTTTCGAAAAAATGCAATGGGATGGTATTTTGATAGGGAATCCAGAAAATTCAGATTTCAGCAGATTCAAAGCCGATGCTTTATTATACTACAATAACGGATTGATTATTATCGATTTAAAAGATTATGCGGGTGAGGTAAAATTACCACCAAACTCAAGCGAATTTAAAACAACTAAATGGTATATTGATACAGATAAAGACAATCGGAGAATTGAAATAAAAGGTGGAAGTCGATTTATTAATCCATTTAAGCAACTTGAATCATATAGAAATTCATTTACTGAACTGATTAAATCAAATTTAGTTCTATCTGAGAGAATCAATTATTCTCGAATAGGAATTGTTAATGTTTTTAGCGGACCGATAAAATTGAACACCACTACCCCTCGGGATATTCCATATTATCGAATTGTTCAAGAATCTGATTTTCACTCGTATTTGTATGACTTCGCAAGTCCAGTTACTTTCCAAGGTGAGATTGCAGCAGAATTGAACCGTGTTTTCCCGTCTGAATTATGGGTGGGAGATATACATTATAAGAGTTCACAGGAACAAGTACGCCATAGTTATGAATTGATTGACGATAATTTCAAGAATGTTGTAGCTGAATTTTTACGCCAACCTGAGAAGCAAATCTTATTGATAGAATCTGGTGATGCTCATAAACGAGATGAATGGATGCATTATTTATTAACTAATGCAATGAATTTCAATATTCCTCAAGCAGAAATATGGGCACATTCAACACGAATTGCCAGAAGAATTAGATTGAGGGCAGGTATTGAGCCGCATAGTTTATTTTCAACAATTTATGGTGGGAGTGCTGATAATTATTCAGAAGTTAGAAATCAAGATAATACAGTCGAAGAAAAGTTAATTGCGGAAACTGAATTACCAGAGCAGGTTCAGGATGTTATTGGGATAAGAAGTGATAAAGAACTCGATGTCAATGCGGTAATTGTGCTTTGTGAAGCGCATCTTGTAACACGCTCACTATATCAAACAGAGTTACTTAGGTTTGGGTCAGGACGACTACTTGAGGACATGTTCACATATTTAAAACTGAATGAAACAAAAAGAAAACTAATTTGTATAGGTGACCCATATTCACTCAGTTATGGTGATGTTGACGAATCTGCCATTTCAACCGAAACCATTTCAATATTACATAAAGGTGAGGTTCTCAGATTTCGTGATATAAATGATTATAGCCAAGACACAGCGATTAACGAATTAAAACTTCAAATTACATCTTCAATAGACAAAGGGTTATTTAACAACCTACAGTATGAATGGGATAATAAAACTCTATTCGAAGTTGACAAATCTCAGGCAGAATCAACATTTCATAAGTGGTTCAAATATGCTTGCCAAAATGAGCCTGAATATTCAGTATTGGTTTTTAAAAACAAAGATGCTTTAAAAATCAGTCAGTGGATTAGGAGAAATGTCCAAAATAAAAAGGAAGACTATGCACAGGGTGATTTATTGATGGCAAATAACAGTTTCAATATACCTGACGAGACAGGTCTTTCCTATCCTCAAAGAATCCAGAATGGAATGTACTTGAGAATTGAAAAAGTATTAGATAGGCACAATGAAACCATTACTCCAAAGAACATGCAATCGATTGTTTTAAAGTTCTTAAAACTTAATGTCACATGCCTGAGCAATGTGCCAAATTTTGTGGCTGACATATGGATACTCGAAAACTATATACAAAATGCATATGAATTAACTCTCGAAGAACAGATAGCATTTAGGGTGTTTGTAAGTAATAGACTCAATGAATATTCAAAAAGGAATGTCTTCGAAAAATCTTTGCACTACACCAATTTGATTAATTCTCAGGAGTATAAAGATGCAGTTCATGAACAACTTGAACTTCAAAAACAGTTAGATAAAGGACAAAGGGTAAAAACAAAACTTGATGATATTGGTGTTCGAATACGGAAAATGGAACGTAAATCAAGAAAAATTCACAGGCAGTATGGGATGATTCATTTGTTAAATTCTGACCCATTAGTGAATGTTGCTCTTGTACAGTTTGGATACTCAATGAATGTTCATAAGGCATTAGGGTCATCATTTAAAGAGATTGTTTTTAATAGCTTTCAAGGTGAAAATTTTGGAATTACCACCGAGGGTTATTTCAGGTGGTTATATACTGGACTATCTTGTGGAGTGGAATCGATAAAAATAATTAATCCTTTGTCAATTAACCCTTTAATGAACTGTGTTTTTGAAGATACAGATAATATTGTAGTGTCCGCTGCTTCTTCCAAGGACAAAACACATATTAATTTTCCGCCTATAGAAATTCCAAATGAAGTCACGGGTAAACTACCAGAACAATTGCCCGAAAATGTTAAATATGGTATTTACCATATTGTCTCCAAACTTCAGCCACTCGGATACCTGTTTGAAAGGGCAGTTTTCGTTAACTACGCACCGAAGGTCTTTTTTTCAACCCCTTATGGGAAGGAATTAGATGAAAAAGATAAACTCTGTCTGGTTGTTCATCATAACTTAAAAGGAGCAGTTACAACAATCCGAATAGAAAAAGAAGGAAAATCTGAACGAAATGTTATTGAAAAACTCTTAAATCAATTAAGTAAATCCATTGATTTACCCAATGATTGGCGACACGACACATACGAAAACTGGGTTCATCAATGTAAACAATCTGGCTACGAATTAATCATTCTTGAGGAGCACAACAATCAGACTATATTCAAACTTATGAATGATAAGAAAAGGGCAAGATTTCGACTCTGGTACTTAAATGAAGGTTTTTTCTCAAAAATGGCGATGCTCGATAAAACTACTCCTGAGTTAGGAAATGAAATAAAACAATTACTAATTGATGGATACAAAGCGTGACATAGAAAACAAAGCAAGGTCGCTTATCGAATCAAGTCCTGAGGAGTCAGCTGTTCTGTATGAAAAAATATGGAATGAATACAATGATGGGTTCAATGATTGGGATGCTTTTCATTATTTAAAAGCATTGCGAAAATGTCTATCACATAATCCTGATAATCTGGATGCTATTATAGAAAAATTTAAAGATTATTATAAGGTCAGTGGACTTTATTCATGGTATATTTTTGATAAATATGTAAAACAGGTAGAAAAAAGGGAATTGATAAATAATGAACAGATTATTTGGAATTCATTTAAAGTTGCGAAACAGAAAGACCTTCATGAAAATCAAGAATTTCCATGCCCATTAACAATTTCAGTATTTCAATTGGTGGATGCGCATTCAGAAAATATATTCAATGCCAAAAAAGTAAATGATTTACTGGATATCCTTAATCCTGACTTATTGTCAATAAATCCAAGATTGATTAATACCGAAGAACGAGGAGAAATTGAGTTAGCATCAGATAAAGAAAAGTATTATTCACTAAAGACCAAGGCATTATTAAAACTTGGAGAGTATTCAAAGTGTATTGACTTATGCGATGTTGCACTTAGAAGTTTTGATAAATTTCATTATAACAATGACATATGGTTCAAAATGCGTCAGGGTATCTGCCAAGATAAGTTAGGAAACTCTGAACTTGGGGAAAGCATTTTTAATGAACTATTGAGCACCAAAGTCGGAAGTGATAAGTGGTTTATCTATAGAGATATTGCTGAAATTTATTATGAACAATTCAATTATGAAAAAGCATGGCAGTATGCTGTAAATGCCGCTTACTATGGAAATGAGCCAAAATATATGATTAACCTCTATCTGTTGCAAACAAGATTATTGTACAAACTTAAACGTCAAGATGAAGGAGAGTTAATAGCGAGATTATTATATGCAATAATTAAAGAAAATGAATGGAACATTAAGTCAGAGTTTTCCAGACTATTTGCTTTTTATAACCTAAGAGGAGATGAAATTCTAAGTGTAGGCGATTATTTTAAAAGTGCTCAAGAATTCTGGAATAATGAAAGATACAAAGGCATCCAAAGAGAAAGTGGACAAATTATTTGGATTCATAATGATGGCAAGAAAGGTAAGATAAAAGCCACTAATGGGTCAATCAGATTCTTTTCAAA
>Ga0302237_1000887_pt1 | contig 23455 bp, 26 predicted proteins | sample AAG_UR_Ala_MG_FD_193530 | JGI IMG/M metagenome (GOLD analysis project Ga0302237, IMG submission 193530) | Enriched activated sludge microbial communities from anaerobic digester in WTTP, New Holstein, Wisconsin, United States - AAG_UR_Ala | ecosystem: Engineered > Bioreactor > Anaerobic >... | reverse complement strand
ATACTAAGCCTGATTGTTCTAATTTTTGCCTTCCTCTGCAATTCCTGTTCTACTAAAGCAAATAAAGGAACTATCTCTGGAACTGTCACTCTGTTTAATGATATCCCCGATTATTATATAGAAAATCCTATGGATTTTTCTGGAGTAACCGTAGCATTATATAAAACAGCAGTTTTAGATACAACTCTGGTTCGTATCAATCAACAATATCCTCAAATTGGAGTACAGATAACTCAAGAGACCGAATTTGACCATCGTAATTTTAAACCTTTAAAAGTTACCACTACTGATCCCATAGGTAAATTTAGTTTCACTTCTCTATCACCTGGAGATTATAATTTAGTTATCTGGAAAAATGAATGGGGAATAAGATATATTTGCTCTGTTAAAGCCATAGAAAATGAAAATAATAATATTGGTAATATAGCACTTTACCCTGAAACTATCTACAATTCTCCCATTGTGAGTGAATCTACTACCTTCAAATCTGACCATTCCTATTTTATTTTGACCGATGTCAATTTCACCTCTTCCGTAGAATTTCAACCACGCACTCAAATCTTTATCTATCCTGGATGTATGGTAAAATTTTATGGAGCTGTCATTACTCCAGAATTTACCTCTTCCGGAGATATGTGGAAGATAACCTCCAGTAAAGAAATATATTCCACCTCTCCAGTTACAATGGATTTTGATAGCTATTATTCTGCAGTTAATTTTTATGGGGATGAGATTAATCTAAGATCAGGTATTGTAAAATATGGAAGCAATGCTTTAATAACTGTTAATGTAACCAATATCAATTTTTTTTATATGGTTTTTAGAGATTGTGGGACAGCTCTAACTACCAATCAGGGAAATCTTGATGTAGGATATATGACTATCTCCGATTGTAATACAATAGGAATATTATATACAACGGAGGAAGAAGCCATTTACAATGTTTCTATCACCAGAATTATTTTCAATAATAATGCTCAGAAAGCAGTTGCCGTAGGAAAAGCCGCAAGGTTAAACATCAATGACTGTTACTTTAATAATAATTATTATGCTATAAACCTAACAAAATGTAACAATAATATAGAACATAATGAATTTAATTTAAATTATTATAGTATATTCTATTCAACAAACAATTATCCTACTGAGATTCATTATAATAATTTTTACAAAACAAATCTAGGGATACGCTCAAGTGGAAGTATAAATAATATAAATTATAATAATTTTTATGGACCTGCTAGATATTTTATATATATCTTATATTCCATTTCCCCTTATTCAACCGTATCTGCCGATGTTAATGCCACTAATAATTATTGGGAAGTAGAAGAAGAAATTAGCCAATATTTTGGTGATGCAGAAGCTGATCCAATATGTCCTTATCATATTATTTATTTACCAAAACTTTCAAATCCTGTCAAAAATGCAGGAATACAATAGGATAAATAATTTAAGAAATTTTCCAGGAATCAATTAATTAACTTTATATTAAAAAAAAGAAATAGAGTATTATAATATTTTAAATTTAGGATAATTAAAAATTATGAAAGGAATAATATTAGCAGGCGGCACGGGAACCAGAATGTACCCTATCTCTTTGTGTTATAGTAAACAACTGGTTATGATTTATGATAAACCGATGATTTATTACCCTTTATCTACCTTGATGTTATCAGGTATAAAAGAGATTCTTATCATATCAGATAAAGAGACTATCCCATTATATCAAAGACTTTTTGGGGATGGAAATCATCTGGGCTTAAAAATTGAGTATAAAGTTCAGAATGCACCAAATGGAATTGCTGAATCATTTGTAATAGGGAAGAATTTTATAGGAAACGATTCAGTAACCTTAATATTAGGAGATAACATTTTTTATGGGAAACTTGATTTTTTAAGAGAAGCTCTCAATACAAATAAAGGTGCAACAATATTTGGTTATTATGTTACTGACCCCCAGCGATATGGGGTAGTGGAATTTGATAATAATGGTAAAGTTATTTCCTTAGAAGAAAAACCTGTGCACCCCAAATCTAATTATGCTGTAGTAGGTCTTTATGTATATAATAATGATGTGATTGAAATTTCCGAAAATCTTAAACCTTCAAAAAGAGGTGAACTGGAAATTACTGATGTTAATATTGAATATTTCAAAAGAAATCAGCTTGATATTAAAGTAATTGGAAGAGGAATAGCTTGGCTGGATACTGGGACACCACAGGCTCTGCTTGATGTATCATCTTTTATTGGTGCCATAGAAAAAAGACAGGGATTAAAAGTTGCCTGCATTGAAGAAGTAGCTTATATGATGAATTATATTAATTTGAACCAATTGAAAGAAATAATTAATAAACTTCCAAATTCTGATTATCGTAATTATTTAGAGACCGTCGAGCAAAATGAACTAATTTACAAACAATACCAGGCATAGGAAATTTGAAAATGAATAAATTTCCAGACTGGATAAAAATAAAGAAATGTAAAAAAATATATACTGAAGATATTTCAGGAAAAGAAAATGGTTTTTTGATTGATATATTAAATCGCAATGACGATATTTTTAAAGAAAGGAGTCATGAGCTTTTTCAACAAATTTATTATTCTTCCGTTTATAAAAATATGTTTAAGGGCTTTCATATACATCCTTATAAATATGATACAGTCAATTGTATATTTGGTTCAGCATTATTAGTATTTTATCCTTATCTAATATCTAAGGATAATTTAAATACAATAATTGATTTAAATGATTTAATTATAATACCTATTGATAATCAAAATAATATTTTAACTATAAGTTTCCCTTCTAAATATCCTCATGGGTATTTTGGAGTTTCAGATATTTCCTATTTATTGAACTATAGAAATCCTGCCTGGAATCCTCAGGATTTGTTTCAATACGATTATAAATGTGAAGGTATAGAAACTTTTTTAGAAAGTTGGGTAATAAATAATGCAATTAGTTAAGATTGGTTTAATAGGATGTGGTGCAGTTACAATTAAAGCTCATATACCTGCATTGATGAATGAACCGGGTTCCAAAATATCAACTTATAAATATCTTATTACATCTATTTGTGGTTTTGACGGCGATAATTTAGATTATATAAAATCCATATTACCGACGGTTAAGATATTTTCAGATTATAAAGATCTTCTTAAAGAATCCGATTGTGATGCTGTATTAATAGCAACAGGTGAACAATTTCATCCACAGATTAGCAGAGATGCGCTTGATTTTGGGAAATTTGTCCTATGTGAAAAACCCTTTGGTACAAATGTTTCTGAGATAAGAAAATTCTTTGCAAAAGATAAAGATAATGATATTTTAAATAATAAATTACAAGTTGCTTTTAACAAGAGGTTTTATCCAGTTTATACAATTTATAATACTCTAATTCAAAACGGGAAGTTTGGCAAACCAATATCCGGAACTTTCCAATTTATAACCCAACAAGGGAAAAAAAATGGATGGGAAGGCATTCTAAGTAATATGATACACTATTGTGATTTAATTAGTTCATTATTTGGTGATATTAATGATTTGCAATGCTTAAGCAATAAAAACGAAACAGGTATCAATGTATCCGTATCTATGAAATCAACTGAGGGTGCTATAATTAACTTTTTTTTCAGTTCTTCTGCATCATGGAATGCTCCTTGGCATGAACAATGGTTATTGTTAGATAAAAATAAGAATAGAATATTTGCGCATAATACTAATGAATTATTTTATTCCGGAATTAATAATTACTCAGAATATTATGGAGAATCAAATTCAATTTTTTGGTTACCTGATTCACGTGGCTATAAAACGCAATTGAAATCATTCTATGAATTAGTGTGCGGAATAAAGAAAGAACCTGATGTAGGTTTAAAAGATGCTATTGCAGCTCATACATTATTTGATAAAATCCGAATGATTTGCGAATAAAAGTAATTATATCATAAACGGATTAATATGAATACAAAAGAATCTAAAGCCAATAATATTAAATTATCTAATCTCATTATTAAGCAACATTTATTTGTTAATGATGAGGAATATGATTCTATTTTATCTTGGATTTTAAATAAGCAAGAAAATTGTCTTGCCCAGGTTAATCCAATAGATTTAAATGATGTACTTAATGGGGATTGGTTTCAATCTAAAAAAACTGGCAACATAGAACATAAAACAGGTGAATTTTTTAAAATAATAGGTGTTGATGTTAAAACTGATTTTAGAGAATCAGGTAAAGGTTGGAAGCAACCAATGATTGATCAAGGAACTAAAAGTAGTGTAGCTGGTTTTTTATGTAAGATAGAAAATCAAAATATTTTTTGCTTGGTAGAAGCTAAATTTGAGCCAGGAAATTATGGAAAGGTATTGATTTCTCCAAGTTTACAGGTTACATATAGTAATTTATTACAGGCTCATGGAGGCAGGAAACCGAGATTTTCGGAATTTTTTGAAGATAATAGTAAATTGGGTAATTGTGTATATTCTCAATGGTTACCTGAAGATGGGGGTAGATTTTATCTTAAACGAGTTAAATATATGATTGTAATTATTAATAACGAAATGCAATTAGTTATTGATGATAATTTTCATTGGATAAGTGTAAATACATTAAAAAGGTTACTTTATGTGGACAATCTATTGAATCCTCATGTTCGTAGTTTATTGGCTTTATTTTAAGGAGATTTAATTATGATACCTGTTTATCGTCCGTATTATGATGAAAAAGAAATAAAATATTTAAAAGAAGTAATAGAATCTGGCTGGTGGGGGATGGGTCCTAAAACAGTTGAATTTGAAGAGAAATTTGCAAAATATATCGGAACAAGATATGCTCTTGGACTAAATTCAGGAACTGCAGCACTTCATTTAGCTTTAATGTGCATAAATGTCCAAGATGCTGAGGTTATATCCCCTTCTATGACCTTTGTATCTACAAATCATGCCATTCTTTATAATGGTGGCATACCTGTTTTTTGCGATGTGGAATATGATAATTTAAATGTTACAACTCAAGAAATTGAAAAGCTCATTACCGATAAAACTAAAGCCATTATTGTGGTGCATTATGGTGGTTACGCCTGTGATATGGGTTCTATTATGGAAATAGCAAGAGCTCATAATCTTTATGTTATAGAGGATTGTGCACATGCCTGTGGTGGTAAATATAAGAATAAGATGTTAGGTTCTATAGGTGACTTTGGTTGCTTTAGCTTTCAGGCAGTTAAAAATCTTTCCACAGGTGATGGTGGGATGATAACTACCAATAATGAAGAATGGGCTAAAAGAATTAAAAAATTGCGCTGGGTAGGAATATCCAAGGATACCTTTGAAAGGGGCGCAGGAAATAGTTATGATTGGTTTTATGATGTAACTGAACTGGGTTTTAAATATCATATGAATGACATTATAGCTGCTATAGGTTTAGCTCAATTAGAAAAAATTGAATGGATGAATGATAAAAGAAGATACTGGTCTTCCAGATACAGAGAATCTCTAAAGGATATTTCAGAAATAAATTGTCCACCGGTAAAAGATTATATGTTTCCTGCCTATCATAATTTTGTTATAAAATCTGAGAGAAGAGATGAATTAAGAAAGGTGTTAATGGGAAAAGGTATAACCACAGGTGTTCATTATTATCCAAATCATTTATTTGATATGTATAAGGATTACTATAGAAAATTGCCCGTCACTGAAAGTGTATGGAAGAATTTAGTGACTCTTCCACTTTATCCAGATTTAGAAGAAGAAGATTTCCAGCTTATTATTAAAACTATCAGAGATTTTTATTCAAAATGACCGAAAATCCATTTGTGGCTGTGGTAACTTTAAATTATAATGGCTCATCCTTTTTACAAGAATGCATTGATTCTATTCTTGATTCAGATTATTCAAATTTTAAAGTTATAGTCATAGACAATGGTTCTCAAGATAAATCTCTTGAATTATTAGAAAGATTATATGGTTCAAATGATAAGGTAATTATTTTAAAAAATAAAAAAAACCTTGGTTATTCTAAAGGGATGAATGTTGGTCTTGATTATGGTTTTAATAATCTTGAAGCTGATTTCTGTCTTGTAATGAATAATGATACATTTCTGGATAAACAAGCTATAAGTGCTTTAGTAGAAGTTGCAGAGAAAGATGAAAAAATAGGTTTTGTTACCGGTAAAGTATATTATGCTGATAATCCAGATATCTTTCAAACTATTGGGAAATCCTCCGATCCAGGACTTTTATGTATTATTAATACGGGGAAAGGGGAAGTTGATAAAGGACAATATGATAGAAATTGTGAACTGGATTTTTGTGATGATATATTCTGGTTAGTATCTAAAAAATTGTATTCTACAATTGGAGGTTACGACCTAGAATTTTTCCTTGAAGCTGAGGATTTTGATTGGCAATTAAGAGCAAAAAAAGCTGGTTTTAAAATAATGTTTGCTTATAAAGCAAAACTCTGGCACAAAGTTAGTATGGTTATTGGCAAAGATTCTCCTCAAAAAGCCTATTATGATGCTCGTAATCCTATGATTGCGGTGATGAAAAACTGTGAACATGACATTGTTAAAAAATATTTACGAACAAGAACATATAAAATTTACCTACCTGCCATAATTAAAACAGCCCTTAAAGGTAAAATTCAGAAAGCAATATATATGTTTGCAGGTTTATTTAGTGCATTTATATGGAAATTTAAACATAATTAATATATATGATTAACTGAAAAACAATATATATCTTAAATTGTATTTATATATAATGAAATAAATAAATAAAATATGATAATATCAAAAGCTATATCTAAATTAACAGATTCAGATTTAGAATTATGTCATAACTTATTAATGAATTCCCCTGATAACCATATATTTAATGATTTAAGATTACATCTTAGAATTCAGGATTATTTTAAGGATACAATTGAAGGAAATGTCCTTTTCTTTGCAGAAAAAGAGAATATTTTTGGTTATATTATTTTATACAATGAAATTGCGAAGAAATTGATAACTTATTTTTCTCCTTATCAAAAATCTTTGATTACTTATGGTGGCATTGTTTGTCCTGATAATAAAGAAATAAGAAAAAAATTTCTCAAAGAGATTATTAAATTTTTAGGGATAAATAGTTCTATTTATATCAAATCATTACCTGGCATTGATATAGATGTCTATAATTCATTGGGATATAATGTTGTTGAAAAAAAGACTCTTTTCATTAATACTCAGAGAACAGAAGAAGAAATCTGGAAAGAAATTGAATATAGAAATAAAAGAAAAGTAAAAAAAGCTCTCCAATTAGGTGTTACAGTGAAAGTAGTAATTCCTGAAGATGTTAAAGATATAGATCCATTATTTAATATTTATAAAGAAGTTTGTGAAAGAACTGGTTTATATCTTCACAGTAGACGCTATTATTTATCAATTCTGGATAATAATAGTTTTAATCATTCATTAATTTTTTATGCCTATTTTGAAGATAAAATTATTTCGGCAATGACAGTATTGTATTGCGATGATGTCATAATTTATTGGTTTGGCGGTACCTTTAATAATTATAAACATATGAATGCAGGTTCATTAATTTATTGGGAAATAATTAAATATGCTTCTCAGAATAATTTCAAAATTTTTGATTTATTAGGATTGGATATTCCAAACATTGCCTTTTTTAAAAAAGGTTTTGGTGGGTATGAAGTGCCTGTATATCACATTACTTATAAGCCTTTGGGATATAAAGTGAAGAATAAACTTAATAAAATGCTGGAGCTGCGAAAATGATTATTAGAAAGTTTTTATCTATATTAATTATTATTATTCAACCTTATATAACAAATAAATTTTGAAATTAAAAAATAATAGTATGGGGAAATATTCTACAAATAGTGAAGCGGTTATTATTTGGAAGCATTCTATAGTACTACCCAATTCTGCTGTAACTAAAAATATACCCCCATATTCAATGTGTAGAGGTGTTCCTGCTAAATTTATTAAGTCAACCTATGAAATGATAACCAACAATACATAATTGCAATAATAAGTGAATAAATAAAAATATTAATAAATGTTGTATTAACTTACTAACAAATTAAGTTAGCTTATAAATGAATACTACTGCTTTTAATAAATTATCTATCTGGTCTAAAGATAATACCTTATTTTTACTGACATTTCTATTTACAATTGTAGTTGTTTATATTTTTCCTCATCTTGGTATACCTCAGCTATTTATTAAAGTTATTTTCTTATTGTTATTATTAGCAATTTTTCGTTCTAAAAATGATGTTTTCTGGCTTGCTTGGTTTTTTGTTGTTATTAATGCACCGGGCAGATTATTTAGTATAGGTTATTCAAGCACAATTTATAGGTTACCTTTGTACCGTCTAGGACCTGGAGCAGCGATTGGTTTTGAAGAGCTATTTTTTCTTATTTATTTACTAAGGTTCTTATTAAAGAAAGATAAAAATATAAACATCTTTAAAAGATACTGGACCTTTATACTTATTTATGGTTTTATAACTCTTTTTTATTCTTTTGGAATAGGTTTAAGTTCTGGGAATATTGTAACTGCTATAAGAATGATTATTCCCTGGTTCTGGGCTTTGATTTTACCTGAGTTTATTTCAGATTCGGATAAATTAGCTGAAGCTTTTAAACTTTTAGCTCCGTTTGTTTTTATGAATTTTTTTATTCAGATATATACCCAGATTACTGGTCAGTATCTTAATGATATTCTATCCGGAGAAATATGGTACAATTTTTTAGGTTCCCCAGAAGAGCGACTGGTCAGAATTACCGAAGGGTTTGGTTTTACTCTTTTTTGTATGATAATGTCTTTATTCTATCTATGTTCAGAAGATAAACGTTTTAATAAAACTTATCTAAATTTAATTATTGTAACTTCTTTTATTATAATATTTATATCCGCCACAAGAGGCTGGATTGTTGCATCTTTGATTTTACTCTCTTCAATATTTTTTATGCGAGGTTTTAATTTTATAAAACAGTTTACTGGTATAATAATAATTTTGACTTTGTTATTATTCCTTTTAAGAATCATTTATCCGCCTTTTATTTTGCAGACTTCTTTAGCTTTTCAAAGATTGACAAGTTTAAAATATATAATAGAAGGAAATCCTGAAGTTGAACCAACTTTAGGAAGAATTACAGTAACTGGACCTAAAATGATGGCTTTATTTCGGGAGCGACCCTTGTTAGGCTTTGGACTTTCAGATGATTATATAAAAAATTGGAATATTCATGTGGGTAATCAAACAATGTTAATGCAGGGCGGAATTATAGGCTATGCAATCTGGATAATTTGTTATGCTCTTAATTTACTTATTATATATCTATTAAGCCGAAATTCTTTAGTTAGATCAAAAATAAATAAGGGAGGTATAGTTTTCTTTCTTGCATTGATAGCAATTTTTGCAATTCATAGTAGTTCTTCGCTAATATTAGGTTTTAATGGAATTCCTCTTTATTTCCAATATCTTTTAACATTTATTATAGCTGCTGCTAATGCTACATTTGTTTCTTCAATAAATAATAAAAATTATAATTTAATTAAAAATAAATAGACGATGCTGAAACAGAAATTCATTGTTCAATATGGAACTATGGCAATAACTCAGATAGTAGGTATGGTTGCTGGAATTATTGTTGCAAGATTAGCGGGTCCTGGTGTTATGGGTATGGTTGCTTATGGAACCTCGTATGTTTCCTTGCTTGGATTTATAAATGGGATTTTTGGTTCTGCCCATATTAAGCTTGTTTCTGAAGGTAGAGACCATAACCAGTGTATGGGTGTTTACACTAGACTGCAAAGTCTATGTATAATAATTTATTTTATTTCAGTTCTTTCCTTGTTTTTAATACAAAAATATGTTCTTCATTATCCTTTTGAAAGTAAAGAATTAGAATTAATTATTTTTATTGCCTTATTAACTCATACTTTTGAGTTATATGGTCAATATGCTAATGTCGTTTTTACAGCTAATTTACAGCAGGCAAAGGCAAATCTTCCCAATTTTTTCAAGACCATTATTTTTCATATAGGTAGGATAATTATAGTTATATTTTTTGTTAAGAATTTAGCTTTAAAATTATATTCATGGCATTTAATCTTATCTATTCTCTTTATTCCTATTATACATAGATTGTTGAAAGAATACCCGATTGGTAAATATAATCATAACTTAGCTAAAGAGTATCTTGGATATGGGAAATTTATTTTTGCTATGGTTATAATTGGTTCTATAACACAATATAGTGATAAATTAATGCTGGCACATTTTACTAATACAACTCAACTTGGTTACTATTCTGCAGCACATTCCATAGGAGGATTAATTTTGCTTATGGCAAATTCAGTAGGATTAATTTTTTTTCCTCTTTTTTCTGGATATATTAGTAATGGTGACTGGGATAGTGTAAATAACAAGATATATCAATATCATGAATTTATTATTCTTTTTTTATTCCCCTTAATTTGTCTGTTATCCATCATTGGAGGACCTGTAATGTTATTGATCCTTGGTACAAAGTACAGACCAAGTATCATTCCCTTTCAGATATTAATATTTGCATCCTATCTATCTGTATTGGGTATGCCTTATGGAAATATAATTTCAGGAATGGGTAAATTTAATTATGATGTTTTTATAAATCTTATTTGTTTAGCAGTATTTATTCTTTCTATATTTATATTTATTGCGCCCCTAATGTTAAACTTGGGTGCAGTTGGTTTGGCAGCTAATCAATTAGTTATGAATTTCACCAAGAATGGTCTATATCTACATTTTGCAAAGAAGCTTGGACAGGTCCATATAAAAAGTAATAATAATATCCGTCATATAATTATAATTGCCTGGACAATCCTTGCTTATTTTATCTCTATATACTTAAAAAAGTTTATTCCTTTATGGTGGTTACTCATGATTCCTATTTATTTCATAACCCTATATTTGATATTGAATTTAACAGGTTTTATGAAAAAGGAACACTGGAAATTGTTATTAGATACATTAAATTTTAAAAAGACATTAAAATATGCATATAATGAAATAAAAGGTTAGTATTTATTTAATGAATATACTTATAATTTATAGTGGCTGTTTAGATTCTATGAATAGAATATCTCAAGTATTTAATCAGATTAAATATTTATCTTTCCATAATAAAGTAGATTATGCAAATATTGTTAGCAGAAAAAGTTCCCTTGAAGCAACTTAAAAAAATTTGGAGCCTTATGGTAATTCATATTATTCTATAAAATCAAAATCATAGGAGGAAAAAGAAATTTTTTAGAGCTATCTTTTTGGCTTTAAGAAAAATAATTTTTTACTGATCCAAAAAATCAATGGAAGAAATTACATTAGAATTTGCAAATTTTAAGAAGATAATATTAAGAATTATTGAAGATAACAATTATGATGTAATTATTATATTATCGGTATATTGGATATATTCAAAAAAAAATTGCCATCCTCTACAATTAAAGTAATAATAGCCCATGACTTGGTAGAAAAATTTATTGAAGTATATAATAAAAGTAACTATAAAGAAATTAATAAATTTATATTGAAGATAAAATTGAAAAGCCACCCACAATAGCAAAATAAATAGTTTAAACAAAGCGACCTTGTAGTTGTAGTATCAAATAAAGGCTAGGTAATTATTAAATCTAAAATGCCAGAAGTTAATTTAATTCATAACGAAATTGGTCAAGATCTTTCAGAATTTCTGGAATATAATATTCCAGTGGATATACATTATATTTTATTCTAAGGTAGCTTATCAAATTATTTTGATAAATCTGAATTGGAAAGGATTCTTAATAATTTTATCCGGGTATTCTTGCGTTAGATTCTAAATTAGTTATAGTAGGCTCAAATCCTTCTAAAGAGCTTTTAAATAATTATAATTATCCATTAATGACCGTTAAGGGTTATGTAGATGATATTAAACCATTCATTGGCAAATGCGCGATTATATTGTTACTGCTTGAAAGAGGCTCATGTTTTAGGGGAAGATTAGTTGAAGTTATGGTTGTAGGCGTTCTAATCGTCGGTACAAGAAATGGTTTTCTTTGCATTGATATTCAAGATGGATTACAAGGTTATTATGCTGAAACAGATGAAGAGATTATCCAAAAAGTATGTATGATTATGAAAAATCCATATTTAGGGAAACAAATGTCAGATGAATGTAGGAAATTTATTAAATATAAGTATTTTTTAGAGCCTACACTTGGTAAATTAGAAAGGGAAATTAAAAATTTATATTATTCAAAACATAAATCACTTAATCAAGATAATTTTTAAATAAATTATGGTTAAAGTAATCCATTTTACATCTTGCATTCGTCGAGGAGGTATTGAAAGACAAGTTTCAGAGATAATACGATATAGTAAAAATATTGAGCATATTTGGGTCTCACTTCATTATTCAAAAGACAACTATTTAAATAGTGAAAATAAATGGTACACAATTAATTCGCGAAATATAATAAAAAGAATAAAAGAATTTAATAAAGTAGTAAAATCTTTTAAACCTATGGTTGTAGTCTGTTGGGATGTGGCACCATATATAATAGCTCTATTTAGTAAAGGAATTAGAAGAAATCAAATTATAAATGCTAGTATACAACATGGGATATTAAAAAAAACAAAAAGAGGATATTTAAGAATGTTTATAGCTCATCTATCTAAATATGTTATGGCAAACTCACAGGCTGGCCTTAGGGTTAATAAGTTAAAAAAAGGAATAATACTTTATAATGGAGTAAATGAAAGATTCAATAAAGAAAATTATATTAAAGAAGACCAAAGTCCCAATAAAAGAGATTATCCAATTTTAGTCTCTATTATGAATATGATTCTCTATAAAGATTATTTTACTATTTTTAAATCTCTTGAATTACTTAAGCTGGAAGGAATTAATTTTACATATTATATAATTGGTGATGGACCTCTCCGAGCAAATTATGAATTATATTTATCTAAAAGTATAATAAAAAACAATGTATTTTTACTAGGCAATATAATAAGTCCAGAAGAATATTTAGGGAAAGCCGATATTTTTATTCATTCTTCTAAAGGGGAAGGAGTTTCTAATGCAATACTGGAAGCTATGTATATGGGATTACCAATAATTACCACTGATAAGGGCGGAACTTTAGAAATACTGGAAGATAATGCCATAACATTTTCATATCAAGATTATTATGCTTTATACGAAGGTCTTAAGATCTTAATAAGTGATAGGAAATTAAGAAAAAGAATGGGGGAAAAATCTCATTCTATTGTAAAAGAAAAATTTACTACAGAGCGAATGGTGAGAAATTATGAACGGATTATTAATACAGTGATTAATAACAATATGGAAAGTATATCAGATTTAATTTATATTCAAAAGGGATAAATATATATACTTTTTAAATATATTAAATTAATGAGAGCCTTAATTATATGAAGATTTATTTTTTTACAAATTTTGGATTTATCACAGGATTGTGATTATGGGAAAGATTCCTGTCATTTATTATCATTCTGTCGCACCTCAAAAGCATCCTTCCTGGACAAAAAATTATCTTACTACTAAACTGAAGGATTTTGAAGTTCATTTAAAGTTTTTGAAATCCGCTGGTTTTGAAACTTTATCAATGGATGAATATTTAGAAATCAGAGAAATTAATTTATCCAAGAAGAAATATTGCGTTCTTACTTTTGATGATGGTTATTTAGATAATTTCATATATGTTTACCCCATGCTAAAAAGATATGGATTTAAAGGAACTATATTTATTAATCCAGAATCAGTTCCAGAAGAAAATGAAATAGGACCATCACTTTTTGATTATTGGGATGGGAAATCTAATTTAAAAAATTTGGAAAGATGGGGTTTTTTAAATTGGGAACAGATGAGAATAATGGAAAATAATAAAGTGATGGAAATACAATCTCATACTTTAACTCATACAAGATATTTTGTATCAGATAAGATAATAGGTTTTCATCAACCTGGAGCAGACTCATTATATTATATTGGTAACTTATATCCTAAAAGAGTCCTATATTACATTGGTGATGATAGCTTTGAGAAATTAATTCCTTATGGTTATCCTGTATTTGAACAAGAATCCGCAATAACAGCCAAAAAAGTAGAGATTAATCCTGACTTTATAAATGAGGTTATATTGTCTACCAACATGATAGATTGGAACTACAATAATGCATCTCAGAGAGCCAGAGAAAAAATATTACAGTTATACAAGAATTATTTAGGAGATGATAAAATTATTATTAATAGGGAAGATCATCAACAATATAAATTAAGAGTCATAGGAAATTTAAAATTATCTAAAGAATTAATTGATAAAAATCTTTCAAAAAATACCACTATATGTTGCTGGCCACATGGAGACAATAATCAGTTTGTTCATAATCAAGCTTTAAAATTAGGTTTTAAAGCAACAACACTTGGTAAAATGCCTAATGAGTTTTTAGATAGCACAAGATTTGAAAGGATAGCTATAGGACATAAAATTGGGAATTCCTTTTACGATGCAAAATTAAGATGTTACAGCTATATGGGATTATCTCCCTATTACCAGATTGTAAGCACCTTAAGATATATAAAACATCTAGCAAATAAATAATTATAACAAGTTAAGTTACATTATGGAATCTAAAATTAAAATTTGTATTTTGGGGAATGAAACTATTAATGATACTTCTCAATGGGAAAATGTAATATCTAAAAATTCTAATGTGATTAAATGGCAAGTGATCAATTTATGTGCTTATGATTGGTTGGAAAAAATAAAAGACGGTAATTATGATCTTTTTCTCGCTAAACCTCCAGGTGTTACTCAAAGGTTTAAACAACTTTATGATGAACGATTATATATTTTATGTAATGAATTGGGAGCTAAAGTATTTCCGACTCTGCAAGAAGTACTGATTTATGAAAATAAAAGATTTCTTTCTTTCTGGCTTGCTGCTAATAATATACCGCATCCCGTTACCTGGGTTTTTTATAATAAAGAAGAAGCATTAAATTTTATTAATAATCATAAAAATTATCCTATTATAGGGAAAATTAATATTGGTGCGTCAGGGAAAGGTGTTCAATTTCTAAATAGTAAAAAAGAAGCTTTAAATTATATTCAAAGAAGTTTCTCAAAAGTTGGATTGAAAAGTAGATGGTATCCCGATTTTAAAAAAGGTAATTTAATAAAACGAATGAAAAATTTTACTAAGAATAAATCTTATCGTAATCAGCGGGTCAGCATTTATAAAGCAATTTATAATGAAAGTCAAAGGGGATTTGTTATTTTGCAAGAATATATCCCTCATAATTATGAATGGAGAGTGGTACGAATTGGCGATTCTTTTTTTGCCCATAAGAAATTGAAGAAAGGAGAAAAGGCAAGTGGGTCTTTAATCAAAGAATATGGCAAGCCACCTTTTGATTTGTTAGATTTTGTTAAAGAAATCACTGATAAGCATCAATTATATAGTCAGAGCGTTGATATATTTGAATCTGATAGGGGTTATTTGATTAATGAAATGCAATGTATATTTGGGCAAAGCGATCCGTATCAAATGCTTATAAATGGTAAACCAGGTAGATATGTTATGATTGAAGGTGAATGGCAATTTGAAGAAGGGGATTTTAATTCTAATGAATCATATGATTTGCGTTTAGAAACTGCCTTAAAATTATATAGAGAGGGGAAACTCTAATTAAAATTCTATTTGTTTGTAGTGGAAATAAAGGTATTTCTCCAATAGTGAAATCTCAAGCTGATTCTTTAAATAACAAAAGAATAGAATTAAAAATAGTTTCCATTATAGGTAAGGGTGTTTGGGGTTATTTAAAAAATATTCCTCAATTAAGAAAACAAATCATGGCATTTAACCCTGATATTATACATTCTCATTATTTTTTTTGCGGTATTATTGCAGCATTGGCGTCACGGAAAATACCTATTGTGGTCTCTTTAATGGGAAGTGATACTCATCAATCAAAAATTATGAAATTAATTATTAAATTATTTTCAGATTATAAATGGACAAAGACTCTTGTTAAATCAGAAGATATGAAAATAAGATTAGGTTTAATAAATGCTGTTGTTTTATCTAATGGAGTGGATTTAAACCTATTTCATCCCTTAGATAAAAAAGAATGTAGACAAAAATTAGGATGGGATTTAGATAATAAGTATGTATTATTTGCTTCAAATCCAGATAGAAAAGAGAAGAATTTTGGTCTTGCTCAAGCTACAATAGATAAAATAAAAATAAATTTTGTTGAATTGAAAATTATATACAATATAGATCATTCTCAAATGCCTGTTTATTTAAATGCTGCAGATGTTTTATTATTAACTTCAAAATGGGAAGGTTCACCTAATATAGTAAAAGAAGCTATGTCTTGTAACCTACCTGTAGTTGCAACTAAAGTAGGAGATATAGAGTATCTTTTTGGGAATACTGAAGGATATTATTATACGGATCCTGATCCAGATAAATTAGCTGAAAAAATTAATTATGTCTTAAATAATGATATTAAACCAAATGGTCGTCAGAGAATAATTGATTTAAAATTGGATTCGGAATCTATTGCAGATAAACTCATTCAACTCTATCAAGAGGTTATACAAAGTTAGAATCATAAAATAATTTTAGTTATATTTATTAAATATCAAGTAAGAAGAAATATTCAAAATTGATAATTAATATATTACTATATAAATAAATATATTATTAATAATTGTTGATATATAAAATGATGAATATATTACTATCTATTTTACCTAATTCAATCAGAATACTAATAATGCGATTACAAGGTTATAAAGTAGGTAAAAAAGTAAAACTTGGTTTTGGTGCTATTTTAAATGTTAAAGGGAAAGTATATTTAGACGATTATTGCTGTATCGGTGCATTATCATATATTAAGTCTGATGATTTTTATCTTGGATCACATTCAAAAATATCCTCTTTTGTATATATAAATAATCCAAAAGTTAATATTGGTAAAGATGTTAAGATTAGTAACTTTGTTATTATTAGAAGCGGACATCTAACTAACAATTCACAACTATTTCTTGGAGATTTAGTACATATTTTCCCTTTTGTGATGATAGATACTTCAAGAAAAGTATATATTGATGAAGAAGCAGGTATAGGTCCCCATTGTAATATTTTTACTCATAGCTCTTATAAATCTATATTACAAGGATATCCAGTTACTTATGGAGATGTAAATATAGGGAAAAGGGTTGAATTAACTTATAATGTGTTTGTGGCTCCTGGCGTTACAATTGGAGATGATGCTATATGTGCTTATGGCTCATATGTAAACAAAGATATTCCAGAAGGAGTAATGGCTGCTGGTTTGCCCGCTATAATTAAAAGGAATAAAGAGCAAATAATCCATAATATTAAGATTGATGATAATTATATAAAGATAACTTTAGAGAAAATTATAAATGAATATAGAGGGAATATAATATTAATAACAAATAGAAACCCTTTATCCATACATCTTTGTATTTCGCAAGATGTTATTTTAGATCAAAATAATTCCATATATGTTTTGTATAATTCTAAGATAATAAAAAGGCAAATTATAAAATATGCGGTTTTTGATATAAGTCAAAGAAAATGTTATAATCATAATTTAAATCAAATAGATTTTGAGGGATTTAGAAAATATTTAAGTAGATATGGAATCAGATTTATAACTGGGGAAATAATATAATATGAGAATACTTATTGATATTGGTCATCCGGCGCATGTTCACCTTTTTAAAAATTTTGCGTGGAAAATGCAAGAAAAAGGCCATATAATTCTTTTTACTTGTAGAGATAGAGAATTCCTTTTACGATTACTTCAAGTTTATGGATTTATTTATGAAAATTTTGGGAGGCACTATAAAAGTATAGGAGGGAAGATACAGGGTCTGATAAAAAATGAGTTACAAATGTTTAATACTGCTATTCAGTTTAAACAAGATTTATTTCTTAGTCATGGTTCTGCTATAGCAGCTTTTACCTCTTTTCTTTTGCAAAAACCTCATATTTCTTTAGAAGACACTTTTAATATGGAGCAGGTAAGACTTTATTTACCTTTTACCGATGTTGTTCTTACAGGAGATTATCCTCATCCTTCTTTAGGAAGAAAAGAAATTAAATATCCAGGTTATCACGAACTGGCTTATTTACATCCTAATGTATTTACACCTAATGAAAATGTTTTAAAAGAATTAGGGGTGGAGAAAAATGAAAAATATGCCCTTATTAGATTTGTTGCCTGGAATGCTACTCATGATATTGGCCATCGTGGATTTAGTAAAGAAACGAAGATAAAATTAGTCACAGAATTAAGTAAATATATAAAAGTTTTTATTTCTTCGGAAGGGGATTTACCAGAAGAATTAAAAGGATTTCAAATAAAAATAAAACCTGAGAATATGCATAATGCATTATATTATGCTCAATTATTAGTTGGAGAAAGTGCCACTATGGCATCAGAATGTGCAATGGTTGGGACTCCTGCAATTTATATTAATAATTCCCATTTTGGTTCTTTAGATTCTCAAGCTGAATATGGATTAGTTCATTTATTTAGTGAGGACGAACTTGCTCAAGAACATGCAATTCAAAAAGCTATTGAAATTGTATCAAAACCTGATATAAAAAATGAATATAGAGAAAGAGCTCAAAAAATGTTAGAGAATAAAATAGATGTCACAAGTTTTATGATATGGTTTGTAGAAAATTATCCAGAATCTGTAAAGGAAGTAAAATCACCTGGATTTAGTTTTGATAGGTTTAAATAGAAAAATCCATTATATATTCAATGAAGAAATTTTTCTGGTACTGGTTAATAATTCTTTTAGTGATTAATGTTATTCCTTTTGGTAATGATATAGATAAAATCATCCATAAACCAGTCTTCAAATTCAGATTGGATTATCTTATACAATTTTGTTCTTTTCTCGTATGTACTCCTATATATTTAATAGCGATGAGAAAAGGAAGTCCAATTTTTTCTCAGAATCCTGTATTAAAATATCTATGAATTGTCGGTGGTTCTGCCATTTTATTTGAATGCATGCAATATTTTTTGCCCTCTAAAACTTTTAATCCAATGGACATTATAAGCAATATAACCGGTGCAGGAACTTTTGCAAGGGAAGCTGCTTGTTTAGGGGTGCCTTCTTTTTCTTTTTTCGCAGGTAAGCAACTTTTATCTGTTGATAAAGCTTTAATTAAAGAGAAAAAAATGTTTTGGTCAAGAAATATCAATGAATTATTGGAAGCATTAAAAAAATATGAAAAAAAGTATGTAGATTTGACCCATTCAAAATATGTCCAAGAAGAAGTTATTTCAAAAATATGGGAAGTAATTCAAGATTGAAACATTTAATAAAATTACATTTAATTGTTGGAGCCAGACCTAACTTTATGAAAATGGCTCCCCTTTATAGAGAATTATCTTTATATAGCGAAAATTATGAATCCTTGATAATACATACCGGTCAGCATTATGATGAAAAAATGTCCAAACTTTTTTTTAATGATTTAGATATGCCTAAACCTGCTGCCTATTTAAATGTAGGCTCAGGATCTCATGGAAAACAGACAGCTATGATAATGGAAAGATATGAAGACTTGCTTTTAGCAGGAGATAAACCAGATTTAGTTATAGTTGCGGGGGATGTTAATTCTACCATTGCATGTGCATTAGTGGCTAAAAAATTATATATTCCTGTAGCTCATCTTGAAGCAGGTCTAAGAAGTTATGATGATAGAATGCCTGAGGAGATAAATAGAGTTCTTACTGACAGAATATCTGATATATTACTAACACCCTCGCTTGATGCAAATAAAAATTTAGAAAAAGAGGGCATAGAACCTGATAAAATTTATTTTGTGGGAAATATAATGATTGATTCTTTGATTGCCCATAAAGAAAAAGCTGAAACTTCTAATATTTTTAGCAACTTAAATATGTTACCTAAGGAATCATATGCTTTAGTAACATTACATAGACCATCTAATGTTGACGAATATAATAGTTTAAAAATGTTATTAATGGCATTAAGTGAAATAAGTGGAAAAATAAAAATTATCTTTCCTATGCATCCCAGAACAAAGAAAAATATATATGAACTTGGTTTATCATCTATTTTAAATACTAGCTCAAATCTTATTATTACTGAACCATTAGGATATTTAGATTTCCTAAAGTTAGAAATGAATGCAAAATTTATACTTACTGATTCAGGAGGTATTCAGGAGGAATCAACCTATTTTGGAATTCCCTGTTTAACTTTAAGAGAAAATACAGAAAGACCGATAACAATTACAGAAGGTACTAATCAAATTGTAGATTTGAATGTGGAGAGCATAGTTAATAGTGCTACAGACATTATTGAAGGTAAAAACAAGAAAGGGAAAATACCAAAATATTGGGATGGTAAGACAGCAGCAAGGATTGTCAAAGTCTTGGATGATTGGTTTGATAAAAGAGAAAGAGCTACAGAGATCATTGAATAATCAAATATAATTATAGACATAAAGGTTAAACATCGTTTAAGAAGAACATAAAAAGCAAAAAAGTATATTATTATAATGGAGAAATTAAATACTGATATATCAAAATGGCTATTTTGTGGATGGTTGATTATCGTTTTAACAACGAATGTTATTCCTCTGGGTAATGATATAAATAAAATCATCCATAAACCAGTCTTCAAATTCAGATTGGATTATCTTATACATTTTTGTTCTTTTCTCATTTTCATTCCATTATATTTTATTGAAGTAAGGCGAGGTGGTCCATTTTTTTCTAAGAAACCTGTATTAAAATATATGTTAATTGTTGGAAGTTCTGCCATTTTATTTGAAAGCATACAATATTTTTTACCCTATAGAACTTTTAATCCGATGGACCTTATAAGCAATTTAACCGGTACAATAATAGGAACTATTATAATCTCATTTTTCATTCCTTCCTTAAAGAGTAAACAAGCTACTACAGGTAATTGAATGCGTGACTTTACTCTAAAAATGTATGAATTTTTACTGGATATATTAGCTGCAAATGGATACAATTTTCAAACTGTAGAAGATTTTGTTATATCTCCTTTATCAAAGGTAGTTATTCTTAGACATGATATTGATAAAATGCCTTTTAATGCTTTGAAATTTGCTAAATTAGAAAAAAGTAAAGAAATCTATTCCACTTATTATTTTAGAATAGTTCCAGATTCTTTTGTACATTCTATAATCAGAGAAATCTCAGCAATCGGTCATAATATTGGTTATCATTATGAAGATGTGGATTTATCTAAAGGTGATATTGATAAAGCTTATATTTCTTTCCAGAAAAATCTTGAGAAATTGAGAAAAATAGCTCCAGTAAAAACAATCTGTATGCATGGTAGCCCTTTATCTAAGCATGATAATAGAAAATTATGGGATAAGTATGATTATAGAGAAGAGGAGATTATCTGTGAACCTTATCTTGACATAGACTTTAATAAGGTTTTATATTTAACTGATACTGGAAGAAGATGGGATAGCAATGAAGTAAGTATACGAGATAAAGTCAATTCAGCTTATAATTTTCAAATTAAAAGTACCGATCAACTTATAAATTTAATCCAGAAAAATCAATTACCTGATCAGATTATGATAAATAATCATCCTCAAAGATGGAATGATAATATATTCTACTGGACAAGAGAGTTATTAGCCCAGAATATTAAAAATCAGGTAAAGAAGATTATTGTAAAACATAATAATTGATTTGTTAATGAATAGTTCTAAAATCAATTCTTAATATAAGGAGAATAAATGAAACCTAAAGTAAAAATGAATATTCCCAAACTTGATGGGAATGAAGAAAAGTATGTTACATATTATAATTCTAAATTAGATAAGTATATTTCCAGAAGGAAAGTGATCCCTAAACCAACTATCAATAATGAACTAATGAAAGAAATTTTTAATTTTGCTAAAAGAATTGGCATAAGTGAAGAATATAAAGAAGATTGTAGAAAATATATTCAAAGATATAATCGTGAATATCATTCTCAAGGGAAACCAATGAGTACCTGGCCTAATGTATTTTTAAAGATTATGCGAGATATGCTTAAAAATTATCCCGATCTGGATATAAAGAAATTAACCAGAGAAGAAATAATAAAGAAGAATTTACCCTGTCAATCTATAGCTTCAGCTATTGATGCAGGATATCTTAATAAAGTGCGTGATTGGCAACAACTTAATGCCTTAATATAAATTAGTTTCACGCAGATTCCGCAGATAACGCAGATTATTTTTTTGTAATAAAAAGAGTTTAAAGTACATTTTTATAATAAATTCCATTACTTTGTTTAATTAAGTTATGAGTTTTTGGGTAAATAATATAATAAATTATGATTATGATTACTAACATTCTAATTTTAAATAATAAATCTGCGAAATCGGCGTAATCAGCGTGAGAAAAATACAATGAATTTGAATGATATGAGTTATCAGATAAGAGGGTCAGTTTTTGATGTATATAATGAATTAGGACCCGGATTGTTAGAAAATATTTATGAGCAAGCTCTTTTAATTGAATTAAATAATAGAGGTCTACAGGTTGAGAATCAGGTTCCTATAAATGTTCTTTATAAAGGTTTTGATCTTGGAATTCAGTATAGACTTGATTTGTTAGTAAATGATCAAATCATTCTTGAATTAAAATCTGTTGATACATTATTACCTGTTCATTATAAGCAATTAATAACATATTTAAAATTAGCAAAGAAACCTCTAGGTTTTCTAATTAATTTCAATACTGATTCAATAAAAGACAATATAATAAGATTTGCAAATGATGTTCATCATCCGGATCTTAATTAATAATAAGTTTCACGCAGATTTCGCAGATAACGCAGATGGATATCTTTATGTTTAATAATATAATTAATTATATAGAAATCTCTAAAAAAGCTTTAGTCCTTATAATTGATTATATTAACAATATTCAAAGATAAATAATATAGGATCTTAGATTATGTTTCTAATTATAATTCTAAATTCTTTAATCTGCGGAATCAGCGTAATCTGCGAGAGGAAAATATGAAATATATTATTCTTCTAACTAAATATTACCAATGTTCTAACATAAACAAATTTAGGATTTTTAAATAATGTTTAATTTTTTAATTGTAAATTATATAATCTGCGGAATCAGCGTAATCTGCGAGAGGAAAATATGAAATATTTAGTTACGGGTGGAGCTGGATTTATCGGTTCTAACCTAGTCAGGAAACTTTTAGAGATGAATGAAGATGTCCGTATCTTGGATAATTTTGCTACAGGCAAAAGAGAAAATATCCTTCCCTATATAGACAATCCTCATTTAACCG